>ERZ1645187.4305-NODE-4305-length-11562-cov-6.956809_pt1 | contig 11562 bp, 9 predicted proteins | sample MGYA00575352_ERZ1645187 | MGnify/ENA primary metagenome ERZ1645187 (study PRJEB40837, sample SAMN11349314) | freshwater sediment metagenome | isolation source: river sediment | host: Sediment | place: India: Wazaribad , New Delhi | collected 2017-02-21 ... | reverse complement strand
CGGGGAAAGCCCGCGCTCATCAGCACAGGCTGGGTGCCGGCGCGGTCGGCCAGCAGGTCGGCCGCCGGGCCGATGTTGCCCTGCGGGGTGGAATCGAAGCTGGCGCAGGCCTTGTAGGCGATGCGCCGGCAGCCCGCCGCCGTCAGCGCGTCATGCCAGGCGGCGATCCCGGCCAGCGCCTCGGCCGGGGCGACGGTGCGGCTGCGGGTCGCGGCGACCAGCGCGCCCGCGCCCTTTGCGCTGCCATCCGGGCGGAACAGGACCGGGCAGGCGATGCCGCGCCCCTCCAGCATGCCCGCCACCATGACGGCGCCGGTGAAGTCATCCGCGATGATGCCAAGTGCGGGTGCCATGGCCGCCTACCTTTGGGCGCACATCTCGCGCGCGATGATGATCTGCTGGATCTGCGAGGTGCCTTCATACAGCCGGAACAGCCGGACATCGCGGTAGAAATGCTCGACCGGGTAATCCTGCATGTAGCCGGCCCCGCCGTGGATCTGCACGGCGCGGTCGGCCACGCGGCCCACCATTTCCGAACAGAACAGCTTGCACGCCGCCGCCTGCTGGATGATCCGTTCGCCCGCATCGAAGCGCCGCGCCGCATCCAGCACCATGCAGCGCCCGGCATAGGTTTCGGTGCCGCAATCGGCCAGCATCGCCTGCACCAGCTGATGTTCGGCAATCGGCTTGCCGAACTGCACCCGCGTCGTGGCAAAGCCGGTCGCCTCGTCGCACAACCGCTGCGCCTGGCCGACGCAGAAGGCGGCGATGTGCAGGCGGCCGCGGTTCAGCACCTTCATCGCGGTCTTGAAGCCCTGGCCCTCGACCCCGCCGATCACCGCATCGGCCGGCACCCGGCAATCGCTCAGGATCACGTCGCAGGTGCGGGTGCCGCGCTGGCCCATCTTTCGGTCGACCGGGCCCAGCGACAGGCCCGGGCTGTCGGCCGGCACAAGGAATGCGCTCACCCCGGACGGCCCCGGCCCGCCGGTGCGCGCCATCAGGGTAAAGACATCGGCCACCGGGGCATTGGTGATATAGCGCTTGGTGCCGTTCAGGATGTAATGGTCGCCGTCGCGCCGGGCGGTGGTCTTGACCGATCCGGCATCGGACCCGACGTCGGGTTCGGTCAGCGCAAAGGACCCGATCACCTGCCCCGATGCCATGCGCGGCAGCCAATAGGCCCTTTGCGCCTGCGTTCCGTCGGCGATGATGCCTTGCGACCCGATGCCGTTGTTGGTTCCGACCACCGAGCGGAACGCCGCCGAAGCATAGCCAAGCTCCATCGCGACCAGCGCCTCTTCCTCCATCGTCAGGCCAAGGCCGCCGTGATCTTCGGGAATCGACAGGCCAAAGAGGCCAAGGCTGCGCATCTCGTCGACGATGCCGGGCGGGATCGCGTTGGTTTCCTCGACCTCGGCCTCGGCGGGGATCAGCCGTTCGCGCACGAAACGGCGCAGGGTTTCCAACAATCCTTCCAGGGTTTCCGCATCGCGGATCATCGCTGCCCTGCCCTTTCAGGCCGGGCCGGACCCGGCGAAAAATTTCTGTTGCGCGAAAAGGCTGGCACGGCTTAGTGTTCGCTTCAAGAGAAAACGGAATTAATTTCCACAAAAGAAAACCAGCACCGCGCCACCTGGGCGATGCCGGATCGCCGAAGGACCGAAGATGCCGCAACGGACCCCGCATTCGCCCTTGGCCCCCTGGTTCCGGCTGGAATCCGGCCCGGCGGACTGGCAGGCGGCGCCGCGGGACAGGCTGGTGCACTGGTATTCCCAGATGCTGCTGATCCGGCGGTTCGAGGAAAAGCTGCTGGAGTTGGAAAAGGCCGGGCTGATCCATGGTCCGGCGCATGCCTCGATCGGGCAAGAGGCCGGTGCCGTGGGGGCGATGTCTGTGCTGGGCGCCGCGGACCGCATCAACGGCACCCACCGCGCGCATCACCAGGTCCTGCTGAAGCTGGTCAATGCCGCCACGCCGCCCGGCTTTGACGTGCTGAACGACGCCTTCACCCCCGAGATGGACGAAGCGATCCACCGCTTCATGGCCGAGATCATGGGCCTGACCCCTGGCTATTGCGGCGGGCGCGGCGGGTCCATGCACATGCGCCAGGCGGCGGCGGGCATCATGGGCACCTCGGCCATCGTCGGGGGCAACCCGCCGCATGCGGTGGGCTATGCGCTGGCCGACAAGATGCTGGGGCGCGACCAGGTCTCGGTCGCGTTCTTCGGCGATGGCGCGGCGCAGAACGGCGCCAGCTACGAGGCGATGAACATCGCCGCCGCGCAAGGCCTGCCCACCATCTTCTTCATCGAGAACAACCTGTACGGCGTCTCGACCCGCATCACCGACATCACCCGCGAAACGCGGATTTCGTCGCGCGGGGCGATGCTGGGCATCCCCTCGATCGAGGTCGACGGGATGGATGTGGTCGCCGTCCACAACGCCATGGCCGAGGCACGGCGGATCATCGCCAGCGACGGCGGGCCGGTGGTCGTCGAGGCGCTGCTCTACCGCCATTTCCACCAGTCCGGCAGCCGCAAGGGCAGCGATTTCGGCTATCGCCCGCTGGCCGAGGAAGAGGAATGGCTGGCCCGCGACCCCGTGACCACCGCCGCGCAGCGCCTGCGCGAGATGGGCATCACCAGCGCCGAAGACCTGGCCCGCATCGACGCCACGGTGACGGGCCGTGTCGCGGCCGCCGCCGCGCAGCTGACCGAAACCGTTCCGGGCGGCAACGCGCTGCGCATTCCCGACCGGCTCTGGCCCGACCCCGCCAGCCACGATGACGGCATCCTGGGCGACCTGTCGGAACTGGCCGACGCCCGCGTGCTGGATCACGACGACATGGCCGGCGTCACGACCGAGCGGGTGAAGTTCGTCACCGCCGCCTCGGAAACCCTGGCCGCCGCGATGGACCGCGACCCCCGCATCATCGTGATGGGCGAAGACGTCCACCAGATGCGCGGCGGCGTGTCCGGCTTTACCAAGGGCGCGCTGGAGCGTTGGCCGGGCCGCGTCCTGCCGATGCCGATTGCGGAAAACGGCTTTACCGGCGTGGCGCTTGGCGCGGCGCTGAACGGCCTGCGCCCGGTGGTCGAGATCATGTTCGGCGACTTCTGCTTTACCGCCGCCGACCAGATCGCCCATGGCGTCGGCAAGGTGCGCCACATGTTCGGCTCGGGCTTTCCGGTGCCGCTGGTGATGCGGGTGCGCGTGTCGCCGCATACCGGCTATGGCTCGCAGCATTCGACCGACCCTGCGGCGCTGTTCGGCCTGTTCCCGGGCTGGCGGATCGTCAGCCCCACCACCGCGCAGGACTACATCGGCCAGGTGAACGCCGCGCTGCGCTGCGACGACCCTGTCGTCGTGATCGAACATACCGAATTCTACCAGCGCGAATTCGACGTGCCCGCGGGCGACCGCGGTTTCATCATCCCCTTCGGCCGCGCCCATGTCGTGCGGCCGGGCACCGCCTGCACCGTGCTGGCCACCTCGGTCATGGTCGCGAGCGCGGTCAAGATGGCCGAAGAGACGGGGATCGACGCCGAAGTGATCGACCTGCGCAATCTCGATCACCACGGCATCGACTGGGACACCATCGGTGCCTCGGTCGAACGGACCGGCCGCGTCATCATCGCCGAACAGACCGCCCGCAGCATGTCGATGGGCGCGATCTGGGCCGATGGCATCCAGAGCCGGTTCTTCGACAGCCTGGACCACGAAATCCTGCGGGTGACGGGCGGCCTGGCCGCGCCCACCGTCTCGGCAGTTCTCAATCGCGCCGCCCTGGGGTCGGCGGCGGATATCCGCGAGGCGCTGCTTCGCATCACCGGCAACTAGAAAACGGACCATCTCAGGTCCACCAAAGGGAGGACGGCACATGGTGTTCAGAGGTTTCAGGCCAAGGGCGATGGTTCTGTCGCTTGCGGTCGCGGCGGCGGTCTTCGGCATGCCCGTTTCGCAGGCCGAGGCAGAGGAAAAGGCGCTGGTGATCGCGCGCGACATGGATGTCAACGCGCTGGACCCGGCGCGCACCTGGTGCGACACCTGCCAGATCTACAACACCTCGGTCTATGAACAGCTGGTCACGCTGGACAAGGACAACAAGGTGCAGCCGCTTCTGGCGTCCAGCTGGACGTCGAACCCCGAACAGACCGAATTCACCTTCACGCTGGACCCGGCGGCGAAATTCTCGGACGGCTCGCCGGTCGAGTCAAAGGACGTCAAATGGTCGTTCGAGCGGCTGAAGAACATCAAGGGCAACGCGTCCTTCCTGGCCGATCCGATCACCGCGATCGAGACGCCCGACGCGCAGACCGTGGTGATCAGGCTGGCGGCGTCGAATTCGGAATTCCTCAACCAGGCCGCCGCCGGATTCCTGAGCGTGATCAACAGCGACGTTGCCATCGAGAATGGCGCCCTGGCCGACGAGACCGCCGCCGAAAAGGACAGCTCGGAAACCTGGTTCCTGTCGAACTCGGTCGGCAGCGGCCCCTTCGTGCTGGCCGCCTATGAGCCGAACACCGAGTTGCGGCTGAAGCGCAACGACAACTACTGGCGCGCCAAGCCGGTCCTGCCCGAGGTGATCTTCCGCCAGGTCAAGGATGCCGTCGCCCAGGCCCAGATGCTGCAATCGGGCGAGGTCGACATCGCCATGCAGATCGACCCCGAAACCTCCAAGTCGCTGGAAGGCACCCCGGCGGTGGTCGAACGCGTGCCGTCCTACAACTTCGTCTACATCGCCCTGTCGCCGGGGGCCAAGGCCACCCCCATCGACATGACGCCCGAGGTGCGCGAGGCGATCTCGATCGCCATCGACCGCACCTCGCTGATCGACTTCACGCTTGGCGGCGCCGGCCGCCCGCTGGCCGCCCCGATCCCGCTGGGCTTCCCCGGCGGCGACGGCCACGCGGTGCCGGAATACAACCCCGACAAGGCCAAGGAGATGCTGGCCGCCGCGGGCCACGCCGACGGTTTTACCCTGCTGTCGATCTATCCCGACCTGAACGTCTATGGCGTGGACTTCAACCTGATGATGCAGAAGATCCAGCAGGACCTGTCGAAGGTCGGCATCACGCTGGACCTGCAACCGGTGCCCTTCGCCAACTGGCGCGAGGCGGCCAACGGCGACCATATCCCGCTGACGGCGGTGTTCTTCGCCCCCGACTTCTTCGGCACCTCGCAATATGTGGACGTGTTCGGCATGCACGAAGGCTCGGTCTGGGCCAAGCGCGCGGGCGGCGAAAACGCCGCGGCCATCGTGAACCCGCGTCCGGGCGCGTTGAAGGACGCGGCCCTGGCGGCGGCGACGGTGGAAGAGGCCAACAAGCTGTGGGCCGAAGCGGCGGTCGAGATGATCAACAACAAGATCATCATTCCGATGGTCAGCCCCGACCTGATCCTGGCCTATGGCCCGAACATCAAGGGCGTGCGCTACAGCGCCTGCTGCAACCTGCCTCTGGCGGAAATCACCAACTGATCCCGGCGGGGGCGCCCCGCGGCGCCCCCTCTTCCAACCGACAGCGAGACCCCCATGACCGCGCCTCTTGCCAATTCCCGCGACCTTGCCCTGCTTGACCGGGCGCGCCAGGTCATTCCCAACGGAATGTGGGGCCACATGGCCACCCGCATGATCGCGCCGGGCTATCCGCAATTCTTCGCGCGCGCCGACGGCTGCCGCGTCTGGGATGTGGACGGCAACGACTACATCGACTTCATGTGCGCCTGGGGTCCGAATGTGCTGGGCTATCACCACCCGCGCGTCGAGGCCGCCGCGCTGGCCCAGCTGAAGGCGGTGGATTCCGGCAACGGCCCGACCGAAACCACGGTCGAACTGGCCGAGCTGATGACCGCCACGCTGGACCATGCCGACTGGTGCATGTTCCAGAAGAACGGCACCGATGCCACCACCGCCTGCGTGACCATCGCCCGCGCCGGCACCGGGCGGCGCAAGGTGCTGGTGGCCCGGGGCGCTTATCACGGCGCGGTGCCGTGGTGTTCGCCCTCGCTCGTCGGCGTGACGGCCGAGGACCGCGCCCACCTGATCGCCTTCGACTGGGGCGACATCGCCGGCCTCGACGCCGCGGTGGAGCAGGCCGGCGACGATCTGGCCGCGATCCTGCTGACCGGCTTTCGCCATGATGCCGGCCGCGACCAGGAGATGCCGACCACGGATTTCCTGACCGCCGCCCGCGCGCAATGCGACCGCAAGGGCGCGATGCTGATCTGCGACGACGTGCGCGCCGGCTTCCGGCTGGACGTGCGCGGCAGCTGGGCCGCCCATGGCATCAAGCCCGACCTGGCCGCCTATTCCAAGGCCATCGCCAACGGCTGGCCGCTGGCGGCCATCGCCGGCGCCGACAGCGCCCGCGCCGGGGCCGAAAAGATCTTTACCACCGGGTCGTTCTGGTATGGCGCCGCCGCGCAGGCCGCCGCGCTGGAGACCATCCGCATCCTGCGCGACACCGATGCCCTGGCCCATACCGAAGCGATGGGCAACCGCCTGCGTCAGGGCCTGGACCAGGCCGCCGCCCGCCATGGCCTGCGCCTGCGCCAGACCGGACCGGTGCAGATGCCGATGGTGCTGGTCGATGGCGATGAAAACCTGCGCATCGGCAGCGCGCTTTGCCTGGCGGCGCTGCGCCACGGGGTCTTCCTGCATCCGCGCCACAACATGTTCCTCTGCGCCGCCCACACCGCGGCCGACATCGACCGCGCGGTCGAGGGCGTGGACAAGGCCATGGCCGACATCGCCGCCGCCGGTGTCATCCCCGCGTGACCGCAAGGAAATCCCATGTCCTACACCGACCACATCTTTGCCGACTACCGCCGCCGCTGCGCCGAGCTTGAGGCCAGCCCGAACGTCTTTGCCAAGGGCATTGCCTGGGTCGGCGAAGATTACGTCCCGGTGGCCGAGGCGAAGATCCCGCTGCTGGACCAGGGCTTCCTGAAATCCGACCTGACCTATGACGTGCCTGCGGTCTGGAACGGCCGCTTCTTCCGGCTGGACGATCACCTCGACCGGTTCGAGGCCAGCATGAAGAAGCTGCGGATGAAAAGCCCGATCCCGCGCCAGGAAATCCGCGACCGCCTGGTCGAGATGACCGCGCTCAGCGGCATCCGCGACGCCTATGTCATGATGTTCATGACCCGCGGGCTGCGCTATGTGCGCCAATACGCGCCCGAGGATTGCCCCAACCACTGCTACCTGATGGTCACGCCCTATCTGTGGGTGATGGGCGAAGAGGTGCAGAAGACCGGCGGCTCGGCCATCGTCGCGCGCTCGGTCCGCCGCATTCCGCCCGGCGCCATCGACCCCACGGTAAAGAACCTGCAATGGGGCGATTTCACCCGCGCCATCTTCGAGGCGCGGGATCGCGGCGCGATGTATCCGATCCTGACCGACGGCGACGGCAACCTGACCGAAGGCTCGGGCTTCAACGTGGTGCTGGTCAAGGATGGCCGGCTGTTGACCCCCCGGCGCGGCGTGCTGCAAGGGGTGACGCGCAAGACGGTCCTGGCCGTGGCCGACAAGCTGGGCCTGCCCTGGGTGATCGACGACATCCCGGTCGACCGCGCCTATGACTGCGACGAGATCATGTTCGTCACCACCGCCGGGGGCGTCATGCCGATCACGGTTCTGGACGGCAACCCGGTCGGCGACGGGCAGGTGGGGCCGGTCACCAGGGCGATCTGGAAGGGCTATTGGGATGCCCATTCCGATCCCGAATACAGCTTTCCGATCAACTACCGCTGACCGCAAGCAACCCGGTCGGGCGGGCGCGGCCACCAGGCCCGGCCCCCCACCCGATCAGGAAGGATCATCCGATGACCACGGTTGCCAGACGGGATACGATCATCATCGGCGCCGGCCTGTCGGGCCTTTATGCCGCGCTGCACCTGAAAGCGGCCGGGCAGTCTGTCGCCGTCCTCGAGGCCCGCGACCGGGTGGGCGGGCTGACCCTGTCGCCGCACAGCCCGACGCTGGGCCGCCGCATCGACCTGGGCGGGCAGTGGGTCTCGAAAGGCCACCGGCGCATGTATGGCCTGGTCGAACGCTACGCCGTGCCGGTGCGGCGCCAGTTCGCCATGGGCGAGCGCGTCTGCATCCATGAGGATCAGGCCTTTCGCGGCCCGATGGGCACCATTCCGGGCATGAGCGCGGCAGACCAGGCCGCCTATTCCCAGGCGTTCCAGACGCTGTACCAGGTCTTCGATGATCTGCCGGCCAACCCCTGGGAGGGCGAGCTGGCCGCCCGGCTGGACCGGATGACCTATGACAGCTGGGTGCGCGAGATCCTGCCGCCGGGCATGGCGCGCGAGGCGCTGCTTCGGCTGCCCGGCGCCTATTACGGCATCCTGCCCGAAGAGGTTTCGGCGCTGGAGCTGATCCAGAAGCTGCGCGGCTGCGGCGGCCCGCGCTTCATGTCCGACGTGGAAACCGGCGGCATGTCCGAACATCTGTGGGGCGCGCAGGCCGTGTCCGAAGGCATGGCGCGGGATCTGGGCGACGATGTCGTCCTGAACGCCGCCGCTCGCCGCCTGACCTGGACCGACCAAGCGGTCGACATCGACACCGACGCCGGCCGCTTCCGGGCCCGCCGGGTGATCCTGGCCTGCGCCCCGGCGATGGTGCAGCAGATCGCGTTTTCGCCCGCGCTGCCGGCGCCGCGCCGGCTGTTGCACCAGCGGTTTCCGAACGGCCGCAACTCGAAGGCCGTCGTCATCTACGACCGACCGTTCTGGCGCGACAAGGGGCTGAACGGCCACGTCATCTCGACCAGCGGCGCGCTGACGGCGGCGCTGGACATCGGCGGCGCAGAGCCGACGCAGGGGGTGATGATCGCGCTCTTTTCGGGCAAGGCCTCGTTCCGGGTCGATCCGCTGGACGCGGCGGGGCGGCGCCACGCGGTGCTGGCCGTCCTGGCGCAGGCGCTTGGGCCAGAGGCCCTGACCCCGCTGGAATTCCACATTCAGGTCTGGGCCGATGAAGACTGGTCGTGCGGCGCCTCAAGCCCGTTCCTGGTTCCCGGCCAGTTGACCCGGTACGGCGCCGCCCTGCGCGCGCCCGTCAGGCCGTTTCACTGGGCCGGCACCCATATGGCAACCGAGTTCCGCGGCTACATGGAAGGTGCGCTGGCCGCCGGCGAAGCCGCGGCAGGCCAGGTCCTGGCCGCGCCAACCGCCTGACAGGAAAGGAGCCGCCCGATGTCCAGGGTGAAACTGTGCCGGATGGCCGACCTGACACAGACCTGGTCGCCGCGCGGGGGATCGACCCATGTGCAGATCGACGACAAGGACGGCGCCAGCATGGCCGCCGGCACCGTCTGGTTCCGCGATTGCGACATCCCCTTCACGCTGTGGTACGACGAAGTCTGGATCTGCCACAGCGTCGAGCACAGCTTTTCGATCGAGGTCGACGGCGTGGACCACGTCATGCAGCCCGGCGACATGATCTGGCTGCCGAAGGACACGCCGCTGCGCTACAAGTCCAGGGGCACGACGGCCGGGTTCTTTGCGGTCACGCTGCCAAACTGGGAAGCCTTGCGACCGGCAACGTGACGCATCCGGCGGCCCGCCATGATCTCATTTCGAGTACAGCACGTCCGGCAGCCACAGCACGATCTGCGGGAAGACCGTGATCGGCAGCACCCCCAGGCACATCAGGAAGAAGAACGGGATCGACGCCCGCACGATCTTCATGATCGACGGCCGTGTCAGCGCCTGACGGATGAACAGGTTGAAGCCGACCGGAGGGGTGATCTGCGCCATCTCGATCATCAGGATCAGGAAGATGCCGAACCAGATCGGATCGAAGCCGGCCGCCAGCACCAGAGGCAGGGTGACCGGCAGGCTCATCACCGTCATCGACACGCCTTCCAGGAACATGCCCAGAAGGACGCAGAACAGCACCAGGATCACGATCAGCTGATAGGGCGGCAGCTCAAGTTTCGCGATGGCGGCCGAAATGTCCTGCGGCACATGCATGAAGCCCATGGCGGTGGACATGAAGGCCGCCGAGATCATGATCGCCCCGATCATCGAACTGGTGTGCACGGTCGCGAAGAGGCTGTCCATGAACACCTTGCGGCTGATCTGCCGGGTGATCGTGACATAGACCAGCGTCAGCGCGACCCCCAGAGCCGCGGTCTCGGACGGGGTCGCGATGCCGCTATAGATCGCACCCAGAACCAGCCCGATCAGAAGGACGATCGGCATCAGGTTGCCCACCCCTTCGACCATCTTGCGCAAGGTCGGCCGCTGACCCTCGACCGGGGCGACCTTGGGGGAAATCATTGCCTGGACAATGACATAGGCCGAGTACAGCGCCGCGATCATGATGCCGGGAATGACGCCAGCCGCGAAAAGCCGGGCGATCGAGACCTCGGCGACGACGCCGTAGACGATCATGATGATCGAGGGCGGTATCAGCAGGCCAAGGCTGCCCGCCCCGGCCAAGGAACCGATGACCAGCGGTCCGTTGTAGCCGCGCCGCAAAAGCTCGGGCACCGTGATCTTGCCGATGGTCGCGGTCGTCGCCGCGCTGGAGCCGCAGATCGCCGCGAAGATCGCCGAACCGACGATGTTGGTGTGGATCATCCGCCCCGGCATATGGAAGGTCAGCGGCGCTAGGCCCTTGAAAAGCCGGGTGGAAATGTCGGTTCGCAGGATCAGCTCGCCCATCCAGATGAACATCGGGATGGCCGAAAGCTCCCATCCGGTGGAACTGCGGATCATGATCGGCCCGACGATCGACCCGATGCGGGCCAGCGGCATGTCGATGAAGACGGCCAGGCCCGGGATGCTGACCAGCATCAGCCCGGCAAAGACCCAGACCCCAAGGCCCAGGAACAGGATGACCAGGCCAAGGACACCGGCTGCAACGTATAGTGTTTCCACGATCAGTCTCCGTCCTGGGCGTCTTCGGGAACGCCGTTGGCGATGGCGTCCAGCGCGCTGGCCAGGATCTGGATGAGCAGCAGGACAAGACCGGCAAGGATCGCCGCGTCGATGTACCAGGTGGGCGTCTCCATCAGCGTGGGGCTGACCGACCCGCTGGTGAAGTCGCGCACAAGGATGCGCCAGACCTGCAGGGCGATGAAGCCGAAGATCGCGAATGTGGAGGCAAGGCAGGCCAGTTCGACCGCAAGGGCCAGGCCCTTGCCCGGGATCGCGCGGATCAGGCTGACGCGCACATGCTTGCGCGCCGCTAGGGCCAGGACTCGTTCTCAGGTCATAGCCAGAACATGACGGTAGCGGCGAGGGCGACGGTGGAGAGGAAGACCTTGGGGCACCTGTCGTAGCGAGTGGCAACCCGTCGCCAGTCCTTCAGGCGGCCGAACATGATCTCGATCCTGTTGCGGCGTTTGTAGCGGCGCTTGTCGTGCTTGATGGGTTTGCCGCGAGACTTCCTGCCCGGGATGCAGGGCTTTATCCCCTTGTCTTTCAACGCTTCTCTGAACCAATCGGCGTCATAGCCCCGGTCGGCCAGCAACCAGTCCGCCTTAGGCTCCAGACCCATTGATTTCGGGCGGTTCGCGTGATTCAGGCCTCGCAAGG
>ERZ1645187.4304-NODE-4304-length-11567-cov-5.433461_pt1 | contig 11567 bp, 8 predicted proteins | sample MGYA00575352_ERZ1645187 | MGnify/ENA primary metagenome ERZ1645187 (study PRJEB40837, sample SAMN11349314) | freshwater sediment metagenome | isolation source: river sediment | host: Sediment | place: India: Wazaribad , New Delhi | collected 2017-02-21 ... | reverse complement strand
ATAGTCCCCCTGCTTGGGCGGCGGCACGCCGAAGCCGTCGAAGCGGCGGAAATCGACCGTGTCCGGGCTCTCCTCCTTGATTGCGAGCCCCGGCTTCAGCTCGTTCGGGTCCATGCCCTGCTGCCAGCGTTTGTCGCTGAACGGGGGGTTGGCGACCACATAGTCGAAGGTCTTCAGCCCATCGCCATCAAGGAAAGCGGGGTTCGATAGCGTGCTCTGGCCGGGGTGGATCACCGCACCGGGGTAATCATGCAAGATCAGGTTCATGCGGGCGAGACCGGCGGTGCTGCCGTCCTTCTCCTGCCCGTAGAGCGTGACCCGCGCGCCTGCCTCGTCCGCCACCTTGATGAGCAGGGAGCCCGACCCGCAAGTCGGGTCGTACACCGTGGTCTGGTTGGTGGTCTTCGCGTTGCGGATGCCGACGACCTGCGCCATCACGCGGCTGACCTCGGACGGCGTGTAGAACTGGCCCTTGGACTTGCCGCTCTCGGTGGCGAAGTGGCGCATCAGGAACTCGTAGGCATCTCCGAGGATGTCGTCGCCATCAGCGCGGTTCTTTGAGAAGTCGAGATCGGGATGCTCGAAGGTGGCGACGAGGCCGGTGAGCGTGTCGACCATCTGCTTGCCGGAGCCGAACTTGCCCGCGTCCGCGAAGTCCGGGAAGCCGCCGAGCTTGTTCTCGTTGGCGATGGGCGCGATGATCCTCTTGTTGATCAGATCCCCGATGTCAGGCTTCTGCTTGAGCGCGACCAAGTCCTTGAAGCTGGACCCCGGCGGCACCTTGATCGCGGCATAGGGATGGCCCGCGTACTTGTCCGAGATGTACTTGATGAACAGGATCGAGAGCACGTAATCCTTGTACTGGGAGGGGTCCATGCCGCCCCGGAGTACATCGCAGGCCTGCCATATGCGGTTGTATATCTCAGACTTCTTGACCGCCACGACGCCCCCGCACAACTCGAATGCTATTGTGCTGGCATAAATAGCCGCCGGAGAGGTGCATCGCCAAGCGTATTGTGGTGATCGTCGCAACCGACAACGTCCCGGCATAGGCGGCAACGTAGGCCGCGATGATCTCCGGCGTAGCTGGCAACACGCCGCCCCATTCTGCGAAGTGCTTCAGGTCGGAGGCATAGGCAACCCGTGTGCTGCCTGAGACGCTGTGCTCGATCAGGTCGCGGACGGCCTCGCCGTCTGTGCAGTTAATTGCACGCGGGATGAGATCACCGACTTGCGCCGGAGCCGTGCAATTAATTGCAGAGGCCGGGTCATCTGCGCCCTTTGTAGACCCCTGTAAGAGGGGATTAGTCGGGTTTGGGATCAGATCACGCATGGGTCTGGCCCTCCAAGATTTCGGCCCTGATGGCGTCGAGGCGCGGGAGGTCATCCCGCAGGTGCCGAAGGGCTTCTCCGGCCAGCTCTGACGGCAGCCCCAGACATTCCCGTTCGTTGGTGGCGCGGAGGTCGTCGTTGAGGGCTGACCTGCACCGCTTGCGCAACAAACCGCCCTCGATGTGGAAGAGGGCGCGGGCGGTCACTGTGCGATGCTGGGAACGTTCGACTTGGGCTTGAAGCCACCGGGTGTAGGGTGAGGTCCCGTGCAGGAAGCGGGAGATTGCGGCTTTGCCCTCGCGTGTGAAGCTGTCCACCGCCCAGCCCGGCACCGCCCCGGCCATGGTTTCCGGTGGCATGTCGTCGTCACTCTCGGCCTCACACCCGAACCCTGCCGGTTCTGCGGCCAGCAAGCCCATGAGCAGCCAGAGGGGCTCGCGGCTGACCCGATATCCTTCCCGCGCCAGTTCCAGCACGGTGAGCGGCGTCCCGAGTTCATCCAGCACGTCGAAGGCCAGTGCCGGTTCTCCCCGGCGCGACGCGAGGTGGTCAACGGGCTTGCCTGCCGTCCCTGCAAGATACAACAACGCCAAGGCGCGGACATGCAGGCTGTCGGTGCCGAGCAGGATCAGGCGCAGGTGGTGATTGCTGAGATCGGCCAGCCGCTCCCGCTCTACTTGCAGGCTGGGGAGAAGTTGCACGGTCATCAGCAGGTCGTCCGTCGCCCGGCTCGTGCGGGCCTCACAGAGGCGCTGGGTGAGCCACGCGGCAACGGCCCATTCTCCCCCGAGAGATGCCCGCATCCGCTTGCCCGCCATCATGCCGACAATGGCACCCGTAGCGCAGATGTCAGCAAGGCCGACATCCTCGGCGGCGATGCCTGCCAGCCTACGCCACAGCTTGTCCGGAGCGTCGATCAGCAGCGTAGCTGCCGCACCTGTCGCCCATGCCTTCTCACCCCGTCTGATGGCCTTCTGTAGCAAGCTCATGCTGCACCAAGGCGAGATGGGCAGCGGGTCGAGCGGTGGCGGTCTGTAGGCTGCGAGGGGCTTTACCAGCTCCAGCCGGAAGCTCCCCAGCACGTCCTTCTTGTCGATCATGAGACCCTCCTTGGTCAGGGGGTCCAAATGCAATCTGCCCTCTTATGACGATGGCACAGTGACACCTGCATGGAAGGAGAATGCGCCTGCCGGTGCCGATTATTGCGGCCCAGGCATCGCCAGCAGCGCGGGACCAAACGTCCCTAAACACCGCCACCAAATCCCATCCGCCTAGCCTGCGAGCGTGCGGGTGGTCTTTGCGGGATCATGTCTCGCAAGTGTCCCTGAGCGCTTCTCGGCTGTGTCCCTCAGGGGGTGAAGGACATTCAGCCAATCAGAACGTCAGATAGCAACACAATTTCAATGCCTTGCGCTGGGACACCGTGTCTCTCAATGTGTCTCTCGCCTACACGACAGAAGCTGGCGACCTTCGACGGCTGATCGAACGAGTGTACGCCTAGCCTGCTTGTAACGTATCTTCCTCATCTGGCTCGTTCAGGATCGCCAGCATCTCGGCTTTGGTGGCTTTGTCGCTCACCTTCGGCGGTGCAATCAACTGCACTTTCGCCGCTGCCGTTGTCGGTGTGCTGACGACATAGGAATTCGGTTTCGTGTCCACCTGAACCTGACCATCGGCGAAGATCAGCCCGTGGTCCTCCATCCACAGGCCGACCGCCGACGCGATGAACTTCAGCAGGAACCCCGTTGCGGGCTTCGGCGGCAGCATGAACGCGGCCTCGTCCTGCTTTGCCCGCTGGTTGAACTGGCTCCAGTGGCGCACGGTGTGGTCGAGGATGTTGCCGCCATAGCCCGCCGGACACTTCGAGACGAAGTCCTTCAGTTGCTTGCGGTTGACGGCTGTCAGTGCCGTGAATGAGCCGGGGCAGCTGTCGGCAAAGGCCGCCTCCCAGATCCCGTTCGGCTTCAACTTCAGAGGCACGGGGAGGCCGTTGACGTCCGTCGTGGGCGTCGGGAACGGGATGACATTCCCTTTCTCTTGCTCTCCTCCCGTAGTCTTCCCTGACCCGTTGGCTGCTGGTGCGATACACGGAGGTGGATCGCAATTCTGTTGACTGGGTGGAGGTGTCGTAATCGTGGTAATCGTCGTGTAATCGGTCGGCGCGCCGGTTGGAGCAGTGCTTGGCGCGGCTGTCGGTGTGATGGTGAGCGCAGCGGCTTTCCCGAGACGCGCGAGATCGCCCTCTTTGCCCTGATAGGTCAGCGCCAGCGGCGTGGGCTGGATGAAGGCCAGGACCGTTGATCCTCCAAAGCGGTGCCTCTCGCGGATGACGAGACCATCCCGTACCAGCAATCGGAGCGCTCGCTTATACTGGTCATGGCTGAGTTTCGACCAAGCGCACCACTGCTCGGCGTCGAACGCCGCCCACTTGCCCGGCCTGCCCAGCACACGGGCGGAGGCCACCCGCCACCGGAAGATCATGACGTCCAGCAGCACACGAGCATTCGGGTGCTGGAGCTTCCATGCCTTGAAGTCGCCAGCGTCGTCGATGGGGAAGCTGAGTTCGGGCTCAGACATGGGAGCCTCCCTTCTTGGGCTTTGCAATTAATTGCAGGAGGTCGACGCCCGGAAAGGCGATGAGGTCGATCTCGCTCTTCATGAGCTGGAGCGTAAGGGCGCTGCCGTAGCTGCCGTGCACGCTCTCGTCGGCATGTCCCATCAGTGCGCGGGAGACGTATTCCGGCACCTTGGCGTTCTGGAGCGCGTCCTTGAAATTGTGCCGGAAGCTGTGAAAGGCGGTCTTCGGCGTCGCCACGTTGATCAGGGCCGTGTATCGACCCCACCACTTTGACCAGTTGTGCGACGGGTAACCGTCGTTGCCGAATGGGATGTCGGCGAAGATGCGACCTCCGTCTTTGGCCTTCTTCACATGGTCGAGGAAGCCGATGCTGAGCAGAGCGGCATGGATCGGCACCTTGCGGACGCTGGACTGCGTCTTGAGCTTCTTCCCGTCATCGTCTGACTTCGTGATGTCGAAGTACCAGATGCCTTCATCCTCGCGGATGTCGGCCTTCAAGAGCTGGACAATCTCGCCAGCACGAAGGCCGCTGTAGAGCGCCACGAGCGGTATCCAGAACTTGCCGTCACGGACGAGCATGGTGCCCTTCTCGACACGGCGGCCCTCGCTCTTGTGGCCGGTGAACGCGGGCGACGCGAAGATGCGCGTCAGCTGATCCTTCGAGTACGGGTGCCGGTTCTCGATGGCCTTGAGCTTCTTGATGCCGGGCACCTTCACCTTCTCGCCGGGTAGCTTGTCGATGATGCCTTCGTCGCAGGCCCAGCGCAGGACGGTCTTGAAGAAGCGCAGCGTTTTCTCCTGCGTCTGGAGGGAAAGGAACTCTCCCTTCTTGTTGCCCTCGGCGGCGGCCTTGGCCGTCAGCGTCTCGTTACCCTTCAGTTTCCCGAAGTTCGGCGGCACCGCGCCGATGAGGTCGCGGACGGCCTGCACATCGGCGGCGGTGATCTGCTTGACCGGCTTCGCGGGGCCGATCACCTCGAACCCAAGACCAATCGCCCGGCGAGCGTCCATCTCGGTCTTCTTGGCCCATCCCTCCTTGGCCTTGAACGCGAGGTAGCGCTCTGACAACTCCTTGAACGTGATGCCGTTCGGCGTCGGCGCTGCCGCTTCACCGGGCAAGGGCGGGAGGCTGGCCGTGGTCATGCCCGCGAACAGTGGGTCGGTTGGTGCGGTCTCGTCGTACCGGCCCTGAAGTTTTGCCCCAAGGATGCGCGCGTTCTCGATGTCCGCCCTCAGGATGCCGCTACATGCGATCTGGACGCTCTCCAGCGCTGGAGGGCTGGGATCGGAGGGGGATTGGGCCAGCAACTCCTTGGCCGTCTCCACGACCACCGTGCTGAAGGTCTGCCGGACGAGCCTCCGGCGCAGGTCCTCGACCTGCTTGCGCAGGAAGTCGACCTCCTCGTCGAGGTCTACCATGGGGTCGCCGGGCAGCAACTGCGCGTGCTCCATCGACCTGTTGAGTGCCGTCTGGAAGTATCCCCGGATGCGCTCGTTGATCTCGTCGGTCGTCAGGTCAGGCATCATCGTCACCGCAGCGAAAAGCTTGTCCAAGGCATTGCTCAGGAGCCTTGCCTGCATCTTCGCGGTGACGGTGTCGGACGTCTTCAACATCAATTTAATTTCGCAGCGTCCGACACGCGCCACCAGATGCTTCGGCACGGCCATGCGAAAGCAATAGGCTCCGTTGCGACGCACAAGTCGAGGGACAAACGGCATTCAACACCCCTTCTGGCCCAGTTTCTGGCCCAGGGTGCGACGAACCGACATTCCTTGGAAAAATAGCTAAGCCTATGAAATGACTTAGCAAATCAATGGCGGAGACGGAGGGATTCGAACCCTCGATACCCTTTTAGGGGTATGCTCATTTAGCAAACGAGTGCCTTCAGCCTCTCGGCCACATCTCCGCACGGGCTTGCGCCCGGAGCGCTGTATGCCTGACCCGCGCCGCCGTGGCAAGCCTTGTGTATGCTTTGCACACTTTGCGCTTTTGGCCCGCCTGGTCTGCGTCTACCATCAGGCCCGGAAACGTCCCTACGGAGCATCGCATGAAACTGTTCTACGCTGGCGCCTCGCCTTTCGCGCGCAAGGTGCTGATCGTCGCCCATGAAGTGGGGCTGGCCGGCAAGATCACGGTCATCCCGTTCGCAGCGAATCCGCTGGAAAAGGAAAAGGCGATCAACCAGCACAATCCTGCCGGGAAAATCCCCACTCTCGTCACGGAAAAGGGCGAAGGAATCTATGACAGCCGCGTGATCTGCGAATATCTCGACGCGCTGGCTGACGGGCGGATGTTCCCGCAGGGCGAGGCGCGCTGGAAGGCGCTGGTGCTGCAATCACTGTGCGACGAGGCGATGGATGCGGCGATTCTCGCCCGCTACGAAACCTTCCTGCGGCCCGAGCCGGTCCGCTGGCAGGATTGGATCGACGGACAGGTCAACAAGATCGAAAAGTCGCTCGATGTGCTGGAAAACAGCGAAATCCACCACCTTTCGAGCACATTCGATATCGGCTGCGCCGCGGCCGGTTGCCTGCTCGGCTATCTCGATTTCCGCTTTGCGCACCTGAACTGGCGCAGCAGCCGCCCCAAGCTCGCGGCATGGTTCGAGGGCATTTCAAAGCGTCCCTCGATGAGCGCAACCGAACCGAAGAGCTGAGACGTCCCCTGCCCCATGGCTGAACCGCTCCACCTGCGCACCCTGCCCGCTGCCATTGCCGACCGGCTGCGGCAGGAGATTCTGGCCGGCACGCATGAGGCGGGCGCCCAGTTGCGGCAGGAGGCGATTGCCGCCGCTTATGGCGTCAGCCGCATTCCGGTGCGCGAAGCGCTGCTGCAACTGGAGGCGGAAGGGCTGGTGGATATCGCGCCCCATCGCGGCGCGGTGGTCACCGGCCTGTCGCCGGAAGAGGTGCGCGATGTTTTCGATCTCCGGCTGATGCTGGAGCCGCGGCTGATCGAGCAGTCGATTCCGGCGCTGGAAGCGGGGGATCTGGCCGAACTCGACAGCATCCAGCATGCCTTCGGCCAGGCGCTGGAAGCCAACGACGCCGGCCGCTGGGGCACGCTGAACGCCCGCCTGCACAGGGCGATGTACCGTCGCGCGCCGCTGCCGCGCACGCTGTCGATCGTTGCCGGCCTGCTGCAGACCTCCGAGCGGTATACCCGCCTGCAACTCTCCAGCCGCGCAGCTTGGCAGCGGGCCCGGAGCGAACATGCCGAGTTGATTGCCCTCTGCCGCAGCGGTGCGGCGGCGGCGGCGAGCGCCCTCCTCCACCAGCACATCGCAGCCGTGCGCCGCGATCTCGAAGCGCTGATCGCCGGCCGCTGAACCCGCCTCACACCGCCTTGAGATAGCGCAGCGGCCGCCCCGCGCTCATTGCCCCGGCCGCCCGCAGGATGCCTTGCACGTCGATCCCGTGGTGGCGGTAGAGATCGGCGATCGTTCCTGTCTGGCCGAAATGCTCGACACCGAGCGTGCGCGTGCGGTGCCCGTACACCGAGCCGAGCCAGGCCAACGTCGCCGGATGCCCGTCAATCACCGTGACGATGGCGCAATGGGGTGGCACATCCGCGAGCAGCCGTTCGATATGGCTCTGCGCATGGGTCAGGCCCGCCTCCCGCGCGCGGTGTGCCGCGGTCCAGCCGGCGTTCAGCCGGTCGGCGGAGGTGATGGCGAGCAGGCCGATGTCACGCCGGTCCTCCCCCAGCAGCCCGGCGGCCTCGATCGCCTCGGGCGCCACCGCGCCGGTATAGGCAATGATCACCTGCGCGTTCGGCCCCGGCTTGCGCATCCAGTAGGCCCCGTCGACGATGTCGCGTTCAAATTCAGCCGTCATCGGCCGCACCGGTTGCTCGATCGGCCGGGTGGACAGCCGGAGATAGACCGATCCGCCGGTCGCATCGCGCAGCCAGCTGCGCGCGTCGGGCGCCGCCTCGCCGTCACGCTGCATGTAGTCGAACGAGAACCGCATCATCACCGCGAGTTCATCGACGAACGCAGGCTCGAACGAGCACAGCCCATCCTGTGCCATGCCCACCAGCGGTGTGGCGATCGATTGGTGCGCGCCGCCCTCCGGCGCAAGTGTCACGCCGGAGGGGGTCGCCACCAGCATGAAGCGCGCATCCTGATAGCAGGCATAGTTGAGCTGATCCGCCGCGCGCAGGATGAACGGATCGTACACCGTGCCGATCGGCAGCAGGCGCGCGCCGTTGATCGAATGGCTGAGGCCAAGCGCGGACAGCGCGATGAACAGGTTCGATTCGGCGATGCCGAGTTCGAGGTGCTGCCCCTTCGGTGAAAATTCCCAGGTGTAGGTGGAGGGGATCCGCTCGGCCTTGAACGTGTCGGCCATGCTTTCGCGCGCGAACAGCCCGCGCCGGTTCACCCACGGCCCGAGGTTGGTGGAAACAGTCACATCCGGCGCGGTGGTGACGATGCGGCTGGCAAGATCGGAACCGGAGCGGGCGATCTCGTTGAGAATCTGGCCAAACCCCATCTGGGTCGAGACCGCCTTGCCCGCCGGCGAGGGGTAATCCAGCGCAGCCGGCACGGCGACCGGCGCATCGGACCACCGGCGCGCCCCGGCGGCGAAGAAGGCAGAGGTATCGACAAACCGTTGCAGGTCCGCGGCCGGCAGGCGCGCGCCCTCCCACTTGTCCCATTCATGCCCGCTGCGCACGCCGCTCTGGCTACGGAAGGCCTCCATCTGCGCCGGGGTCATCATGCCGGCGTGGTTGTCCTTGTGGCCGGCCAGCGGCAGGCCATGGCCCTTGACGGTATAGCAGATGAACAACGTCGGCCGGTCGCTCCGCCCTGCGGTCTCGAACGCCTCGACCAGCGCGGCGGGATCGTGCCCGCCGAGGTTCGCCATCAGCGCCGCCAGCTGCTCGTCGCTCCGTCGTCCGATCAGCGCGGACACCGGCCCCTGATCGCCGATCTCGTCGGCGAGCCGTTTGCGCCACGCCGCCCCGCCCTGAAACGTCAGCGCGGAGTAAAGCTGGTTCGGGCAGGTATCGATCCACCGGCGCAGAACATCGCCGCCCGGCTCGGCAAAGGCTGCTTCCTGCAAGCGCCCGTGCTTGACGATAACCACTTGCCAGCCAAAGCTGGCGAACATCGCCTCGAACTTTTCCCAAAGCCCCTCGCGCACCACCGCATCGAGGCTCTGGCGGTTATAGTCGACAATCCACCAGCAGTTCCTGAGGCCGTGCTTCCACCCCTCGATCAGCGCCTCGTAGATGTTGCCCTCGTCCATCTCCGCATCGCCGACGAGCGCGATCATCCGCCCCTCGCGCTGGCCCTTCAGCCAGCCATGGGCGCTGACGTAATCCTGCACGAGCGCGGAGAACAGCGTCTGCGCCACGCCGAGGCCAACCGAACCGGTCGAGAAATCCACATCGTCGATATCCTTGGTGCGGCTGGGATAGCTCTGCGCGCCCTTGTAGCCGCGGAAATTCTCCAGCTTCCCGCGGGTCTGGTTGCCGGCCAGATAGTGCAGCGCATGGAACATCGGCGCCGCATGCGGCTTCACCGCCACCCGGTCTTCCGGCCGGAGAACACCGAGATAGAGCGCGGTCATGATCGTCGCCATCGAAGCGGTGGAGGCCTGATGCCCGCCCACCTTCACCTCTCCGGCCGATCGGATGTGGTTGGCATTGTGGATCGTCCATGCGGCCAGCCACAGCGCCCGCCGCTCGATTTCCGCCAGATACGCGATCCGCTGATCCACCGCCGCCATCGTCCTCTCCCATGGGATGCGGGCCTGACAATAGCCGCAACGGCGCAGCGCTTCTTGCCAAAGTGACGCGCCGCATGAGATCATAATGGCAATATTCACTAATTGGAGATGTAATCTTGGCGGAACCCACCAACATTCCATTGGACAGGATCGACATCCGCATCCTCGCGGAATTGCAGCACGACGGACGCCTGACGATCACCGAACTCGCCGATCGCGTCGGCCTGTCCGCCTCCCCCTGCCTCCGGCGGGTCCGCCTGCTGGAAGAGCGGGGCGTGATTTCCGGCTATGTCGCGGTGGTGGATCAAAACCGCGTCGGGCTTGAAGTGAACGTCTTCGCCTCCATCCGGCTGGAGCGCCAGCGCGAGGAGGAACTGGAGCGCTTCAACACCGCGGTGATGCAATGGCCCGAGGTGATGGACTGCTACCTGATGACCGGCACGCGCGACTATTTGATCCGCATCGTCGTCGGCAGCCTCGGTGAATACGAGCGCTTCATCAAGGACAAGCTTTCCCGCCTCGATGGTGTCGCCTCGATTGAATCGAGCTTCGCGCTCAGCCGCATCAAGCACACCACGGTGGTGCCGATCCGCGAGGCGGCAAGCACTACGCCGCCAGCCGCCGCGCAGGCCGGAGCAACGAAACGCGGACAACGCTGAACGCCCTCGCCTGCCACGCAGGCAGGAAACACAAATACATCCGGAAAATACTCATTTACCAATCATTAATATTAATAATATCTGATCATTAACAAATTCTTTTTCCGGACTTCCACACAAAATACAGAAATCCAGCTCTATTCGGACCCTTTAAGATATGCTTATGACTGTTTTTGTCATTCAATTGATTACAAGAACGCGCTGTGCTTCCGATACGTCGAAGCAACATTTGACGGGACAGCGTTGTGACTGATCAATTTCTCACCGGCGACAGCAACAATAACACCCTGACGGGTGATATCGGCAACGACACGCTCGATGGCAGCGGCGGCAATGATGTGTTGGCAGGGCTGGCCGGGGCGGACAATCTGATTGGCGGCAGCGGCACCGACGCGGCGGACTATTCCGCCTCAACGGCGGGCGTGACCGTTGATCTGGCCACCGGCATGGCCTCCGGGGGAGACGCGGCAGGCGACATGCTCTCGGGGATCGAGGATGTCTACGGCTCGGGCTTCGACGACGTCCTTGTAGGAAATAGCGCCTCCAACATGCTCGATGGCAGCGGCGGCGCTGACATGCTGATCGGTGGCGGCGGTGCGGACGTCCTGAACGGCGGCAGCGGAACGGATACGGCTGACTACAGCTCGTCGATGGGCGGCGTCACGATTGATCTGGCCAATGGCATGGGCTCGGGCGGGGATGCGACCGGTGACACGCTCTCCAACATCGAAAACCTCCAGGGTTCGATGTTCGAAGACGCCCTGACCGGCAACGCAGCAAACAACGTCCTGACCGGCGATGCCGGCAACGACACCCTGTCCGGCGGCGGCGGCTTCAACGTTCTGTTCGGCGGCAACGGAACAGATACGGCAGTCCTGACCGGTAACTTCGCCGACTATCAGTTGACCTACTCCGCGGCCAACGGCAACATCGACCTGATCGACAGCCGCGATGCCACCGGCGATACGGGCACCAGCGCCTACGACGTCGAAACCTTCATTTTTGCCGATACCACGAAGACCCTGCAGGAGTTGATCGACGCAACCAACACGTCGCCTCCTCCTCCCCCGCCTCCGCCCCCTCCGCCGCCGGCTGATCCGCTGGCCGCGACGGCAGGCGATGATACCCAGACGGGCACATCCGCTGATGAGGTGATCACCGGCAGCGCGGGCGCCGACATCATCGACGGCGGCGCTGGCAAGGATACCCTCGACTACAGCACTTCCGACTCCTCGGTCACCGTCAATCTTGTCCTCGGC
>ERZ1645187.4301-NODE-4301-length-11569-cov-5.533959_pt1 | contig 11569 bp, 12 predicted proteins | sample MGYA00575352_ERZ1645187 | MGnify/ENA primary metagenome ERZ1645187 (study PRJEB40837, sample SAMN11349314) | freshwater sediment metagenome | isolation source: river sediment | host: Sediment | place: India: Wazaribad , New Delhi | collected 2017-02-21 ... | reverse complement strand
TGTTCGGAACACGGTCGCGTATCCTGGCTTATTCTCTTGACGAGCACGGGCAATGGCTAGATCATTTTTCTTTACATCGTGATTGATGGTTGAGCCTGCGGCAATGAAGGCATCATCTTCAATCGTGACAGGGGCGACGATGGTCGCATTACTTCCTAAGAAAACATTTTTACCAACATAGGTATTGAATTTATTATAACCGTCATAGTTTGCGGTTATCACACCACAACCAACATTGACGTTTTCTTCAAGGGTCGTATCCCCAATGTAACTAAGATGCGCCGCTTTTGAACCATCTTTGATAATCGATTTTTTAAATTCGACGAAGTTACCAATCTTCGTGTGATTATGGATTTCCACATGACCACGGAAGCGTGTGTAGGGGCCAATATGATTTTCATTGCCAACTTTACTATCAACTAAGTGAGCGAAGAGAATATGGTTATTGTCACCAATTTCCATGTTTTCTAAGTAGGTTTCTGGTCCAATGATATTATTCTTGCCGATTTTCGTCTTTCCTAATAAGGTCACACCTGGACTTAAGACTGTATCATTTCCGATTTCGACATAAGGACCGACATAGGTGTGATCAGGGTCTTCAAATGTAACCCCATTTAACATATGACGACGATTAATTCTCTGTTTAATCAATTTAGCGGCTTCTGCTAATTGGACGCGATCATTCGTGCCAAGCATTTCATTTTCATCTTCGAGAATGTACGCGCCGACTTTGTAGCCTTTTTGATTAAAGAGGCCAATAATGTCCGTTAAATAGAGTTCACCAGATGCGTTATTTGTGTTTAAGAAATCAAGTTGTTCGAATAAATAGTGATTATTAACGACATAGACGCCGGCATTGACTTCATTGATCTTTCCTTGATCATCTTTAAGATCCTATTGTTCAACGATGGCTTTCACGTGATTGTGTTGATCACGGACAATCCGCCCATAACCATGGGGATCTTTTGGTGTCGCAGTTAAGACTGTTAAGTCTAATTCATGCTTATTGTGGTATTCGACTAACTTGGTAAGAGACTCTTTAGTTAGTAAGGGCGTATCACCGCAAAGAATTAAGGTTGTTCCTTCAACACCTTTCAGCATCGGGGCGGTTTGCATAATCGCATGGCCTGTGCCTAATTGTTGATGTTGCCAGGCAATTTCAGCTTCGTTTTCAACTAAACTCTTGGTGTACTCACCACCATGGCCGACAATCACAACTTTCTTTCCATCGACGAGACCTTTTGTTGCATCGAGAACATAATTCACTAACGCGACGCCTAAGATTGGATAACCAACCTTGGAGATGTCATTGTTAAGTGATTTCATTCTTGTTCCTTTTCCAGCAGCAAGGATAATTGAATGTAATTTCATAAGTAATGTGCTAGTTAGACCTAGCGTCCTCCCTTTTTACTATTTTCAAATATTCTAACTATTATTCTACAATATTTTTAGACGGTTTTTATGTTTTCGTAGTTCGAATAGAGTGTGACATATTGCTCTGGTTCGATTTCTTCAGGTCTTTTGTTATCAGGAATCGAACTGGCGAGTAATATTTTTGCCGTTAACTCTTTATTACCAACAATCGTATTGAGGTTATTGGCGATTGTCTTTCTTCTCATCAGGAATAAGGCTTTAACAAATCTATAAAAACCGACCGTATCGAGTTGATGAGCTTTGGGCCGATAAACGTAGACAGAGGAATTGATATTTGGAACAGGGAAGAAGGCAGATTGATCGACATTCATCACAAGTTTTAACATTCCAGTTAATTCTAGAAGAATTGTTAAGGGACCATATTGTTTGGATTTTGTTTCTGCAAATAAGCGCTCACTTAACTCTTGTTGAACCATAAAAACAAAATTGACAATCTCATCATTTTCTAAGATGACTTTCTCGATAATAGACGTTGTAATGTAGTAAGGTAAATTACTCACAATACTTAGTTTTTGTCCAGGAAATTGGACCTTTAAGATGTCTTTATCAATCACCTCGACATTGTCGAATGTCGCAAAATGATGGGCCAAGTAATAGGCGAGCCCATGATCAATCTCTACAAGTTTAATCGTCTTATCTGATTTAACCAAGAACTCGCTTAGGGCCCCTAAACCAGCACCGATTTCATAAATCAGTTCGCTTTGATCTTCTATGACAATTTTCGTAATTCGTTCCGACACACTATTGGAAATTAGAAAGTTTTGCCCAAATCGCTTTTGTGGGGCTAAACCTAATTCTTTTAGGAGTGACATAGTGCTTATTTTATCCATATATTAATTCATCCACCATTTCTTTACTAATTCCTAAATACGCTAAACGTTTAATCATTGTCTTGTTATTCACTTTACCAACCGGATAGGTGTTTTGAATTTTTGTTCGAAAGTTTACATCATGTCGCTCATATCCGATTAAATCATTTAAAGAGAGGGGAGCCACGCCCGTTTGTTTGTCACTTAGAAGAGGAAGGATTTTCTGCATCAAAAGATCAACATCTGTTTCGGCTAAACCAACTTTTCCTTTTCGAATGCTTTTTTGCTTAGATAATTCAATTTGCTTTGCGGTTGGAACAGCCGCTAAGATTTTCTTCGCAATTTCTTTTCCCGGGTTATCTGGGTCAGTAATAATGATTATATCATGATGATTTTTTAGCCCTACTATGTAGTGTATAGTTTCACGTGAAACATATTTACCATTTGTTGTTACGATTTCGGTATCAAAAAACCTTGATAAAAGTGCTTTATCGCTTATTCCTTCTACGACAAATACCGAATTGGTCCTAATCATTTTTGTTCCACATGAAACACTTTTAAACTATTGTTAAGCAACTGGTTTTCAAGTTCGTCCGGAGAAATATTTCTAATGGAGGCAATCTCTTTAAAAACAAGTGGTAGGTAACTTGATTCATTTGCTTTGCCGCGATACGGATGAGGCGTTAGATAAGGGCTATCGGTTTCGATGAGTAATTTTTCAAGTGGAACAACTTCAGCGACTTTCTTTGGTTCTTTTGCGTTCTTAAATGTGACAGGTCCACCTAGAGAAATATAGAAGCCCAATTTAATGAATTCAAGGGCCATCTCGCTTGATGAGGAGTAGCAGTGCATAATCCCGCCATGTTTTACGGGATGCATTTTTAATAAGTCTAAGGTATCCTGGCTTGCGTCACGCATATGAATCACAATCGGGAGATTATATTTGTTTGCGAGATTGATTTGATCAATAAACCACTTTTTTTGTAGTTCATGTTCGTCTTTCTCCTTGTTCCAATAATAATCTAGACCAATCTCGCCAATAGCGACAACATGTTTATTGGTTATTAATTGTTCGATTTCCGCAAAATCGCTTGGACCAGCTTTAAACACATCGCTGGGATGGATTCCAATCACGGCAAAAACATTGGTGTTTTCGTTTGCAATTTCAATCGCTTTTTTACTGGACGCTAAATCCCAACCGATGACAGCTAGATATTTCACACCTACTTGATTGGCGCGTTGAATATAGCCTCTAACATCGGCTTTAAAATCGTCTGCGTTTAGATGACAATGGGTATCAAATAATGCCATATTATTTTCCTAAACAGAAACGCGCAAAGATTTCTTTGGATAAATCGTCATCGTTATTTTCACCTAATAAATCATTTAGTGTAAAGTAAGCGTCTTGTAAGGTCACACTCACTAAATCGAGGGGGAAATCATTGAGGGCGTCTCGTTTTGCTTGTTGAAGAAGGGTTTTGGTTTTGGCTAATAACCCTAATTGACGGGCGTTATTAAGACTGGGTCGCACATAACTCTCTTCTTCGATTCCAAGTAAAGCAAGGATTTGATTTTCTAGACCTTTGATATCCTTACTTAATGCGGATATATAAATAGCGTTCTTTGCTTTGTCTTTGATTAAATCGCTTTTGTTATAGACGACAATTCGCTTTTTATTCTTCGTGAGTTCAATTAACTCTTGATCTTCTTGCGTTAAATTTTGTGATGCATCCAGCACCACAATCACTAAATCAGCCTTTTCAATGCTTTTCTTTGCTTTATTGATACCAATTGATTCGACAACATCTTTACTTTCACGAATGCCTGCAGTATCAAATAGGTTTAACGTAATTCCTTTAATCTTAACTTGCCCTTCGACGATGTCTCGCGTCGTTCCCGCAATGTCGGTGACAATCGCCTTTTCTTCATTCAATAACGCATTTAATAAAGATGATTTCCCAACATTAGGCCGGCCAACAATCGCGACGTTAATACCTTCTTTAATTATTTTCCCTTGTTCACCTTGGGCAATCAGTTGATCAATTTCATGATTAATTTTCGTGATTTGTTCAACCACTTGTTGTTTGGTTACGACTTCGATATCTTCATATTCCGGATAATCAATATTCACTTCAATATTGCTCAATAAATCGGCAATTTTGCTCTTAATAGGTACGACAATTTTACTGGTCTCACCTTCAAGAGAAAGTAACGATAATTTTTTGGCTTCGTTTGACGTTGCGTTAATCATGTCATTGATGGCTTCTGCTTGGATCAGATCGATTTTGCCATTTAAATAAGCGCGACTTGAGAATTCCCCCTGAACCGCTAGCCGGGCTCCATGTTTTAAGAAGAGGCTTATGATTTGATTGGCAATTAACATCGAGCCATGGCAAATCACTTCAACGACATTTTCACCCGTGAATGATTTAGGCCTAACAAAAAGTAAAGCGACGACTTCATCGATGACTTCGTCTCCGTCTTTAATATAACCATACATGATTCGTTTAGTTTTAACGTCACTTACATCACCGCTAAAGATATTAGAAAAGATGATAAATGCATCGATTCCCGATACACGTATGACTGCTAATGCTCCCTTTAATGGCGGAGTTGCCAAAGCGACGATTGTTTCAACCATATTCTCTTCACCTCATCGTTTATTCTATCACAATCAACAGCACGCAAGAAAAAACCACCTTGCGGTGGTTATTCGTGATCGACGTACTTGATAACAATGCGGCGTTCATTACGTTCGCCAACGGATTCAGTACTAATATTCGTGTAATTTGAGAGCGCATTATGCACCGCTCTTCTTTCGTCTGCGACCATTGGGTCGAGTGTAACGTCGATGTGTGTTTTCTTCACTTCGCGAGCCACGCGTTTAGCGATGGAGACGACTTTTGAATAACGTTGATTCTTATAATCATTGATATCGACAATGACACGAACACGTTTTTTGAAGCGGGTTGTGCCGGCAATTTTTACTAATTGGTTGATAGCGGCTAATGTGCGACCGTTTTTACCAATCAGAATGGAATTATGACTTGTGTCCATTTCTAGACGAATCAGTTCACCTTCGACAGTGGGGGTCACCGTCACTTCAATATCGAATGCTTTAATAATACTTTCAAGATAATTCGATAAGTATTCAACTAAGTCACTCATTTCATAGACACCAATAATAAATGTCTTTTTAAATAGGCGTTTCTTTTCTTCCAGTAGATCGTAAATTAACTCTTCGACAGGTAAGCCAAATTCTTGTGCCGCTTCTTCAAGGGCTAATTCGACTGTTTTTGCTTCGTATTTTTTCATTTTTTACTCCTCTTGGACTTTAAGATGTAGTCGGTGATAATCGCTTGAGCGATAGAAATTAGCGCACCGATTAACCAATAAATACCCATGGCGGCTGGTAAGGTCCATGACATAACGATAATCATGATAAACATAAACCAAGTCACCATTTTCATTTGTGATTGTTGTTTATCCGCAGCTGGATTCGCTGTTGTTTTTTGGACTTCTTTTTTCACACGTCCTTTACTTAACCATTGGGAAATTCGTGTACTAACAAATTGGGAAGCGGCCATCAAAAGGAAGAGGACAACGGCGGTCCACCATCCACTAGTAAAGAAGTTAGCCATAATGGAACTACCAAGTTCAGCGTTGAGGTTTAGGCCTAAAACGGCATCACTAGCAAGTGAAGCACTACCCGTCATCGCGCCCCAAACCGCAATAAAGATTGGGAATTGAACGAACATGACAAGAATCGTACTTAATGGATTGACGTTATTTTTCTTATACAAAGCCATTTGTGCGTTGGCTAAGGCTTGTTTTTCAGCATTGTTTGTATTGGAATTCGGATATTTTTGTTGAAGTTTAGCAAGTTCTGGTTGAAGAGCTTGCATTTTTTGTTGCGAGATCGTTGATTTCAGTGTCACTAATAACATGATGCTCCGAACGACAACGGTAACGATAACAATCGCCCAGACTTGACCCCAACCACCAGCACCGAATGCGGCGGTTAAGACTTCAATGAAAGCAGCGATTGGATAGACAAGTAGACCTTCGATTAAATGTGCACCACCAGCAAAGGATTCAGCCCATGTTTTAGCGGTCACGGGGATTTTTTCTCCATCTGGTCCATATTGACCATCGGTAATGGCAATACAAGCACGGTTCCGTGCGATTTTGGTATTTAATTCAGCTTTATAAAAGGTATAGAAATCTGAGTTAGGAACATTTTCAATGCCTAATTCTTGGCCTAATTCATAAACCCAATAGTCCATATTGGCCCATAAATCACTTCCGTTATTTGGGGCTAGGGCTAAATTGGTGTCTTCGTCATATTGACCAACAAATTTTAAGTGGCCATATTTTTCAAGAGACTTTTCATTGATTTGTTCAGGTGTAAGTGTTGGATACGCGACTTTTTCGGCTGCGTCAGCTGGCAAGGCAGTGATGTATTGAGTGTAATACGTGTTTGCTAATTCTAATACTTCCTCATCAAGACGGACAAAAAAATCCATACTTGGAACAGCATAGCCATTAGTATCGCGTGCTTTGGTAATAATTGCGTTCAAATTATCGTTATAAACTAATTCTTGTTGGTCATTTTCGACTAAACCAGAATCTAAATAATAAAGCATGTGCGCTTTATCAGCAGGAGCACAGAAACTTGCGGTACAACTAGATAGGATAAAAACGGCAGCTACAAACCCACCGATTGTTAATAGTCTCTTGCTTTTCTTATTCATTAATTATTAATCTCCGTTTTATTTAACATTTTAGCGACTGAGATGGCAATTTGCTCATACGTGTAAGAAAGGTAACTCTTGCGAACCACAACAATAATCTCAAGTGTCGGATATTGATTGATGTAGTTGCGAAATATCGAGCGTAATTGTCGTTTTACTTTATTACGAGTAACCGCATTACCGACCTTTTTACTAACAGCGAACCCAACTTTAAGTTGATCACTATTACGAGTATAATATAGCACTAAAGCATCCGTCTTGATTGAGGAACCTTTGTGGATAATCCGCGTGAAATCTAAATTGTTCGTTACACGATGATATCTATTCACGCTTGCTCCTCCATACTAAGAAAACAGCCGGACAAGCCGGCTAATTTGATTAAACTGTTAATGAATGACGTCCCTTAGCCCGACGAGCTCTGAGGACATTACGACCGGTTGGCGTTGACATTCTTTCTCTAAAACCATGGACACGGCTTCTCTTGATTTTACTAGGTTGATATGTTCTTTTCATAAATTTCTCCTTGCATTAAGAATTACAACATAAGTTGTGCTAATAAATTGTATATGCTTTTACTATGTAAAGTCAAACGAATAATAAAATTTCGATTAAATCGTCTAAAAAATCAAAATAAAACACCAAATTAATTTATCCACACTTTTTGTGGGTTTCGTTACTTCTGATTGTTAATTAGTCGGAATATTATTGATTATATAGGCATATTACATTGTGGAAAGAAAACTTCGACTGTGGAAAATCTTCACCAGAATCCACAATTATCCCTGTGGAAATAGTTGTCCACAGTGTTTTCCCCACCAATATTTTGTGGAAAGTGTGGATAAGTCTATAAAATCGGCTGTTTTTTTAATGAAATTGTGGACAAATTGAGATAGCGCGATTTTCGTCTTTCTTTCGATTGTGGATATGTTAGAATTTTCATGTAGTTAAACGGAGGCGTTAGTTTATGATCAAGACCATTTCTGAAATCACCCAACTATGGGACCGAACGTTAGCACGTATTAAAGAGAAAATCACCGAAAGACATGTATATGATGCTTTTTTTAACAACACATACATTCACACGATCAATGGTGATGTTATTGTCATTGTTGCTAACTCAAATCTAGCTAAATCAGTTCTATCTTCGACCTATACCAATTTAGTTGAAGAGACCTTAGCGGAAATCACTGAATCCAATTATCGTGTTGATTTTATTATTAGTGAAGAAATCACCAAAACCGCTGAAAAACCAGTTGAAAAAGCTCGGTCCTTCTTCCAAACATCGAAAATCAATCCAAAATTTACTTTTGATAACTTTGTCGTCGGACGTAATAGCAACCTTCAAGCGTACCAAGCCGCATTAATGATCTCATCTAACCCTGGGAAAATGTATAACCCCCTATTCATTTACTCCTCATCAGGACTTGGGAAGACGCATTTACTTCATGCGATCGGTAATTACATCAAGGAAAACACTCCTTTATTGAATGTACTCTACATTTCGACCGATGATTTCGTTGAAGAATACATCCGTTTCGTTCATGGTGACAAGGAAAGCGAATCACTGAAGGACTTTTTCAAATCCATTGATGTCCTCCTGATTGACGATATTCAATTCTTAGCCGAAAAGCCAAAGACTGAAGAAATGTTCTTCCATATCTTTAACTCCTTAGTCAACAATAACAAGCAAATTGTTCTCACAAGCGACCGTCATCCAAGTGAGCTAAAAGGTCTAGAAAATCGCCTTGTATCTCGGTTTAATCAAGGTCTACAAATCAGTATTTCCGTTCCTGATTTAGAAACAAGAAAGCAAATTCTTAAACGAAAAATCGTGGCTAATAACCTTGAAGTTGAAGATTTCGATGACGAAGTGCTGGACTTTTTCGCAGATCGCTTCGGAAATAACGTTCGTGATTTAGAAGGTGCGCTTAACCGTTTACTCTTCTATATCATTAATATCCACCCCACCAAAAAAGTCACCTACGATGTGGCCGCCCAATCAGTTGAATCGCTGATTAATGTGATTGATTCACAAACTCGGTTGAGTGAAAAAAGAATTCTTTCTGTCGTTGCTGATTATTACAATTTGACCCCAACTCAACTAGCCGGGAAAAATCGGACTTCCCAAGTGAGTATGGCACGCCACATTGCTATGTTCTTAATGCGTGACCTTCTTGACCTCCCCTTTTCCAAGATTGGCAAGGCGTTTGGTGGCAAGGATCACTCGACTGTGATGAACGCCATCCAAAAAGTGGAGAAAATGTCGAAAACGGACAGTGGGTTCAAAAAAGTTATTGAAGACCTCAACGGCCGACTTAAATAATCTTTTTATGTAATAAAAGATGTACTCTAAGCCGTCGATTTGTGGTAAAATTATTTATAGCAAATACCAGTTATCCACAATACTAACAGCCCTTATTATTACTATTATTTTTGAGAGGAATAAATAAAATGAAATTCAAGATTAACCGCGAACAATTTCTCAAAGGACTCAACGTCGCCAGCAAACCAACAAACACGAAATCACCCCTACCAGTGTTAGGCAACATCCTCATCACTTTAGACGAGAAAGGATTACACCTCCTTGGATCAAATGGTGAATTAGCAATGAAGACATTAATTCCGATTCGGGTAAACGATATTGAAGTAATTCGTATCTATTCCGAAGGTGAATGTTTGGTTTCAAGCAAAATTATTACGGAAATGATTCGTAAGCTTGAAGGTAATGAAATTGATTTCGAATTATTTGATGGCTCGATTGCCAAGATTGAAGACGGAAGAACTAAATATAATCTTAACTCCGTCCGTCCTGAAGAATATCCGGAGATCGATTTAGAAAAGAATGGCGTGAATTTTGAAGTAGAAAGTCGCAAGTTTATTCGCATGGTTGAACAAACCTCCTTTGCGGCCAGTACGAAAGAGCAACGCCCAATCCTGACCGCGGTCCATTTAGAAGCAAGCGACGGTGAATTAACCGCAATTGCAACAGACTCCGCTCGATTAGCCAAGAAAACAATCGAAATTAAAGATAATGTCAACTTCACCGCAAACGTTCCCGCTCGTGTTCTTCAAGAAATTGCGAAGACCATCGAAGGCACGCCTGGTGTTAGCGTGGTTGAAGTCTCTGTCAGTGATAAGAAAATTTTGTTTGAGTTTGATGGGACCATCGTCTCTTCGCGTTTAATCGCTGGTGATTACCCCAACACCAAAAACATTATTCCTAAGGCTTATAACAGTTTTCTTGAAGTCAATTCAAGTGAACTCCTAAGAGCGATGGAACGGGTGGCACTTTTGGCCGCCAATGAACGTGAAAACATCGTTAAACTAACCATGAATGAACAAGGGGTTGTCATGTCGTCAAGAAGCCCACTCTCGGGTAGCGCGACGGAAACAATCTCGACCTGCAAGTATTCAGGTGAAGCGCTTGAGATTTCCTTTAACTACATGTTTGTTAGTGCGGCAATCAAAGCCTGTCAATCTGAAGATGTGAACATTGGATTTTTAGGCGAAATGAAGCCGTTTAGCGTCAAGGTCAATGAGGATCCAAGCCACATTCAAATCGTCACGCCAGTGCGCACTTACTAAGCCAAAACGAGCGATTTTTATCAAGCCTAGCAAGGGAATATTATATATTCCCTTTTTTTGTTGTAAATGTTATAATAAACCATAACTGAAAACGGAAAAGAAAAGCAATGAGCGATAATAAAAAAGTAGATTACATTACCCTTGGGCAAGCCCTAAAAAAATACGACCTTGTCGCAACTGGTGGCGCCGCAAAAGCGCTCATCATCAACGGCGAGGTTTTTGTAGATGAAGTCGTCGACACCAGACGAGGAAGAAAACTTTATGGTGGCGAAGTGATTCGTGTCGGCACCCACAAAGTCGTGGTCGAACATGGTCATCACAAACCTTAATCTCTACAACTTCCGTAATCATCAAAGTTTAGAAGTGACCTTCGTCAAAGGGCTTAATGTTTTAGTTGGGCCTAACGGGGCCGGTAAGACAAACATTGTTGAAGCCATTCATATGCTAGGATTTGCGAATTCGTTTCGGACCAAAGAGGGTGGCGTGATCGTCCAAAAAGACAAAACCAAAGCCCACATTGAGGCAGTCCTCAATCTTCCCCATAAAGCGAATGTCGAATTTGACATCACCGCTAAAGGTAAAGTTATTACCGTTAATGGAAAGATTTTACGAAAAACAAGCGAGTTAACAAACCTATTTAATCTCACAACATTTGTACCCGAAGATGTCTTGTTCTTCGATCGTGAGCCGAAAAATCGTCGTAAATTCCTCGATGAGCGAATTAGCAAAGAAAGTGAAATCTATCTTAATTCACTGATGAGTTACGAAAAACTGCTTAAAGAGCGAAATGCCTTGTTAAAAGGGAACACGCTTGATGACCGTTTATCGATCGTGACAGGTCAATTAGTCAAGGAAGCGGAAAGAATCGTGCTGGAGCGGTCGAAATACGTTAAAAAAATCGAATCAGCGCTGAATAAGGTGATTGGTCAATTGGGTACAAAGTCCTTAATCGTCTCACTTCACTATCTGCCGTCAATCAAACCGGAT
>ERZ1645187.4300-NODE-4300-length-11569-cov-17.426003_pt1 | contig 11569 bp, 11 predicted proteins | sample MGYA00575352_ERZ1645187 | MGnify/ENA primary metagenome ERZ1645187 (study PRJEB40837, sample SAMN11349314) | freshwater sediment metagenome | isolation source: river sediment | host: Sediment | place: India: Wazaribad , New Delhi | collected 2017-02-21 ... | reverse complement strand
CGCAAAGATAGGATATTTGTAGCATTTTGCAGATCAATAGCTTCTTAAACCTTGTTAAGTGCAGAATGTTCAATCTGTGTTTCCGTTGAGCGAATGGTTATTTTCTGCTGTGTCAACAATTTTATAAACCTTGTCGTTTCGCCTCACGGTGTCGCTCACTGCTATGGAGCAATGTTCGCCTTTCACTGTTTGTTCAACAGCCTGGAGCTCAACCCTTATTTCGTCCAATTTGGCTTCATACACACCGGTTGAAGGGCCGATGATTAGGATTTCATCCCCAACTTGCAGTGATTGGGTTTCCATCTTTATTTCGGCTACACCGATTTTCTGGAAGTAATTGTTGATTTTGCCAACATATACCTTTCGCTTTGTAGCCTGTGAGCCGTAAGCCTCGGTCCACTCACCAAGTTTTTTTCCCAGGTAATAACCATCCCAGAAGCCACGGTTGTAAACTGTAGCGAGTTTTTCGTTCCAGAGGGCTACTTTTTCAGGATTAAATGTGCCTTCCTGTGCTGCTTTTACTGCTTCTTTATATACCTGTGTAACGGTTTTCACATATTCAGCCGACCGGCCACGCCCTTCAATTTTGAGTACTTCGACACCTGCATCAAGAATACGATCGAGAAAAGCGAGGGTATTCAGGTCTTTGGGCGACATTATGTATTCATTCTCCACCTCCATTTCCACTTGCTCGTCGCGGTCTTTCACGGTGTAGGCCCGGCGGCAAGGCTGCAGACAAGCGCCACGGTTGGCCGAAGAGTTCATCAGGTCGAGGCTCAGGTAGCATTTTCCTGAAACAGCCATGCAAAGTGCACCATGAACAAAAATCTCGATTTTCACCAATTCGCCCGATGGACCTTTGATTTGTTCTTTTTCAATAGCAGCGGTGATGGCTTTCACCTGCTCAAGCGAAAGTTCACGAGCTGTTACCATCACATCGGCAAAGTTGGCGTAAAACTTCACGGCTTCGATGTTGGTGATGTTGGATTGGGTGGACATGTGCACTTCAACACCTTGGCTTCGTGCGTATTGTATCACTGCCTGATCAGATGCAATCACTGCACTGATGCCGTTTTGTTTCACGGCATCAACCAGTTGGCGCATGGCTTGCAACTCGCTGTCGAAAACAACTGTGTTGATGGTTACATAGCTTTTTACTCCTTGGCTGCGGCAACTTTCAGCAATCTGAGCAAGGTCGGCGAGGGTGAAGTTTTGCGATGATTTGCTACGCATATTCAGGTTTCCGACACCAAAATAAACCGAACCGGCTCCGGCTTGAATGGCGGCGGTGAGGGACTCATAAGAGCCCACCGGTGCCATGATTTCAATTTCTTTCATGCGGCAAAGGTAGCAAGGTTTTGACAATTTAGTAAAATAGGATCAAAAAGTCTTATTATAGCAATCCGGCTGATTAATAGCTATTGCGCCTTACCACTTTATCGAAAGGCTTTCTGACTTTTTTGCGAAGGGGATAATTTTCAGCAGGATAACCAAGCGTGATGAGCAGTCCGACAACTTTTTCGTGGGGTATATGCAGCAAATCTTTTACCGCTTTTTCGTCAAACCAGCCCAGCATGCAGGTGCCCAGTCCAAGCTCAGCAGCCTGAAGGCAAAAATGTTCGGCAGCAATACCAAGGTCAATGAGTGGATACTCTTTATTTTTCAGTCTTCCACCCATTTCGGTGAGTACTTTCGGTTTTTCGATTACCATAACCACCAATACAGGAGCCTGACTCACGAAGTTGTTGAAAGTACCAAGAGGTCCACGGCTGGCTTTGGCAAGAAGAGTCAGGAGCTCAGGATCATCAATCCAAATAAATGTCCAGGGCTGTGAGTTGCTTGCTGAGGGTGCAAGACGGGCAGCCTCGAGACAAAGTTGAATTTTTTCGGTCTCAACAGGCTTGTTGCTGTATTTTCTTACACTTTGACGGTTTACAATCAGATGTTGAAAATCCATGTGTTATAATGAGGTTATTATGGGAGTTTATTGATTTTTCAGCCTGAATGAATTTTTAGTGCTTTGTCATCATCTGTGAGCTGAAATCTGGTGAATGTTAAAGCTTTGGCAATAAGAAAACACACGCTCTGCATTTACAATTTCTCAGCAAGCGCGGTTAGTATCTGCTCTGCGGTTGTTCCATTACCATACAAATCAGGATGATATACAGGTGTCAGAATATTAGTGAAAGCGTTCATTATCTTATCTTTGCTTGCACCAACAAGGATGTTCCAGCCTGTGTCAACAGTTTCGGTCCATTCGGTTTCGTTGCGCAATGTGATGCAAGGTTTTTGCATGAAATAGGCTTCTTTTTGCACTCCTCCCGAATCCGTAATGATGCAGCTTGCTTTTTGTTCGAGCGCCAGCATTTCAAAGTATCCAAGTGGTTCGGTGAGTTGGATGTGTTTTGCGGGAAGAAAGTTTAAAGCTTCAATTTTTTTGCGTGTCCGGGGATGCAAAGGCAGGATGATATCAACCGGAAGTGCATTAAGTGCTTCCATTATCTGCCCTAAACGTATTTCATTTTCGGTGTTTTCTTCCCTGTGCAAGGTGGCCAAAACAAATGATGTTTGATTCGACACGAATTTTGACTGGTAGTTTTGAATTTTTTTCCGGTAAAAAATAGTTGCATCGAGCATGATATCGCCCACCTGATGCACCCCTTTGGTGATGTTTTCGACTTTGAGGTTTTCAACTGCCTTGTCAGTCGGACAAAACAACCAGGTTGCAAGGTTGTCGGCAATGATGCGGTTTTGTTCTTCGGGCATATGTTTATTGAAGCTGCGCAATCCCGCTTCGATGTGTGCAACAGGAATATGAAGTTTGGAGGCTGCCAAAGCACCTGCCAAAGTTGTATTGGTATCGCCATATACAATCACAAGGTCGGGATTTTCACGCAATAAAATGTCTTCAATACCAATAAGCATCCGGCCGGTCATTTTGCCATGTGTTGTTCCTCCTGCTTCAAGTTGATAATCCGGAGAAGGAATTTCCATTTCACGAAAAAACACCGCCGACATATTGTCGTCATAATGCTGCCCGGTATGCACCATCTTTTCCTGAAAAACTTCGCTCCAGCGGCCGGTTCGGATGAGTCTGCTCAATACAGCCGCTTTTACAAACTGTGGACGAGCACCAAGAATTGTAACTATCTTCTTTTGTGTATTAGCACGCGCTAGACCCATTATATTGATTTTGAATTGATTCGGAATACCAATCTTTGATAACCATTGCAGATGCATGCTTTGTCAAAGCAGAAATTCCTCAGCGAAAATAGTCAATATCAGCAACAATCGAACGACTGTTGACAAAGTGTTCAATTTTGAAAAAACAAGAATAGATATTTGAGGCAGGGATGTTTCACCTATAACCTGGCATCCACTATTTCTTTCGGCAAAATGCCCTTCACATCATAAATGATTGTACCACCGGTTTTGTGGGCAGCCATGTCTATGGTTTTAAATTCGTTGTGTGCCACTGCCAGTATGATTGCGGCGTAGGAAGCGACGGGTGACTGAGTGACGGAGTGACTTGGGTATTCAGACAGGATATCAAGTCCGTATTCATGTTTTACCTCTTCGGCATCGGCCCATGGATCATAGATGTCAACCTCCATGCCAAACGAAACAAGCTCGTGATAGATGTCAGTGGCACGGGTGTTGCGGATGTCGGGGCAGTTTTCCTTGAAGGTGATGCCCAGCATGAGGGCTTTGGCGCCCCTCACAGGCTTGCCGGCTTTGAGCAACAGTTTCACCACTTCGCCGGCCACATAGGCGCCCATGCCATCGTTGAGACGGCGTCCGGCCAGGATGATTTCGGGATGATAGCCGACTTCCTGCGCTTTTTGTGCAAGATAATAAGGGTCAACACCGATGCAATGGCCACCCACCAGACCCGGACGGAAAGGCAGGAAGTTCCATTTGGTGCCGGCGGCTTCGAGCACCTCTAAGGTGTCGATGCCCATCTTATGAAAAATCTTGCTGAGCTCATTCACAAAGGCGATGTTGATGTCGCGTTGTGAGTTTTCGATCACCTTGGCAGCTTCGGCCACCTTGATGCTTGGCGCTAAATGTGTTCCGGCCACGATGATCTCGCGGTAGAGAGCGTCCACCTCTTGACCGATTTCCGGTGTGCTTCCGCTTGTCACCTTTTTGATGGTGGTGAGGGTGTGGAGTTTATCGCCGGGGTTGATGCGCTCGGGGCTGTAGCCCACGAAAAAATGTTCGTTCATCTTTTTGCCGGAGGTCTTTTCGAGCACCGGCACGCAGTCCTCTTCCGTAGCACCCGGATATACAGTGCTTTCGTAGATGACGATGTCGCCGTCTTTGAGTACTTTACCCACAGTTTCGGAGGCTTTCACAAGCGGAGTGAGGTCGGGGCGGTTATTTTTGTCAGTCGGAGTTGGTACGGCAACAATGTAGATCTGGCAGTCCTGTATGTTCAGGAGCTGGTTTGTGATAACAAGACCGTTGGCTTTTGGCTCTTGGTTATTGGCATTCAAAAGTACGGCTTTCAGGTCCTCGTCAGAGACTTCAAGCGTGGGGTCGTGGCCCTCGTTGAGTTCTTTGATGCGTTGCGGCTTGATGTCGAAACCAACAACAGGGCGTTTTTTGGCAAATTCAACTGCAAGCGGAAGGCCCACATAACCGAGGCCAATGACACATATCTTTTTCATCATGAAAGTATTATAATGATAATCAGGTTTGTTGCATAAAATAATTTTATCCAGGGATGGCGCTACACATCCTGAAAATTGTGTTTTTAAGAGTAGCAAAATTACTCATACAAATGGAATATACAAGTCCAACGCGGCAAGTTACTGAAAGATTGTGACAATCTTTATTGAAAATTAATGCAGAATGCAATGAAATGTGTTTTCTGTGATGTTTTTTACAGCTTGTTTCGAGTGATACCCGGGTTACAAACAATTCGAAAAATGGCAATTATTGCCTATTTTTGCCGCAAAATAAATCTTTATGACTACGCCTATTCTCATTATTGCTGCCATTTTGTTGGGTTTTTTCCTTTTCAATGGCTATCGCCGCTATGCCCAGCTGAAAAACTACAAACCATCTGATGACAGCCGACACTTGTTGAAAATCACAGATGCCACATTCAGCAAAACAACTTCCAAAGGACTTGTTCTTGTTGATTTTTGGGCTCCCTGGTGCACGCCTTGTAAAATGATTGCGCCCATGGTGAGTGAGCTTGCCAATGAATATGAGGGAAAGGTGAAAGTTGGAAAACTCAATGTGGATGAAAACCAGCAAACCTCTTCACGCCTCGGCATTCGTTCAATTCCGACACTGATCCTTTTCAAGGATGGAAAAGCGGTTGAACAATTTGTGGGTGTTAAACCAAAAGGAAGTTTTCAGAAAGCAATAAACAAGCACCTTGATTAGTTTGCCTATTTAATTGTAGATCAATCATATATAATTGCAATACTTTCTAGAACGAAAACCAGGGGTAAGGTTCATTCATGAAGTTTAGCGCCCTGGGCAATCCATCGCCGGGCAGGGTTTCCAACACAGGCTCTACCGATGGATTGGCAGGATATTTTTTACCATCAAAGCGCATGATATGGTGCTTGCCTGCGCTGTAAATAAACAGATCATTCCAGGCATTGCTGCGACTTCTGTCAATCACCACAGGATAGTCCGACACAGTGAAAATAGTGTTGACATTCAGCTGATTGTCAAAAAGGTAAATGGTGCAGCCACCACTCCCGCAAAAGTACATTCCGGTGAAACCTACAAGGATTTCTTTCAGGCTGTCGCCGTTCAGATCGTATTCAAAGAAAACAAACCGCCGGCTGTTATCATCAATGAGCGACTTTTCCAAATCATCCTTAAACAACTGCTGCAACCTGGATCTTGTTTTCGAAGCCGTTTCTATCGAAGAGCTGTTTATTCCATGACTGCCTGCAGGATAATTGTCGGTGGTATCCGGATCGGTGGCTGTGATACCAACAGAGGTGTTTTCGCTAACCTGAGATATAACTTTTGCTGCCTTGTCTGCACTTTCAATGTTGGTGCATGAACATAGAAAAACCAAACAACCTGTAAGGAAGTATAATGCTTTCATAAATAGTTATATATTAGTAAGTTATCAGCTAATGATTTCGCAGCTTGCCATAAGCAAACGGAATCTGATACCCGACACCCCATTCAATAATGTCGGCTACAGCACCATTTCGTGTTTTAAGTGCTGCCCTCACAAACAGGTTTTCGTTGACATGGAAACTGCCACCCACCTGAATATATGTCTTGCCTTTGTGCTTCACATGATCGGAAATATAAAATCCGAATTGTGTAACAAAAGAAAGCCTTTAAATCCTCAGATAATGGGATATGTGCCAACCCAGGTAACTTAAGTCAGCAAAACCGGCACTGTGTATTTTCGTGGGATAGTCGCGCAATGCCGATTCATAAAAACCATCGAGACCAACCCCAACTTTCCCAAGATGGTGATAAGCCCATGCATAATCTGCTGACATAGAAGCAATAAAATAGGTTGGGCCATCATAAATTTGCGTTGTTGTGGTTTTTCCACCCATGCTGGCAAACAGGATCAGGTCGGAATGCCGCTTGTATTTCTCCATTTTCTTTTTCAGCAGCACCGGCTTTACGGAAGGCTTGAAGCTGCTGTCAACAGCCCTCGTAAGGTTGCGCACTGGATTGAAGCTGTAGCGTCCGCCAAGTGTTATTCCAGCCAGGTTAATACCCAGATTGGGTGTTCGTGTTGAGCCATTGGAAAAGTGAGTAAGATCTAAATCAAAGGTGATATCAAACCTTTTATTGAGGGCATAAGAAAGCCCGGTGGCTGCGTTGAAATATACATTATGTTCAGAACCAATCACTTGCTGTGCTGGGTTCACATTGGGATCGTATTTGTAAAATCCGTGGGAAAGTCCTGCAGCAAGTTCCCAGTTCCATCTGAACCGATGACCTCTTATGACCGGTGCGCGCATAAACAAATACAATGCCTGCGGCGACCCCAGCTCTCCGCCTTTAAAGAATGCCTTGTAAAATCCAACACCATAAACAGGATACCCATAAAGCTGGTCATACTTTTGTTTCAAACCGGTTGACTGAAACCCGATGCGAATGTCGGTTGCGTCGTAGGGATTGTCCATAATATCGTTCAACGACCCGCTGTTTTTCAGGAAACGCCCGTGATGGTATTTCACATCCACCACATTAAAAAAGCCATAATCGGCAGAATTTCGCTTTTCTCTCAACATTTTTTGATAATCCTGTGCCGAAAGAGCGGTCCCAATCAAAACGAAAAAAAGACCCGCTAAATAAACGCTGTAATTGATTCTCATGGCTTCACCTCCTTGTTTTCTGTAGCCTCACCAACAGGAATCAGCTCATATTTTAAATTTCGGGTGTTTGGCCGGTAGATATTTCCATTAGCTGCGTCAACAAGCAATGGAAGTGCCCCTGTAAGAATGTCGGCAGCAAATTAAAGAAGGTGAGGACTTCTTACGACTTCAAATTTTTGTGTTTGATAGCCTTCTTTACGAATCTCAAGCAGACTGCCATGCTGCAGTTTGTATTTCGAGATGTGCATTTTTAACGGCGTCGCGCCCAAAAAGACACCATCAAGGTAAACTTCTGCTTTTTCAGGATTCCTGACCATCACGCTAATCGTATTCTTTTTTCCTCCAAAGACTGTGGCACATGCCCCAAAACTGAAGCTCAGTAACAGAAAAAGCAGCAATTGAAAAAGTGTTTTAAACCCGGAAGCAAGTTTCATAGGCGAATTGTTTTTGGCAAAATTAACCAATAAGATGGTTTTCCCATACAAGCCGGCAAAAATCCAGTGTTACAAATAGTAAACGGATGAGTTATTGGGCCAGTATTGTGAAGCGTATCAATGATAACTGTTTCATGGTAAGATGCGAATTGAATGTTCTGAAACAAAAAAGGAGTCGCCTTCATGGCAACCCCTTATCTGGATTTTTTGGCAGCTGGTAACGGGTTTATTTTTTACTGATTTTTTTTCCTATTTCAGAAAGCATCAGTTCGGTCATGCTGTCGAGGTTGAAGGCATCGCTCAGACCCCAATCTGCACGGGCCACGCTGTCGTCAATGCTTGCGGGCCAGCTGTCGGCAATGGCTTGCCGGAAGTCGGGTTCGTAGCTGACTGAAAAATCGGGTTGATGTTTGCGGATGGCTGTCACCACATCTTTAGGAGTGAAACTCATACCGCCTACATTGTAGCTTGAGCGCAGCGAAAGTTTTGCCGGGTCGGCTTCCATCAGCTGGATGGTAGCTTTGATGGCATCGTCCATAAACATCATAGGCAGGGCAGTGTCTTCGCGCAGGAAGCAGTTGTAGCTGTTGTTGCGTATTGCTTCATAATAAATCTCCACGGCGTAATCTGTTGTGCCGCCACCGGCTTCGGTCTTGTAGCTGATAAGTCCGGGGTAGCGCAGGCTGCGGAAATCAACGCCATAACGGCGGTGATAATACTCACCCCATCGTTCACCGGCTAATTTGCTGATCCCATACACAGTGTTGGGTTCCATCACTGTGAGTTGGGGTGTGCTATGGCGCGGTGTTGTCGGGCCAAACACGGCGATAGAGCTTGGCCAAAATAGTTTTTTGGCATCCGAGTCACGTGCCAGTTCGAGTGTATTCATCAAAGCACGCATATTGATTTCCCAGGCTTGCTGCGGAATTTTTTCGGCATTGCCCGAGAGCACCGCGGCCAGATTATACACCTGTGTGATCTTGAACCTGACGGCAAAATGCAGTAAGTTGTTGTAGTCCATCACATCAAGGGTGTTGAAAGGGCCGCTTTCAAGGATGTCTTTGGGAGGCTGTTTGATGTCGGTGGCAAAAACATTTTCGTTGCCATAAATTTTTCTCAGGGCCAGGGTCAGCTCCGAACCAATCTGACCGGAGCAGCCGATAACGAGAATACGTTCCATAAAATTTTATCTGTTATTTATTTCACATTAAGCGCCAAAGTTATGTCATTTACCCGACAGCCCAAGTGCCGGAAACAGGAATGGATGAAATTTTGTAGCTTTGCAGTCCGAAAGATTAGGCATCATGAATAAGTACCGCAACCCGGCCGATGTTGTTGTTTACAACAGTCTGAGCCGAAAAAAAGAAAAATTCGTTCCCATCCATCCGCTACATATCGGGATGTATGTGTGCGGCCCCACCGTGTACGGTGATGCGCATCTGGGTCATGCACGCGCATACATTACCTTTGATCTTGTGTTTCGCTATTTTCGGCATCTGGGCTATAAGGTGCGCTATGTACGCAACATCACCGATGTGGGCCATCTGGAAAATGATGCCGACGAAGGCGAAGACAAGATTGCACAGAAAGCCCGGCTCGAACAAATCGAACCAATGGAAGTGGTGCAACAGTACACCGTTGGCTTTCATAAAAACATGGACCAACTTAATATTTTGCGGCCTTCGATCGAACCACATGCCTCCGGCCATCTCATCGAACAAATCGAAATGGTGAAGAAGATACTTGATGCCGGTTATGCTTATGAATCAGACAGTTCGGTGTATTTCGATGTTGAGAAATACAACCGGACACATCCTTATGGAATTCTCTCGGGCAGGAAAGTCGAAGAATTGATCAGTAATACGCGCGAGCTGGCCGGACAAAGCCAGAAAAGGAACAGCTTTGATTTTGCTATCTGGAAAAAAGCGGAGCCTTCACACATCATGCGTTGGCCTTCGCCCTGGGGCGACGGCTTCCCCGGCTGGCACATGGAATGCTCGGCCATGGGCTGCAAATATCTCGGCGAGCAGTTTGACATTCACGGCGGTGGCATGGATCTGCTTTTCCCGCACCATGAATCGGAAATTGCGCAGTCAACAATAGCCAATGGCAAATCGCCTGTGCGCTATTGGATGCACAACAATATGATCACCCTCAACGGACAGAAAATGGGAAAATCGCTGGGCAATGCCATGTCGCTCGACGATGTTTTTGCCGGAAACCATCCGTTGCTGGCTCAGGCCTACAGCCCGATGACCATCCGCTTTTTTATGTTGCAGGCCCACTACCGCAGCACGCTCGATTTTAGCAACGAAGCGCTGCAGGCAGCCGAAAAAGGATTGAAAAAACTGTTGGTGGCCTCCCTCACCCTTCAAAAACTTAAACCATCGCAAGGTGCTGTTGACCAGGGTGTTGACATGATAGCCAAGGCTTGCTACGATGCCATGAACGATGACTTCAGCAGCCCTGTAGCCATTGCTTTCCTTTTTGATGCGGTCAAGCTGATTAATGCTGCCAACGATGGACACCTGCATTTGAATGCAGGCGAGCTGGAACAATTGCAGCAGCTTTTCAATGCTTTCCTTTTTGATATTCTTGGAATGCAGGCTGAAGATACCGGATCTGACCAGCAATTGGTTGACGGACTGATGCAAACCATCATCGGATTGCGACAGGAAGCCCGCGCCAGGAAAGACTTTGCCACCAGCGATGTGATCCGCGACAGCCTCTCGAAACTCAATATCGTACTCAAAGATGGCAAAGAAGGCACAAGCTGGGAGACGAAGTGATGGTGAATAACACTCACTTATTGCTTTTTTGCCAGAAGTACTGTTTGTGTATCCGGGAAATCACTTTGAATCTCGTACAATTGTAAATTACTGATTTTATTTAAATCATTTTTGTAGCAATAGATATAATCTCCTAACGTCGTATAATCGTTGTCAATGATTACCTCTATTTCGCTTTGTGTTTTCTCTGCATAGAATATGAGAGAGGGAGTCAAATCCCAGAAGCTTACTAAACTTTTTTGGCTATGCCTGCTATTGGTGTTTTGGATGATTTCGATTACATTTTTGGTGTTGGCATCACGTTTCCATTCGAAAACGTATTTTGTGTTGATGCTTTTTGTGAAATGATACCCTAAGGGTAAAGCAAACAAGATAAACAAAAACATTCCGACAAGCCATGCAGTTTTATTGAAGCTTGATGAAACCCAGTTGCGCAAGTCAACGCCAATTTGAAAAAAGGTTAACCCTGTCAATGGAATAAAAAACAAGGAAGTCCTCTCTGTTGGGAATGGGATTTGAAACAGGTAGAATTGCAAGACAGCAGCAGCAATCATCGTCACCAACAAAGCAAATACATGATTGAGTTGCGACTGATTTTTTCTCAAAAGCAAAATGGTCATCAGACCAAAAAATACAATTAAAATTGCATAATAGATCCTTTGCCAAAAAACCTCTCCATAATAACTCAGGTAAATAGACCTATGGATCAGAACTTGTAAAGTTGACACAATAAAACCTTGTTGTCCGCCAAAAAACAATTCTTTATTTTCCTGTAGAACAAGAAGTAGCTTATAAATCGTTCGAATGTGATGGATATCGAGTGCTAAAACAAGCACAAGTCCGATATATACTGGAATGTTGCTTTTTAGGGGTTTCTGATTGTGGTGGCGCAACAACTTTAGTAAAAAAAACACCAATAGGGCAATATTCAGATTGACGAGTATAAAATTGGAATAGGCAGCCAGTAAGCTAAAAAGCATCGAAAAAAAGAAATTACGGGCAAAGAATTGAATGTTTTGGA
>ERZ1645187.4299-NODE-4299-length-11576-cov-6.142870_pt1 | contig 11576 bp, 10 predicted proteins | sample MGYA00575352_ERZ1645187 | MGnify/ENA primary metagenome ERZ1645187 (study PRJEB40837, sample SAMN11349314) | freshwater sediment metagenome | isolation source: river sediment | host: Sediment | place: India: Wazaribad , New Delhi | collected 2017-02-21 ... | reverse complement strand
ACGCCGCGATGCAGCTCGTGCGTGCGCCCAAGCAGTTCGACGTGATGGTCACCGACAACATGTTCGGCGACATCCTCTCGGACGAGGCCTCCATGCTCACCGGCTCCATCGGCATGCTGCCGTCGGCATCCCTGGATGCCAACAACAAGGGCATGTACGAGCCGTGCCACGGCTCCGCGCCGGACATCGCCGGCAAAGGCATCGCCAACCCGTTGGCGACCATTCTTTCGGTGTCGATGATGCTGCGTTACAGCTTCAACCAGTCCGCTGCTGCGGATGCCATCGAGCTGGCGGTGAGCAAGGTGCTGGATCAGGGCCTTCGCACCGGCGACATCTGGTCGGAAGGCAAGACCAAGGTTGGCACCGCCGGCATGGGCGATGCGGTAGTCGAAGCGCTGCGTAGTCTGTAATCTCTCCAGCCCCGTCGTGACTGTAGCGGCGGGCTGTTAACAAGGGTGTAGTCGTTATGAAACGTGTAGGTCTGATCGGTTGGCGCGGTATGGTCGGTTCCGTGCTCATGCAGCGCATGCTGGAAGAGCGTGACTTTGACCTGATCGAGCCGGTGTTCTTCACCACCTCCAATGTCGGCGGCCAAGGGCCGGCCGTGGGCAAGGACATTGCCCCGCTGAAGGATGCCTACAGCATCGACGAGCTGAAAAGCCTGGACGTGATCCTGACCTGTCAGGGTGGCGACTACACCAGCGAAGTCTTCCCCAAGCTGCGCGAAGCCGGCTGGAATGGCTACTGGATCGATGCGGCTTCCAGCCTGCGCATGGCCGATGACGCCGTGATCGTGCTGGACCCGGTGAACCGCAAGGTCATCGACCAGCAACTGGACGCCGGCACCAAGAACTATATCGGTGGCAACTGCACTGTCAGCCTGATGCTGATGGCGCTGGGCGGCCTGTACGAAGCCGGTCTGGTCGAGTGGATGAGCGCCATGACCTATCAGGCGGCTTCCGGTGCGGGCGCGCAGAACATGCGTGAGCTGATCAAGCAGATGGGTGCCATTCATGGTGCCGTGGCTGACGATCTGGCCAACCCGGCCAGCGCCATCCTCGACATTGACCGCAAGGTGGCCGAGGCCATGCGCGGCGAAGCCTTCCCTGTGGACAACTTCGGCGTGCCGCTGGCCGGCAGCCTGATCCCCTACATCGACAAGGAACTGCCTAACGGGCAGAGCCGTGAAGAGTGGAAGGGCCAGGCCGAGACCAACAAGATCCTCGGTCGCAACAAGAGCCCGATCCCGGTCGATGGCCTGTGTGTGCGCATCGGCGCCATGCGTTGCCACAGCCAGGCGCTGACCATCAAGCTGAACAAGGATGTGCCGATGGCTGACATCGAACAGCTGATCAGCCAGCACAATCCGTGGGTCAAGCTGGTACCGAACCAGCGCGAAGCCAGCATCCGCGAGCTGGGTCCGACTGCCGTGACCGGTACGCTCAGTGTGCCGGTGGGCCGTCTGCGCAAACTCAACATGGGTTCGCAGTACCTTGGCGCCTTCACGGTGGGTGACCAGCTGCTGTGGGGCGCGGCCGAGCCGCTGCGCCGCATGCTGCGCATCCTCCTGGAGCGTTGATCGGCCAGCGCTGATCGTTGAATAAAAGGGCCGGCTTGTTCCGGCCCTTTTGTTTTTCTGCAGGGTATCGCTAGAGTGCCGCCCAATCTTTTTCTGTTCGGGGTCTGTTTATGTCTAAATCCTTTGCCATTGCCCTGATCGGTGCGACCGGTCTGGTCGGTGAAACCCTTATCGAACTGCTGGAAGAGCGCGAGTTTCCGGTGAGTACCCTGCATCTGCTGGCCAGTGCCGAGTCGGCCGGGCAGAGCTTTGCCTTTCGGGGCAAGAACCTGCGGGTACGCGATGTTGCCGAGTTTGATTTCGGCCAGGTGCAGATCGCTTTTTTTGCCGCCGGTGAGGCAGTGACCCGCAGTTTTGCACCGCGAGCCAAGGCCGCGGGGTGTGCGATCATCGATCTGTCAGGCGCACTGTTGCTCGATGAGGCGCCGCGCATCGTGCCAGAAGTCAATGCTGCGGTGGTCGCCGGACTCAAGCCACCCTATGTGCTGGCCAGTCCGCTCAGCCCAGTGGTGATGCTGGCCTGCGTGCTGGCGCCGCTGGCTCGTGAGCATACCCTGCAGCGGTTGACGGTGATGGCGGCGCTGGCGATTTCCCAGCGTGGGCGCGAAGGCGTGACTGAGCTGGCCCGGCAGACCGCCGAGTTGCTCAATGCCCGGCCGCTGGAGCCGCGTCTGTTTGACCGGCAGGTGGCGTTCAACCTGCTTGCCCAGGTTGGCCAGGTCGATGGCGAAGGTCAGGCACTGCTGGAACGACGCTTGGTGGCCGAACTGCAGCAGGTGCTGGCGCTGCCTGAGCTCAAGGTCAGTGCAACCTGCGTACAGGCTCCGGTGTTCTTCGGTGACAGCCTGAGTGTCAGCCTGCTGGCGGGTGAACCGCTGCCGATGGCGCAGGTGCAGGCCGCACTGGCCAGCGAAAGCGCGCTGGAACTGGTCGAGGAGGGTGACTATCCGACAGCCGTGGGAGATGCCGTAGGACAGGATGCGATCTATGTCGGTCGAGTGCGTCAAGGTCTGGATGACGCAACCGAACTTAATTTGTGGATTACTTCCGATAACGTGCGCAAAGGCGCGGCGCTAAACGCTGTGCAAATAGCCGAGTTGTTGATAAAACACTATCTGTAAAAGATACTTACCGGAAAATTTGAAGAATTTTTCTAGCTTGACAATACTGGCTTGACTGAACGCTGGCGGGGTTCTGTGCAAACGGAAGCGGGTAGCGTTCAATCTGACCCCTCTCGCGCGTCGAGAAAAAAAGATAAAACAAGGGAAAACGCTATGGTTCGGGTTCGCAAACTGGTGCTGGCAATCGCGGCAGCGTCTTCGCTGTCAACCGGAATGGCACATGCGCTAGGACTGGGGGAAATCAACCTCAAGTCGGCACTGAACCAGCCGCTGAGCGCAGAAATCGCCCTCATGGAAGTGCGCGATCTGGCTTCCGGCGAGGTGGTTTCCACCCTGGCCTCGCCTGAGGAGTTCAGCAAGGCCGGCGTTGATCGCCAGTATTTCCTCACCGACCTCAAGTTTACTCCGGTAATCAAGCCCAACGGTCAGAGCGTGATTCGCGTGACCTCAAGCAAGCCGGTGCGCGAGCCCTACCTGAACTTCCTGGTCGAGGTGGCGTGGCCGACCGGCCGTACGCTGCGTGAATACACCATTTTGCTGGATCCTCCGCTGTATTCGCCGCAGGCCGCCGCCGCGCCGCAAATGCCGGTTGCCGCACCGGTGACGCGCCCGCAGGTTCCGGTGGCTGCCGCGCCTGCCAGTAAGCCCACCTACAGCGCGCCGGCACCGCGTCCGGCTGCCGCTCCGGTGGCTACGTCGCGCATCGAAGGCAATCAGTACAAGACCACTGGCAACGACACACTGTGGGAAATTGCTGCACGCGTGCGTCCCAACAGCAGTGTCTCGGTACACCAGACCATGCTGGCCATCCAGGACCTCAATCCGGATGCCTTCCTGGCTGGCAATATCAATCGTCTGAAGAACAACCAGGTTCTGCGCTTGCCCGATGAGCAGCAGATCAAGGCTCGCAGCCAGTCAGAGGCCATTGCCCAGGTTGCCGAGCAGAACACGGCCTGGCGTGAAGGTCGTGCCGTAGCGGCTGCGCCGGCCGGTACGCGTCAGCTGGATGCCACCAAGCGCGCCAGTGCTGGTGCGGCTCCGGCCAAGGTCGAGCGTCAGGACAGCCTGAAACTGGTGGCTGCCGACAGCGGTAAGGCTGCCGGTGGTAGCGAGAAGGGCGCGGCTGAAGCCAAGGCGCTCAACGACAAGCTGGCCGTGACCAAGGAAAGCCTGGACTCGACTCGCAGCGAAAATGCCGAGCTGAAAGATCGCATGGGCGATCTGCAGAGCCAGCTGGACAAGTTGCAGAAGCTGGTGGCGCTGAAAGATGCGCAGCTTGCCAAGCTGCAGGCTGATCTGGCGGCCAAGGACAAAGTTGCTGCGGCGCCAGCGGCCCCTGTAAAACCAGCCGCTCCTGCCGTATCCGAGCCGGCCAAGACTGAGGCGAGCAAACCAGTGCCTGCTGCTCCGGCAGCCAGCAAGCCTGCAGAAACCAAACCTGCAGAAAGCAAGCCGGTGGAAGCTAAGCCAGTAGAAGCCGCGCCTGCCGCCAAACCAGCCCAGGCCGACTTCAACTATGCCGAGGAGCCTGCCAAGCCTGCCGCTCCTGTTGCCAAACCGGCTGAAGTGCCTGCCGCCAAACCTGCCGAAGCGGCTAAACCGGTAGCGCCGGTCAAACCGGCCGTGCAGCCTGCCAAACCGGTTGCGGCGCCTGCCCCGGCCGAGCCGGCCAGCTTCATCGATGAGCTGATGGCCAATCCGCTACTGCTCGGCGCCGCAGGTGGTGGTGCGCTGCTGCTGTTGCTGGTCGGTCTGATGGTGCTGTCCCGTCGCAATGCGATGAAGGAAACCGAGCTGCAGAACACGCTGGCCAGCCGGTCTGAGGAAAGCCTGGAAGCCGATCTGGATATGCCGGAAAGCAGCTTCGAGGGCCTGTCCGATGAGCCAGAAAGCGCTCTGGCCGACGACGAAGAGGAGCGTGTGACTCCGCAGACCGGTGATCCGCTGGCCGAGGCCGATATCTATATTGCCTATGGCAAGTTCAGTCAGGCTGCCGATCTTCTGCACAATGCGATCAATCAGGAACCGCAGCGCAGCGATCTGCGTCTGAAGCTGATGGAAGTGCTGGCCGAGATGGGTGATCGCGAAGGCTATCAGCGTCAGGCGGGTGAGCTGGCTGAAATGGGCGGCGCGCAATCTCAGGTCGAGCAACTCAATGCCAAGTACCCGGCGATGGTGGCGGCTGCCGCTGTAGCTGCTGCCTCAGCCAGCGCGCTGGATGATCTGGGCGATTTCAACCTGGATGACCTGACGCTGGATGATCCGATCAGTGAGCCGGCCAAGGCGTCGGCGAGCGATCTTGATGATGCCTTCGATCTGAGCCTGGATGATCTCGAGGCCGATCTGGCGGCTGACCTGCCAAACACCTCCGATGCTGGCAGTGTGCCTGAACTGTCGCTGGATGATGATTTCAGTTTTGATCTGCCTGCAGAACCGGCGTCCGCTCCTGGTTCGTTGGCCGAGGATGACCTGGGCTTTGATCTTGAGCTGTCTGACGAGCCCTTGCTGAGCACAACCTCCAGCGAACAGTCGGATGACCTGGCTGACTTCAGTCTGGAGCTTGAAGCTGACTTGCCGGCGGCTACCGCAGAAGAAGAGTTCACCCTGAGTCTGGAAGAGGATGCACCGGCGGCGCTGTCTGATGATCTGGCCGATTTCAGTCTGGACGAGCCGCTGGCTTCGCCTGCAGCAGTAGCCAGCGAGGAGCTGGATCTGCCGATGGACTTTGATCTGTCGCTGGCTGAAGAGCCTCTGGCCGCTCCGGCTGCTGAGGCTGATGACTTTGCTGCTCAGCTGGAGCAGGTCAGTGCCGAGCTGGATCAGATGGCGGAGACCCTCAGCGAGCCTGCTCCGCTGGAGCCGGCTGCTGCGCCTGTAGTCGCTCCGCTGGCTGACGCTCTGGAAGGCGAAGAAGACTTCGACTTCCTTTCGGGTACTGATGAAACCGCGACCAAGCTTGATCTGGCTCGTGCTTACATCGATATGGGCGATAGCGAGGGTGCACGTGACATCCTTGATGAAGTCCTGGCTGAAGGTAACGATGCTCAACAGGGCGAGGCCCGTGAGTTGATCGCAAAACTGGTTTGATAAATGGTTGATGTACTACCCACAGCGGCGGCCGATACGGCCGCCGCTGGCGTTTTCAGGATTGCCCTGGGCGTTGAATACCGGGGTTCGCGTTATCGTGGCTTCCAGCGCCAGCGCGCCGGAGTGCCGTCCATTCAGGAAACTCTGGAAAAGGCCCTGTCCAAGGTCGCGGGTGGCGCGCCGGTCACTCTGAGCTGCGCCGGGCGTACCGATGCGCTGGTGCATGCCTGTGGCCAGGTGGTGCACTTCGATACCACGGTCGAGCGCACCATGCACTCCTGGATGATGGGCGCCAACCTCAACCTGCCGTCGGATATCAGCGTCACCTGGGCCAAGGCGATGCCGCGTGAATTCGATGCGCGTTTCAGTGCCATGGCCCGCCGCTATCGTTACGTGATCTACAACGATCAAATTCGCCCGGCGCATATGGCCGAGGAAGTCACCTGGAATCACCGTCCGCTGGATGCGTCGCGTATGCGTGAGGCGGCGCGCCATCTGGTTGGCACCCATGACTTCACTTCATTTCGTGCGGTCCAGTGCCAGGCCAAGTCGCCGGTGAAGACGCTGCATCACCTTGAGGTGATCGAGCATGGTCGTCTCATCGTGCTGGATGTACGCGCCAATGCCTTCCTCCACCACATGGTGCGCAACTTTGCCGGGGTGTTGATGACCATTGGTGCCGGCGAGCGTCCGGTTGAATGGGCGGCCGAGGTGCTGGCGGCGCGTGATCGGCGTGCTGGTGGGATCACGGCGCATCCTTATGGGCTGTATCTGGTCCAGGTGGAGTATCCCGAGCAGTTCGACTTGCCCAAGCGTTACATCGGGCCACATTTTCTCAGTTCTTTGCCGGATGTGATGAGCTGACGGTGCTTCGCACCTTTTGCTAACATCCCGGCACATTCCTTTTAGGTGTCTGCACAGTGTCCGCCGTTCGCAGCAAGATTTGTGGCATTACCCGTATTGAGGACGCCCTGACCGCGGTAGCTGCCGGGGCGGATGCCATTGGTCTGGTGTTCTACGCCAAGAGTCCGCGTGCGGTTTCGGTGAGTCAGGCGCAAGCAATTGTGCGGGCTTTGCCGCCTTTCGTGACCACGGTTGGCCTTTTCGTCAATGCCAGTCGTTGTGAAATCGGCGAAACCCTGGACGCCGTACCGCTGGATCTTTTGCAGTTTCATGGCGATGAAGACTGTGCTGCCTGCGAGGGCCATGGGCGTCCTTACATGAAGGCGCTGCGGGTCAAGGCGGGAGATGATGTGACTGCCCAGGTGCGAGCCTTCCCGACGGCGCAGGCCGTTTTGCTGGATGCCTATGTGCCAGGCATTCCCGGTGGGACAGGCGAGGCTTTCGACTGGGATCTGGTCCCGCAGAATCTGCCCAAGCCGGTCGTTCTGGCAGGCGGGCTGACGCCGCAAAACGTCGCTGCCGCCATTGCTCACGTGCGCCCCTATGCCGTGGACGTCAGTGGCGGGGTGGAGTTGGCCAAGGGCATCAAGGATGCCGCCAAGGTTCAGGCGTTTATTCAGGCGGTGCGCCATGCGTGACGGGTTGCTGTGGGCATGTGACGTCACCGGTCTGGATGCCGTCCACAGGCCAGTCATGATTGATCGTCATGCTCTGCGCCAGGGTGGGTTCACCAATGGCCAGTAAGCAACCGAATACGCTGGAGCCGCCGCGCGATCAGAGTGCTGGCGGCTCTGCAGAAGGACTGGAGAACACGCGCATGAGCAACTGGTTGAGAGACAAGCTGATCCCTTCGATCATGCGGTCGGAGGCAAAGAAGAGTTCGGTGCCCGAAGGGCTGTGGCACAAATGCCCATCCTGTGATGCCGTGCTGTATCGCCCCGAACTGGAAAAGACCCTGGATGTCTGTCCCAAGTGCCATCACCACATGCGCATCGGCGCACGCCAGCGCTTGGATATCTTCCTTGATACCGATGGTCGTGAGGAGCTGGGCGCCGATCTGGAGCCGGTCGATCGCCTCAAGTTCCGTGACTCGAAGAAGTACAAGGATCGCCTGCTGGCGGCACAGAAGCAGACCGGCGAGAACGATGCGCTGATCGCCCTGCGTGGCAAGCTGGTGGGCATGCCGGTAGTGGCCTGTGCCTTCGAGTTCGATTTCATGGGTGGTTCCATGGGTGCCATCGTGGGTGAGCGCTTCGTGCGTGCGGTGAATGCAGCACTGGAGCAGCGTTGCCCGATGCTGTGCTTTGCCGCCTCCGGTGGTGCGCGCATGCAGGAAGCGCTGATCTCGCTGATGCAGATGGCCAAGACCAGTGCGGCTTTGGCTCGCCTGCGCGAAGAGGGGATACCGTTTATCTCCGTGCTGACAGATCCCGTATACGGCGGGGTGTCGGCCAGCTTGGCCATGCTGGGTGACGTGATCGTTGCCGAGCCTCGTGCGCTGATCGGTTTTGCCGGTCCGCGGGTGATCGAGCAGACCGTGCGCGAGAAACTGCCGGAAGGCTTCCAGCGCAGCGAATTCCTGCTGGAGCACGGCGCTATCGATATGATCATCCCACGCAGTGAGCTGCGTCCGCGTCTGGCCCGCCTGCTGGCGCAGATGCAGCACAAGCCTTCTCCCGTACTGGAAAGCGCATGAGTCAACGCGACCTCGCCGGCTGGCTGAGTTATCTCGAACAGCTGCACCCTACGGCCATCGATATGGGCCTGGAGCGCAGCCGGCAGGTCGCCCATCAACTCGGACTTGGTCGCCCCGCGCCGCTGGTCATCACCGTTACCGGCACCAACGGCAAGGGCTCGACCTGTGCCTTTCTGGCCAACCTGTTGAGCGCCTGTGGCCTGAAAGTCGGCGTGTATAGCTCGCCGCACCTGCTGCGATATAACGAACGGGTACAGATTCAGGGCGTCGAGGCCAGCGATGCTGATCTCTGCGATGCCTTTGCCGCCGTCGAGGCGGCACGTGCCGACGTCAGCCTGACCTACTTCGAGATGGGCACGCTGGCGGCCTTCTGGCTATTTGAACAGGCAGCGCTGGACGCGGTCGTGCTGGAAGTCGGTCTCGGCGGTCGTCTGGATACAGTCAATCTGGTCGATGCCGATCTGGCATTGATTACCAGCATTGGCTTGGATCATGCCGATTGGCTGGGCGATACCCGTGAATCAGTGGCTTTCGAGAAGGCCGGTATCTGTCGCGCTGGAAAGCCCGTCCTGTGTGGTGATCTCGATCCCCCCTTACCCCTGCTGGAGCAGGTGGCGCTGCTCGACTGCCCTTTCCTCCTGCGTGGGCGCGACTATGACCTACATGTCGATGCCGCTGGTTGGCAGTGGCGAGGCCTGACCGCCGAGGGCTTGCCGTTGCAACTGGACGATCTGCCGTTGCTCGACCTGCCCATGGAAAACGCGGCGCTTGCCATCCAGGCCTTCGCACTTCTGGATTTGCCCTGGGATGCGGGATTGATTGCCACGGCGCTGCGCGCCACTCGTGTCACTGGGCGCCTGGATCCTCGTGAGATCACCTGGCGCGGCAAGCGCCTGCAGCTCATGCTGGATGTTGGGCATAACCCGCATGCCGCCAGTTATCTGGCCGAGCGCCTGGGGCAGGGCGAGCAGCCTGTCGAACGACTGGCGGTGTTTGGTTTACTCGCCGACAAGGATTTGCCGGGTGTTTTGGCTCCTCTACAGTCACAGGTCAGTCACTGGTATGTGGCTACCCTGGATTCGCCGCGCGCACGTCCTGCTGAAGAGCTGGAAAGTGCCTTGCTTGCAGGTGGTGCCAGCGTGGAGAATGCCGGCACGGTGGCGGCCGCACTCACTCAGGCTGCCGACAAAGCAGTCGATGGTGCGCAGATTCTCCTGTTTGGATCGTTCTTCTGCGTGGCCGAGGCACTGCAATGGCTGCATCAGCACAATGGGCATGGGGTCGAGTAGATGGCGGAGCTGGACAAGGGCTTGAAGCAGCGCATGGTCGGTGCGCTGGTATTGGTCGCGCTGGCGGTGATCTTCCTGCCCATGCTGTTCTCTCGTCCGGACGAGCAGCGGCAGGTCGTGGTCGATGCCCCGGTCATGCCATCGATGCCGGCGATGCCCGAGCAGTCCGTGGTGCCGGTGGAAGTGCCAGAGCCCGAACCGATTCCGGAGCCACCGCAATCACCTCAGGCGGAAGCTGAGCTTGCAGCGGTGCCAGCAGAGCCGGTGGTGACTGCACCGCCTCAGGCGGAGCCTGCCAAGCCGGTCAGTCATCTGGATGCCAACAGCCTGCCGGTCAGCTGGTCGGTGCAGCTGGCGAGCCTGTCCAGTCGCGAGCGTGCGATCGAACTGCAGCAGCGACTGCGCGCGCAGGGTTACAACGCCTACGTGCGCAGTGTCGACGGCATGAATCGGGTCTTTGTCGGGCCGGTGATCGAGCGTGCCGAGGCCAATCGCCTGCGTGATCAGCTCAATCGTCAGCAGAAACTCAACGGCTTTATCGTGCGTTTCCAACCCGAGCAAGGCTGAGGTCAAGACTTACCGGCAAAACGGGGCTCTGCTAGAATGCAGGGCCTTTTTCGTTTGTGGGATGCAACGTGGCTTTCACCTGGGTTGATTGGGCCATTGTCGCCATCATCGGTGTTTCTGCCTTGATCAGTATCAAGCGTGGCTTCGTCAAGGAGGCGTTGTCACTGGTGGTCTGGATCGTTGCAGGCGTTGTCGCCTGGCTGTTCGGCGGGGCCGTGGCGCAGCATCTCACCAACTTCATCGACATTCCCTCGGCGCGCGTGATCGCGGCCTGTGCCTTGCTCTTCGTGGCTACCCTGCTGGTCGGCGGCCTGATCAGTTTTCTGATCGGTGAGCTGATCCGGGTGACTGGCCTGAGCGGTACCGATCGTTTTCTCGGCATGTTTTTCGGTGCGGCGCGTGGCGCCCTGCTGGTGGTGGTACTGGTCGGCCTGCTTAGCCTGGCTCCGGTGCAACAGGATATCTGGTGGCAGCAGTCGACCTTGCTGCCGCATTTTCTGATGGTGGCCGATTGGTCCAAGAGCCTGATTCTGGGCTTGGCCGGTCAATGGCTAGCTGGTGGTTTGCCCGCACAGGGCCTGCCTTCTCTGTAATGCGTTTAGCCTGAATCAATAGGGGTTTCGTCACATGTGTGGCATCGTCGGTATCGTGGGCAAATCCAACGTCAATCAGGCGCTGTATGACGCCCTTACTGTGCTCCAGCACCGCGGCCAGGACGCTGCCGGCATCGTGACCAGCCATGACGGCCGGTTGTTTCTGCGCAAGGACAATGGTCTGGTGCGCGATGTGTTCCAGCAGCGCCACATGCAGCGCCTGGTCGGGCATGCCGGTATCGGTCATGTGCGTTACCCGACGGCTGGCAGTTCGAGCTCGGCCGAGGCCCAGCCGTTCTACGTCAACTCGCCGTACGGCATCACCCTGGCGCACAACGGTAACCTGACCAACGTCGAGCAGCTGTCGCGCGAGATCTACGAATCCGACCTGCGCCACGTCAACACCAACTCCGACTCGGAAGTGCTGCTCAACGTGTTCGCCCACGAGTTGGCGGTGCGCAACAAGCTGCAGCCGACGCCGGACGACGTATTCGCTGCCGTCAGTGGTGTGCACAAGCGCTGCCTGGGCGGCTATGCCGTCGTCGCGATGATCACTGGCTACGGCGTGGTTGGTTTCCGCGACCCCTTCGGTATTCGTCCGATCGTTTTCGGTCAGCGTCACACCGATGAAGGCGTGGAGTACATGATCGCTTCGGAAAGCGTGGCACTGGATGTGCTCGGCTTTACCGTGATCCGCGACCTGGCCCCGGGTGAAGCGGTGTACATCACCGAGGATGGCAA
>ERZ1645187.4298-NODE-4298-length-11576-cov-23.572607_pt1 | contig 11576 bp, 11 predicted proteins | sample MGYA00575352_ERZ1645187 | MGnify/ENA primary metagenome ERZ1645187 (study PRJEB40837, sample SAMN11349314) | freshwater sediment metagenome | isolation source: river sediment | host: Sediment | place: India: Wazaribad , New Delhi | collected 2017-02-21 ... | reverse complement strand
CTGCTTTCGCCGCGAGGCGAGCGCTCATCCGATGAGCGCAGCTCGTTCCCCGCCGACCCGCTCGCGACGCAAGCGAGTGTCACATGATACCGAACCTGGCCCAGGCCTCGACGGTGCTCATGCCCTCACGGATGGCCTTGGCGACGAGTTTCTCGCCTCTCGCCTTCTCGAAGGCGAGGCGCAGCGTCTCCTTTTCCGCGGACCTGGGGATGGCGACGACACCGTCGATATCGCCGAAGACGATCGAGCCGGGGTCGATCGTCACGCCACCGATCTCGATGCGGAGGCGATAGTCGAGGACCTTGCCGCGCACGCCCTGGTCCTGACCGTAGGAGCCGTGACAGAAGGTCGGGAAGCCGAGTTTCAAGACACCGTGCGTGTCGCGGGCGTAGCCGTTGAGGATGGCGCCGGCAGCGCCGAGGACGCGGGCGCGGGTGGTCATCATCTCGCCCCACTGGGCATAGGCGCCACAGACGCCGGAGGTGATGTAGATCTCGTCGCGCTTCAGGTCGTCGAGAGCCTCGAACATCACGCCGAAGGGCTTTTCGGCCCAACCGGAGCGCCCGTCCATCCCGGGTTCGACGAAATAGTCCGCCTCCAACACCGTCATGGCTCGGCCGACCAGCACCATGTCGGGTGCGAGCGGGCGGATGGTCGGCGGCAGGAACTGGTGGCGGAACCCCTGGGCATCTAGGACGTCGCCGATCACGCAGGAGAACAGTTCCCGGCGCATCAGGGCGAAGAGTTCCGCGTCGTCGGCGGGCAGGATGTCGGACATGTCTTTCCTCGCTCAGAAAACACGGCCACGTGCGTCGACGCGCAGCGTCTCGGTGAGAACCCCGCTGCGATGGAGATGCACGCGATCATAGAGATTGGAGACCACGCAGGCGTGATTGGGCAGGATCGAGACCACGTCGCCGACCTTCGGTCTCGCCGTGCAGCCGGTGAGGTCGACGTGACCGTGCTCCTCGCTCAGCGCGTGGATGTGGGCGTCGGGATAGTCGAGCAAAAGGCCGTATCCCTTCAGCCCGAGAAGATCGGAACTCAGCACCTTCGAGCCGGCATCGAGGATCGCTCGATCGTCGGTCGGGCGACTGACGACGGTGGCCGAGACGGTCAGCGCGCAATCGGAGAGAAGGCAGGCGCCGCGCGCCACCAGGGAGCGGTCGTTGTAGATGTAGGTGCCGGGCCGATATTCCGTGATCACGGTGCCTGCCGGTACGGTCTTCATCGACGGCGTTCCGCCGGAGCTGATCACGTCGCAGGAGCCGACCGCGGCGAGGCAATGCGCCTTGGCCGCGACCATGAAGGCCTCGACGCGTTCATGGCTCTCCGGCGCGGGATAGGTCATCAGCCCGGCGAAGCGAAGGCCGGGGGCGGCGGCGATCTTGCGCGCCAGATCGGCCGCGTCCTCGGGCGTCTGCACGCCGCAACGTGCGAGACCGGTGTCGCATTCCACCAGGACGTCGAGTGGTGTCGTGGCATCGGCGAAGGTGGCCGACAGTCCCGCCACCACGACCTCGTTGTCCGCGACCACGGTGATCTTCGCCATCTCGGTGAAAGACCGCAGCCGCGCCAACTTTTCGCTGCCGAGAATGTTGTAGGTGATGAGGATGTCGCGGCAACCGCCACGCGCGAAGACCTCGGCCTCGGACGTCTTCTGGCAGGTGATTCCGATGGCGCCGGCAGAGATCTGCTTCTCGGCGAAACGCACCAACTTGTGCGTCTTGATGTGCGGCCGGAGGGCGATACCCAGACGGTCGAACCGCGCCTGAGCCGCGGCGATGTTGCGGTCGACGATGTCCTCGTCGATCAGAACGCCGGGCGTCTCTATCACGGGGGTCTTCATGGCGGTCACGGCCTCCGAGGCTTGTAGGCGACGGCGTCGATCTCGACACGGATGTCGAGCATCAGGGCGGATTGGACCGTGGTGCGCGCCGGGCGTCTGCCGGGTTCGAAGAAGCTCGAATAGACGCCGTTGAAGCCGACGAAGTCGCGCGGGTCCGCCAGATAGACGGTCGTCTTGACGATGTCGGCGAGCGTGCAATCGGCGTAGCTCAGCGCCAGTTCCAGCTTCTTCATCACGGCGCGGGTCTGGGTCTCGACGTTGCCGAAGACGACCGCCCCCTGATCGTCGGTCGGCACCTGGCCGGATATGTAGACGAAGTCGCCGGCCCGCACCGCCGGGGACAACGGCATACTGCTGCGCGCCGCTCCGAAACCTTCGCCGCCCAGATGCTCGATCATGGTCTTCTCCTCGTCGGTTCGGAGGTCACGTTTCGTCCGAGCCGGGGTGACGCCCGGTGGTCGGTTGCGGGGGGGATGCGCCGCCGGGGGGAGATTTCCATCCCCAGTAGACGACCGAACTCGCGTCGCTGTCCCGTTCCTTGGCCTGCAGCACACGATGGATCCGATCGAGGCGACGCACGCATTCGGGGCCGCGGAGGCGGCCGATCAGGATCGAGAGGATCTCGATCGTCAGCATCTGGGTGATGTAGGCGTCGGTGCCGACCGGCATGGTGGCATCGGCCGGCACGTCGACCGAGAGCACGATGTCCGACGCACGAGCGAGCGGCGTGCCGTCGCGGGTGATCGCGACGATCGTCGCGCCGCGCGACTTGGCCATGGCGACGGTCTCCAGGAGGGACGACATCCGACCGACGAAGGAGATGGCGACGAGGACGTCACCGGCCGACAGCGTCGCCGCGGCGACCAACTGCAGGTAATAGTCGGTCGAGACCGTCGCCGGCATCCCCATGCGGAAGAGTCGCCCCTGGAGATCGAGCGCCATGAAGTTCGACGTCTGGCCGGTTCCGCAGCAGTCGATGCGACCCGCGGCGTCGAGGGCCGCGGCGGCTTCGGCCAGCAGTGCGGGGTTGAGGCGACGATGCCAATCGGCGACCGCCGACAGAGAACTGCCGACGACGTTGTTCACGACCTCGGCGATCGTGTCGGAGGCATGGACGGCCCGATGGAGATAATTGGCGCCGAGCGCCAGGGTGCCGGCGAGCTTCAGCTTGAAGTCCTTCAGGCCTTCACAGCCGACGGCGCGGGTGAAGCGAACCACCGTCGGCTTCGCCACGTCGGCACGCATCGAGAGTTCTTCGACATTGCTCTGCATCGCCCAGTGCGGGTCGGCCAGGACCATTTCGGCGATGCGCTGGTGCGCCTTCGACAGCTCCGGCAACAGTCTGCGGATGGTGGTCAGGACGTCTGCGTCGCGCGTCTCGGGCGAGGAAGTCGTGAGCGCGAGTGTATCCTCGGTTTCGATCTGGTCGTTCGCACTCATTTCAATCCGCCCCCTCGTCCGTGCCTGCACTCGACGGATACGCGCGACCTTCGAACGCTTCCGATCGCGGCGATTCCTGCCGGATACAGGCGATAGCATGCCCTGCGCCGACACGGCGAAGAGGGGGCACGGCTTCGGCACAGGCGGAGATCGCCTGCGGGCAACGGGTGCGGAAGACACAGCCCGAAGGAGGTGCGACCGGCGAGGGAATGTCGCCCTGCAACAGGTTGCGGGTGCGTCGCGCGTCCGGATCCGGCTTCGGCGAGGTCTCCAGCAGTGCCCGGGTGTAGGGGTGGCGCGGGTCGCCACAGACGGCGTCGGTCGGCCCGATCTCCATCACCCGGCCGAGGTAGAGCACGACGATGCGGTCGCACATCAGTTCGATGACGTCGAGGTCGTGACTGATGAACAACATCGCCATGCCGAAGCGCGCGCGCAGGTCCTGGAGCAGATTGAGGACCTGCGCCTGCACCGATACGTCGAGCGCCGAGACCGGTTCGTCGGCGACGATCAGTTCGGGCTCGACCGCCAATGCCCGCGCGATGCCGATGCGTTGGCGTTGGCCACCGGAGAATTCGTGGGGGAACCGATCGGCGTGTTCGGCCTGGAGCCCGACGATCTCGAGCAGTTCGGTGATCCGCGCCGTGCGCGCCGCTCCGCGCGCCAGACCATGGGCGTCGAGCGCCTCTCCGACGATGTCGCGGACCCGCAGCCGCGGATTCAGGCTTGCATAGGGATCCTGGAAGACCATCTGCATGCGCCGGCGGAACGGCTTCAGCTGCCGCTGGGACATCGCGTGGATCGGCGTGCCGTCGAACACCACCTCGCCGGCGGTGACGTCGAGGGCGCGCAGGATCATGCGGCCGATGGTGCTCTTGCCCGATCCGGATTCGCCGACCAACCCCAACATCTCCCCTCGGGCGATCGAGAAATCGACGGACTCGACCGCATGGACGAGCGCCGGCGCCTTGCCGAAGTGCTTGGTCAGGCCGCGGATCCGTACGAGCGGGTCGTTCGTCACAGGTCCCTCCAGCGCAGGCAGCGGATCGCATGCCCTTCGACGCCGCTCCCGAGGTCGGGATGTCGGGTGGCACAGCCGTCGGCGGCGTGAACGCATCTCGGCGCGAACTTGCAGCCCGGGGCGGCGAAGGCGCTCGCCACGGTTCCGGGGATCGATCGGACGATCTTCCGCCCGTCCGGCGCGCGCACCGCGCGGGCCGGTAGACAGTCGATGAGGGCGTTGGTGTAGGGGTGACGCGGTCGATGGAAGAGATCGCGCACGGGAGCGGATTCGACCACTTCGCCGGCGTACATGACGGTGACGTGGTCGGCGATCTCGGCGACGACGCCGAGATTGTGGGTGATGAACAGGACGCTCATGCCGTGATCGCGCCGCAGCCGATCGATCAGCGCGAGGATCTGCGCCTGGATGGTGACGTCGAGAGCCGTCGTCGGTTCGTCGGCGATCAACAGGCGCGGATTGCAGGACATGGCGAGCGCGATCATCACCCGCTGACGCATGCCGCCCGACATCTGGTGGGGGTAGTCGGTGGCGCGTCGCCGGGCGTCGGGGATCTCGACGAAGCCGAGCATTTCGACCGCCCGCGCGAAGGCCGCGGCCCGCGGCAGGCCCATGTGCAGGCGCACCTGCTCGGCGATCTGCTCGCCGACGGTCAGGACCGGATTGAGCGAGGTCATCGGCTCCTGGAAGATCATGGCGATGGCGTTGCCGCGCAGTCGCCGCATCTCGGTGGCGGGTAGCCCGACGAGGTCCAGTCTCTGCCCGGCCGCCGTGCGGAAGAGGATCGATCCGGCGGCGATGCGCCCCGCCGGTCGCGGCAGCAACCCCATGACGGCGAGGCTGGTGACCGATTTTCCCGAGCCCGATTCGCCGACGAGCGCGGTGGTCCTGCCCTCCAGAACGTCGAGGTCGACCCCACGCACCGGGGTCGTGTCGCCCTCTTCGGTGCGGAAGGTGACCGCGAGGTCGCGGATCGCCAAGAGAGGTTCGGAGACGGCGCCGAGCGCTACGGTCATCTAGAGTGCCTTCCGCAGCTTTGGGTCGAGCATGTCGCGCAATCCGTCTCCCAACAACTGGAGACAGAGCGCCGAGAGCACGATGGCGATGCCGGGGAAGAGCACGAGCCAGACGGCTCGGTCGGTGTACTGCTGGCCGGAGGCGATCATGGTGCCCCAGGTAGGCACCTCCGGCGGTGCGCCGGTGCCGAGGAACGACAGGCCCGCCTCGGCCAGAACCGCATAGGCGAAGATGAAGGTTGCCTGCACCATGATCGGCGAGGCGACGTTGAGGAGGATGTGAACCGTCAGGATCCGCCGGGTCGAGACGCCGATCGTCCGTGCCGCCTCGACGAAGGGCAGTTCGCGCACCACCAGTGTCGATCCGCGCACCACACGCGTCACGCGCGGCGTGTAGACGATGGCGAGCGCCAGAACCACGTTGGCCGCCGACTGCCCGAGCACGGCGAGAAGGAAGATGGCGAGGAGAATGTCGGGCAACGACATCATGGCGTCGACGAAGCGCATGATGATGCCGTCGAGCGCTCGATAGTAGCCCGACAGGAGGCCGAGCGTGGTTCCGGCGGCCATCGAGGCGAACACGACGGCCATGCCGATCCCGAGCGAGGCGCGGCCGCCGTACATGACCCGGGTGAGGACGTCGCGGCCGAATTCGTCCGTTCCGAGCCAGTTCATGGCGCTCGGAGGCCTCAGCCGCTGCGTCACGCGCATCGAGGTCGGCGAATAGGGCGCGATCAGCGGCGCGAAGATCGCCGCCAGCACGATCACCACCAGGACGATCGCGGCGAAGAGAACGAGGCGTCGGCGGAACAACCGTTTCAGGAAGGCGCGGGAGGTCGAAAGATGCATCTCGTCCCCCTCAGGTCGTCACGCGTGGATCGACGATGGTGTAGAGCACGTCGATGGCGAAGTTGATCAGGACGTAGATGCCGGCGATGACGATCAGCGCGCCCTGGATCACCGGGTAATCGCGGCGCAACACGGCCGACACGACCAGATTGCCGATCCCCGGCAGGCCGAAGACCGTCTCGGTGACGATCGCGCCGCCGACCAGCAGGGCGGCGGTCAGGCCCACGACGGTGATGATCGGCACCAGTGCATTGCCGAGCCCATGCCGGAGCACGACGCGGACTTCCGACAGCCCCTTGGCGCGAGCGGTGCGGACGTGGTCCTCGCTCAGGACGTCCAACATGCTGGCGCGGGTGAACCGGGTGATGAGCGCGGAGTTCACGATGCCGAGAACCGAGGCCGGCAGGATCAGGTGAAAGAGGCGCTCGATCATCGTCGCATCCGGGGCGCCGTAGCCCGCGACCGGAAGCCAGCGCAGATGCACCGCGAAGAACTGGATGAAGAGCAGTCCCAGCCAGAAGCTCGGGATGCTCGCCGCGAGCATCGCTCCCCCGCTGACCACCTGATCGAACCTGCTGCCGCGCCACACCGCCGAGACGATGCCGCTCGGAATGCCGATGGCCGAGGCGATCGAGATCGAGAACAGTGCGAGGAAGAACGTCGGCTCGGTCCGCTCGAAGATGGCCTGGAGGACCGACCTCTGCAGATAGATCGACTGCCCGAGATTGCCGCGGGCCACCTCTCCGAGCCACAGGACGTATTGCACGACGATCGGTCGATCGAGGCCATAGACCTTGCGCAAGCGGTCGATGTCGTCGGCGGTCGCTTGATCTCCGAGCATCAACGAGGCGGGATCGCCCGGCGCCAGACGCGTCAGGAAGAAGACCATCGTGGCGACGATGAACATGACCAGGATCATGCCGATGAACCGTCGCGCGATCATCCACAGCATGTCGTGCCTCACGCGAAAGGGTTGCGGCACCGCCTCGGAGTGGGCCGGGCGATGGGGACGGGGGACGACGATCTTCGCCCCCCGTCGAGTATCGCATCGGCGCGCCGAGCGTCGATGCCCGGCGCATCAGCCCAGTTCGACGTTCCAGAACGCCGGCGAGGGCATCGGCACGAGGCCCTTGAGCTTCGCCGAAGTAGCGCTCAGGGCCGCGAAATCGCCGACCCGGATATACGGCACCTCATCGTAGACGACCTCTTGGACCTTGCCCCACAGCGCCCCGCGCTTGGCAGGGTCGGACTCGGCATTGAATGCGGCGAGTGCGGCCTGCTTCGCCGGCGTCTCCCACCAACCGGGTGCGCCGTTGCCGAGCTGCGGCGGCGACAGCATCGGTTCCGGCAGGAAGGTCGAATGGGTGACGTAGACGTCGTAGACGGCCGGATCGGCACGCCTTTGGACCAGTGTCGCCCAGTCGACCACGTCGAGCTGCACCTTGAAGCCAGCGGCCTTCAGGTTCTCCGCCATCACCAGGGCGATGCGATGGTGGAACTCGTACTGCTTGGAATTCAGGATCCGGATCGGCGAACCATCGTACTTCGCCTCGGCCAGCATCTTGGCCGCGCCGGCGGCATCCGCCTTGTCGTAGCTCGCGGCGCCGGCCGTCGAATGGAACGGCGAGGACTTCGGGAAGTGCGCCGCCGTCGCCTTGAAGAACTTGTCGTCGCCGAAGGCGGCGATCAGCATCTCGGTCGAACTGAGGGCGAGCTGGAAGGCCTGGCGGACCTTCTTGTCGGCGAACGGGCCCTGCTTGCAGTTGAGGACCAGATAGGGGAACCCGTAGGGCATGACCAGGACCGGCGTCACCGACGCGGTACTCGCGATGCGCTTGTAGGCATCGACGGGGAGCTGATCGGCGAAGTGATACTGACCGGCGACGATCCCCTCGATGCGCGTGTTGGCATTCGGCACCGGGATGAAGCGAAGCTCGGGGATCTTCGCCTCGCGCTTGCCGGCATAGCCGCTGGGCGCCTCGCTGCGCGAGACGTACCCGTCGAACCGGGTGAGGACGACGAACTGATCGGGACGCCGCTCCTGGAACTTGTAGGGGCCGGTTCCGACGAAGCTGGTGAGCGGATTGGCGATCGATTCCTTCGCCATGATGGCGGCATAGCCCGAAGGCAGCGCCATGTGGGTGAGAAGTGCCGGCACCGGGCTCTTCAGCGAGACGACCAGACCATGGCTGCCCTTCGCCTCCAGCTTGTCCACCGCGGCGCCGACCGACTTGCCGCGCGGTGTCATCTCGATCCAGCGCTTGAGCGATGCGATGACGTCCTCGACGTCGAGTTCGCGGCCGTTGTGCAGTTTGACGCTCTTGCGGATGTCGATCTCGTAGACGAGACCGCCGGCTCCGATCTTCGGCATGTCGGCGGCCAGCATCGGCTTGGCGTTCAGATCCGCATCGAACGTGTAGAGCGACTCGAAGACATGCATCATGATGGTGGACACTAGGTCCGCCGTGGACGCCATCGGATCGAGGGTCTGCGGCTCGCCGATCATCGCCAGATTGACGCTCTGAGGCGCCTGGGCGAACGCCTCGCTGCCGGCCGGCAACAGCGACAACGCCCCGGCACCGGCCATCAGTCGAGCCAAGTCCCGACGATTGATCCCGCGTGTTTGGGCTACGAACCCGTTCTCCTTCGACCCAGACATGAACGCCTCCCAATTTGGACAGCGATGCAGCACGCATGCTCCAAGATGTAATCAAATTCCTTTTCTGGGAGTTGGCAATAGCCAATCGGCGTTCGCGGCAGCCAAAATGCCGCAGGATTCGGTGTCGCCGACCCTTTCTGCGTATTGGTGCGTATGGTGATGCGCGCGGTGAAGCCCGGAGGTCGGCGGGTGGACCGTCGAGGAACTGCCCGGGTCGTCCGATCGCTCGCGAAACAATGGGTCGAATCGTCACTTCGCCCGACATGGAGCTACATGCGGCTTCAATTCGGGCTCATGAGGTCGACTTCACCCCGCCGAACGGCCGATCTCGCGGTGAGGGATCGCGTAGGGCGCCCCCCGCCCCGAGGTGTGTCGGAGGCTTGCAGCGAACCGCGTCCTCCGTCCGTCGATGCCTTTCCGGCGAAGTGCGGAAGACCGCTGTCGCGCTCCGCCGACCGCCCGGCACGAGATCGGTATCGGCGAGGGATCGGGTAACTTAATTACATTTCTGCTTGAAACCTGAAGCCTGGACGATATGCTTCACCCGAGACCGACGAAGCGGAGCACCCCCTGATGTCCCATGATCTGATCCTTCGCGGTGGGCGCGTGATCGACCCCTCGCAGAATCTGGACGCATCGACCGATGTCGCCTTTCGCGACGGCAAGGTGGCGGCGTTGGGGCATGGTCTCGAAGGACGCGAGGTTCGCGACGTTTCCGGCTGCATCGTGACGCCCGGTCTCATCGACCTGCACACCCATGTCTATTCGAAGGGCACGTCGATCGGCGTCGATGCGATGGACCTGTTCTATCGTGGCGCGGTGACGACGCTGGTCGACACCGGCAGCGCCGGTCCCGGCAATTTTCCCGGGTTCCGCAGTCATGTGATCGAGCAGGTGCCGGTGCGCATCCTCGCCTATCTCAACGTCTCCTTCGCCGGGATCTACGGCTTCTCCAAGCGCGTCATGGTGGGCGAATCCGGCGACATGCGCCTGATGGCGCCGATCGACACGGTCGAGGTGGCGCGAGCCAACCGTGACGTCGTCGTCGGCATCAAGGTGCGCGTCGGCCGTCATGCCGGCGGGACGTCCGGTCTCCTGCCGTTGCAGATCGCCCGTCAGGTCGCCGATCACATCGACATGCCGATGATGGTGCACATCGACGAACCGCCGCCGATGCTCGCCGACGTTCTGGCGACGATGCGCAAGGGCGACGTGCTCACCCACTGCTTCCGCCCCTTCCCCAACTGCCTGTCGACCGGCGACGGCGGCGTGCACGACTACGTTCTGGAGGCGCGTGAGCGCGGCATTGTCTTCGACATCGGGCATGGCATGGGGTCGTTCTCCTTCGCCGTCGCCCGCACCATGTTGGCCAACGGCTTTCCGCCGGACTGCATCTCGTCGGACGTCCATGCCCTGTGCATCCAAGGGCCGGCCTTCGATCTGCTGACGACGATGTCGAAGTTCCTCAGCCTCGGCATGCCGCTGGATGCCGTCATCGGTGCCGCGACGAAGGCGCCGGCCGCCGCCCTCCTGCGGCCGGAGATCGGCAGCCTGAAGCCGGGATCGGCGGGTGACGCTTCGATCCTCCGACACGAATCGGGCGCGTTCGACTTTGTCGATTCCACCGGGGAGCGCATCGTCGGTACTCAGCGCTTGGCACCGGTCGGCGTCGTCCTCGCGGGCCGACACCGCGACTGCGGCTGAATACGGGGAATCGGTCTGCGGTGACGTACGCGTCGCCGCGGTGTGCCGCAGCGAGCGGTCCGGCGGAGGGACGTGAGGACGCTCCGGAGGACCGCTCTTCACCGTGTGGACGGAAAGCCCGGACGAGGTGACTCGGACGGGCTCCTGCCGCCGAAAGGCGACCGCTCCACTTCGCCTCACGGCTCTCTCAGATCGTAACACCCCCGTCGACGAGGCAGGCCTGCCCGGTCACGAAACGGCTCTCGTCCGAGAGCAGGTAGATCACCATCGGCGCGATGTCGTCGACCGTGGCGAGCCGTCCCATCGGCTGGCGGGCGACGAAGTCCGCCTCGGCGCGGACCGGATCGGGGGCCGAGGCGATCCGGCCGCGCAGCGACGGCGTGTCCACCGTCCCGGGGCAGAGTGCATTGCACCGGATGCCCTGCTTGACGAAGTCGACCGCGATCGCCTTGGACAGCCCGATGACCGCCGCCTTGGTCGTACCGTAGGCGGCGCGGAACGGGAAGCCCTTCACCGACGACGCCATCGACGCCATGTTGAGGATCGATGCCGTTCCGACCTCCTCGGCGCGGGCGAGCATGCCCGGCAGGAAGGATCGGCACATTCGGACCATCGACGTGACGTTCAGGTTCAGGCTGAAGGCCCAATCGTCGTCCGTGAGGTCGAGCACGGTTCCGTGGTGAACGAACCCGGCGCAATTGAAGAGCCCATCGAGCCGCGGAAACGCCTTCGCCGCCGCGCGAATGGCGTCCGGATCCATGACATCGAGGCGATGGATCCGGATCCTACGGTCTTCGGCCGCCAAGGATTCGAGGCTCGCAGAATTCACATCGGTTGCGACCACCTGCGCACCCGCGGCGGCACAAGCCGATGCGGCGGCTCTGCCGATCCCCTGGCCTGCCGCGGTGATGAGGATCGTCTTGCCTTCGAGCCGCATGTTTCTTCTCCTGAAAGGCCGAGCATCACCGGGGACGGATTGGGGACGCTGACGTTGCCCCCAAGTTTTATCCAGTTCTGAGTTCGCTCCGGCGGCTGTGA
>ERZ1645187.4296-NODE-4296-length-11583-cov-12.775330_pt1 | contig 11583 bp, 12 predicted proteins | sample MGYA00575352_ERZ1645187 | MGnify/ENA primary metagenome ERZ1645187 (study PRJEB40837, sample SAMN11349314) | freshwater sediment metagenome | isolation source: river sediment | host: Sediment | place: India: Wazaribad , New Delhi | collected 2017-02-21 ... | reverse complement strand
GTAACTTTTTCAATAGACAAAATCTATTAATATTATTTTTATTTATAACTTTGTAAAAAAAATATCAAATGGCTTTATTGCAACTTGAGGAAATATACAACCTGATTAATTCAGACACGCCGGATTGGGTAAATAAGGCACGAAAAGACGAAAAGAAACTTCAAGTTCACATTAACGGAATTGGGACAGTTGAATATTTAACTCAGATTGAAGGGATAGAAAACGAGAAACAATTTGCATTAAGAAAAAAAACAGCAACTTCAAATAAGTTTGTATTTGAGAATCTATTAAGGCCAGTTGACAAATGTTTTTCTGCCTCTGGTGGTTCTCGATTCGTGAGAACAAAAACTGATTCTTCAAAAGAATTGCTTTTATCAAAGATTGAAAAATTTCATGGCGGTTACGGATTAAAAAAATGGATTCAGGAAATACAGTCAGGAAAATATTACAGTTCGCCTAATGGTGTAGTTTTTTTTGAATGGAATGAAACTGAAACTTACCCGACTTTCAAAGACATTGCATTTATCAAGAACTATCAGCGTAACGGGCGCAATCTGGAATGGATTGTTTTTGAAGGCGTAAAACGTACTGATGAAATAGGTAAAGAAAAGCCGGGGGAATATTTCAGAGTTGTTGATTCTTTTGCAGATTATCTGTTTTACAAACTTGATAAAAATATCACTTTGGTTGAGGAAGAAACATATTTCAACCCGTTTCAATATGTACCAGCGTTTACAAACAGCAACATATTAGATTCAACATTGACATACAATGTTAGTCCGGTTGCATCGGTTATTGATTTGGCAGATCATTATTTACGGACCACTTCAGTTAAAAACATTTATGAGTTTCTGCATGGTTACCCAATTTTCTGGGCATACGTTGAACCATGTCGCGCTTGTGATGGGACAGGATTATACAACGGGGAAACGTGTCACGTTTGCAACGGGGACAGACATACTTTCAGAAAAGATGTAACGGATGTTATTAAGCTAAAAACTCCAACGTCAAATGATGAGCCTAAACTGGCTCCTGATATTGCCGGATACATTCAACCAGATTTAGAAACATGGAAAGAGCAGCGTATTGAACTGGAATGGATATATAACCTGATGAATTATTCAGTTTGGGGAACAATACAAGAACGGGCAGAAAACGAAACAGCAACAGGGGCATTTATAGATGTGCAGCCAGTGAATGACAGGCTGAATAAATTCTCAGATGCGTTTGAACAAACAGAAAAACTGATAATCGACATAATAGGGAAATACTATCTGTTGACGAATTATGATAGTTGTTCTGTTAATTATGGCCGTCGTTTCTTAGTTGAACCACCTGATAAAGTCTGGCAAAAATATCAGGAAGCAAAAGCTAAAGGCGCACCGAAAGAAGTTCTAAATTATATGCTGATTCAGTACTATCAATCTGAGTTCAAAGATGATGCTGAAAGTCTGGCAGTAGCACAAAAGGCAGTATTAATCGAACCATTTATTCATAAATCAGATGAGGAAATAGACAAACTGCCAATTACACAGGAAGATAAAGCAAAGAAATACTATTTCAATGAATGGTGGAAATCTCTCAAACGCGATGATATTATAATGAAAACACCGGAACAATTGAACGCAATGTTTGACACTTATATATTAACAAAAAAAATTCAAAACGATGATGCAAGACAAGAAACACCTGGAGTTCAAGGTGACGGAATGGAAGTTCGATAAAGGCGAATTTGTCATTCTCAGAAAAGAACCAACACAACGCGGATCAGTAATGATTACAGAACGCGATGCAATGGTAAACAACGCACAAACACAATTCACTAAATTGTGGTATGAAACGGTTAAAGAAGAAACAGACGAAACTAAAAAGGTCGGAAGGCCAGCAAAAGCTAATTAACGATGATTGCAAATATTAACGAGTTGGCGAAGTTCGTCAAAGGTGGTGCAGAAGTTCTGCAAAAAGCAATTGAAGCAAAAGAGGAAACTCAACTTGAGTTCGTTGATGGCCGGTTTGTAACCGACAGTGAATTAGATGAGGTGAAAACTAAAGTCAGAAATGAAGGCAAAAAAGAAGGCCAAACAATTGGTTACGATTTTGCAATGAAGGATTTAAAAAAGGATTTTGGGATTGAGATTGAAGGCAAAGACAGGGAGACAATTGTTAAAACAGTAAAAGAAACAATCCTTTCAACTGCCAAAATTGAACCAAATAAGAAAATTTCTGAACTTGAGCAATCCCTTCAAAATCTGCGAAATCAGTATGACAGCGATTTGAAAGCTAAATCCGGTGAGGTTGAAACCTACCAGAAAAAGCTAAAAGAGATCAGCCTATTTACTGAATTGCAGAAAAATGTACCCGAAGTAAAAGGGTTAAATGTTAATCAGTTCGTAACGTTGGCAAAAACTGAGTTTGAATTTGATTTTGATGAAAACAACGGTTTGATAGCAAAGAAATCCGGGCAATTAATTAAAGATAAAATGGAAAGACCGATTCCAGTTAAAGACATTTTAACTGACTTCGCCACTCAGAACGGGTGGTTTGGTTCGGCAGGCAGGGGGGGAAATAATCAAACCGGACAAACATCAGAATTTAAAACGATGAATGACGTATGGCGCCACATGGAACAAAACAACATAAATCCTGAATCTGCTGAAGGACAGCGATTATTAACAGAATTTAAAAATTAAAAAAATTATTAAAAATGGCTTATACTAATTCAGTTTGGGGAGCAGCTCAATACAAGTTGAGCGAAATGATGCAAAAGCCTGAGTTTAAACATAAACCCAGTGCCGCGCTATCTGTTTTTTTGAAAAATACAAATATGTTGATTCCGGCTTCGGAACGCGAAAGGTTGTGGAACCAAAAACCTTCAGACCAGTCAACAGTATCTACTTATGCACTTAGTAAACAAACAGTTGCATTGGGTTCTGCACGTGCCTACAATCACACCGGAGCAATCGGTGCCAGTACAACTGCAAACTTGACTTACACTACTTATTCACGTAAGTTCAAATATTCAGTAAAACAGGGTGACAGAAATGTATTTTCAGTAGCCGAAATGTTGGCAGCTCAATTGCGTTCAGCAGCTATTGATTTACACGCCGGAATTGAAACCGCTTTTCTTGCATTGTTAAACACAAATAAAACACAGGTGGTTGTTTCAGCTACACCGCAATCAGGTACTTGGGATGCTGCTAACTTCTTGTTTGGTGTTGACCAAGCAGACAAAGCACAATATTTCCAATATCTTAAAACATTCATGAACGAACAGTATTATGGAGGTTCTTTTGATGTGGTTAACAACGTTCGCGCAATGGCATACGCAAACTATCTGGCACAGCAAGGACAGGCAAACGCCACTAACCTCGGCTGGCAGTTTGACGGAATGAACATGGTTCAATCAACAGAATTTGCAAATGCAGCAGGTTATGATTTGATGAGTTACATTTTACCAGAAGGTTCAATCGGCGTATTGCCTTGGATTCCGATGTTGAATCGTCAGGGATTTGGTGACACTTTCCAGAACGGTGGTAAATACGGAACTATTGCCGACCCGCTTGGTTCGGGGTTGGTTTTTGCTGTTCACGAATATGCAACAGGTGCAGACAATCAGAACGCATCAGGTGAAACTCAGGATATTGACATTGAAGTTGAATTGTCAATCGACTTGGCTCCAGTAATTGCGCCGATGTCAACAGCAAGTTTGACACCTATCGTTAAAGCTGGTTTACTTTCTTAATTGATTGTGAAATGAAAAATATAATTTTTCTGTTGGTTTTTGTCATTGCAGCAATGGCAGCCAGCGCACAAACAGGTAAAGTAAAGACAATCACAACTGACACAGTAAAAGGTGCTGAAACTATTTATTTTGACCCCATTGTCGTGTCAGGTAGTTATCAAAGTTTATCAATTCAGTTTCTTTGCACTCAGTTAGGTGGAACTACTGATGGAACTATTTATGTTCTGGCATCAAACGACGGTACTAATTACACGCTGTTGAATAATGTTGATGAAAAATTGATTTTTGCTTCACCGTATGCAAGAATGAACGATTCAATTACAGCAAAGTTGAATTTGTATAATGCAGCTACTTTGAATTTTGTTATAAAAGAACCGCCTCACCGTTACTACAAAGTAGGTGTTACAGGCACAGCTTCGGATACAACAAAATTAACAGGCAATTACTTATTTAAGTAATAAACAATGATTCAGAATTCGGTCAAAACATCGTTATTCGGGTTAATAGGTTGGCGGCAGTCGACTGTTAGCGGTATGCCAACGGTTGACGCTACCAACTTAGCCAGCTCATCAGGTTTAATGTTTCAGGATTTTTCGTCACTTGTAACAATACAAAATGTTTACAGGTGTCAGGAAGATTCTGCAATATCAGACATAAACTTCAATACGTTTTTGTCTAATCTGGTGAAGTCGGCAACGCTGAAAGTTTTGAACGCGGTATTTTCACAACCTGACTTTATTGAAAACAAAGTTTTATATCCTTTTGAAAACGACTGGAACGAAAAACTTACCAATGATACTTCTTTCGTGGGGTTTCAGATAAATTTGCCTAACAGAAAGGATTTGTCTTGGTCAATAAATCAGGTGTTTACCTCATTTGATGCTTCGGAAACCGTAACGCTGTATTTGTTTCATTCATCACGTAAAAATCCAATTCAGACAAAATCTATCACAGTTTCGCAAGATACTGAAGCGGCAACAGATTTGAATTGGGTACTTTCACCGCTTGATTATTCAGGTGGTAAATTTTATATCGGTTATTTACGTGGTGCATTGACAACACAGGCATACAACAGAGATTTTGAAAGCGCCAATGTTCAGGCAGGTTTTAACACATTGAAATTAATACCGATAAAAATAGACGGTCACAATGCCGCCACTTTATTTGATGTTAATGATATTAAAAACACTGATGAAACATACGGGCTTAATTTTGACATTACAGCGATGAAAGACTTTTCAAACGTTGTGGTTCAGAATAAATCAAAGTTTGTTAATGCAATTGGTTATCAGGTTGCAGCCGATGTTTTAGACTTAATTCTGAAAACAGTACGTTCAAATCGGATTGAAAGTATTACAGAGGGTCAGGTATTGTATGAGATTGAGGGATTAATTAATCCTGAATTGCCGCGTTCAGTCGGGTTGCTTAAAAAGCTATCAAACGAAATCGCGGATTTAAAAGCGACATTTGTAAACGAACCACAATTAACACGCGGAACAATTGGCTAAAGGAGTTGACATACAAATTGAACGGTTAAGAGGTTATATGGCTGCAAAACTTTTCACAAGTAATTCTTGTGATTGGTTTGGCCGTGTGTTCAGAAATCAGCGCAATGATGAAACAATACCTGAGCGTTATGTTTCAGGTATTGATTATCAGAGCGTATTGCTGAATGATAATAAAGATTTAACTTGTTTCTTTGATGTACAACCATCAGAAGATTACGATAACGGATTTACGTCTGATGTTTGGATTTGTTTTTCGGTCAACCTTGCTAAATTGTATCCTACTGTTACAACGGAACGCGCTACCGAATACCTACATGAAGATTTGATAAAAACTATAAAAAGAATAGGCGGATGGGAAGTGACCGGGTTAGTTCGCGGATTACCTGCTTTTTCAGAATATTCACGTGTGAAACCTGAACACGACAAACAACCGTACTATTTAATGAGAATTAATACAAAAGTAAAATATCCTTTAAATTGTTAGAAAATGGGATGCAGTGTAAGTTTACCGGGCGGTCTTAATACCGACTGCCAAATGCCACAGGCAGAGATTAAAAATGTACTTATTTGCGATAAAGATGTTAAATTCAGCTTTACCGAAAAAGATGTACTTGCAAACTGGACGACAAAAATTAAACAGGACTTAACGATTCATGCAATCGCCGGTCTGGTTAATTATTCGCCAACTACCGATGACCCAAATATTGTAACCAACGCAGTAAGTAAAGCCAAAAGCATAACTAACCGGCCTGTCCCGTCTTTTGAGTTTATGCTTGATGCAAATGTTTGCGACTTCAAAGCAATTTTGCAGACACTAAAAGGCGGCGTTTATGGCATTTTCTTTGAAATGCAAGACGGCACAATTCAGGGTTATCTTGACCAATCAGGCACGGAAGTAGGTTATTTCAAACCTTACAAAGCCAGAATTAACGCATACACAAAAGGAGCTCAGGAGATTGACAGCAACGAATCGTTCAAATTGTATGTGAACTTCTTAAACTCAAACGAGTTGGAAAATCAGTTCTACCTTGAACCATCTTGGAGCGTTACCGAATTACTTGATGCAATGCCAATCGGTTTGAACATCGTTAAAACAGCGATTATTACAGCCGCAACAGCTACACAGGCATTTCAGGTTAACACACGTTGTGCAGAAGGAAAAACAGGCTTAGTAGTTGGTAACCTTGAATTTTCAGCCAGCAAAAGTAATGTAGCAACACCGAATGCCGGAACGTTTGCAGAAGTTGGTGGAGGTGCTTATACAGTTGTAGTTGAAAAGGGAGTTAGTACGCCAATTGTTTCAGGTGACCTTGTTTATATGAGGGTTAAAGTTCTTTCCGGTTCAGACGTTACTCACCTGAGTAATTGGATAAGGATTGAAGGAATTACACCGTAATTATGAAAGTCTGGATTAATCCTGCAAAGGCTAAAATGCCAAAAAAGGAGCAGGATGAATGGGTAGCTTTAATGGCAAAACATCATCCTGAAACGGATTGGAAAACATTAATGAGCGAATTGAACGCAACGCACAATGTTAAAAGAACTGGCAGAAAAAGCAAAGAAGATTGATGTTAAAGAAATAGCTCTGAGGATTGCACAACAAAACTCAGAGCTTATTTTAAATTCAGTCAAAGGCCAATTAGCCAGAGGGATTGCAGCAGACGGCGCACGAGTTGGCCGTTATCGTTCAAAACCATATTCTATAATGAAAGCAAAAATCAGCCGCGCCCCGTTTGGCGTTGCTGACTTAAAACTAACCGGACAACTATATGAAAATATGTATGCCGAAATAAAAACGGATAGTTTCACAGTAGATTCAGATGTTCCTTATTCACTCGACAATAAACAAAGATATGGCGAAGAAAGAATTTACGGGCTTACAAAAGATAATCAAACGACTGTCAGAGATAAAAATTCAGTCGATATTGTCAAAGAATACTCAAATCAATTGGGTTTATAAATGCTCGATTCGTGACGCTGAAATATTCTTTGAAACTGGTAAATTCAAATACGGAAAGCGGGCTGCTGTTCAATTTGCAACACAATACAACGAACTTTTTAATAAATCAGAAATAAATTCTGTATTTAATAAATCTATTGATTCATTGAGATTGATAAATAAAATCAATGAATTAAGAATTATTTATTCAGCTTTATTATACGCAGACGGGAAAAATGCAAAGAAACGTTTCAATGAAATATTTGGCCGTGAATATACAGGCGTAAAAGAAGATTTTGAAGCAATAAATCATAAGATTGAATTCTTTGCTGACAAATTAAAACCACTGACAAAAGAAGAAAAAAAAGACGGACTGACATTTTCTGAATTAATTGCAATCGTTGAGAATAGTAGAGCGATTCAGATTGACAGAGAAATGAAAGTATTTGAGTTTCACAGAGTGTATGAGTTGGAGTTAAAAAAATGGAAAAACGCTAAATAATGGCTGATATATCGCAAATTATAGACCCGAAAGTTGTTTTGGAATTAACAAAAATGAACAATGAACTTGTTCAGGCTGGTGAAAATATGGATAAGTTAATCCCTTTGATGAAATCTTTGCAAGATACGACGGCAAAAGTAGGGAAAAACACGTCAGATAATGTACAGAAACAAAAGCAACTAACAGATGCGGAGAAAGAAGCTGAAAAGATTAAGAAACAGATTTTAGATACTGAAAACAAAATAGCTCAGGTAAGTTCAGAACAAAATAAACGACTTATTCAAGTTAGGGCTGAATTACAAAAAGCAACACAGGCTGAAAAACAACTACAAAAAGCACGCGATGCGCAACGTGGAAGCATTGAACAACTATCAGCGGTTAATTCAATACTTGAAAAACGATTAAAGGCGGTAAACCTCACAACTGATGAAGGGAGAAAAAAAGCTGAATTATTGCGCGGTGCAATTGACAGAAATAACGTTAAAATAAAAGAAAACAGCAGCGCACTATCAGCACAGCGTATAAATATTGGTAATTATAAATCAGCATTAGAGGGATTGCCTGGACCGTTAGGAAACATTGCAAGTCAGGCCGGAAACGTTACATCAACGTTGGCTAAAATTGGACCGATTGGTGCATTGGTAGCAGGTGCAATAGCAGCACTATCTGCACCGTTAATTGCATTTTTCACTAAGTCAGAGCAAGGCGTTGAAATGTTGGAACGCAAAACAGCCGGATTCAAAGCAGCTTGGGGTGTATTAGTTGGTGAAATGATTTCAGGCGGTGAAAAAATTGCTGATACATTTGATAAACAGGCTGAAAAATCTACTTTCTGGACTAAATTCATGACTGTTGCGGGTGGCCCTATTTGGGGTGAACGGTTTAAGAAAATAGGAGAAAGAATGGACGGTGCAAGTTTTGCAGCAGAAACATATACTTTACAAGTTCAACAGTTAGAAGATGCTGAACGCGCAATGATTGTACCGCGCGCTGAAGCTAACAAGCAAATTAAGGCCGCAATGTTGCTATATAATGACCAAACAAAGTCAATTGATGTAAGATTGAATGCTTTGAAAAATTCAATTGATTTAGAAAATCAGACAGCAGATGCGGAAATAGAACACCAAAAGTCAGTAGTTAAAAACATTCAGGTAATTAATGACGAAAAAAAGAAAGCAGGACTATTGCGCGACGAAGACGATAAAAAGTTACAGGAAGCAATGGCGCGAGAAATTGAATTAAGCACCGAATCAATGGGGCGGCAAATACGGGCAACAGCGCGAATAAATGCAGCACGCGACGAAATGTTAAAGGGTTATGCAGAGGCAAATAAAAAAAGAAAAGAGTTTAATGATGCAATTTTAGATTACGAACAAAAAACAGCAGACGAGGAATTAAAAATCTGGGCTGAACAAATCAACAAAAAATATCAGTTAGGTTTAAAAGAGGCTGAAATGGAAAAAGCCATAACCGATTTAATTTTTAAACAAAAAACTGATAGGCAAACAAAAGAGGAAGAACTTGCAGATGAATCACTCGATAAAACGATGGAACAAATAGCTGCAATCACAGAGGCCAATAAACAAAAAGAAAAAGAAGATGCAGAGAATAAAAAACAGGCAAATAAAGAAGCTTTTGAAGGTGCAGTTGAGTTAGGAAATACTTTGTTTGATTTGAAAACTTCGAAATTAGAGCGGGAGTTTTTAATGGCAGAAGGTAACGCCAAAAAACAGGCTGAGATTTCAGCAAAAATGGCAAAAGTAGAAAAAAATCAGGCTTTATTTGGAATAGCTGTTCGTACAGCAATGGGTATAATGTCAGCACTGACAAGCATACCGCCAAACGTACCACTATCAATAGCAATCGGGGCAACAGGTGCAGTTCAGGCTGGAATAGTTGCATCAAAGCCAATACCTAAATTTGCCAAAGGAACAGACTATTCACCTGCAGGCGTTGCTTTGGTTGGTGAACGTGGTCGTGAGTTAATTCAGACACCGCGCGGTGAGGTATTTATGGCAAATAATCCGGCGTTGGTAAATCTTGAACGCGGCTCAAAGGTTATAACCAACCGCAAGACAGAGGCTATACTTCAAGATGGAAATATATTGACAGGATTAAATAGGATTGAAAAAGCAATTGAGAAAATGCCGCAACCAATATTTAAGAATGGTAGTAAAATTTCAGAAAGGCGCGGCAATTATTGGACTGAATACCGTACATTAAAACACCGATTGAATTAATAAAAAAAAAAGGAAACTCAACAGTTTCCTTTTTAAGAAAAATACCAGCACCACTACAGTACCAGCCTCATCAGCAATTCAAAGATAGATAAATTATTGATTATTACAAAATAATAATATCTATTTAAATGCAATGATTTATAAATAAAATCTATATTGTTTTTTTGTAACTTTGTAAAAAATAAGTTCTTAATGAGTACTCAACAAACTTTAGCAGGGTTAGGAAAATCAAACACAAAAAAGCGGTTTAAATTTGTATTGTCAACAAAAGACGACGGGGTTAAGACATTGCGATTCAGTCCCGATGGATGGAAGGATTCTGAACTGACTTTCATTCGTGACAAGTTCTATAAGGGAGTTATCGAAAGTTATTCAACAAACGAACTTACATTCGTTAAAGACGGGCGCGACTTCATCCAAACAGCATACGAACGTGGTGGAATTGATTACGAGGTGAAGATTGATATTTACATACTTAAAAATTCAACGTTTCAATATCAGCTTTATTTCAGTGGCAAACTTGACCTGAGTACTTACAAAATAGATTCAATCGGGGTGACCTGCGAAGTCATACCATCTGGGTTTCAGGATGTGGTCTTAAATCGAGATGACATTGACGTTGACATGATGTCAACTAAGTTTATCGGGGGCGGTGAAAATTCGATGGAACCTTTGTCAGGAGTTTGGGAAAAAGTGACAATACCGGAATATTCAGCAACTCAAAATGCTGATTGGTTATTCAATGGCCGTAAATATTCAGTACAAAACTATCAACACTATTTGCCAATGGCGCTTTGGTTTTCTGAATATCCAGACGCGACAACAGCAAATCAGGATTTCGATTTAACTGATAAGTTTTTCACCGCTGATGAACCATTTGCAGCAGTATTAACTGGAACGCTTAAAATAAATGTTGATAAAGAAACAGAAGCAAACGAATATTATTCATTAGAAATTAAATTAATGGTGCGTACTTCAGGCAATGCTTTAATGGTTTTGGACTCTTACAATGTTTCAGGATATGACAATCTAAGCCAGACATTTACAGTTAATTCAAACGTTAATTTAGGTATTGGTGACGCTGTTTACTTTGAGGCATATTTAAGCGGTTATAATGCGACATTAACTTATTCTGCTTCTCAGGTTACATTACAAAGGCAATTAGGTACAACACTATCAGAGATTGATGCCCCTATGTTTTACATTTACGAAGCATTTTCCAGAACATTGCAATTGATTTCTGGCAATTCGCAGCCGTTTTATTCTGAATTATTAGGCCGGACTGATTCAGTACCGGAAAGCTACTCATCAGACGGGGCAGCCTCTTTAATGGCAATAACTGAAGGGCGATGGATTCGGGGATTTTCGCCAAATACCAATCAACTGAATTTTAACCTGAAAGATTTATTCAAGACTATTAACGCAATTCATAACATCGGTTTAGGATTTGAAACGATTTCAGGACAAAAAAAGGTAAGGGTTGAAGATGAGAAATACTTTTTTGATATTTCGATTAATCCAGATTTTGCAACTGATGGAAAATATTGGCAGGTAAATCAGATTTTAGATTTAAGTACCTGTCTGAATAATGAAATGATTTCAAAAGAGGTTCTGCCTGATTGGTACGCAAATGAAATATCAGGAGGTTACGG
>ERZ1645187.4295-NODE-4295-length-11583-cov-19.579112_pt1 | contig 11583 bp, 10 predicted proteins | sample MGYA00575352_ERZ1645187 | MGnify/ENA primary metagenome ERZ1645187 (study PRJEB40837, sample SAMN11349314) | freshwater sediment metagenome | isolation source: river sediment | host: Sediment | place: India: Wazaribad , New Delhi | collected 2017-02-21 ... | reverse complement strand
GCGAAATCTGGTTGACCTCGATGTCTTCCTCGTTGGCCTTGAAGTACTCCTGCTTGGAGTCATCGGGCAAACCGCACTCGCTGGTGACGGTAAAGCGGGTCGCCACTTGCACGCCAGCCGCGCCGGCTTCCAGGAACCCGGCCGCATCCGAACCGGTGAAGATACCACCCGCGGGGAGTACCGGAATGTTCAGGTTTTCATCCTTCAGGTACTGGATCACTTCAGCGGTGATGGTCGCCAGATCGTACTGTGCCCAGTCCATGCCGAAGCCGAGGTGACCACCGGCCAGCGGGCCTTCGACGACCACGTAGTCGGGCAGGCGGTTGGTGCGGGCGCTCTTCTTCAGGAACAGCTGCAGGGCGCGCACCGACGAGACGATGATGCCCAGTTGCACATCACGGAAGCGCGGGTGATCTTCGATCAGCGCGAAGGAACCGAGATGCAGGCCGGCTGCCAGCGTGATGCCTTCGATGCCGGCGTCCATGGCGGCAGTCATGCGAACCTTGAGCGTCTCCTTCGGCGCGTTCATGGTCAGCTTTTCCATGCAGTTGATGAAGACCAGACCATTGCCCCGCTTGCGGTTCATGGTGGCTTCAACGTGCAGTTTGGTCGCTTCCGCGACACGGCCGAGGTCGAACTTGACGGCGGACTTGTCTTCGTTCTTGACGTTGTATTTGTACAGCGCCAGCTTTTCCTTGACGTGCTTGGTTTCGTAGCGGCGATCGGAAACGGTGTTGATCATCGCATCCGAGATGTGGCCGACACCGCCGAGGCGCGCGGCTTCGAGGGCCAGATCGGCTGTCGAGATATCGACCCCCATGCCGCCGATCATGATCGGCACGAGTTCATGCTTGCCCAGTTGCAAGCGGAAGTCATCCACACGCTTCATCTTTATCCTTATGGAAAGCCAGCGCCAGTCCATCTCCCGGCGGCGCCAAGGGTTGAATTTTACGCGATTGTGAAGTTCTCTGCGCGCCTCTTCAGGGATAAATCAAAAGCGAACCGGCGCACAGTCGCTAAACTCGCGACACTTCCTGAAGCACTGAAAGGTCTTTCGATGTCGCCGTCGATCCTCACATCCGCCCATCCCCTCTGGCTGGTCGGCTTCCGTCCCTTCTTCGCCCTGGCCTGCCTCGCCGGACTTTCGCTGCCGATACTCTGGGCGCTGGTCTTTGGCGGCCAGTTGCCGGCGCCGGCGACCCCGCTGAACAGCATCCAGTGGCACGCCCACGAAATGTTCTTCGGTTTCGGCTGGGCGGTGCTCGGCGGCTTTCTGCTGACCTCGACCAAGAACTGGGTGAACATTCGCGGCTACCACGGTCCGGCCTTGAAGCTGCTTACCGTCGCCTGGCTGGCCGAACGTGTCGCCGTCAGCTTCGGCGCCAGCCTGCCCGTCTGGCTGTTCATGCTTGCCGCCAACCTCTTTCTCGGCACCATCGTCGCCATGCTGGTATGGACGCTGCTGCGCTACCGCAGCCAGGACAGCTATCGCGACAATGCCTTCTTCATGCTCATGCTGCCCGCCTTTCTGGTCGCCAAGAACCTGCTGCTCAGCGGCCCGGATTTCACGGTCGGCTACGGAATGACACTGGCGCTGTTCCGTCTCGCCTTTCTCGTCATGCTGGAGCGCACGCTGACGCAATTCATGAAGGCCGCGTTTTCGGCGCAAATTTTGCGTTCACCGCGGCTGGACATGCCGATCAAGCTACTTGGCCTGCTGCTGGTCTTCGAGTTTGCCTACCCCCGCCTCGTCACTGCCGGCCTGTCGCTGGCACTCGCATTGCTGCTGCTGATCCGCTTCTTTTTCTGGAAGCCGCAGCTGGCCATCAAGCGCATCGACATTGGCATCATGTATGTCGGCTACCTGAGCATCGTTGGCCAGTTGCTGATCGAAGCCCTTGGCCATGTTGTCAATTTCGTCTGGATCGGCTCGGTCTCCGTCCATCTCTTCACCTTTGGCGCCATGGGCTGCGTCATCCCGGCGATGATCGTCCGCATCGCCAATGGCCACACCGGGCGCAAGGTCGTATTCAGCCCCCTCGACCGGGCGGTACTCTGGATCATGATCCTTGCGCTCTTCGTCCGCATCGTCCTTCCGCAACTCACCCCTGGGGCCTATCTCGCCTGCATCCATGCCGCTGCTACTTGCTGGCTGATCGCCTTCGGCATCCTCGCGGTGCGCTACATCCCGATTTTGATGCAGGCCCGAATCGACGGCCGCGAGCACTGACCCTGGATTTTCGGCCGTTTTCCGGGTTCACCGCAGACGCCTGCGGTGAACCCGGAAAACCCGCACAAATCGGCAGCGCCCCGATGGCAAGCCATGGGACAATCACGACCACACTACTTTCATCCGAGCAACGATGCACCGACGCAACCTGCACGCCGCGGGCTATGATTTTGCCGCGCTAGCCGCCACCTCGGCGGCGCTGACCAAATACCTCAAGACGACTCCCGCCGGTGCCACAACCATCGACTTTGCCAACCCCGCCGCCGTCAAGACGCTCAATCGGGCGCTGCTCATGCACCACTACGGCGTCAAGGGCTGGGACATTCCCGCCGGCTACCTCTGCCCACCGATTCCCGGCCGTGCCGACTACATCCACGCGCTGGCCGACCTGCTCGGTGATGGCAACGCCATCCCCACCGGCCCCGGCGTCCGCGGGCTGGATGTCGGCACCGGCGCCAACCTCGTCTACCCGCTGATCGGCCACGCCGCCTACGGCTGGTCCTTCCTCGGCACCGACATCGACGAAGCCGCGCTGGCCAATGCTGCTGCCATCCTCGCCAAGAACCCGGAGATCGCCGCCGACGTCGAACTGCGCCACCAGCCGGTCTGGGACAACATCTTCACCGGCCTGCTGCGCAATGGCGAAAACTTCGACTTCACCATGTGCAACCCGCCCTTCCACGCCTCGCCCGACGAAGTGCTCGCCGTCAGCCAGCGCAAATGGAACAACCTCAACAGACCCGGCGCCAAAAAAGGCAGCGCCCAGCCCCGCCTCAATTTCGGCGGCGGCGGCACCGAGCTCTGGTGCAACGGCGGCGAGCGCGGCTTCATCAAGACGATGATCGAGCAGAGCACGCAGATCCCCAAGCGCGTACTGTGGTTCACCACCCTGCTCTCCAAAGCCGACAACCTCACCCCGCTTCAGGCCGTGCTCAAAAAAGCCAAGGCTGTCGACACCCGCATCATCGACATGGCACAGGGCCAGAAACAAAGCCGCATCGTCGCCTGGAGCTTCCTCAGCGCCGGCGAACGCTCGAAGTGGGCACGGGAGCGGATGAAGTCAGCGGATTAGTTCAGGCTTCCTTTGCGGCGCACTCGTCCAACACAAGCCGTTGGCGGTGCTCGCTGCGGCGTCTCATCATTCAGAGGACCTGCCCATCCCTCTCGAATGGTATTCCCCGCCCAAAAATCACAAAGCCCCGGGTTTCGGCCGGGGCTTTGTTTTTTCTGGCTGGCTGGCTTACTTGCCGGCCGGGGCGGCAGGCGCGGCTGCCGGTTTGACTTCGGCCTTGGCTTCAGGCTTTTCGGCCTTCACTTCCGGCTTGTGCTCGTGAGCCTTCTTCTGGGCCTTGACCGGCTTGCCTTCCGGCTTGGCGGCAGGCTTGGCTTCGGCCTTGGCCTCGACCGCCGGAGCAGCAGCCTTCGGCGCTTCGACCTTCTTTTCCGCCGCTGCCGGTGCCGGGGCAACGACCTTGGCGGCAGGTGCAGCCGGGGCGGTAGATGCCGGAGCGGTAGCGCCTTGGGCGAAGGATGCGGAAGCGAAGCCGGCGGCAACGGTCAGGGCGATGAGGGTCTTGGTGATTTGCATTTTTGTTGCTCCTTAAGCGGTTGATTGGTTCGGTACTCGGTGCTGCCGACAGGTTTCGCAGCGCCTTGTGCCGAATAACGCGGCCGGTTTCGCCGGCGATGTCAGCAGAAAGGTAATGCGCTGTATCGGGGTGTAACCAAAGGGTTTCCGGTTATTTCGGCCGCGTCTGGCGGCCGTCCCCCCTGTGAACTCGGGCCGGACGGGCGATCTGCGGTGAACCCGGAAATCGCATCAAAATCAGGTGTCGCTGCTGCCGGTATAATGGGCGCCCTTTATCTCGCCGGTGCTTCCCGTGTCCGACCGCCTTGCCGTCCTGCCCCAATATTTCCTGCCCAAGCAGGCGCTCACCGTCCTCGCCGGCAAACTTGCCTCGGCTGAAGCCGGTGGCCTGACGACCTCGGTGATCCGCTGGTTTGTCGGCCGCTACAACGTGAACATGGCGGAAGCGGCCAATCCGGACATCGCCAGCTACAAGAGCTTCAACGATTTTTTCACCCGCCCGCTGAAGGATGGCGCCCGCCCCTGTGCGGCGGCCGATTTCCTCTGCCCGGTCGATGGCGCAATCAGCCAGTTCGGCGCCATCGAGCGCGACCAGATTTTCCAGGCCAAGGGGCATTCGTATTCGACGACGGCGCTGGTCGGCGGCGACCGCGCGCTGGCGGCGCAGTTCGAGAACGGCAGTTTTGCCACGCTCTACCTCAGCCCGCGCGATTACCACCGCATCCACATGCCCTGCGCCGGCAAGCTGACGCGGATGGTCTATGTGCCCGGCGCGCTGTTTTCGGTGAACCCGACCACGGCCCGTGGCGTGCCCGGCCTGTTCGCCCGCAACGAGCGCGTCGTTTGCGTCTTCGAGTCGGCGTTCGGGCCGTTTGTGCTGACACTGGTCGGCGCGACCATCGTCGGCAGCATGGCCACGGTCTGGCATGGCCAGGTCAATCCCCCGCGCCCAGGCGTCATCCGCGAGTGGCGCTACGATGCAACGTCTGCGGTGAACCTGGAAAAAGGCGCAGAAATGGGACGCTTCCTGCTCGGCTCGACGGTCGTCATGCTCTTCCCGAAGGACAGCCTCGCCTTCAATCCGGACTGGGCGCCGGCTCGCCCGATCCGCATGGGCGAAGCGATGGGCCGTCGCCCGGCCTGAGCCGGGTTACTGGAAGGCGCCGGGGAGCAAGGCACTGCCGGCACGCGCCGGTTGCGTGCCGACCGGGAAGCGGAAGGCGGCTGTCGGCAGCAGACTGACGCCATTGGCAGTTCCCGGCACCCGCACCGCTCCCCTTAGCGGTGACAGCACCGGCACCCTGGCCGGCACGCCACCGATCTCCAGCATGTCAGCACGAGGCGCCGTCAGATTGCCCTCGAATCGCCCCTGGGCCGGCTTGAAGAAATCGCCGCGACCGACGCTCAGGTTATTGATGGCCCAGACCCCGATGTCAGCCGCCATGCGGTCGGTACGCACATTCAGGAAATTGCCGGTGTGGTAGTCGTTGATCAGCGTGTTGTGCGCAAAGTACAGCGCATTCTCCGGCCAGCGGGGACCTTCGGCGCCATAGGCAACCATCGCCGGATTCTCGGTACCCGCGCTCTGGCCAATGGTGTTACCGATGACATAGGCGACACCACCATTGGGAAACTCCAGCTCATACGAGGCCTTGCCGCCGGCGCCATCGACCAGCATGTTGTACAGGATATGGTTCTCGGCGGCCCGCGATTTGACGAGGTGGCCGTAATAGCCATTGCTGAAGCGGCTGCCGCGCAGGGTGAATTTGCCGATGGCGCCGACGTAGATGAGGTGATGAAAATCCGTCTGCGTTCTCGGTGCATCAGCGAACTCGCTGTCGATCACCGTCAATTGCTGCTCGCGGTTGTTGGCAGTCAGGATGCCCATTTCGTTATCGAAGAAGCCACAGTTGCTGACCGTCAGTTCGCCACGCTCAAAGCGAATGCCGGCACCGTTGAGGCTGGGTACCCGCGCGCCGCGAAACTCGATATTTTCGATACGCACCTTGCCGCCGCGCACCACCCAGATCGCCTTGCCTTCAGCGCTCTTGCCGTCAGCCAGCATCACCGGTCGTCCCCCGGTGCCACGGATGATCAGGTTGTTTTGCGTCCACACCGCAGTCTGGCCGCGATAATCGCCGGCACGAATCTCGATCACCTCGCCATCCCGCGCCAGGCGGGCAGCCTCGGTCACCGTCGCCACCTTCTGCCCGGGCCCGACAACCAGCGTCGCTGCGACCGTCGGCTGACCGGCATCCGTCGCCGGCGACTCGCTCATCACCTGCAGCTTGCCGTCCGGCCCGCGGCGGATTTCGCCCAAGTAGGCTGGCTCCCGCGGCAGACGGTCCTCACTCTGGGCGATGGCCAGCCCGGCCAGCATGGACAGCCCGGCAGCCAGTAATCGACAACGAGATCGGATCATGGATTTCTCCCCCACGCACGGCAGCAATGAACGGAGCACCATGCAACGCGTCGCGCATCCAATTGTCAAGGCACCACATCGTGGCACAATGCGCCCAAGCCAATCACTGGGAAGCGCGTGGCCGCCGACTGTCCGGCAATTGAAGCCGCCGCGACACCTTCCCGAAATCGCGCATTTTTCCGCGTTCACCGCAACTGAAGATCATCATGCATATCTGGGTCGATGCCGATGCCTGCCCCGGCGTCATCAAGGAAATCATCTTCCGCGCTGCCGAGCGTCGGCAGATCGCGACGACGCTGGTCGCCAACCAGATGCTGCGCACGCCGCCATCGAAGTTCATCCGTGCCATCCAGGTCGCGCATGGCTTCGACGTCGCCGATGCCCACATCGTCGATCAGGTCACGGCAGGCGATCTTGTCGTCACCGCTGATATTCCCCTTGCCGCGCTGGTGATCGAAAAAGGCGCCCACGCACTCAACCCGCGCGGCGAGATGTACACCACCGCCACTATCCGCGAACGGCTGACCATGCGCAATTTCATGGAAGAGCTGCGCAGTGCCGGCATCGAAACCGGTGGCCCGAATGCCTTCAGCCAGAGTGACCGGCAGGCCTTCGCCAACCAGCTTGACCGCTTTCTCGCAAAAATTCCGTTCGCTTGAGCGACGTACAGGGCGTAAACTGTCGCCCCTTGCGCAGCCACGGGGCCGCGCCACGCCTCACCACAAGGAACCCCTATGTCCAGCATCCCCGCCTGCCCGCAATGCACGCTTGAAAACACCTACCCCGATGGCGACAACTACGTCTGCGCCGACTGCGGTTTCGAATGGCCGCAAGCGTCATCGGAGGGTGCTGTGGATGAAGGCGAGCGCATCGTCAAGGATGCCAGCGGCAACGTCCTGCAAAGCGGCGACAGCGTGACGCTGATCAAGGATCTCAAGGTCAAGGGCAGCTCGATCACCCTCAAGCAAGGCACCAAGATCAAGGGCATCCGTATCGTCGACGGTGATCACGAGGTCGATTGCAAGACGGATGCCGGCCAGATGCTGCTCAAGGCCTGTTTCTTGCGCAAAGCCTGAACGCCGGCAGCCCGCTAAAAACCGCTCTCGCGGATCAGTAACGCCGCGAGATCGCGCAACCAGCCCAGAAGCAGACTGCGTCGTGCACCATCAATGACCACGATGCCGCGAACCTCGCGCGCCAGAGGCAATGGCGCGTCCAACCCCAGTCGTACACGATAAAGCGCCTTGACCGGCTGGGACGCCTTTTCGTTGGCCTGGGTGAGAATCGGACCACCGTAACGACCATCAAGCATCGGATGCGCCAACCGAAGCGCCCGCGTTGTATCGATTTCCAACACGCGCGCACGGTGCCCCAGCATGTCACCGTGGATCAGAAAACGTGCCGCCGCATCGGCTTGCAAGCGCTCGACATCCGATTCGTCGACGTAGGCATCGACCACCCAGTGCTGCGGATCAATGACGACACCAACCAGATCCCGCACGCCCAGCCATACACCGGGCCGCAAACCTGGATCGACGTCCTGCCAAACACCTGCGAAATCAGCCACAACCCGCAATCGGGCCTGCTCATCCTGCGTAGAACGCTGCTCGGCGATCTGCTCACCCAGCCGTGCCCCGGTCGCCTGACGCTCCGCCAGCGTCGTTTCATCGGCAACCTGCCCGGTCAGGCGTTGATTAAGCGCTTGAATGCTGGTTGCGGCCCGTCGCTCCCGATGCGCCAGTTCCGGTATGGAAAACCGTGCCAATGTGTCGCCCTTGGCCACCGGCCCCGATGGCCGCAATTCAGCCACGGAAGCAGCCATTGGCGCAAACACCAGTTGCCGGGACTCGGCCATCGCAAAAGCCGGCGCCTTGATATCGAAGGACCACGGAAACGCCAGCAGAAGCAGCAACACCAGCAGAATCACGCCCAGTCTTCGCCGGCGGCCGACGGCAACTGCCGGCCACAACTCACGCCAGCCCTTCAGTTCTCGCCAGATTGGCATGACGATAAACCAGACGATTTCCACGGCAAAAAGAAAGATGCCGAGTGCCTTGAAAAACAGCAGATATACCGCAACCGCAATTCCCAGGAAGAGCGTAAACCGATATAGCCAGGTGAGCAGCGCGAAAGCGATCAAGGCACGTCGCGCAGACACGCTCAGGTTTTCAGTATCATGCGCCACCGCTCCGAACAGCGTCTTACGCAACCAAGCCCTCGCCAGCACGCTGGCGCGTTCATGCAAATTGGGAAAATCGAGCAAGTCCGAGAGGATGAAATAACCATCAAATCGCATGAATGGGCTGGCATTGAGCACCAGCGTCAGCAGCCAGCCGGTCGTCGCAAGATAAAGCATGGCTTGCCGGAAAACCCCCTCGGGCGCCAGCGCCCAGGCCAACGTCGCCAGACCGGCCAGTGCCAGTTCGACGACAATACCGGCCGATGAGATGGCCAGCCGCTGACGACTCGACCTCAGCCGCCAACTCTCGGACGTATCGGTATAAAGCATGGGCCACAGCACCACCAGCGCCACCCCCATATGTGCAACTCGCACACCGTGCCGCGTGGCGATCAGTGCGTGACCAAGCTCATGGCAAAGCTTCGAGATCATCAGCGCCAGTGCGAAAGCCGCCATGCCGGCAGGTGTGAAACTGTCGCTCAGCGCGTGGGTGAAGTCGTCCCACTGGCGCGCCACCAGAAACAACCCCAGCAGACTCCCGGCGAAAACGGCCAGCAAGGCGGGCAGGGAGAGTAAGGGGCTGACCCAGGGCAGGCAGCGTGACAGAACACGATCCGGCCTGACCAGCGGCACGCGAATGAAAAGGTAATGATGCAACCACCACTGCCAGTTCTTCCAGCTCAGCTGCCGGGCGTCGCGGGCAAATCCCTGCAGTGATTCTTCTCCGGGCCGCAGCAGGTGGTGCCGCTGCAGAAAGTCGATAAACCCCGTGACCATCTCTGCATCGACCGCGAGCGGTGTCGATCGCGAAATATCCTCAGCGATCGCTGTCGGGGCCCCAGGCAGGCGCAGCAGGCACTCGAATTCAAACCAGCCAATACGGTAAAAACGATTGCTCAGTGGATCCTGGATCGACCAGGCGGGTGCACCATCCGCCTCGGGTGCCGCTTCATGCAAGCGCAAGTCTTCGCGCAGCGGCATGACTGCAGTGCTCACCAGCCGGTCCATTCACGCAAGCTGGCCAGTGGCCGGCGAAGGACGTAATAGCCGAACACGACCCAGTTACCGTAAAGCTTGGCGGTGCCACGAAGGCCAATGCGGGCATGGGGCGAGGCCTCCTCCAGTTGCGCCCGCAGGCGATAGCTCGCAACACCGTTGATCGGCGACACTACCGCCTGATAGCTGGTTTCCACCAGACGCGCATCAAGCGGACTCAAGGGTTTCACAGACAAAAACATCCTGACCGGCGCGCCGATATCGAGGGTAATGGCATCCGCGACGGGCAGGTGCACCAATATGCCGGGCGTCGCCGGGTCAGCGAGCAGCATGATGCGTTCGCCGACAGCAACCGGTCTCCCCAGCCAGTCATCCGGATCACCAAAGACCGCGACGCCGTCGGCAGCTGCATGAATATCAATACGTGCCAGCTGTGCCTGGATTGCGGCCAGCTCAGCCCGGCGCTCGTAGGCCCGCCCGGTCAACGCCGCGAGTTCGCCCTTGCTTTGCGGGGCATCGAAGGATTTCTGGGTCATCGCCGCCAGTTCGGCATCGGCCACCGCCATCGACTTCTGGGCGACCTCCAGACGATTGCGCAGCGTCGTGTCATCCAGCGAGAACAAACGTTCGCCGGCCTTGACTGGCTGATTTGGGCGAACATGAATCTGCTTGACGACACCATCGAGCGGCGAGGCTACCACCGACGCCGACATCGCCACGATTTCGGCCGGCGCCAATGCGGACTGCCGGACCGGAAACAGCACGATGACCAGCAAGGCAATCAGCAGCCAGCGGCGACGACGGTCGATTAGCCCCCTCAGTTTTTCCCGCCAGGGTGGCTGGCGCACGCCCGCCAACATCTCCCAGCAATAGGACCAGGTCGGTTGCAGTCGGGCCAATGTTTCGCGCTGCACCGGTGTCGGTGGCGCATCCATCAGAAAAACGACGCGCCCGAGAAGCTCACCGTCACGACGGCGCAACGGCAGCGCCAGGATGCCCGCCGGCCACCACTCCAGCCAGCCCTCAACCACCATCTCCGGCCAGGCGGCATGGTCAGCGGGCAATGTCAGCCAGGCGGGCTGCTCGGGAAGCTGTTTAAGTAGTTCCGGCCAGGCGCGGTTCAGCCACAGCAGATACGGGCTGTCCTCGGTCGGCCGTACCAGCCCGGAGACACAGATCAGCGACTCCGTACTGCCTGCGGCATCGAACACCAGCGCCTGCCTGAATCCGAGCAGTGGATAGGCATCATTGGCCAGCGAAAACGCCAGTTCGGCAAGGGTCGTTGCCGCCATGGCACGAGCCGCCAATCGATCCAGCAGCTCGCCCGGCAAGGTCGATTCAGGAGAGGTCATCCTGAAACTATCGCGTTACTGAGGAAATCGCGCAATCCCCGTCATGCCGGCAAGGAGTTCCGCGGGGCGGCCATCGATGCGTGCCTCAAGTTCGACGGTCTGCGCCACGGCATCGACGCGGGCATTGATCGCCGTCACCTTGGCAGGATAGGTCTTGCCGGTTTCATCGATATCGACGTCGAAACGCTGCCCAACCTTGAGCGTACGCAAAAGCCGTGAAGGCACGTTGAGGCGCAATTTCAGCGGGCCATCGCTGACCAGTTCGACCAGTGGCGCCCCGACGGCAACGCCCTGATGCGGTTTGACATGAATGCGCACCACGCGACCGGAAAACGGTGCGACGACACTGCATTGCGCCGCCTGGGCCTGATTGACGCCAATCGCTGCCCGCGCGCGCTCGGCAGCGGCATGGGCCAGGGATACCTCGACATCACCTGCCGCATCCAGCTTGCGGAGCCGTTGCTTGGTCTCCAGGGTTTCGCGCGCCGACTCGTACTCGGCCTGCGCCATCCGGACCTTGGCGCTGGCTTCGCCACAATCGAAACCAACAATCACACGCCCCTTGCTGACCGGACCGCCCAGCTGGGCATTCAGCGTTGCGATCCGGCCCACCATCTGCGACACCAACGTCGTCTCAAGCTCTGGACTGAGGAGGACTCGAATCGCATTGGGATCGGTAGCAGGCGTCGGCGCGACCTGGGCATGGGCCGAAGCGGCCAGAATCGTCAGCAGACCGAAGCTGACAACACGCCGTTGTATCGTCATTTTGGCCATTATTTGGCGTTCACCGCAGCAGTGCCCGGATCGAGACTCAGT
>ERZ1645187.4294-NODE-4294-length-11587-cov-138.749827_pt1 | contig 11587 bp, 8 predicted proteins | sample MGYA00575352_ERZ1645187 | MGnify/ENA primary metagenome ERZ1645187 (study PRJEB40837, sample SAMN11349314) | freshwater sediment metagenome | isolation source: river sediment | host: Sediment | place: India: Wazaribad , New Delhi | collected 2017-02-21 ... | reverse complement strand
CGCCGGTGTAGAGCTGACGCGGACGGCCGATCTTCTGATGCGGGTCCTCGATCATTTCCTTCCACTGGGCGATCCAGCCGACGGTGCGCGCGAGCGCGAACAGCACGGTGAACATCGAGGTCGGGAAGCCCATCGCCTTGAGGGTGATGCCCGAATAGAAGTCGATGTTCGGGTAGAGCTTCTTCTCGATGAAGTAGGGGTCGTGCAGCGCGATGCGCTCGAGTTCCACGGCGACGTCGAGGAGCGGATCGTCCTTGATGCCGAGGGTGGAGAGCACCTCGTGGCAGGTCTTCTGCATGATCTTGGCGCGCGGGTCGTAGTTCTTGTAGACCCGGTGGCCGAAGCCCATCAGACGGAACGGATCGTTCTTGTCCTTGGCGCGGGCGACGTAGTGCGGGATGCGATCGACCGAGCCGATCTCCTGCAGCATCTGCAGCGCCGCTTCGTTGGCGCCGCCGTGCGCCGGGCCCCACAGGCAGGCGATGCCGGCCGCGATGCAGGCGAACGGGTTGGCGCCCGACGAGCCGGCGAGACGAACGGTCGAGGTCGACGCGTTCTGCTCGTGGTCGGCGTGCAGGATGAAGATGCGGTCGAGGGCGCGCGTCAGCACCGGGTTGACCTTGTACTCCTCGCACGGGATCGAGAAGCACATCTTCAGGAAGTTGGAGGTGTAGTCGAGGCTGTTGTCCGGGTACACGAACGGCTGGCCGATCGAGTACTTGTAGGCCATCGCCGCGATGGTCGGCATCTTGGAGATCATGCGGATCGACGCGACCATGCGCTGGTGCGGATCGGTGATGTCCAGGCTGTCGTGATAGAACGCGGCGAGCGCGCCGACGGTGCCGACCATGACGGCCATCGGGTGTGCGTCGCGGCGGTAGCCGGTGAAGAACTTCATCATCTGCTCGTGCACCATCGTGTGGCGATAGACGCGAGCCTTGAAGTCGTCGAACTGACCGCGGGTCGGCAGGTCGCCGTAGAGCAGCACGTAGCAGGTCTCGAGGAACGTGCCCTGTTCGGCGAGTTGCTCGATCGGATAGCCACGATGCAGCAGGACGCCTTCGTCACCGTCGATGTAGGTGATCTTCGACTCGCACGCGGCGGTCGAAGTGAAACCCGGATCATAGGTGAAGCAATGGGTCGCCCCGTAGAGCTTGGTGATGTCGATGACGTCGGGACCGATGGTGCCGGGATGAACCGGCAGGGTCATCGTCTTGTCACCGATGGTGAGAGAGGCGGACATTTCGCTCATGCAGATACCCCCGGGCGCGGAAGATCGTACGATCGGCCGGCTCCTTGCATCTAACCGTTTCAACGACGGGAAAGAAGAGGGGTCTAGACCCCCGGAGCCGTGTGGCCTGAAGGGACGGGTAGCCCATTCCCGATCCCTCGACAAGCACTTCCTAGGGATGATGCAACCCGACTTCTGATCAAAGTCGCGGCAGAACAAACTCTTCCCGTGACTGCGAAGGCCGGCGGGCGCGTCGCAGCATGGCGTAAGGAAGCGGTAACCCTCTTCCTCATCGGTGGAAAGTCGCCGTCCGATCGTCGGCGGGCGATCCGCGACCGCCCGCCGCAGGCGTCACGCCGGCAGCCGATCGGCGATGCGCGCGAGGGCCTCCTCGCGGCCGAGCACCGCGAGCACGTCGAAGATGCCCGGCGAGGTCGTCCGCCCGGTCAGCGCCGCCCGGAGCGGCTGAGCCGCTTTGCCGAGCTTGAGGCCGGTCTCCTCGGCATGGGCCCGCACCACGGCCTCGGTCGCCGCCGCCGACCAATCGGCCTCGGCGATCGCCGCGAGTCGCGGCGCCAGGGCGGCGAGAACGCCGATCCCGGCGGCGTCGAGGAGGGCGGCTGCCTTCTCCTCCATCGCCAGCGGCCGCGCCGCATGGATGAAGCGCGCCCCGTCGAGGAGCTCCACCAGGGTCTTGGCGCGCTCCTTCAATCCCGGCATCGCCGCGCGGATCTGCGCCTCGAGCCGATCGTCGAGCCGCTCGAGCAGGGCGCGGCCCTCGTCGGTATGGGGCAGGAAGTTCCGGAAGGCGTCCCACAGCGCATCGTCGGGCGTCGCGCGCATGTAGTGGCCGTTCAGGTTCTCGAGCTTGGCGAAGTCGAAGCGCGCCGCGCCCTTGTTGACGTCGCCGATCTCGAACCACTCGACCGCCTGCTCGGTGGAGAAGATCTCGACGTCGCCGTGGCTCCAGCCGAGGCGCGCGAGATAATTGCGCAGCGCATCGGGCAGATAGCCCATGGCGCGGTAGGCATCGACGCCGAGGGCGCCGTGACGCTTCGAAAGCTTGGCGCCGTCGGGACCGTGAATCAGCGGAATGTGGGCCCAGACCGGCACGTCCCAGTCCATCGCACGATAGATCTGGGTCTGGCGGGCCGCATTGGTCAGGTGGTCGTCGCCGCGGATGACGTGGGTGACCCCCATGTCGTGGTCGTCGACGACGACCGCCAACATGTAGGTCGGCGTGCCGTCCGAGCGCAGCAGGATGAAATCGTCGAGCACGTCGTTGCGGAAGACGACGCGGCCCTGGACCCGGTCGTCGACCACCGTCTCGCCCGTCGTCGGCATCTTGAGGCGGATCACCGGATTGACGCCCACCGGCGCCTCGGCCGGATCGCGATCGCGCCAACGGCCGTCGTAGCGCGGCGGCCGGCCTTCCTTCATCGCGGTCTCGCGCATCTCGTCGAGTTCCGCCGGGCTGGCCCAGCAGCGATAGGCCTTGCCGCGGGCGAGCAGCTCGTTCGCGATCTCGGCATGGCGGTTCATCCGCGCGAACTGGAAGAGCGGCTCGCCTTCACCCTCGAGGCCGAGCCACTTCAGTCCGTCCAGAATGGCATCGATCGCCGCATCGGTGGAGCGTTCGCGGTCGGTGTCCTCGATCCTGAGCAACATCCGTCCGCCGGTGTGGCGGGCGAAGAGCCAGTTGAACAGCGCCGTGCGAGCCCCGCCGATGTGCAGATAACCGGTGGGGGAGGGAGCGAAACGGGTGACGACGGTGTCGGCCATGGAACGAGGATCTCGACGGAAGTTGAGCGGCGTGGGAGGCTGCAACCGTGCATGACGGTCGGCGGCGATCCGAAACAGGGGCGTTCCTGTAGCACGGTCGGTCGGCAAAACCCAAGGGGCGCGAGCGAATCGTGCGCGAGAACGACGAGGCCACGAGGACGCGGGCGCCGCCGGTCGAGGAGCCGGAGCGGTCCCGGTTCGGCCGGAAGCTCTTAGACCTCCTCGGGCCGGACGGGGCGGCGGGCACCGGGCGGGCGCAACGCCTCTCCGTCGGTCTGGAGCGGCTCGGCGACGTGGTTCGTGGCGAGCTCGACGACGGGCTCGCCCTGATCGGTCTGGTGCTGCTCTTCGCCTTCGGCATCGTCCTCTACTTCGCCCTGCCGCGCGAGCCGTGGCTGCCGGCCCACCTCGCCGCGGCCGCGACGGCGATCGGCGTGACCGCGCTGCGCCGACGCGCCGGCCATCCGGCCCGGTTCGCCGCCTCGATCGCCGCGGTGATCTGCGGCCTCGCTTGTGCGGCGCTCGAAACCGCCCGCGTCGCGGCACCACGGCTCGATCACGAGCGCACGGTGACGGTCGAAGGTCGGGTGGTCGACGTCGACGCGACGGCCCGCGGCGGCCTGCGCCTCACCGTCGACGTCGTCCGGATGGAGGGGCGCGGACTGCGCCCGGAGACGACGCCGGCGCGGATCACTGCGACGCTCACCCTCACCGGCGGTCATCGCCCGGAGGCCGGCGACGGCATCCGCTTCAAGGCACGGCTGAAGCCCCCCGAGGGGCCGGTCATGCCGGGCGGATACGACTTCGCCCGCCGGGCGTGGTTCGAGGGCCGCGGCGCCGGCGGCTACGTCCTCGGCCGGGTGCAACCGTTCGATCTCGGGCACGAGGGCGCGACGGCGCGGCTCCTCTCGGCGATCGGCGCCCTGCGGCATACGATCGCCGAACGGGTCCGGGCGAGCCTGCCGGGCGCCTCGGGGGCGATCGGTGCGGCGTTGATGGTCGGCGAGCAACGGGCGATCCCGGAGGAGGCGGCCGAGCCGCTGCGCGCCTCCGGCCTCACCCACATCGTGTCGATCTCCGGGCTCCACATGGGGATGGTCGCCGGCGGCGTCATCGTCGCGGTGCGGGCGCTCTTGGCGCTCTTCCCCGCCCTGGTGCTCGGCTTTTCGATCAAGAAATGGGCGGCGCTCGCCGCTTTCGTCGCGGCGACGATCTATCTGCTGCTCTCCGGCGTCCAGGTGGCGGCGTTGCGGTCGCATCTGATGCTGTCGGTGGCGCTGCTCGCCGTGCTGGTCGATCGGCCGGCGATCACCATGCACACCGTCGCGGTCTCGGCGGCGCTGATTCTCGCGGTGCAGCCGTCCTCGGTGATGGAGCCGAGTTTCCAGATGAGTTATCTGGCGGTGATCGCGCTCGTCGCCGGCTACGACCTCTATCGCGTTCGTGCGGCGCGCCGTCCGCCGCCGCCGCGCGAGCCGGGGATCGTCGGCCATGTCGCCGGCGGGGTCCTGCGTCAGGTCGAGGGCTTCGCGGTGTCCTCGCTGATCGCCGGTCTCGCCACCGCGCCGGTCATCGCCGGGGTGTTCTTCCGCGCCGCGCCCTATTCGATCCTCGCCAACATGGCGGTGCTGCCGGTGACCGGCCTCGTCATCATGCCGGCGGCGGTCGTCGCCGCGCTCGCCATGCCCTTCGGCCTCGATCACGCGCCGCTCGTCGTCATGGGTCTGGGCATCGATTGGATGGTGATGGTCGGACGCTGGGCCGCGACGCTGCCGGGCGGCGGCGGCGCGATCGGCGCGCCTCACGCGGCGATGATGCCGCTCGGGATCGTCGCGGTGCTCTGGCTCTCGGCCTGGAAGAGCCGCATCCGCCTACTCGGTGTGGTTCCGGCCCTGGTGGCGCTCGGTCTCACCTTCGCCGGACCGCGACCCGATGTGATGATCGGTCGCCACGGCGCGCCGATCGCGGTGCGCGGCGACGATGGCCGGCTGCACGTGCTCGGCGGACGGCAGCAGCGCTTCGACACCGCGATCTGGCTCGCCGCCGACGGTGATCCACGCGACCCCGGCGATGCGTCTTTGGCCGAGGGCTGGACCTGCGACCGATGGGGATGCGTCTACGCGCTCGCCCTGGCGACCGGCGTCCCCGGCATCGCAGCGATCGGCTCGGCGGCCGGCATCCCCGGCACCGCCGCGACGATCGGCGTCCCCGGGACTGCCGCGACCAGCTCGGCGGCCGGCGTCGCAGGCATCTCCCCGATCGGCTCGGCGGCCGGCGTCCCCGGCACCGCCCCGACAGGCTCGGCGGCCGACGTCCCCGGGACTGCCGCGACCGCCACGGCGACTGATGTGCCCGGCACGGCGGCGGACCCGCCGCACCTCGAGATCGCCGTCGTCCGCCATCCGGACGCCTTCGCCGAGGAGTGCCGCCGCGCTGCACTGGTCGTCACCGACCTCGTCGCGCCTCCCGGCTGCCGGGCCCATACGATGGTTCTCGACCGCCTCGACCTCGCCCGCTCCGGCGCCGCGACCCTCGATTTCACCGGTCCACCCCGAGCCGTGGGGCGACGCGGCGACGGCCTCCTCGACGGCCGCACATCGCCGCCGGAGCGTTCCGTGTCGCAACGAATTCCCGCAGACCCGACCGACGACGGCGCCGCCTCGCCCGGTTCCGCCTCACCCTCTCGAGTCCCCGACGCCGCAGCCCCGGACGACGGGAGCGACATGGACGATGGCATCGTCGACCCGAGCGCAGGGGAGGGGCCCCTGCCGTCACCCACCTCGTCGCCCGCCGATCCTCCGATCGTCACCGCCGACCCGTCGGAGCCCGAACTCCCGGACCCGCCGACGGTGACCCGTGACTTGCGGCTCATCACGAGCCTGCCGCGTTTCGCGCGCCCCTGGACGCCGCTCGACCCCCGCCTCGAAGCGATGGCACGCGAGGAGGCGAACGCCGTCGCTCCGTGACGTCGCCCCGCGCAGCCACGATACCGGCGCTCGACGTAGACGCCGCTACACTCGGCGTCGGAGGCGTCCGCGCCGGGACGCGGGCGCGAGACCGATATGGCGTCGCTCAGTAGCGGCGGATCAGGCCGACCAGCCGACCCTGCACCTTGACCCGATCGGGGCCGAAAATACGGGTCTCGTAGGCCGGGTTGGCCGCCTCGAGCGCCACCGAGGCACCGCGTTTCCTCAGCCGCTTCAGCGTCGCTTCCTCCTCGTCGACCAGGGCGACGACGATGTCGCCGGAATCGGCGTTGTCGGAGCGCCGGATCACCACCGTGTCGCCGTCGAGGATCCCGGCCTCGATCATCGAATCGCCGCGCACCTCGAGGGCGAAGTGCTCGCCGCCGCCGATCAGTTCCATCGGCACCGGAATGGCATGGGTGTAGTTCTGGATCGCCGAGATCGGCGTGCCGGCGGCGATGCGTCCCATCACCGGCACCGAGATCACCTCGGTGCGCTCGTCTTCGCCGGTCTGCACCGTGCGCGGCTTGCCGAGGCTGCCCTCGATCACCGACGGAGCGAAGCCCTTGCCGCTCGGCCGCCCGACCGAGGCGAGGCCGGGGGAGATCGAATCGGGCAGCCGCACCACCTCGAGGGCGCGCGCCCGGTTCGGCAGACGGCGGATGAAGCCGCGCTCCTCCAGCGCCGTGATCAGACGATGAATGCCCGACTTGGAGCGCAGGTCGAGCGCATCCTTCATCTCGTCGAAGGAGGGCGGAACCCCCGCCTCCTTCAGGCGTTCGTGAATGAACATCAGCAGTTCGTACTGCTTGCGCGTCAACATCGGCTCGACACCTCGTCGGCCCCGGCGCGTTTCAAACGCCGACGGCAGGTCTCCGGGAAGCAGGCCGCACGCGGCCCCGCTCGGATCTCGCCCGCATCTCGTCTCGCCGATGCGCCCGGATGAGGCGCCGCAGCCGACTCGACGCAAGTACAAATCACGAACTCAACCTACACGTTCCCTTGATGTTCCGCAAGACGCAACCGGAACAAACCGCGTTCCCGACCCCGATTTCAGCGCCGAATCAGGCGGTTCGCGCCTATCGGGGACCGCGCTGCTCCCGAGCGGGACGGACGGCGTGGCCCCGGGCGGCGGGCTCAGCGGGGGAAGCGCAGGAACGGCACGCGGTCGCCGGGACCGGCGGCGGGCGCGTGCGGCGGGCGGACGATCAGCCCGTCGGTCGAGGCGAAGCGGCTGAGGAGCGAGGAATCCTGCAGATCGGCCGGAACCGCGACGAGGCGTCCGGCCTCGTCGACGACGAGGCGGGCGCGCAGATAGTCCTGGCGGACGTCGTTCGGCCCGACGGTACCGCCGAGGAAGACGGTCTCGGGGGCGCCGACCGGTTCCCCGAGCCCGGCGAGGGCGCGCACCAGCGGCGCGACGAAGAGCAGTGAACAGACCAGCGCCGCCACCGGATTGCCCGGTAGGCCGAGGACCCGCGTGGCGCCGCGTCGACCGAACATCAGCGGCTTTCCCGGTCGCATCGCGAGCTTCCAGAAGCCGAAGTCGACGCCACAGGCGGCGAGCGCCGCATGGACGTGGTCGTGATCGCCGACCGAGGCGCCACCGATGGTGACCAACGCATCGATGCCGCGGGCGAAGCCCGCTTCGATCGCCGCGACGGTGGCGTCGAGATCGTCGCGGACGATGCCGAGATCGACCGGCTCGCCGCCGACCGCCTCGATCAGCGCGGTGATGCCGTAGCCGTTGGAGGCGATGATCTGGTCCGGCCCGGGAACGGTGCCCGGCGGCACCAATTCGTCGCCGGTGGCGAGCACGGCGATGCGTGGCCGACGGCGGACGGCGACCTCGGCGTGGTTCATCGCGGCGACGAGGCCGAGATTGGTGAAGTCGAGCCGCGTCCCCGCGGCGAGACCCACCATGCCCTCGCGGAAGTCGATGCCGGCGCGGCGGATGTGGCGATTCGGCCGGACTTCGGCGTTGAAGACGACGGTGTCGCCCTCGCGTGTGGTGTTCTCCTGCATCTCGACCGTGTCGGCGCCGTTCGGTACCGGCGCGCCGGTGAAGATGCGCACGCAGGTGCCCGGAGTGACCCGGCCGGTGAAGCCGCGGCCGGCGGCCGATTCGCCGATCACCGTCAGCCGCGCGCCGGGCGCGGCGGCGTCTGCGGCGACGAGCGCCCAGCCGTCCATGGCGGCGGCGTCGAAGGGCGGTTGGGTGCGCAGCGCCACCAGATCCTCGGCGAGGACGCGCCCGTTGGCGGCGGCCAGCGCCACCCGCTCGACCTCGGTGGGGACGATGCCGCCGAGGGCGGCGGCGAGGGCTTCGGCGACGGGGGTCAGGGCCATGGACTCGATCTCACTCCGCGCGCCATTCGCCGGACTTGCCGCCGGACTTCTCCAGGAGACGTACGCCGCCGATCACCATGCCGCGATCGACCGCCTTGGCCATGTCGTAGACGGTGAGGCAGGCGACCGAGACGGCGGTCAGCGCCTCCATCTCGACCCCGGTCTGGCCGGCGACGCGGGCGAGCGCCCGTACCCGCAACCCCGGCAGCGCGTCGTCGAAGTCGACGTCGAGCGTCACCTTGGTGAGGAGGAGCGGATGGCAGAGCGGGATCAGCTCGTGGGTCTTCTTCGCCGCCATGATGCCGGCGATGCGCGCCGTGGCGAGGACGTCGCCCTTCTTGGCGAGGCCGCCGCGGATCAGCGCCAGCGTCTCCGGCTTCATGGTGACGCTGCCCTCGGCGATCGCCGTGCGGGTGGTCACCGCCTTGTCGCCGACGTCGACCATGTGGGCGCCGCCGCTCTCGTCGAGATGGGTGAGACGCGGAGCGTCGGACATGGGGGTCAGGCCTTCGCCAAGAGGGTGCGGGTGGCGGCGGTCACGTCCGCCTGCCGCATCAGGCTCTCGCCGACGAGGAAGGTGGAGATGCCGACGCGCTCCAGTCGGGCGCAGTCGTCGGGCGTGAAGATGCCGCTCTCGCCGACCAGCAGGCGATCGGCGGGGATCATCGCCGCCAGCCGTTCGGAGGTGGCGAGCGACACCTCGAAGGTCTTCAGATTGCGGTTGTTGATGCCGAGGAGCGGCGAGGCGAGCTTCAGCGCCCGCTCGGTCTCGGCCTCGTCGTGAACCTCGATCAGCACGTCCATGCCGAGGGCGTGAGCCGCGTCTTCCAGCGCCCTGGCCTCGTCGTCGGTGAGCGACGCCATGATGATCAGGATGCAGTCGGCGCCCCAGGCGCGCGCCTCGAGCACCTGGTAGGGCTCGAACAGGAAGTCCTTGCGAAGGCAGGGCAGCGAACAGGCGTCGCGCGCCGCCGTGAGGAACTCCGGCGCGCCCTGGAAGGAGGGCGTATCGGTGAGCACGGAGAGGCAGGCGGCGCCTCCGGCCTCGTAGGCGCGGGCGAGCGACGGCGGATCGAAATCGGCGCGGATCAGACCCTTGGACGGGCTCGCCTTCTTGATCTCGGCGATCAGGCCGCGTTCCCCCGCCGCCTGCTCGGCCCGCAGCGCCGCGAGGAAGCCGCGCGGCGCCGAGACGTCGGCGAGACGGGCGCGGAGCTCGGCCTCGGGCACGACGGCCTTCGCCGCGGCGATCTCGGCGCGCTTGTAGATCTCGATCTGCTTCAGGATGTCGGCCATCGAGTCCTCAGGCGTTCGACGCGTCGATCAGGGCGGCGAGACGCGCCCGTGCGCCACCGTCGTCGATGGCATGCGCGGCTTCCGCCACGCCGTCGGCGAGGCTCGCGACCCGACCGGCGACGACCAGCGCCGCGCCGGCGTTCATCAGCACGACGTCGCGATAGGCCGACCGGTCGCCCTCGAGCACGGAGCGCAGCGCCGCCGCGTTGAAGGCCGCGTCGCCGCCCTTCAGCGTCTCCGGCGGATGGCGCGGCAGGCCGACCGCCTCGGGCGAGACGGTGAAGGTGGTGATCCGTCCGTCTTCCAGCTCGGCGACGTGGGTCTCGCCGGTCACGGTGATCTCGTCGAGGCCGTCGCTGCCGTGGACCACCCAGGCGCGCGTCGTGCCGAGATTGGCGAGCACCCGGGCGACCGGTTCGACCCAGGCGCGGGCGAAGACGCCGGTCATCTGGCGCTTGACCCCGGCCGGGTTGGACAGCGGTCCGAGCAGGTTGAAGGCGGTGCGGGTGCCGAGTTCGACGCGCGCCGGGCCGACGTGCTTCATCGCGGCGTGGTGGGCGGGCGCGAACATGAAGCCGACGCCGGCCTCGCGCACGCAGCGGGCGATCGTCTCCGGACCGATGTCGATCTTGACGCCGAGTGCCGTCAGCACGTCGGCCGCACCCGATCGGGAGGAGAGCGCCCGGTTGCCGTGCTTGGCGACCGGCACGCCGCAGGCGGCGACGACGAAGGCCGATGCCGTCGAGACGTTGTAGGAGCCCGAGCCGTCACCCCCGGTTCCGACGATGTCGATCGCTTCGATCGGCGCCGAGACGCGCAGCATCTTCTCGCGCATCACCTCGACCGCCCCGGTGATCTCGTCGACCGTCTCGCCGCGCACCCGAAGCGCCATCAGGAAGCCGCCGATCTGCGCCGGCGTGGCGGAGCCGGACATCATGACGTCGAAGGCGGTGCGGGCCTCGTCGCGTGTGAGGGATGCGCCGGTGGCGGCCTTGCCGATCAGCGCCTTGAGGTCGGTCATCGGGAAACTCCGGGAAATCGGTCGGCCCGTGGACGCGGGCGGGGAGGGTGTCAGGCCGCGGCGCGGTCGCGACGGGTGTCGTTGAAGTCGCGGGCGATCTCGAGGAAGTTGCGGATGATGGCGTGGCCGTTCTCCGAGGCGATCGACTCGGGATGGAACTGCACGCCGTGGACCGGATGCTCGAGATGCATCAGACCCATGATCAGCCCGTCCTCGGACGCGGCGACCGGGGACAGGCAGGCCGGCAGGCTCTCGCGCTCGACGATCAGCGAGTGGTAGCGGGTACCGGTGAATTCGTGGTTCAGCCCGCGGAAGACGCCGCGGCCGTCGTGGGTGATGGTCGAGGTCTTGCCGTGCATCAGCTTCGGCGCGCGGATCACCCGACCGCCGTAGGCCTGGCCGATCGCCTGATGGCCGAGGCAGACGCCGAAGATCGGGATGTGGGCGCCGAGCCGGGTGATCGTCTCCAGACAGATGCCGGCTTCCGTCGGGGTGCAGGGGCCGGGGGAGAGGACGATTCCCTCCGGATCGAGCTTGGCCACCTCGTCGACGGTGATCTTGTCGTTGCGCACGACCCTCATCGTCGCCCCCTCCTCGCCGATGTAGTGGACGAGGTTGAAGGTGAAGCTGTCGTAGTTGTCGACGACCAGGAACATGGGGTCCGCGCCTTCCGGTTTTCCGAGCCGTCAGAGATAGCCGGGGAGGGGACGTTTGTCACGGGCCGGGGCGCTTCTCCCCAGGGCTATCGCATATGAACAACATGACGGGCACGATGTGCTCACCAAGCAGACGAACCGGAATCGAAAGCGAAATTCCGATCCCGCTTCGGAGTCTTGCCGGGGGCCGTTTTGCTCAGCGACCTCCAAATGCGATTCCCCTGCGCTTCTCCCCAGGGCTATCGCATTTGACCGAGGATTGTTCTGGCGAAGGCGTCGGACCAGC
>ERZ1645187.4293-NODE-4293-length-11589-cov-6.953875_pt1 | contig 11589 bp, 11 predicted proteins | sample MGYA00575352_ERZ1645187 | MGnify/ENA primary metagenome ERZ1645187 (study PRJEB40837, sample SAMN11349314) | freshwater sediment metagenome | isolation source: river sediment | host: Sediment | place: India: Wazaribad , New Delhi | collected 2017-02-21 ... | reverse complement strand
CTGCTGCTGACGCTGGTCGTCCTGTGCTTCCTGGATCCGATGCTGCGCGCCTTCGGCGCGACCGAGAACGTGCTGCCCTACGCGAAGACGTATACGTCGATCACATCGATCGGCTTCCCGGCGTTTATCATCACCCTCGGCGGAGCTCATATCGTCCGTGCCGACGGAAGTCCGACATTCGCAATGATTATCTCGATAACGGGCGCGGTCCTGAATATCGGGCTGGACGCGCTGTTTATCTTCGGATTCGGCATGGGGATCGCCGGAGCAGCCTGGGCGACCATCACCGGTCAGTTCGTATCTGCCGGGATGATCATCTGGTATCTGTTCCATTTCAAGACGATGCGTCTGAAGCCTTCGATGTGGAAGCCGAAGCTGAATCTTCTCGGCGTGATCGCGTCTCTCGGTGTCGCGGCCTGCTTTAATCAGCTGGCGATGACGGCGGTTCAGATCGTCCTGAACAATTCGGTCACCCATTACGGCGCGATGTCCGAATACGGGGCCGATATTCCCCTGGCGGTGGTCGGGATCATCACGAAGATCAACTCGATCTTCATCTCTTTTGTCGTCGGTACCGCTCAGGGCTGCCAGCCGATCTTCGGCTACAACTACGGCGCGAAGAATTACGAGCGGGTTCAGGGAACGCTCAAGATCGCGGTGGGGATGGTGGTCGTCATAGGATGCGTATTCGAGCTGGCGTTTCAGATATTCCCGAATCAGATCACATCGATCTTCGGGACCGGCGATGCCGAATACTTCCGTTTTGCGGAACGCTTCTTCAGGATCTACATGATGATGACGTTCCTGAACGGCTTCCAGCCGCTGACGTCCAACTTCTTCTCATCCATCGGCAAGGCGAAGATGGGGATCTTTATTTCGCTGACACGTCAGGTGATCTTTCTGATTCCGCTGCTCCTGCTCCTGCCCATAAGCTTCGGCATCGACGGAATCCTGTACGCCGGACCTGTCGCGGACTTTGTCGCGGCGGCGCTGTGCGTATGGCTGCTGGTCAGAGAATACAGACGTCTCGGTAAGATGAGCGCCGAACTGGCGTCCTGACAGACCTGAAATCAGGTGATCAGATGCCGATGTTTCGATAATCCGAATCTCAGCAGAGGATCAGGCCGATCGTTGAACTGATCGCCGGACTAAAATAACGGATAATAAATAACAGACACGAAAAAAGGAAACTGCAGATCAGTTTCCTTTTTTGTGTCCGGATTTTCTGCGCCCGCCCTTTTTTTCAGGCGCGGCTTTCTGTAATAGTTTGTTGTAGGCGCCGAGCGCGGCGAACATGGTCGCGATCTCCTCGTCTGACAGTGAATGTCTGAGGGTCTTGAGTGTCTTGACGATGTCGAGGGTATCGTATTTCTTGTGTTCGTCGGATGCGCGGATTCCGGCCGGTGTCGGAGACAGATGGAAGACCTTCGCGTTGTCCTTCGCGCTCTCGCGGACGACAAGGCCCTTTTTGATGAGCTTTCCGACAGTCTGGCTCGTCGCGCTGACGGACCGGTTCCATTTCCTCGCAAGCCCTGTGACGGTGGAGTCCGGCAGGTCACAGATGTCGGTGAGCAGGTGGGCTTCGAGCATCGTCACGGACAGATCGTCTCCGTAAGTGTGACGGGCGTTCATATATTCGTTGTAGTTCAGAACGAAGGTGTAGACTGCCGACATCTGACTGTCCAGCAGGCTGAAGACCTCCGACAGCTCGTCTTCGGACATCGCGTCCACGTCGATGCGGGAGTCCGCGTCCAGGCTGCTCATAAATTCTTCGAGATTCTCAGGCATGATTTCTCCTTATGGAAAGATTCGAGTAATTTTTAATGAAACGGCGCGTTGACAAAGACCGCCGTCACGGATATAATTCAGATACTTTAAAGGTTAAACAATTTAACGTCTAAATAGATTATAGCAGAAAAAAGGAGCAGAGATGAAATACGATTTTGATGAAGTGATCGACCGCCGCCACGATCCGTCCAGCTACAGCATAAAATGGGCGAAGGATCCGAAGATTGGAAAGATGCTCGGCGCAGACACCATTAACGATGATACGATCGCCATCTTTACTGCCGATATGGATTTCCGCTGCGCTCCGCCCATTATCGACGCTCTGCGCGGCGTCGTCGATCACGGGATCTTCGGCTACTCCGCCGCGCCGGAACCAGACTACAGCGACGCGGTGATCGACTGGTTCAAGCGCAGAGAAAACTGGGAGATCAAGCCTGAAGAGCTGATCTACGTCAACGGGACCGTCGAAGCGATGAAGCAGATTATCCTGGCCCTGACGGAGCCCGGCGACGGCGTGATCATCCAGCGTCCGGTCTATGGTCCGTTTTCGAGCACGATCGAAGGTACGGGTCGGACCATCGTCAATAACCAGCTGATTTCCGACGATGAAGGCTATTACACGATGGATTTTGAAGATCTTGAGCAGAAATGCAAGGATCCCGACAACAAGCTGCTGATGCTGTGCAGCCCCCACAATCCTGTAGGCCGCATCTGGACGGACGCCGAGCTTGCCGAGCTAGCGAGGATCTGCCGGGAAAACGACGTGATCATCGCGGCGGACGAAATCCACGGCGACCTGATTCGCAGGGGACTGGAGTTTCACCCGATCGCGACGCTGGCGGACAATGTGAATATCATCACGGCGACTGCGGCCAACAAGACGTTCAATCTGGCGGGACTCCACTGCACGAACCTCGTGATCAAGAATCCGGAGCTCAGAGAAAAGATGAAGAAGTCGCTGGGCCACGTCGGTCAGACGCCCTTCGGAATCGCGGCTACGATGGCTGCCTACAACGACGGCGAGGAGTGGCTGGAAGAACTGAAGGAATATCTTGACGGAAACATCGACTGGATCATGAACTTTCTGAAGGAACGGATGCCGAAGGTCAAGTGCAGACGTCCTGAAGGAACCTACATCCTGTGGATGGATTTCCGGGGCTACGGACTCAGCGCTGAAGAGATCCACGACAGGATCTACAACAAGGCCAATGTCCTGCTGGAAGGCGGAACGATGTTCGATCCCGTCGAAGGCGCCGGATTCGAACGGGTCTGCGTGCCCTCGCCCCGCAGCGTGATCCAGGAAGCCTTCGAACGGATCGCCCGGGAATTCGAGGGTCTGTAAATCGCAGCTGGCGTCAGCTCCCTGCCGGACGGTTCGCTCAATGCCTGTCTGCCGGCGGATTCGGATAATCGTCTCAGCCGGTCCGCAGCAAATTTGATATCAGCAGATTAAGCTCCTTCGGGAGCTTTTTTAATGTCCGGAATCAGGCGGACGATATCGATATTCCGGGAACTGCGCTTCAGACGATTCTCCCGCCGTAGGCTTCCCGGATCTTCTTCGCGACCGGGTGATCGCAGATGATCCGGTCCGCGTCTTCAATGCTGCAGACGACGTAATTGGCCCGCTGACCCAGCTTCGAACAGGCGCACATGACGTTCACCTCGGCGCTGTGGGCGACGAAAGCCTGCTTGACCGCGGCTTCGTCTTCGTAGGGGCTCGGGACGGTGATGCCGATTTCGAAGTCTGCGGCGTAGGCGCCGAGAAAGCACTGATCGAAGTAGAATTCCGAGATCTCGCGGCAGGTGGTCTCGCCGGTGGTGACCTGAGAGGCTTTGTTGTAGGTTCCGCCCAGGAAGATCACCTCGATATTGGGACGCTTTCTGAGTTCTTCTGCGGTGATAAAGCTGTTCGTCACGGCGCGCAGCTCGATGGACTTCGGCAGCAGCGACGCAAAGAGCATGTTGGTGGTCCCGCCGTCGACCGCTATCAGGGATTTAGGTCTGACGAGCTCCACAGCCTTTTTCGCGACGAGAAACTTTTCATCCTTCGCCCGGTCAACCCGTTCGTCAAAGGTGAAGGGGATTTTCTTGCAGGGTACCGCGCCTCCGTAGACGCGTCTGACGATCCCCTGTTCCTCCAGTTCGCTGAGATCGCGGCGGATGGTCGCGTTCGACGTCCCGAACTGGCGGGACAGCAGGTCGACGTAGACCTGGCCGCCGGCATAGAGCTTGTCGAGAATTTTCTGCTGACGTTCTTCCTTGAGCACGGTCTCTCCTTCGGCGAATCTTCAGGCTTATCCGCCTGAAGGATCCGATCTTTAAATTTCATTTCTATATGAACTTCTTTTCCTGTCCCCAGTGTACCTGCTTCACGGAACGAAAACAATCATAAATGAACAGGACCGGTAAAATAGTCGGACAGATTAAAACGCGTGCTCAAGGGGTTTTAGAGGGAAACGAGCAGAAACGAACATGATTGATGATTGCGGGAAAAGGCTGCGGGCCTCACAATGTAGTTATCGGCAGAACGTGCCGGTGACACAGACTGAAGGATTCAGGAATAACGGATAAAGGATACGAAGAATAATATGAAAACGAACGTAAAGAAGGACTCGAAGCTGCTGGGGATCGGCATTCTCGGCTGCGGACTCATCAGCCAGGCCGCTCATCTGCCCGGAGCTGCAAAAGCTCATAATATCCGGCTGCGGGCGGTGTGCGATGCGTCGGACGAGCTGCGCGAGAAAATGACGGCGATCTACAGTCCGGAGAAATCCTATTCGAGCTATGAGGATATGCTTGCAGATCCCGAAGTAGAAGCCGTCGTGATCGGAATCGGGGATCAGTTCCACGTTCCCTGCGCATGGCAGGCCGTCGAGGCCGGGAAGCATGTGCTTATCGAAAAGCCGATGGGCGTTTCGACGCAGGAATGCGAAGAGCTGAAGGCGCTGGCGGATGAAAAGGGCCTGTTTATCCAGGTGGGCCATATGAAGCGTCTCGATCCGGGCCTGCAGTACGCGAAGGCGTTCAAGGATGAGAAGATGGGCGCGGTCACAACCTACAAGGGATGGTACTGCGACAGCATCGGCCGCTATACCCTTACGGACAACGTGATGCCGGTGATCTACTCGAGCGATGCCGCGAAGAAGCCTGCGGGCAATCCGAAGGCGGTGCTCGACCGTTATTATCTGCTGGGCCACGGCAGCCATCTGTTCGATACGGCGATGTACTTCATGGGACCTGTCCGCAGAGTATCCGCCCGGTACGTTCATGAAGAAGGGCTCCATTCATGGCTCATCGACTGCGATTTCGAAAGCGGCGCCATCGGCACGCTGGACCTGACGGTAGCCATCGCCCAGCAGTGGCACGAAGGATGCGAGATTTACGGGACAGGCGGAACGGTATTCGCGAAGACGTACAATCCCTGGGAATTCAGATCCTCCGAGGTGAGCTGCTTCGACAAAGAAACCGAGCTTTCGACGACTCCGGCAGCCTTTGACGGACAGTTTTACCGCCGCGAGCTTGAAGCCTTCGCAGATACCATCTTAAACGGAACCCCGTGCGCAGGCGCGACGGCGGACGACGGCATTATGATCATGCGGGCGCTCATCGCGACGTACCGATCCGTTCACGAGGACGGCGCATGGATTGACATTGCGGATGCGGAAGGAGAACTCTGATGGAGCTGAGTATTTTTTCCAGAACCTATCATACGACTGATTTAGCGGAAACCTGCGGCCTGATTCATGCGGACGGCATGCGGCACACCCAGTTTAACCTTGCAAACGCGGGTATGAAGACGCTGCCGGATGAATTTGACGAACAGAGAATCGAAGCGGTCAGGTTCGGGCTTAAGGTGTGCGGGATTACGGCCGACGCGCTGACAGGCACTTTCAATCTGATCGATCCGGATCTCGACGCACGGGAAGCGGGAATCGGACAGTTCGGAATACAGTGCCGGATCGCGAAGGCTCTGGGGATCCCGATCGTCACGCTGTGTACCGGCTCGAAGCATCCGTCCGACAAGTGGACCTGGCATGAAGACAATCTGCTGGCGTCTTCGTGGGACGACCTGCTCAGATCCACCGAACGGATCCTGAAGGATGCCGAAGCGAACGGAATCGTCCTCGGGGTCGAAACGGAGGCGAGCAACATCGTCAACACAGCGCAGAAGGCACGCAGGTACCTCGATACCTTCGGCAGTCAGAACCTGAAGATCATCATGGACGGGGCGAATCTGTTCCGTGCCGGAGAAACCGGACGCATGAGGGAGACACTGAACGAAGCCTTCGAGCTTCTGGGACCGGATATCGCGATCGCTCACGCGAAGGACCTCGGTCCGTCGGCAGAGCATCCCTTCGCGGCGGCGGGTAAGGGCGTACTGGATTTTCCGTATTATCTGAAGCTTCTGAAAAACAGCGGCTATGACGGAACGCTGGTCATGCACGGTCTGGAACCGGAAGAGGTTCCGGAAAGCTTCGCGTTCCTGACGGAGGCGCTGAAAAATGCGTGAATTCGAGCATAACGGGGTCGTCCTCGAATACGAGGATATCGGAAGCGGAGAGCCGGTCGTTTTTCTTCACGGGATGGGCGGGAGCGTCGGCCAGATCGAAAAAATCTGCGCGCCTCCGGACGGCGTCCGGTTTGTCATCCCGAACCAGCAGGGCCACGGAAACAGCGGGGCTGACTGGGAGGACTATTCCTTCGACAGACTCGCAGATGATGTGGCGGCGCTGATGGATTCTCTGGAAATCCGGGCCGCCCGCTTTGCCGGAATCTCCATGGGGGCGGCTGTCTCTTTGAATTTTGCCGTCCGGTATCCGGAACGGGTCAGGGCGCTCCTGCTGATCCGCAGCGCCTGGACGGACGAGCCGATGGCTCCGGGTGTCGTTCAGGCCTACGCGGATCTCGGCAGATGTCTTCGGAACGGCGGACTTGAAGCGTTTAAACAGACACCCGGCTGGGAAATCGTCAGAGAGCCTTCCGCTTACACCCGGGGAGCGTTCACCGGTCCCTTCGACGATCCCTCCGCCATCAGAAACTGGCGGAAATATCTGATCCTGCCCGAACAGACGCCGATCGACTCGCTGTCGGAGCTTTCGGCTCTGACGATGCCGGTCGAGATCCTCGCTAGTCACAACGACCTGTGCCATCCTTATACAGCGGGACTGAGGATCGCCTCCGCTCTTCCTCAGGCTGTCTTCACGGAAATTCCGGATAAGGACACGGACGGGGAAGGACACAGACAGGCGGTTGAAGACGCGGTCACAAGGCTTGCGAAGGCCTGATTTTACAAAAAACTCTCCGACGGCAGTGTACGTTCTGCTGTTCGGAGAGTTTTTTGCTTATGATGTATTTATTCCTGCGGGATCTTCGAGATATCGACCCAGCCCAGTGCGCCGCCGGCTTCCTCAAGCTCAGGCAGGGTGAGCTCCACCGCGCTTGCCGCGTTGCCTGCTGCCGGATAGACGGTTTCGAAGCGCTTCAGGGATTCGTCGAGCCAGACCGGAACGCCTTCGTTGACGCCGAAGGGGCAGACGCCGCCGACATCGTATCCGACCAGGTCCAGGACCTGATCTGCCGGAATCATTTTGGCTTTCGTGTGAAACTGCGCCTTGAATTTTTTATTGTCGATCCTGCCGTCTCCTGCGACAACGATCAGCACCGGGTCTCCGTCGACGAGGAATGACAGAGTCTTCGCGATGCGCTGGGGCTGAGTGCCGACTGCTTCGGCGGCCAGCTCGACCGTCGCGGACGAGGTGTCGAATTCGAGTATTTTCGAATCGAGCCCGTATCGGGCAAGATGTTTACGTGCTTTTTCGATAGACATAAATGCTCCTTATCTGAATCGTGCGGAAGGCGGTCAGTTTTTCGAACCGCTGTCCGCCGTTAAAGCGATGCTCAAAGTTTATGATACAGCTAATTTAGGATACAATAAAGTACAATGGTCTCACAAAATCGGGAGGACTGCCGTAATGAACACACTTTGGGTAATTAACAGAATATGAAAAACGAATATAATCTAATCGCAACCGCGGCTTTCGGACTTGAAAGCCTCGTGAAACGGGAAGTGGAACAGCTCGGGTATCCGATCACCGCGACGGAAAACGGCAGAGTCTACTATACCGGAGATTCGGAAGCGATAATCGACAGCAACCTCTGGCTGCGGTGCTCGGACCGCGTCCTGCTTAAGATAGGAGAGTTTAAGGCAGAGACGTTTGACGAGCTGTACGAGCAGACAAAGAAGCTGCCGTGGCAGAAATATATCCCGAAGAACGGCGCCTTTCCGGCGGCGAAGATCACGAGCGTCAAGTCCAAGCTGTTCAGCAAATCGGACGGACAGCGGATCGTCAAGAAAGCGGTGGCCGACAAGCTGATGGCGGCCTACAAGACGCGTACCCTTCCTGAAACGGGCGCGTCGTTCCCGATTCAAATCCGTATCCTCAAGGATATGGTCACGCTGTCTCTGGACACCAGCGGCAGCGGTCTTCATAAACGCGGGTACAGACAGTACGGCAACGAAGCGCCCATCAAGGAGACGATCGCCGCGGCCCTCGTCATGCTGTCGCGCTGGACGCCGTCCCGCCCGTTCCTGGATCCGATGTGCGGCTCCGGGACCATCGTGATCGAAGCGGCGCTTATCGGGAAAAATATTGCGCCGGGTCTGAATAAGGAATTTGTCAGCGAATCCTGGCCGATGTTCAGAATCGGGCAGTGGGAGCAGGCCAGACGGGAAGCCAGGCTGAAGGAAAACGATCTGGATTTCCGGATCATCGGTTCCGATATCGACGCGCGATCGCTCAAGCAGGCGCGGACCAACGCGGAGCTGGCCGGCGTCACCGACTATGTCGCGTTCCAGCGGATAGACCTGAAGGATATCCGTACGAAGAAAAAGTACGGCGTTATCGTGACCAATCCGCCGTACGGAGAACGAATCGGCGAGATCAAAACACTGACCCCGCTGTATCGTGAAATGGGCAGAGTCTTCCGCAGTCTGGACGACTGGAGCTATTTCATTATCACCGCCTTCCCCGACTTCCAGAAGGTTTTCGGCGAAAAGGCAACTAAAAACAGAAAAATATATAACAGTACGATCAAGACATATTTCTACGAATATTTCGGACCGCTTCCTCCGCGCAGGAAGCCGCGGGAAGATCGTGCGGAAAGAGCAGACAATGAAAAAGACGAAAAACAGGAGTAACGCTCCGAAACGGAGCTCGGGAAGCTCCTCGTATCTGAAGGGCGGAAGCCGCAGACGCGGAGAAGACGGAAAGCCGGTTTCTGAAAGCAGATATTCGAAATCTTCCTCAGACAGAAAAACTTCAGATAGAAAGACCACACGTACGTCGGCTGACCGCAGAGTACGCCCGGTTTCCGATCTGAAACGGACGGACCGCAGGCCCGACCGCAGGAATAATGAAGACTTCGAAGACCGTTCGGAATTCGTCGTAGTCGGGAAGAACCCGGTTCTCGAAGCTCTCAGAAGCGACATCCAGATCGATAAGATTCTCGTTCTCAAGGACAACTCGGATCACGTTCTCAAGGATCTGACGGAACGCGCGAAGAAGCAGAAGCTCGTCGTTCAGAGCGTCGAAAAACAGCAGCTCGAAGGTCTGGCGGACGGACTGCCCCATCAGGGCGTCGCGGCGCTGCTGGCGCCGTTCCCCTACGCGGATCTCGAAAAGACAGTGGAAGAAGCGGACCAGAGAAACGAAGCGCCGTTTTTCGTCATCATGGATCATATTACGGATCCGCATAACTTCGGCGCCGTCATCCGCGACGCGAACGTCTGCGGAGCAGCGGGCGTGATCTTCCCGAAGCGCCGTTCTGCAGGTCTGTCTCCGACGGCTGTCAAATCGAGCTCCGGAGCCTGCGCACATACGCCTATTATCAAGGTGACGAATCTCGGACAGACGGTGGAATACCTGAAATCCAGAGGCTACTGGGTCGCCGGAGCGGATATGGACGGTCAGCCGTACTACGACTGCGATATGAAGGGCAAGCTCGCCGTCATCGTCGGAGCTGAAGGCAAGGGACTCTCTCCCGCGCTGAAGAAGCAGTGCGACTACTCGGTATCGATCCCGGTGTACGGCAAGGTGGATTCTCTTAACGTGTCCTGCGCAGCTGCGGTCATACTCGCGGAAGCGGCACGTCAGCGTCATACCTCGACGAAATGAAGACCTACCTCGTCATTGACGGCTATAATGTGATTCACGCAAAGCCCGGAATCGAATCAGAGACTCCGGGCTTCCTCGAGCGCGAGAGGGAGGAGCTCATCGCAAGATGCGCCAATTACGCAGCGCTCAGGGAATATGAGACGACGCTCGTTTTTGACGCCTGGGTCCGGGATGAACCGCTTACTGTCGAGCAGATCTCCGGAATAACCGTCGTCTATACGAATAAAGACCAGACGGCCGATACGTATATCGAACGTTTCCTGTATCAGCTTCCGAAGCTTAACCGGAAGATGGCGGTCACGTCGGACGGCGCTGTTCAGAAGATGGCGCTGATGACCGGGGCGGAACGGGTGACGAGTCTGGAATTCCTCGACCGGCTTGAACGCGCGGAGAAGAAAAACGCTCAGGCTAAAACGGATAACGATACGGGCGTAAACCCTGTCGGGGAATATCTGGAGGATCATCAGAAGGAGACGATCGAGGCGATTCGAAGGGGAGAGAAGCCGGATCCCGAACAGCTGCGTCTTGCGAAGGAGCAGATCAGACAGGAAAAACGGGAAGCCGCGGCTGCAAAAAAGCAGGCGGCAAAAAGCGTTCCTGTCACGATCGAGATCCCTGAAGATAAGACGCCGAAGTCGAAGAGCGCGCTAAAACGAGAGAAGACTAAAAAGCGCAAAGGCGGAAAGCGGCCCAACAGAGGAAGCGGCGCGGTCAAAAAAGATAATAAAAAGAATTGACAGGACTGCTGTTAATCCCGTATACTATAAAAGCTGAACACAGCAAGGGAGAATGCCCGAGTGGCTAAAGGGGGCGGACTGTAAATCCGTTGGCTCAGCCTACGATGGTTCGAATCCATCTTCTCCCACCAGCCCTTTTAGCTCAGCAGGTAGAGCACCACCATGGTAAGGTGGGGGTCGCCAGTTCGAATCTGGCAAAGGGCTCCATATGCTTTTCATCCGCCGTTCGTAAGAACGGCGGTTTTTTTATTTCTTCAGTTCAGCACAGTCTGATCTGCAGAAGACTTAATTTTGCCGTAGTCAAGCATGGCTTCGAGATAAAACAGATAGCTCAGGAAACGAAGCCTGAAATAATTAACTGCATTTAATAAATTGAATGACAGATTCCATAGATCCGAATTTGCGTCACTCTTTCCGCTGATCTTCAGAAGCAGATTCATCAGGTCAGCGATATAGTCCAGGATCCTCTGAGCCTGGGCGCTTTCCTGTCTGATCATAATAAAGGGCAGTCCGCTGTCTGTTCTAAGCTCGCGCCTGACCTTCCTGATATCTGCCAGCAGAACCTTTTTTTCAGCCCCTGTCAGATACGGATAAAGCTGTCTGACAGTTCTCGCGATAAAGGACCATTCTCGGTTAAGCTGTACAGGCATGTCGTTCAGCTCCATCAGGAGCTGGCGTCTGTTTTCCGGTCCGGAATGAACGTCTCTCCAGGCCTGCTTCTGCAATCTGTGCGAGAAGGGCTCTTCTTCGTTTTTATAAATATCCTTCTGATCAAAACTGATAATCTTCATCGTGGTCGTTCTCCCTGAAATCCGGCAGTAAGACCCTGCAGTATCGCTTGCTGCGGGCCTGTCTGAGCAGAAACCTCGTGTTATTCTGAATACCCGAAA
>ERZ1645187.4292-NODE-4292-length-11590-cov-103.729866_pt1 | contig 11590 bp, 11 predicted proteins | sample MGYA00575352_ERZ1645187 | MGnify/ENA primary metagenome ERZ1645187 (study PRJEB40837, sample SAMN11349314) | freshwater sediment metagenome | isolation source: river sediment | host: Sediment | place: India: Wazaribad , New Delhi | collected 2017-02-21 ... | reverse complement strand
CGGCGCAGAGCGACAGCCTACCTCTGACTGCCGCCAATCTTTGCAACAGAGCCCTGAAGGTCTCGCAAAGCCGGATGTCGCGTCACATGCAGACGCTCAAGCAAGCGGGGCTGGTGATCGACCGGCGTGACGCGCAGTGGGTGCGTTACAGTTTGAACCCCGACCTGCCGCCCGCCACGCGGGCGCTGGTTGAGGCGGCCGTGGCGCTCGTCCACGGTCCGCAAGCGCGCAGAAGCGCGGCGTGAGCCTGGCTTTCGCCCGCCTGCAGAGGAGGCGACGATGAAGAAACTTGACGTGTTCGATCCGGCGATGTGCTGCTCGACCGGCGTGTGCGGCGTGGATGTCGATCCGGTGCTGGCCCAGTTCGCGGCCGACCTGAAATGGGTCGAGGACAACGGCGTCGCGGTGTCCCGCCACAATCTCGGGCAGGAGCCGCAGGCCTTCGTCGCCCATCCGGGCGTCGTCAAGGAGATGGAAGGCGGCATGGACCGCCTGCCGATCCTGACCATCGACGGCCACATCGTCTCGACCGGCATGTATCCTTCGCGCCAGCAATTGGCGCAGAAGCTCGGGCTTTCGCCGAACGTCGAACGCAAGCCCGAAGCCAGGCGCGGCGGCTGCGGCTGCAAGCCGGGAGAGTGCTGAAAAGGAGGCGCCCATGGTGTTGCCGAGCGTCGCGACCCGCTATCTGTTCTTCACCGGCAAGGGCGGCGTCGGCAAGACCTCGCTGTCCTGCGCCACCGGGCTCGCCCTCGCCGACGCGGGCAAGACGGCGTTGATCGTCAGCACCGACCCGGCCTCCAATCTCGATGAAGTGCTGGGCGTGCGCCTGAGCGGGGTTCCCACCGCCATTCCCGGCGCGCCGGGCCTGTCCGCGCTCAACATCGATCCCGAGGCGGCGGCGCAAGCCTATCGCGAGCGCATGGTCTCGCCCTATCGCGGCGTGCTGCCGGCGGCCGCGATCCGCAATATCGAGGAGCAGTTCTCCGGCGCCTGCACCGTGGAGATCGCCGCCTTCGACGAATTTTCAAAGCTCTTGGGCGATCCTGCGGCGACGGCGGGCTTCGATCACGTCCTCTTCGACACCGCGCCGACCGGGCATACGCTGCGCCTGCTGACGCTGCCTTCGGCATGGGACGAGTTCATCTCCTCCTCGACGGGCGGGGCCTCCTGCCTAGGCCCGCTGGCCGGGCTGGAGAAACAGAAGGCGCTCTACGCGGCGACCGTGAAGCGGCTTGCCAACGCGCAGGAGACGACGATCGTCCTCGTCGCCCGCGCCGACGCCTCCGCGCTGCGCGAGGCCGAGCGCACGCGCGGCGAGTTGCGCGATCTCGGCATTGAAAACCAGACGCTGATCATCAACGGCCTGTTCTGCGACGACGCGCTCGGCGATCCGGTCGCTCAGGCCATGTCCGTCCGCGCGTCCGAAGCCTTGGCCGACATGCCGGCGGCGCTCAAGCGTCTGCCGCGATCGGTGATCCCGTTCCTGCCGCGCGGCACGGTCGGACTGGCCGCCCTGCGCGCGTTGGCGCATCCCGAAACCGCCCCGCCGCCGTCGGATGTGGCGACGCCGCAAACCGACCTGCCGCCTGCGCTCGACGCGCTGGTGGAGGACATCGCTGCGGCCGGCCATGGCGTCGTCATGACGGTCGGCAAGGGCGGCGTCGGCAAGACGACGGTCGCCGCCGCGATCGCGCTCGCTCTGGCCAAGCAGGGTCACAAGGTGGTCCTGTCGACGACCGACCCCGCCGCGCATCTCGCCGCGACGATCGACGGAGCCGTACCCGGCTTGACCGTCACCCGCATCGACCCCGCGCAGGAGGTGCGGCGCTACACGCAGGAGGTGCTCGACAAGGCCAGCCCCAGTCTCGACGCGGCGGGGCGCGCCCTGCTGGAGGAGGATCTGCGCTCGCCCTGCACGGAGGAGATAGCGGTGTTCCGCGCCTTCGCCCACACGGTCGAGCAAGGGCGCGAGGGTTTCGTGGTTCTCGACACCGCGCCGACCGGGCACACCATCCTGCTGCTCGACGCGGCCGAGGCCTATCATCGCGACGTCATGCGCACGCAAGGCGACATGCCCGAAGCCGTGCGGCAATTGCTGCCGCGCCTGCGCGATCCTGCCTATACGCGCGTGCTCGTCGTGACCTTGCCGGAAGCCACGCCCGTCCACGAGGCGGAGCGGCTGACCGGCGATCTGACGCGCGCCGGAATCACGCCCTACGCCTGGGTGGTCAACCAGTCGCTCCTGGCCAGCGGCGCGACGCACCCGCTGCTGCGCCAGCGCGGCGCTTACGAGACGCCGTTCATCCGCCGCGTCGCCGACGACCTTGCGCCGCGCTGCGCGCTGATCCCGTGGTTGACGCAGGCTCCGGTCGGCGAAGCGGGACTTGCGGGCGTCATCGCGTCGGCCGCAGACGGTGGGCGCCGCAGGGAGGAGGCGATGTCATGAAATCACTTCCGATCGTCTGGCGGCGGCTGGTCTTCGAGGGCGAGACCTGCCCGCGCTGCGCAGGCACCGGCGACACGGTGGAACGCGCCTATCGGCGTTTGCGAGAACAGCTGATCCCGCTCGGCGTCGAGCCGACGCTGGAGACGCGCGAGATCGATCAGGCGACGTTCAAGGCCGACCCCTCGCAGTCGAACCGCGTCTGGATCGCCGGCAAACCGGTGGAGGACTGGCTCAACGCCACGGTCGGTTCAAGCCGGTGCTGCTCCGTTTGCGGCGACGACGAATGCCGCACGCTGGAGGTCGACGGCGCGAGCTATGACGTCGTTCCCGAAGATCTGATCGTGCGCGCCGGACTCATCGCCGCGCTGACGATCAAGGCGCGACACGATGACCCGCCGTGAGCGTTGACCGCCTGAATATGCGAACGGCGTAACGCGCATCAGGGCGTTGAGGCGTCGCTTCAAAGCCATCGGAAGAGATGCGCTCGCGTTAAAGCGCCGAGGTCGAAAAGGCGAAGGCCGACTGGCGTGAGGTGGATATCGCCGCGCCTGCGGCGAAGTCCCCGCCCGGCTCCAACGCGCCACAGCCGTTGAGTCGGCGCCCTGCGGCGCAAGGCGCATGTCAGCGTTGCGCACATCATTGCAGCTCAAGCAGACAGTCTCAACGATGATGGACGTGCAGCTTTCGTGCACGCCCACGGACAGGCTTAGTTGATTGACGCCCACCGCCGCCGTGGTTTGAATTGCGCACCGGAGCAAACGACCTTCGCGCTTCGGCAGTCTGGCGCCTAACAGCGTCCAAGTCGGCGATAGTTCCGATAGCGCACTCGCAAGTCGTGCGTGTCGGCGTGGAAAGTGACCACGTGCAAGGCGTCCAATTGGTGGTTCACCTAAGCAGGAGAGTCTCGTGAGCATGCTTTACACCAGAAGAGCAGCCTTAGGTCTCACGGTCAGCGCCGCCGCCCTGTTGGCGCCACGCGCTTCGCATGCCTTCGACTACAAGGCCGAAAAAGGACTGAGCGCAGCCGCGCTGTTCGCGAAGAACGGCATGGTGTCGTGCAGCCATCCCCTCGCCGCGCAGGCCGGACTCCGAGTGCTTGAAAAGGGCGGCAACGCCTTTGACGCCGCCGTCGCCACGGCGCTCACTCTGGGCGTCGTCGACATGTCGATGTGCGGCCCGGGCGGCGCCAGCTTCTGGCTCCTGTGGGATGCGAAGAAGGGCGAACTCCACAGCCTCGACGCGAACACGCAGGCGCCCGCCTCCGCCACTCCCGACAAATTCAAGGATCGCTCCGAGTTGCTCTCCGGCGTCAAGGCCATGGGCATTCCGGGCAACATGAAGGCCTATGCCGAGGTGCTGGGCAAGCTTGGCACCATGAAATTCGAGGAGATTGTTCAGCCGGCGCTGAATTATCTTGAGAACGGCTATCCGATCAGCCAACGCCAAAGCAACTTCTACAAACGCAACGCCGCGCAAGCTCCGCTGCTCTATCCCAACCTGGCGCGGGTGTTCGCGCCGAACGGAGAATGGCCGGGGCCCGGCGAAATGATTCGCAATCCCGAACTCGCCAAAACCTATCGCCTCGTGGCCAAGGAAGGCGCCGACGCCTTCTACAAGGGGTCGATCGCCAAGGAGATGGTCGATTACGTTCAGAAGAACGGCGGCCTTTGGACCATGGAGGATTTGGCCAATTACAAGACGATCTGGCAGAAGCCGATCTCGATGAAATATCGCGATCTGACTGTCTACGGCGCGCCTCCTCCGTCGGCTGCGGTCACCTGGATGGAGATGCTCAAGATCGCCGAAGGGTATGATTGGTCGAAGATCGAGGACAACAGCCTCGATTATCTCCACCGCATGGTCGAGATCGTGCGCCTGGCGCATGCCGACTCGTATCAATATGTCGGCGATCCGAAATTCGTGCCGGACCGCAGCAAGGACATCCTGTCCGACGGCTACGCCGAGGCGCAGCGCAAGCGCATCAGTCTCGACAAGGCGGCCAACGGCAAGGTTCAGCCCGGCAAGGTCGCATGGGTCGACACGCCTGTGAAACACGCGGATCTGCCGGCGGCGCTGCCCTCGCCCGCCCGCACGATGGAAGCCAGCATCCGCGACATGAACTATCGCGGCAACACCAACCACGTGGTCGTCGTCGACAAGGACGGCAACTCCGTCAGCTTCACGCACACGCTCGGCCAATTCTTCGGCGGCCAGGACCTCCTCGGCTCCACCGGCGTCATCGGCAACAACGGCATGGACTGGTTCGACCTGGCCGCCAATCCGTGGACCGAGAAGGAGAGCGCCCTCGTCGTCGCGCCGAACAAGCGCAACCGTTGGACCTTGTCGCCCGGCATGATCTTCAAGAACAACAAGCCGTACATTCTGATCGGCGGATCGGGCGCAGAATCCACCATGAGCGGCATCTTCCAGGTGCTCATCCGCATGCTGGAGTACAAGCTGAACCCACAGGCCGCGATCGCGTCGCCGCGGTTCCTCTATGGCGACATGTATCATTACACCGCAGGAACCCGACTGCACATCGAGCCCGAGCTTCGCGCATTCCTGGAGAAAGACATGGTCGCCAAGGGCCATGACGTGGTGCCCGGATCGCTGCTGTGGCGCATGTCGAGCGGCAATGTGTGGTCCATCCAGATCGACAGCGACACCGGCACCTATGCGGGCGGCGCCGAGGTGCGCAACGACGGTCACGTCAGCGCCTATTGAGGACGCATCATCCATGAACGGCCATCATCCCGGCAGGGTTTTGCCAAAGCTGAAGAGCGTCGCCGGCGCGCTGTGCCTGCTCTTCTCCCTTGCTCCGCTCGGCGCTGTCGCCGCCGACATCCCCAAGATCGCCAGCCCGGTTCTGTTCACGTCCCTGGGCCAGAGCCCCGACGCCAAGACGTTCAGCATCCTGGCGGGACGGGCGAAGCTTCAGGGCGAGTACAGCACCCTGGCGACGGGCAAGGAGGTCGGCGCTAGCAAGACCGTGTTCGTCACGGTCGGCACGAGTCTGAAAGGCTTCGGCTCGGCCGGCGTCAACCTGGACAGCGAGATCGCGAGAAGCGAGGAATTGGTCAAGGCGGCCAAGGCTGCGGGCGCCTATCTCGTGCTGGTGCATATCGGCGGCGAGGGCCGGCGTGACGCCATGACCAACGTGCTGCTCGAAAAACTCGCCCCCAACGTCGACGCGTTCATCGTCTACGACAACGGCAACGGCGACGGGTTCTTCACCAAGGCGGCGGGCTCGAAGCCTCTCGTGCTCGTGCCCAAGGCCGTCGAGGTCGTGAAGGTCCTGGAGTCCCTGAAACCCTGACAGAACTGATCCGGCGCGGCGCAAGCCGCGCCGGTTCCTGTCGCCGGCAGGCTGCGACGACGGAGCGCATCTCCGGCGAAGCGTCACTCCTGCGCCCGATCCGACCCATCACTTGTCTGGCATTGCGAGGGCTTCATGCTCGCTCACTCTCACGGCGACTCCATGTACTGGACCGCCGGCGTTTCTCTCATCACGCTGGCTGTCGTCTACGGGGTCATCTGGGCGCTTGGAAAGAAATTCAAGCAGAACATTCCGCTTGCGCTCAACCTGTTCGTGGCGTCCGGCGCCAGCGCGCTTGTCGTCGGCTTCAATCCATTCCGACATCTGTTCGAAGGTCCGGTTTGGTATATCTATATCAATCTCGTCATTCTGACGGGCATGATCTTTCTGACCTGCCTGAAAGCGGCGGGCAATCTCGACTGCATCGCTTATGACATCCTGACGCATTTCCGCACGCGCCCGTCGATCGTCCTCGTCCTGGTGATGCTGCTGCTCTTCTTCCCCGGCATGGTGACCGGCGTTGGAACGGCGGCCATTCTCAGCACGGGCATGATCTCCGCGCTCATCCTGCGCGTGTGCGGCATCCCCAATGTGAACATCGCGGCCATTCTCGCCGTGGTGACGACGATCGGATCGGCGGCGCCGCCCGTCAATCTGCCGGCGATCATCATCGCGAGCGGCATCAACATGCCCTATGAAGGCTTCACGACGATCCTTCTCGTGCTGACCATTCCCACGGGCCTTTTCGCCATGTTCTGGCTCGGGTGGAAAGATTTCAAGATCCCCTCGCTCGCCGACATCGAAGCCGCCCTGCCCTCGCCCGAGCGCAAGAACGCCTTTCTCCCTTATGTGCCGCTCTTGGTCGTCGTCGGGATCATGATCGCCATCCGGGCGTTTCCGGGCGAATTTCCGGACATCGTGACGCCGATGGTGTTCATGGTCGGCAGCATCGTCACCTTGTTCACCGGCAAGAAATACAACTATGTCGACACATGTCGCACCGCGATCAGCGGCGGCGTCCTCTCGACGGTGGCGTTGCTGTTCGTGATCGGCGCGGTGGTGCAGGTGACGACGCTCACGGGCGCCAAGGGATTGCTGGTCCTGGGCGCGATGGTCATCGGCGCGACCGCTCCCGCCCTGATGTACGGGGCCATGGCGATCAGCCTTCCGCTGCTGGGCGGCGTGCTCACGCAGCTCGGCACGGCGGTCATTCTCGGCATTCCGTTCGAGCTGGCGATGATCAGCAAGAACCAGATCGCCTTCGTCGCCGGATTGTCGATCCTCTGCTATTTCTCTCAGCTCGTTCCGCCCTCCGCTCTCGGCGGATACTTCGCGCGCGACATCGCCGGAGAGAAAGAATACATGCCGATGCTGAAGAAATGTGCGGTGCCAAGCATCGTGACCATTCTTTTCGCGGTGTTCGAGCTCGTGTACGCGGATCAGTTCGCGGCCCTCTTTGTCAAATTCTGAAAGCAAGGAGCGTAAGATGCCTCCGCTCTATATGGTCGTGATGGGACTCTACACGATCCTGACCGCCTTCATCGTCTACCTCATCGTCTCGCTTGTTCTGAGGTCGAGGAACGTCTGGGAGCAAGTCATGGCGATCCTGGTGCTCGTTCCCTTCGCCATGCGACTTCTGTTCATCAAGTAAAGGGGCGCGCCGTGATGAACTCGAAACTTACAGCTTGGGCGAGCCTCGCCGCCGCCGCTGTGATCTCTGGCCTGCTGACGCTGAACTACGCGGACATGTGGCGCGATGACGTGATCATCCCCGGCCCTGGCGTCACCAAGGTCAAGTGGCTCAGCGAGTATAATCCGGACCTGCGGGGAACGCTGGGCGACACCCGGGTCTATGTGCTCGAAGGTAAAGAACCGGGCGGCACATTTCTGGTCCTGAGCGGCACGCATGGCGATGAAGCGGCGGGCTGGGGCACCGGCCTGATCCTTGTCGAACACGCCATCGTCAAGAAAGGCAGGGTCATCGTCATTCCGCAGGTGAGCAACACCGCCTTCACGAACAACTATCCGCAGGAAGCGCATCCGCAATACATCACCATTCCGCAATCGGACGGAAAGGGCCGGACGTTCCGCCTCGGATCACGGACGGGAAATTCCGGCGATCTATGGCCGGACCCGGAAGTCTTCGTTCAATACCCGCATAAACAGGCCTATTCGGGCGAGGAAATCCGCAACGCCAACCGCGCTTATCCGGGGCGTCCCAACGGCACGTTCAACGAGAGCGTCGCCTACGCGGTCCAGATGCTGCACAAGGCCGAACAGGTCGACATGCAGGTCGATCTGCACGAGGGGCAGCCGGAATATCCCTTCGTCAACGCGATCAGCGCCCACAAGCGAGCCAGCGACGTCGCGAGCTTCGCGGCGCTCGAAATGCAGGTGCACGACCTCAACATCAATACCGAAACCTCGCCGGATTCCTTCCGGGGGCTCTCCAATCTGGAGATGGGAGACATGTTCCCCCGTCTTTACGCCTTCACCTCGGAGACGGTGAATCCGCTTCAGGGCAAGTTCCGCGGCATCACCGACGAGTATCTCACCGTCGACGGCGTGGACGCCTTCTATGACAAGGCGGGCAAGCTCGGCTATCTGTTCACGCCGTGGCCGGCGACCGGGAGTCCGCTGAAACAGCGCGTCGGACGCAACGTCCAGCAATTGCAGGCGCTTACCGCCGCGCTGGCGGAAGTCACGGGAACCGAGATCGGCTGGGAGCGAATTCCAAGCTATTCGGACCTGATGGAGAAGGGCGTGGGGCACTACCTCAATCCGCTTCCCCAGGAAGGCGTCGAGCGGCCGAAAATGAGGGCGTTGCCCGGGTTCTGGAAATATTGGTCCAAGACCTGGTGAAATCCGCATGACGACGAGGTCGGCGCCGAAATCATTCTGGTTCGGCGCTGATCTCGAATGAACGGTTCCGCCCGCCGGCGCGAAAACAGGCCGACGCTCGGAAATTGCACTCTGCTGCTGCGATCGGGGTTGGCGAAGCGGATCGGGAAAATGCGGTATTGGGCGTTCCTGTTCCTTGTCCTCATTCCGCTCCTTGCGGAATTCATCCGCCTTGGACGCTGGCGCCGGGCGACGCCGGTTCGGGTTCATGTGCACGGGACGCGCGGGAAGACCAGCACCGTCAAGGCGCTGGCCGCCATTCTGCGGGAACGCGGGGTTCGAGCGCTTGCCAAGACGACCGGAGACGCGCCCGAATATGTGATGCCCGACGGCTCGGTGCGGCCGGTGCGCCGGTGGGCTCCGGCGCGCATTCAGGAGCATGTCGACGTGCTGCGGCTGGCCGCGCGCCTGCGCGCCGAGGTGTTGGTGGTGGAAGGCATGGCCTTGCAGCCCGAGACGGTGTTCCGGTCCGAGCAAATTCTGAGGGCGACGCACGCGGTCGTCACCAATGTGCGGCCCGATCATCCCGAGACCATGGGCCGAGGTCGGCGCGGCGTCCTGCGCACCTTGAGCCTGATGCTTCCCGCTCAAGGCGCGCTGTTCACCGCGCGCGAAACCGGCGCGGCGAGTCTGCGGGCGCGCGCCGAGGCGGCGGGCGTGCGGTGCATCGTCGTGCCTGCGCCTGCCGGACGCGACCAGTCCGCGCATCTGGCGTCGATGGTGGCGGCCGAGCTGGGCTATGCGCCGACGCAGGACGCCGACGCTCTCTGCGTCGCGGCGCCGCAAGAGCCTGCCGCATCGGATCTGCCGTCACGGACGTTCATGTGCGAGGGCGTCACGGTTCAGTTCCATGATCTCTTTTCGGCCAATGACGTGGTCTCGGCGCGGCTGTGGCGTCTGCCCGCGGCCTCGTGCGGCGACGATCGCTTGCGCGTGGCCATGCTGGCGACCCGAGCCGATCGGCCCCTGCGAACTCAATCTTTCATGGAATGGCTGACCCATGCCCCTGAGTTCGACCTGGTCGCGCCGGTGGGCGACCATGTCTGGTATGCGCTCCTGCGGAACGTGCTGCGAGGGAGCAAGAGCGATCGCCGCGTCCGTGTCGTCGCGACACCCTGGACAGGGCCGGAACGGGTTCTCAGGCGTCTGTGCGGGCTGGCGCGGCGCAGCGGCCATTCGCAGCTCGTGGTGATCGGCTTCGGCAACGCTCATGGTTTTGGCGAGCGGTGGAGGACGTTCATCGAAGGACGGGAGCAGTCATGATCATCGAGGCGATCGCGATCGGTCTTGTCTACGGGTTCTTCCTTTTCGAGTGGACGGGCCTGGTGGCGGGCGGGCTGGTCGCGCCGGGCTATTTCGCACTCTATTTCAACAGACCCGCGATCATCGCGCTCTGCCTCGCCACGGCCTTATGCACCATGATCCTTGTGCGCGGCCTCGCCTATGTCACCGTGCTCTATGGTCGCCGCCGCTTCATCGTCAGCGTCCTGGCGGCTTTCGCGCTGCAATGGACGGCGGGCATGCTTGTGATGGGGGCGGAAATCGCCGAAGGGCGGCTGGACGTCGTCGGCTTCATCATTCCTGGCCTGGTGGCGCACGAGATGGACCGACAAGGCGTCGGGCCGACGCTGCTGGCGCTTCTGCTCTTGTCGAGCCTGGTTCATCTCACTCTGAGAGCGGTCGGATGGGCACGTTTGATCTAGACGCGCCAGCCTATGCGCCGTCGCTGAGTTGGCGGCGCATGAGGATCATGATCGTGGCCTGCGTCGCGGGCGTCGCGGCGACGATTGCGATGTCTCTGGCGCAGAAGCCCGTGGCGTTCGACGACACCGCGGTGTCGGCGTCGATTGCGCTGCGCGATGGGATGGCCTCGGTCAAAAAGCTCCGCGGCCGACTGGGCGTCCCGATTGATCCGGCGCTCGATCCGGCCGGGTCCGGCCTCATCGGCGTCGACTATTCGGACATCACGACGACATTGGGGAGCCTCACGGCGAAGCAGACCTCGCTCAATCCGCAATTCGCCGGCTTGATGGTGATGTGGCTCAAGCAATTGGGGCTGCGGCCGGGAGACAAGGCGGCGCTGTCGCTGACAGGCTCCTTCCCTGCGCTCAACATGGCCGCGTTATATGCCTGCGCGGCCCTGAAACTTGAGCCGATCATCGTCAGCTCGGTGGGCGCATCGAGTTATGGCGCCAATATTCCCAATCTGACGTGGCTGGACATCGAGAGCCACCTGTCACGCGAACGCCTCATTCCGTGGCGCAGCCAATACGCCAGTCTCGGCGGAATCGTGGAGACCGAGGGAGGCCTTGACGGCACGGGATATTGGGCGGGGGAGTCGGCGATCGAACGCCATGGCGCGGAATATCTGCGCGAAGGCGGCCCCGAGGCGCTTGAACGGGACATCGCGCGTCGGTTCTCGTTATACACCTCTGGGCAATTGCCGAAAGTCTTCATCAATGTCGGCGGCGCCGTCACGTCCCTGGGCTGGGTGCCCGAGGCGGCGTTGCTGGGAAATGGACCGCTGTCCTACGTGCCCAGCAGCAACAATCCAAAGCGCGGACTGGTCTTCAGAATGGCGGAAGCCGGCGTGCCGGTCATTCACCTGATCAACATCGAGCGGCTCGCCGCAGATTTTCATTTGCCGATCGCTCCCCGTCTCCTTTCGGCCGAGGTCGACACGGCCCGCGTCAGAGCGACGCATCAGTTCCTGCTCGCCGCCGTGTTGCTCGCATGGCTTGGCCTCGCTACAGCCTTCGTTCTCAGGCACTTCCGTGCGCGCCCGCGCAACGAACGCTTTCGCAAGGCTCCGCGGAAGGGAGGCTGAAGTGTCACGGGCCGATCAAGACACGCTTGCTGGGACGTTCATGGGGCTCCGTGGGCATTTCTGCAATAATACCCGCTAAGGGAAAGCGAAGTTGTTT
>ERZ1645187.4291-NODE-4291-length-11592-cov-6.399584_pt1 | contig 11592 bp, 8 predicted proteins | sample MGYA00575352_ERZ1645187 | MGnify/ENA primary metagenome ERZ1645187 (study PRJEB40837, sample SAMN11349314) | freshwater sediment metagenome | isolation source: river sediment | host: Sediment | place: India: Wazaribad , New Delhi | collected 2017-02-21 ... | reverse complement strand
CCGTGGCCGAGGTCGCGCCGCCCGCCCCCGAGGCCCCGCGCGCGCCGCAGATCGCGGCGCCGACGCAGCCCGAGGCCGCGCCGAACCTGCCGCCCGAGGCCGAACCCGTGCCGAAGATTCGCCCCGCGCCAAAGCCCGAAAAGCCGAAGCCCGCCAAGCCAAAGCCCGCCACGGCGCCCAAACCGGCAAAACCCGCCCCCGCCCCCTCGGCGCCTTCGGTCGCGCAAACGGCCGCCGGCGCGGGCGGCGGTGTCAATGCCGGGGTGAACGGCGCCGCCGAGGCCGCCACGCTCTCGAAAGCCGCCGAGCAGGATCTGCGCGCGCGCTGGGGCGCCACCATCCGCGCCCGGATCGAGGCCCGCAAGCGCTACCCCTCGGCCGCCGGGCGCGCGCAGGGGCGGGTGACGGTGGCGCTCTCGGTTTCGCGCTCGGGCGCCTTGGGCGGGGTCGCGGTCGCGCGCTCCTCGGGCCATGCCGCGCTCGATCAGGCCGCGCTCGAGGCGGTGCGGCGCGCGGGCCGCTTCCCGGCGGCGCCTGCGGGGCTCACGCGGGCGAGCTACGATTTTTCCCTCACCATCCAATTCGCGCGCTAAAGTGGCGCAACCCTCCGGGAGGCGCCGATGCCCAATGTGAAACTCTTCGTCGATGAGGCGGTTCTGGCCGCCCACAAACCCGCGCTTGTCGCTGCGCTCAGGCCGCTGCGCGATCTGCTCTGTGCCGAGCTCTCGGTGCCGCCCGCCGCCTGTCAGGTGGTGATCGTGCCGGTCGCGGGGCTTGCCGATCAACCGCCGATCAATGTCGAGCTCGCGCTCCTGCCGCGCCCCGAGCGCACGCGGGACAAGCTGATGGCGCTTGCCGCGACGATCCGCGCCGATCTCGCCGCCCCGTCCGGCGGCGCCGCGGTCGCGGTGCGGATCTCCGCGCTCGACCCGCAAACCTATATCGCGCTGAAATAGCGCGGCGATCGGCGGACGCCAGAGCGGCGTTTCGGATCAAGACCTTGAGAGGGGAGGATGGTGCTGCAAGAGAGGATTGAATTCGGAGGGGTTCCTCTTTGATGTTTGATTTATAACGGAAATTTCTCTCCATCGTCAAGTGCGGTGTATAACTTCGGTGGGGGCGCTCGCCGGGCACAGCGCGAGTTGACCGGCTTCGGTCGTTCGCGTCTCGATCGAATATTTTGGCCCAAAAATCCGAGATGGCGCCTCGACCGGCGGGGCAGCGCTTGATCCCCCCTGGGGGGCAGGTGCCTCGCCCAGCCCTTTCTCCTTCGCTCGGTGCACCACGAGTTGGCCCATCCGACGCTTGGTCACGCGGCTTGACCGCGGCGCGCGTTGATCTCTTGGGCGCTCGCGCTGGAACCCGGCGCCCATGCGAGGGCGGTCTCTTTCGTGCGGACGATACTCCAGCCGCGTCTCACTAAGCTTGGCCTAGTGAGGCGTCTCAACCTCGCGCCATAGCTGTTTCACAGAAGTTCATCTTGCATTTTGAGACACACCCTCCATCTATGTCTAAAACTCAGTGAGACACCTCGGAGGCCCACCATGCTGATCGGATATGCCCGCACCTCGACCCTTGACCAGAAAGCCGGGCTCGCCGCCCAGCGCCGCGATCTCGAAGAGGTCGGGTGCGAGCGAATCTTCATCGAGCAGGTCTCTTCGGTGGACGTCGCGAACCGGGCTCAGCTCGCCGAGGCGCTCGCCTTCGCCCGCGATGGAGATACCCTCGTCGTCACGAAACTGGACCGCCTCGCGCGCTCCGTGGCGCATCTGGTGGGCATCCTTGCGCAGCTTGAGGCGAAGGGCGTGGCGCTGCGCATCCTGTCCATGGGCATCGACACCGCGACGCCCACCGGCAAGCTGATGCTGACGATCCTCGGCGGCGTGGCCGAGTTCGAGCGCGAGATCATGCTGGAGCGCCAGCGCGAGGGGATCGCCAAGGCGAAGGCCGCGGGCAAGTACAAGGGGCGCACTCCGACCGCGCGCGCCAAGGCCGAAGAGGTGGTGCGGCTCCACGGCGAGGGCATCGGCGGCACCGAGATCGCCGAGCGCCTCGGCATCGGGCGGGCGAGCGTCTATCGTATTCTGGGGAAGGCCAGGGAGAGCAAGGCCCCCGCCTCCGCCTGATCCGGTCTTCCCGCCTTGCCCACCGGCGTTCCTTCTGGAATGAAGGAGGAGATTTTCGAGCAGGACGCACCGCATGTATGACAACGCCTTCAACGCCATCGAGAAAGCCTTGCGCGCCGAAGAGGGCATCTCGAATGAGCTCGATTACGTCGAGCAAACCTCCTGGGTGCTGTTCCTGAAATACCTCGACGACCTGGAGAGCGAGCGGCGCGACCGGGCGGAGCTGGAAGGAACGGAGTACAGCCCGATCATCGACGGCGCATTTCGCTGGGGCCTGTGGGCCGCCCCCAAGGTGAACGGCGCCTTCGACCATAACGCGGCGCTCTCGGGCGACGATCTGGTGAACTTCGTCGATCGCGAGCTGTTTCCCTACCTCGCGCGCTTTCACGACCGCGCCACCGGCCCCGATACGATCGAGTACAAGATCGGCGAGGTCTTCACCGAGCTCCGGTCGAAATTCCGCTCGGGCTACATCCTGCGCGATGTGCTCGAAATCGTCGACGGGCTGCAATTCAAGACCCAGGCCGACAAGCACGAACTCTCCGCGCTCTACGAAACCCGCATCCGCCGCATGGGCAACGCCGGGCGCAACGGCGGCGAGTATTACACCCCCCGCCCGCTGATCCGCGCGATGATCCGCGTGATCGATCCGAAAATCGGCGAGACGATCTATGACGGCGCGGTCGGCTCGGCGGGCTTCCTGTGCGAGGCCTATGACTACCTGCGCCGCCCGAACCTGTCGGCCAGCGATTTCGAGACCCTGCAACGGCGCACCTTCTACGGTCAGGAGAAGAAGTCGCTCGCCTATGTCATCGGCATCATGAACATGGTGCTGCACGGCATCGAGGCGCCCAATATCGTCCACACCAACTCGCTCAACGAGAACGTGCTGGATTATCAGGAGAAGGACCGCCACGACATCGTGCTGGCCAACCCGCCCTTCGGCGGCGGCGAGCGGCGCGAGGTGCAGCAGAACTTCCCGATCAAATCGGGCGAGACGGCCTATCTGTTCTTGCAGCATTTCATCCGCAAACTGCGCGCGGGCGGCCGCGCGGCGGTGGTCATCAAGAACACGTTTCTCAGCAACACCGACAACGCCAGCGTGGCGCTGCGCCGCGAGCTCTTGGAGAGCTGCAACCTGCATACCGTGCTGGATTGCCCGCAAGGCACCTTTCAGGGCGCGGGCGTGAAAACCGTGGTGCTGTTCTTCGAAAAGGGCGAGCCCACGCGGCGGATCTGGTATTACCAGCTCGATCCGGGCCGGTCGCTCGGCAAGACCAACCCGCTGAACGATGACGACATGGCCGAGTTTGTCGAGATGAGCCGCGGCTTTGCCACCGGGCCGAAAGCCTGGGCCGTGGAGATGGCCGATGTCGACGCCGCGACCTTCGATCTGTCGGTGAAGAACCCCAACGCCCCCGAGGCCGAGGCCCTGCGCAGCCCCGAAGAGATCATCGACGCGATCCTCGCCCGCGATGCCGAGACGGCGGAGATTCTTGAGCGGATCAGGGGGCTGCTGTGAAGGCGGGGTGGGAGGTGGTGCCGCTGGGGGAGGTTGCGAGCGTCAACTATGGCACAAGAGTGGTGCGCAAACGCGACCAGGGAAGCCTGTATCCGGTTTATGGTGGAGGAGGGGCCACATTCCGTGTCGATGCTTCAAACAGATCCGACTGTACAATTGTTTCGCGTTTTGGAATGTCGGTTGACTGCGTTCGCCGGGTTGACGGGCCATTTTTCTTAAATGACAGTGGGTTAAGCGTATCTTCTGTCGACGGGCAGCGCTTAAGTCAAGAGTTCCTCGACGCGTTCTTAGTTGCGAGCTCGCCGGACATTTATGCCCTAGGTCGCGGAACCGCGCAAAAGAACTTGGACTGCGACGCCTTTAGGTTACTCCCCATCCCCCTCCCGCCTCTGGACGAACAGAAGCGGATCGTTGCGATACTGGATGAAGCCTTCGAGGGCCTCGACCGCGCCCGCGCCAACGCCGAAGCCAACCTCGCCGACGCGCGGGAGTTATTTGCAGAGTGCCACCGTGTCGCGCTAAGCTCCTGTGCTGGAGCGGGGGCGCGCGTTCGTCTCGACGCGGTTGCGGACATTACCTCGTCACTGGTCGACCCCAAACGTGACGAATATGCCGACCTGCCTCATGTCGGTGCGGGAAATATGGAGACCGGAACCGATACGCTGACTAATGTGCAGACCGCGCGCGAGGAAGGTCTTAAATCCGGCAAGTATCTGTTCGATCGTTCGATGGTGCTTTACAGCAAGATCCGCCCCTATCTTCGCAAGGCGAGCCGCCCGAATTTCGATGGTCTGTGCAGTGCCGATGTCTATCCGCTGGCGCCCAAAGCTGGCACACTGGACCGGAGTTACCTGTTTTATCTGCTGCTGGGGCCGGGTTTCACCGAATATGCCATTTCGGGTTCGGCACGGGCCGGAATGCCGAAGGTCAACCGAGAGCATCTGTTCGCCTATGAGTTCGTTCTGCCAAGCATTGAAGAGCAAACGCGAATTGCCGACGAACTCGATGCCATGATGCAAAGTTCGACAGAGCTGGAATTCGCATATCGCTGTAAGCTCGCTGACCTCGCCGCCCTCCGCCAGTCCCTCCTGCAAAAAGCCTTCTCAGGCGAGCTCACCTGACCTAACCTCACCCCATGGCATTTGAGAACGAAACCGAATCTGACACCCGCGCCACCCGGATCGACCCGGTTCTTGCCGCTGCGGGCTGGGGCTCGGTTCCGGGCGCGCGGGTGCGGCGCGAGGTGATCTGCCCGGGGCGCATCCTGCCCGGCGCCAAACGCGGCGAGCGGCTCTCCGCCGATTACGTTCTGATCTACCGCGACCAGAAACTCGCCGTGATCGAGGCCAAGCGCGCCGGGCTGCCCCCCACCACCGGGCTCGGCCAGGCCAAGACCTATGCCGCCCGCCTCAAGGCGCGCTTTGCCTATGCCACCAACGGCCTTGGTTGGTACGAGGCCGATATGGCCACCGGCGCCGAGGGTGATGTGCAGCCCTTCCCGACCCCCGATCAGCTCTGGGATCGCTGCTTCGGCGATGCCAATGCCTGGCGCGAACGGTTCGGCGCGGTGCCCTTCGAGGTGGCGGGCGGCAAATGGGAGCTGCGCTATTATCAGCACAACGCGATCAACGCCGTGCTGGAGGCGCTGGGCAAGGGCGATACGCGCATCCTGCTGACGCTGGCCACCGGCACCGGCAAGACCTCCATCGCCTTCCAGATCGCCTGGAAGCTGTTTCACGCCCGCTGGAACCTCTCGGGCGAACCCACGCGCCGCCCGCGCATCCTGTTCCTGGCCGATCGCAACATTCTGGCCGATCAGGCCTATAACTCCTTCTCGGCCTTCCCCGCCGATGCCGTGGCGCGCATCGACCCCGACACGATCCGCAAGAAGGGCGGCGTGCCCAAGAACGCCTCGATCTTCTTCACGATCTTCCAGACCTTCATGACCGGCGAAGGAAAGCCGAGCTATGAGGGCTACCCGCCCGACTTCTTCGATTTCATCATCATCGACGAATGCCACCGGGGCGGAGCGAATGATGAAAGCAATTGGCGCGCGATCCTGGAGTATTTCGCGCCCGCCGTGCAGCTCGGCCTGACCGCCACGCCGCGCCGCAAGCATAATGCGGATACCTACGGCTATTTCGGCGATCCGGTCTATGTGTACAGTCTGCGTGAGGGGATCGAGGACGGCTTCCTGACGCCTTTCAAGGTGCGCCAGATGGCCAGCACGATCGACGAATACGTCTGGGACGGCACCGACGAGATCGTCGCGGGCGAGATCGAGAAGGACAGCTACACCGAGGCCGACTTCAACACCCGCATCGTGATCGAGGCGCGCGAGCGGAGCCGGGTGGCCGAGTTCATGGCCCAGATCGACCAGCGGCAGAAAACCCTCGTCTTTTGCGCCACGCAGGAACACGCCCTGCGGGTGCGGGATTACATCAACCAGATCAAGGTGAGCCAAAGCCCGAATTACTGCCACCGCGTCACCGCCGACGATGGCAAGCTCGGTGAGCAGCACCTGCGCGACTTTCAGGATAACGACAAGACGATCCCGACGATCCTGACGACCTCGCAGAAGCTCTCGACCGGGGTCGATGCGCGGAACGTTCGCAACATCGTGCTGATGCGCCCCGTCCGCTCGATGATCGAGTTCAAGCAGATCATCGGGCGCGGCACGCGGACCTATGACGGCAAGGATTACTTCACGATCTATGATTTCGTGAAGGCGCATGAGAATTTCAACGATCCCGAGTGGGACGGTGAACCCGTTCCGCCCGAAGGCGATCCGCAGCCCCCTCCCGCCCCGAAACCGGAAACGCCCGGTCTCCCGGAGCCCGCTCTGCCGGGCGAGAGCGGAGACGGCGAGGAGCCGAAGCCGAAGCTCGTGATCAAGCTCGCCGATGGCAAGGAGCGGGCGATCCAGTACCTCGCCGCGACAACCTACTGGGGGCCGGACGGCAAGCCGATGTCGGCGCAACAGTTTCTTGACAGACTGTTTGGCGATTTGGCGTCGATGGTTGGCGACGAGGATGACCTGCGCCGCAGATGGAGCGACCCCGATAGCCGCGAGCATTTCATCGCGCTCCTCGAACAGCGGGGCTATGATGCGGACAAGCTGGCCGAGATGCGCCGCCTGATCGACGCCCCGAACAGCGACCTGTTCGACGTGCTCGCCTATATTCGGTTCACCACGCCGCCAAAGACCCGAGCAGATCGCGCCGAAGCGGCGCGCCATGACGCTGTGGGGGCGGTGGAGGCCAAGATGCAAGAATTTCTGCTCGGCATCTTGCGGGCCTATGAGGCTGTCGGTGAAAGCGAGCTCGCGACGCGCAAGCTCGGCGATTTTCTCACGGCGCGTTACGGCTCACTGGCGGACGCCAAGGCCGAGTTGGGCGAGGTGCCGACCATCCGGCAAGCGTTCATCGACGTTCAGCGCGAGCTTTATCGCCACTGAGTCGCGCTCTGCGGCGCGTCTGGCGAGGGGCGGCTGGGCCCAGCCGGGCCCAACGGGCGCCGTAACCCCTTGTTTCGCAACAGCCCGCACCAGATGTTTTATTTTGTGCGGTAAATAGTTGATTTTGTTGAAAAATTATCTTGATATGCGGCGCGGAATGCCCCATCTTCCCGTTCAGCAGGGCAGATTGGCCCTGTGAACCCTCCCGGCTCCTTCCTCGCGAACAGGCCGACCGCCAGAACAGAACCGCCATCCGCGCGACCGATGTAGCCGCGCTTCCAGCCGCAGAGCACAGGCCAACAGTGCACCCTGCGCGGCTCATGGCACCCGCCTCCTGACGACCCGTCAGTCCCACCGGGATACCCCCTCGGGGCGCAGGTCTTTCCACGACTTGGTGGCCGTCGCTTGCCCGGAAGGCTGGCACGTCTGACCCAATTTACGGGGCCACGCACGATAGACAGGGGTGGATGCCCTTGGCCCGATGGTCGCAATCCAATGCGTGAAGGGCAAGCCGCGTCAGCGGTTTCAGCGAAGGACCGGGGCGGAGACGCGCGCCGATGATGCCCCCGCAGGGGCGAAGCCGCTCTGATCTGAGCGCGGAGCCCCGATTCCCCCGCAGCATCGGAAAAACCATGCCATCGAAATCGCGACCTCATCCCGAATGCATCCCCAACCGTTCCTGCCTTTCCGGGGGCGGCTACAAATCCAAGGAGATCCACCTGACCCACGACAGACCATATCCTCCCCGTACGCGCGACGTTCTGCCATGATCGCGCGCCTCTGCACCGTCCCGAACTGCGGCAGCCCCGCCGCATCCGATTTTTCTCCCCATTGCCGCCGCCACAAGAGCGCGCTCCGGCGGCACGGTGCGCCCGATCAGATCGGCGTCACCAAAACCGAACTGGCGCCCTATCTCGCGCGGATCGAGGCGCGGATCGCCAAAAACCCGACGAACGAGACCTGGCCCCTGATGGAGGAGATCTGGGCCGCTATCATCGCCGAGGCCGAGGCTACCGCCAGCCGCCGCATCGGCAACCGCTACGAGCGCCGCGCCGCCAACGAGATCATCTCCATCGCGCAGGATGTTTCACCGTCCACGGTGATCGCGACGGTTCTGGCGATGGTGCTCCTTTGGCACGACCGACCGCTTCGGTTTCGCACCGATGATGCCTTGCGGGTCCAGATCGCCCGGCGTGTCCGGGCCTTGTCGAGCCGTCATGTCGGGCTGCGTTACGACCACGAAACGGGCCAGCAGGTCCGTATCTACCGCGAGATGCCGCCCAAGGCGGCTGTCATTCTCGGGCGCAAGCTGATGACCGCTTTCGGGGCCATCGGGCTGCGTCTGGCGGACCTCGACGCGCGCGACAGCGAGGCCGCGACCGAGGCGAAAAAGCGGCTCGCCACCGCGATTTCTCAACTCCAATAAAGGACGAACCTTTGAAAGAAGCACTGATTGCGGCTCTGCCGCCCGTACCCACCTGCGTCGTCATCTACACCGACGGCTCCTGCCAGCCGAACCCCGGACGGGGCGGCTATGCAGCGATCCTGTGCCGCTATGTTGACGGCCAACTCTTGAAGCGCGCGGAGGTCTACGGCTGCGCCGACGACACGACCAACAACCTGATGGAGATGCGGGCCGCCATCGAGGCGCTCGGAATTATCAGGAATGGCGAGAGAATGCCCGCCTTCATCCGCAGCGACAGCAAGTATCTGATCGACGGCAAGAACAAATGGTTGGCCGGTTGGATCAATAAGGGCTGGCGCAAGAGCGACGGCAAGCCCGTCGAGAACGTCGAGTGCTGGCAGGAGATCGTCGGCGCGTGCGACGGGCTCGACGTCACCTTCGAATGGCTGCGCGGCCATTCCGGCGATCCGATGAACGAGGCCGTCGACCGGCTGGCAGCGAAGGCGCGGGCGCAAGGAAAGCCGCGCGTTGTCAAGATCATGGAAGGAGAAGACGCATGACGATGATGCGACCGATCACGGCGAAACCGGGCTCCGCCAGCATGAGCGTGAGCCTCGACCAGATCGCCGAGAGCGCCGATTTCAAGTTCCGGGCGGATGGCATCGACGCGACCCACAAGGCGGACCTTGCGGGCATCCTCAAGAATACCGGCGCGCCGCTCGACCCGGTGCTCCTGTGGCAAACCGATCCGGGCGCGGGCGGGGCGCCGGGCAAGCTGATCCTGCTCGATGGGGCGCATCGCCTTGCGGCCTATCGTGCGGTGAGATGGGCGCAGCCGATCCCCGCGGTCGTCCTTGCCGGGATCGATCGCCGGGACGCCCTCGGCGAGGCGCTGCGGGCCAATTCGAAGCGGAGGCTGGGGCTTTCTCAGGCCGAGCGGATGGATGCCGCTTGGCGCCTTGTCCGCGAGCCGGTGCCGCGCCGCTACAAGGTTCGAGAGGTCGCCGCCTGGGCCGGTGTGGCGCGGGCGACCGTGGATAACATGCGGGCGCGGTTCCGGGTGATGCACGAGGAGGGCATCGAAATCACCGGGTCTTGGGCGCGAGATCGCCGGACGCTGAATTTCGAGGCCGACGACGGGCTCGGGCAGTTGAGCGACGCCCGGCGAAAGGCGGAAATCGTCAAGCTCGCGGCGGATATTCGCGACCTGCTCGACCGTCGCAAGCATCCCGAACGGTCCATCCTGCGCGAGGAACAGGCGGTCTGGGAGGCGATCGGCGAGGCCTTGGGCGAGCCCACGGTGAAACACATGCTCGAATACCTGCTCGGCGGCGAGGACGAGGCCGACGAGTGGCTGGAGTTCGCGCGGTCGGGGTACGAAGAGGAGGCCGGGGACGCGGAAGACGAAGCGGAAGAGGAGGGCTCCGAGCCGCAGTTCTGAGCGCCAAACACCCATGTAGAAGGAACACCTATTTGGGTGTTTTGGCAGGGAAGGGACGGCGGCGCGCGGCGGTTGAACCTGCTTCGCCTAACGCCGCCTCTTCGCTGTGACCTCATACCTCGGCAGCTTCTGCACCTCGCGCCTCAAGGCTTTCATGGTGGTCTCGCCGTAATCGCTTGCGGCGCGGCCGTCCTCGTGGCCGGTGATCGCGTCGGAATATTCCGGGGCGATGCCGACCTCGCGGGCCACGGTCTTGAAGCGGTGCCGCCACGCATGGTTGGGTTGAACGTTCGGATCGTCGATGCCGACGACCTTGCGCACCCAGTGGCCGATCTTCGCCCCGGCACTCTGCGCGCGTTCGACCGGGTCAGCGGGTTTGCCGCGCGCCGCTGCGGTCGAGTAAAAGACCGGCCCCGGCGGCAAGGCGCGGATCATCTGCGGCAAGCCCATGTCGAGAAGCTGCGGGTGGATCGGCACCATCCGAAAGGCCCCGGTCTTCACCGATCCGGCCTCGGGCGTGATCCGCAAGCACAGGACGCCGTGGTCCTCGACCAGGTCGTCGGTGCGCATCTGCATGACCTCGGTGATCCGCGCGCCGCTGAACGCGCAGATCCAGGGCCCCCAGCGGATCGCCCGCTTGTTCTCGGCCGTTCGCCGCCCGAGCTCGGCCGGGTCCACCAGCGCCGCGGCAAGGATCGCGCGCGCCTCCTCATCGGTGAAGCCCTTGGGGCGCAGTCTTTGGGGCTTCGTGAAGCGGACGCGGATGTCCTTGGCCGGGTTCTCCTCGAGCTTGCGCTTCTCGACCGCGACGCCGAAGACGACTTTGACAACCGTCAGATACTTCTGGCTCACCGTGCGCGCGGTCAAGCCCTTTTCGTGGCGCAGGTGGTCGCACCAGTCGGCGATGTTCTCGGGGGTCACGGCGCGCGCGTCGTCATGCCCGAGGAAGGCGATCAGCGAGTCGATCTTGTGACGGAAATCTCCGACCGTGCGGGCTGATCTTCCGTTCGCCAGATGATCGCGCTCCCAAAGTTTGAAAAGCGCGGTGAGGCTCGGCGTCTCGGTCGGGGCGCGCGGGCCGGGCGCCTCGGGCTGAAAAGGCGGGAAACGGTTTGCCTTCGGGTCGGGGCTGTAGTCGCCTTCGGCGCGCTTCAATTGTTGTTCGGAGACCTGCCTGACCGCGCGATCGATTTCCTGAATGAGGCGCTTGCGGCTCGTTTCGTCGGTGACGATTCCCCGTTCCCGCAGAAGATTGTCGACGGCCGACCCATACCACCGTTCCGGCCCGTCCGGGGTCTCGGCGACGCGGTCGAGCAGTTTCGCCACCTCAACCCAGACTTGAGGCTCCCCGGGCTCTGTCTCCATCGCGGCCATGTAGTCGCGGTATAAGACGCCCGACAACGCGACGATCTGCTTGTGGGGCAGCGGAGCCGGACGGTTGCGCAGCGCGGCCCAAACCATCGCCTGTTTGCGCATGGCCTCCGCGGTTCGCTCTTTTGCTTCGGCTGGGTCTTTCGTGCGAAGCGACCAGCAGACCTCCTTGCGGCCAAAGGCGGCCACCAGATCGGCGGGGGTTTTCTGGCGAAAATAGTAGACGCCGGACTTCGGATGCTTGTGCGGACGGACCATCTGCAAGACCAT
>ERZ1645187.4290-NODE-4290-length-11594-cov-4.972095_pt1 | contig 11594 bp, 11 predicted proteins | sample MGYA00575352_ERZ1645187 | MGnify/ENA primary metagenome ERZ1645187 (study PRJEB40837, sample SAMN11349314) | freshwater sediment metagenome | isolation source: river sediment | host: Sediment | place: India: Wazaribad , New Delhi | collected 2017-02-21 ... | reverse complement strand
GTAGAGAAACTGTCGACCAGACAGTTCCGCATTATCCTGACCCAGGGACTGAACCGTCAGATCCGGCGCATGTGCGAGTATTTCGGCTATCGGGTCGTGAGTCTCAAGCGGGTCCGCATCATGAACATCGAGCTGGGCGAGCTGAAGGACGAACTGGGCGTCGAGGTGCAAGAGGGCGAGTCGTTGGAGTTGGGCTCTGGACTTGCTGTGAGCGCAGGAAGTGTTCGCACTGCAGGTCCGGGTGTAGTGGTTTCTATCGCTGAGCAGGCAACTTCACTGTCGGGACGCGCAAGCCGTTTCAGAGATGCTGACCTTAGGGCAGTTGTCAACATTTTGTGGTCAGGGGGAGCGGAGGCAATGGCGATCAATGGGCACAGGGTTGTCGCAAGCACATCGGTTCGGATGGCAGGGTCTTCAATACTTGTGAACCTCGACCCGGTTGTATCGCCCTATGTTATTGAGGCGATCGGAGATCCCACCGAACTGTTGGCTGCACTACAGAGCGGCAGCGGAGCGGAGCGCGTCGCTGAGATAGAGAATGCCACTTCCGCTCAGGTGACTGAGACTCGAGCCGAGAGCCTTACCCTTGGCGCAATACCACTACGATCGAGTCAGGCGACTCCCATGGAATCGCAGTAGGGGGAACCAAGTGATAGCAGCAATCGGATTGATACTGGGTGTTGTAGCCGGCCTGATCTTTGAGCCCGTCATCCCTTTGGGCTTACAGCCATTCCTGCCCGTAGCGGTGGTGGCGGCACTCGACGCCCTTTTTGGAGCCTTTCGTGCCTGGTTGGAAGGTGTTTTTTCCGATCGAGTCTTTATCGCCTCGTTCTTCTGGAACGTCCTGATTGCCTGTTTCCTAGTGTTCCTCGGTGTCCAGCTTGGTGTCGGTGGCGCGATGACTACGGCAGTGATCGTCGTCTTGGGTATCCGTATCTTCAGCAACTCGGCATCCATCCGTCGCTTGATTTTCAAGGCCTAACATGGGACCAAGCACTCCAAGTCGGCACCACTCTCATGAACGTCGAGGTTTCAGCCCTCAGCGGTTCATCAACTCTTTTGTCTCCAGGCCCCGTCCGCTGCACATTCTGCTGCTGGCAATGTTCTTACTGATCGGCTTAGCGATCACAACGACAGTGCGAACGCAGGCAGCGGATCCTCTAGCCGGTCTCAACGAGGATCAGCTGGTTGCTCTGCTAGGGGACCTAGAGCAACGCGAGGATGCGCTACGCAATGAAAGAAGCGCTCTGCAGGGGCAGCTCACTGAGCTTAAGGAGGCTGCTGATGCCAGCCAGGCTGCCCGTGATGCAGTTGCCTTGGCTACGTCACAGGCCGAGGTCGCTGCCGGCACAGTTCCGGTGGAGGGGCCGGGCATCATAATGAGGGTGTCGGCTCAGCAAGAGATGATCCCCGTTTCAGTGTTCGTCACGACTTTGGCGGAACTTAGGAACGCAGGCGCCGAATCGATTTCCATTAATGATGTCCGACTAAATGCCCGCGCCTGGTTTGGAACGGACTCCCAGGGGGGGATCGTTGCTAGTGGGGCACCGTTGTCTCCACCTTACGAATGGCGCGCAATAGGTGATGGCTCGACTCTGTCTGTCGCGTTGGAGATCAGGGGAGGGGCGGTCTCTCAGTTCAAAGCGTACGGGGCCATGGTTACCACTGAAGTTTCAAACTTGCTTCAGATCAAGGCTGTTACAGAACCGTTCGAACCGGTCTGGGCCAAGCCAGCAATTGACTGACGGTCGACCAACAAAGAGTGCGGGAAAGCGACTAGGATGGTCTCAGTTTGGATCGGTCAGGAGTATGTCGGTCCGCAAAGTTTAGGTGGAAACAAGGAGGACGAAGTGGCTGAAGAAGCAACTTTTGACCCAACAAGTACCGCGTTCTTCGGTACTCCTGAAGAGTCCGACGCGTCTGAGGTCTCGAAGGTTCCACTCTCAGCGCGGGACCAGGCGGCGGTAGATGCTCTCCCGCCGGGGAATGCGCTTTTGATTGTTCAGCGTGGACCGAATTCCGGGGCCCGGTTCCTCTTGGATCAAGAGGTGACTAACGCGGGGCGTTCGGCCTCGTCGGATATCTTTCTCGACGACGTAACCGTTTCGCGCAAACACTGCCAGTTTCTCGTCAAAGAGGGGCGCCACTACGTTCGGGACTCCGGTGCCCTGAACGGCACGTATGTGAACCGTGAGCGAGTTGATCAGGCACTGCTGTCGGCGGGGGATGAGGTCCAGGTTGGCAAGTACCGACTCACATACCACCCGTCGTCTCAACGATAGTGGGCGCTGCACGTAGCGCAGGGCCGGCAAGGGACACCATTTCTTCCCAACGGCCACAGGCGCTAGAACCTTGGCCTCGAGGCGTTTCCCGTGACGCGGTGATGACAATCGGCCAGGTCGTGAAGATTCTGGACAGGGAGTTTCCAGCTACCACAGTTTCCAAGGTGCGGTTCTTGGAAGAAAAGGGCCTGGTCACACCTCATCGCACTGCGTCGGGATACCGCAAGTACTCGTCCGCGGACGTCGAACGCATCAGACTGATTCTGACGAAACAAAGGGATTCCTACGCGCCACTACGAGTCATACTTGAGGAGCTTGAAGCCCTCGACAACGGCCATGACGTCGAAGCACCCCCGCGGGCGCGGCTGGTATCTTCAGATGGCGTTGCCGTGGTCCCCGAGAGAGGCCGCACCATCACTGTGCGTGAGCTGGGGGAGCTAACTGGCTGTTCGCGCGCGGTCCTAGAGTCTTACGTCAAGCTCGGTTTGATCGCCCCGGACCTGGGCGGCCATTTTGCCGGTGGAACAGTACAGGTGGTTCGCTTGATCACTGCTTTGGTAGCCGCTGGCCTTCCTGCACGGAACCTACGAACTATTCGCAGCAGCGCAGATCGAAGTGCAGACATTATCGACTTTGCAATCTCTTCGTCTTCCCGGCGCGACCGCCCCGGCGACATAGAGAGGGCCAGGGCTCAGGCTGAGGAAATGGGCGAGCTGGCCGGTGCTCTCCACACTGCTTACTTGCAGATTGCCGTCGACTCACTGGGGGAGTAGGCACGAAAATTACTGCGACACGCCCAAGCCTAACCCTCAGGTTAAGCGTGAGACTGGAACAACCGCGCTATCGTTAGGTGTTGTAGGTGGCAGTTGGTTGTAGAACAATGACCCGAAGACAGACCTGTTCGTAAGAACTCAGCAAGGAGATGCCGTGAGTCCAGAGGTTTCTGCTAAGACAGATCGGACACGTCAGCCCATGCTATTTGGCGACCCGCTTGCACAGGTGGATGTAGCCGCTGGTTATCGTGGACCCGTGGCCTGCGAAGCCACTGGAATTACATACCGCCAGCTTGACTACTGGGCGCGCACAGGCCTCGTGGAGCCAAGCCTTCGAGCCGCTGCGGGATCTGGAAGCCAGCGTCTGTACTCCTTCAAGGACATCCTGGTCCTCAAAGTCGTCAAGAAGCTACTTGATACGGGGATCTCATTGCAGCAGGTCCGTGTCGCAGTCCAACAGCTTTCCGAACGCGGTATCGATGACCTCGCTTCTATCACGCTAATGAGTGACGGCGCTTCCGTGTATGAGTGCTCGTCGCCGGATGAAATTGTCGACCTGCTCCAGGGTGGCCAGGGCGTGTTTGGAATCGCCGTTGGGCGCGTGTGGCGTGAGGTCGAAGGCAGCTTGGCGCAGTTCCCGGTAGAAGCCGACTCCACGGTAGTGGGGATGGATGAGCTGGCGCGCCGTCGCCGTGAGAAGCAAGCAGCGTCCTAATGTCTGGCGACCAGTACCTGAAAGCAGTGGACGTCGTGGTCCGCGGTCATGTGCAGGGTGTCGGATTTCGTTACCGCACAATGTGGGCCGCTGACGAACAAGGTGTGGCTGGCTGGGTGCGTAATGAGTATGACGGCAGCGTAAAGATTCACGTTGAAGGTGTGGAGCATCGTGTTGATATGTTCCTCCAGACCCTTCGTAGGGGATTCCCCGGAGCCCACGTTTCAAGACTGGAAACCTCACGTTCAACTCCGGAGGGACTGAGGGACTTCAAAGTCGTCTACTAGAATCTGACATAATGTACATTATCGGATCGTAGCTACCTGCTGTTTCGTTCGCCCTCGGCGTCCAAGGTGGGAATCTCTAGTCTTCAGGGGTAAAATAGTTTGCTGCACGTGCTCCTTTGGCCGTGCTCTGTCTGTACACCCAAGGAGACGCAGTGGCTGACCGTGCATTACGAGGCATGCAAATAGGGTCCAAATCATTGGAGTCTGAAGATGGCGTAGTTTTCGCTGAGCGCTTTGAGGCAAAATACGTCTGCTCCAATGGCCACGAGTTCAAGATTGCAATGGCCTTTGATGCAGAACCCCCTGCAACTTGGGAATGCCGTTGCGGCGAAGTTGCGGAACTTGTGGGCGAAGCAGCCGAAGAAGATGAGTCAAAGAACATCAAGCCGCAGCGTACCCACTGGGATATGTTGCTGGAACGACGCAGCCTTGAGGAATTGGACGTACTGCTCCAGGAACAGCTCGAGGCATACCGCAACGGCGACTTGATCTTCGATACGGACTATCGCAGACCCTAACCCTCTTTCGTCTTCTTATCACGGCCTCGGGCGTAGTAATACGCGCCGAGGCTCGTTGATGCCAGGAGCAATCCGCCGACCATCACGAGGACCGGCATGAAAGCCGCCACATAAGTAAACGGCGTTATGGATGTGCGGAGAGGTAGTTCCCCCACCAGGTGTGCGGCCTCCTGTGTCCCGGTGACCGCAACTAGAGAACCGTCGGGGCGGATCATTCCAGAGACGCCATTTGTCGACACTTGGACGGTGGACCGTGAGAACTCAGCAGCTCTGAAGCGTGCCATCTGCAACTGCTGGTCTGACTCTGCGGAATTTTGAAAGTGAGCATTATTGGTGGGGATAACGATCAGTTCGCCGCCCATTGCCACGCCCTCGGCGATCAGCGGTTCGTAGGCAACTTCAAAGCAGATCCCCACAGCAAGGGGAATGCTCCTGCCGTCGGAGAGTCCCACCTCCATGAAAGCAGGGTTATCGACGGATGCCATATCCACGCTGATCTGCGCAGACGCGGTGGCCAGGAACTCTGAAATCTCTCTGAGAGGAACGTACTCTCCCCACGGGACAGGGTGCTGCTTCCCGTACATTTCCTCTAGCAACCCTCGGTCTGGATCCCAGACAGCCATCCAGTTATAGCGCTGCTCCCCCGCGTACTCCATCACACCCAGCATGACCGGTGTGCCGGCCCGGTCCACTACCTCTTCGACGAGGGCGGCCGTCGCCGGGTCAATACGCGGGTCGATATCAGTCGCATTTTCCCCCCAGAGGATGAGGTCGACCTCATGACCTTCATCCAACATAGCCAGGGTTTGGCGGGCGTGGTTGCCCGTTACCTTCCGCGGCGTTGCGAAGGTTTCTGCCATCGGAATTTCGACGTTGCCCTGGATTAGCGCTAGTTCAATCTCCCCGTTTTCCTGACTCTTGGGAAGGGAATATAACGCCGGTGCGATGAAGAGGACACCTGCGATACCAAGCGCCGCAAGACGGGCGAAGAAGCCCTCTTCTCCGTTGGGTGCTGTCCGCACAGCCAGAGCGCGTCTCAGAAGGATCGCGATGACAACCGCAACAAATGAAGTTAGGACCTCGCCACCTAGCGGAGCATATGCAAGCAAAGGACTATCCACCTGCGTGTATGCAAGTTTGCCCCAGGGAAAACCCCCGAAGGGAACTCGGGAACGTAGTTCTTCGAAAGTGACCCAGAGCAGGGCTCCGCCAAGCGCTTCCCCCCAAATGCTCTGGGCCCAAGCCCAAGTTCGCATTGCAGACAGCGCCAGACCCCACAGGGCGATGAAGAATGCCTGCGCTCCGGCCAGTGCGACCCAGGCGATGACCGTATTGTCAGTTGCAATCTGCATCCAGGAAATATGCGGCATGAAGAAAGCCATTGCCCATACTGCTGCGTATCCGGCTGCGCGTCCCGGATGAATACGGTCCACCAACGCCACGAGTAATGCGATTGAAGGGATCGCAAGAAACCACAGATTAGCGAAAGGAAAGGACGCCCACATTGCTGCGGCCGAAACCAGGATAAGAACCAGGTCGAGCCATGTACGCCCTGTTGCAGACCTGCTTCGCCACTTTGTCGGTACTCTCACGAGAACTCGGTCCATGCCACAACTCCGTGCAGAAGTTTGGAGCGTGCCTTGGTGGCAGCGGTTCTGATTTCAGGATCCTCGAGGCGGCGCAGCTGATCAAGCATGTCTAAGACTTGGCGTACCCAGCGGACAAAGTCTCCGCCAGAGAGTTCAGTTTTTTCCAGGATTGTTGCTAGTGATGAACCCTTTGACCAACGGTACATGGCATCGAGCAGCTGTCCGGCTGGTGGCTTTGTAACTTCATGATTTGCTCGGACTTCTGCGCCGTGAACCTGATTGAAAACGTCCATGGTGGTAAACCAAGCTGTCTCTAGTCCTGCGGTTGGGAAGTTTGCAGGAACGGCTGATACTCCGTCCTCGCCCCGTGGCTCATAGACGAGCGCACTGACGATTGCCGCCAGCTCCTCCGGTTTCAAGCCAGCCCAGGCATTCTCTGCGATGACCTGTGCTACCAGCAGGTCCCGCTCTCCAAAGATGCGTCGCAACCTTTGTCCGCGTTGCGTCACATGGTTACCGTCTAAGAAACCGAGACTACGAAGCACGGAGCACACCGCTTTGAACTCGTCGACAATCTCTGAGCTGCGGTCGTTGATTTTCTTTGCGAGTGCATTTCGCTCCCGCAGAAGCCTCGCATACTCATGTCCGATGCCCGCATGACTTTCCCGATCTGGGCAACTGTGGACGGGATGCTTGCGGATTCTCTCTTCGAGGACGGCAGCCTCATCGAGCATTTTTGACACCTTGGCATCATCACGGCCTCGGCTGCGTGTGTGGGCACGTGTAAAGTCTGCGTTGCGCAATGCTGCAGCAAGCTCCGCGCGGTCTTTGGGACGCTTCGCTCCCCTATCCGGAACCGGCATGCGCCCCAGGACTTCCAAGCCACCCTCGGCTTCGCGTGGGCCCACAGACCCAGGTTTTCCGTCCTCACCAACCACTCGTGCAAGCGGAGTCGCAAACCCTGATGTTGGAGCCTGTACAACGACTGCGCTACGAAGTCTGCGTCCCTTCTTGAACCGCACTACATCGCCAACCTTGAGCTCTGCGAGGATCCGTCCCTGCTGCTGAGCGCGACCGTCTCTTGATGCCTTTGCCGCACGTTTCTGCAGCGTCGTCACCTGTTCACGAAGCCCAAAATACTCTGCCGCATCACCGCGATCACAGTGAAGCTTGGCTGCGGCCTCGTCAAGGCGATTGTTGGCTCGTCGTAATCTCTGTGCGTCCTTGACGACTGAGGCGTCAGTTTGGAACTGGGCAAACGATGACTCAAGGATTTCGGTTGCGTCTTCAAGATCAAGTCGAGACAGAAGATTGACGGCCATGTTGTAGTTGGGGTGAAAAGCGCTGTGCAGGGGGTAGGACCGCCCGGAAGAAAGCTCAACAATTTCCTCTGGTGTGACGACACCGCGCTCAATGACGAGGGCGTGCCCCTCGATGTCGATTCCTCGCCGTCCCGCTCGTCCTGTTAGCTGGGTGTACTCGCGCGGGGTGAGGCGCACGTGCTCGCTTCCATCCCACTTCTCTAAAGACTCGATTACCACGGTGCGTGCGGGCATGTTGATGCCGAGGGCCAGTGTTTCGGTTGCAAACACGGCTTTGATGAGACCTCTCCCGAAGAGTCTTTCAACAGCTTCCTTCTGCTGCGGCAAGAGTCCGGCGTGGTGGGCAGCAACGCCCTCCTCCAGGGTGTGACCCCACTGGTGCAGGTTGAGGGCACCATGGTCTTCAATGGGGATGGTTGAGAGCGTATGTTCAACTTCTTCCCTGATCGCCAAGCGCTCAACGGAGGTGGTTAGCTGCAGTCCAAAGGTTGCTGCGTCATTTGCGGCGTCCTCGCACCCCGCGCGAGAGAAAACGAAGACGATAGCCGGTAGCAACCTTTTTTGCTGTAGTGATTCGAGCATGCGGTAACGGGAAACGGGAACCCGTCTGCGCCGTGACGGTCGTCCTCGTCCGCCGTAGGGACCGGGGCTTCGTTCTTGAATCTGACTTATTGCGGCTTGCAGGTCAGGGTTGATTGTGCGAGTCCCCTTACCTGCGGCCGCCTGTTTTGGTCGTGCGTAGAGGTCGAAAATGCGCGGCCCCACCATCATGTGCTGGTAGAGAGGAACGGGTCGGTCGTCAGAGATCACCACTTCGCACGAGCCCCGCACGTCCTCGACCCAACGGCCAAACTCCCGAGCGTTCGAAAGTGTGGCGGACAGGGCCACGATGAGGACGTGCTCGGGAAGCTGAATGAGGATTTCTTCCCACACCGGGCCACGGAAGCGGTCTGAAAGGTAGTGAACCTCATCCATGACTACCACGCCGAGGTCACGAAGATCCTTGCCCGCGTAGATCATGTTGCGAAGCACTTCGGTTGTCATGACGATGATCGGCGCATCCGGGTTGATGGCGGTGTCACCGGTGAGTAGACCGACCTCGTCGTCGCCGAAGCGGTCCCGAAAGTCGCGCAGCTTCTGATTGGAGAGCGCCTTGATGGGCGTCGTGTAGTAGACCTGCTTGCCGCGGGCCCTAGCCAGGTATGTTGCCCCCTCACCGACGACGGTTTTGCCGGCTCCGGTAGGGGCGCAAACGAGGACGGAAGAACCCAGGGCTAAGTGTTCTAATGCCTCAACCTGGAATGGGTCCGGGGAGAAGTGTAGGGAAGACAGGTACTGTTCGAGGCCGGACTCCTGAACAACCATGTGGCGTCGGAACTGCGCCATGCGCTCCGCAGCGCTGAGTACCTCTTCTTGTTCAGGCACTACCGGTGTCCTCTCCTTGCAATGTCTCTTCGAGTGCTTGTCGCGCGTAAACGGCGGTCTCTTCTAGGTAGTGGTGTGGGGAGACGTCCTCCACATAGGGTGCCAGCGCCAGGAGCTCCGTGCGCATCCAGGTTGGATCCCACACCTGATACGTGGCTAACAATCTACCCGCGGGGCCTTCTTCGACAGTCGCGGCAGGTGACTCTCGAAGAGCCCAGGCGGCTCCTGAGTGCAGGGTCACTTTGACAGTTTCACCCGGTTCCCTCCCCTGACTCGAGGATGTTGCATCAACTGCCGACATCAAGGCTGCTTGGGCCTCGGAGAGATTCGTCGTTCGGTCAAGCCTAAACGTTCGCTCTGACTCTGCTGTGTGACAGTATCCGGTCATTACCCAACCGTCTCTTTCAAGGACGAGGGCGGAAGGGGAGACAGTTCGGTGGGAGTGTCTCCCCGCACCATTGACGTAGTCAAAAACAACCACCGTGCCATCAGTGAGAGCCTTTTGCACCGCTGCAACCTTCGCCCTAGTCGCCTCAGAAATGGCGGGCGTGAGGGTAGCAAGAGAATCCCCATCGGCGGTGCTGGCCTGCATGCGACTACGAGCTGCTAAGAGAGTAGACAGTGTCTGTGGCAGTATCTGTTGTTCAGTGTCAGTAAGGGTTGGAGCCATCGCTTGGAGCGCGGTGACAAGGCGCGCAAACTCTCTTTCCGTAATCGGCAGAGGAGCGGAGAGATTCAGTGGTGAACGCAGGGTGAGGAGGCCCTGCTCAGTGTAGAGGTCATAGTCAATCTCAAACGTTCTTCCCGGGAGCAAGTCCCCAACGCCGGCGTTATCAAGAAGATCTATGTCGGCACGGATGCGCTTCTCGGGTCGGCCGAAGAACTGCGCAAGTTCGGCTACGGAGATACCTGGCTGGGCATCGATAATGCGCACCATCGAAATGAGGCGGGCAAGGATGGTCGTACTGGGTTCAGGCACGGTCTTCTTCCCTCCATGCGGCAGCTGATCTCAGCCGGGTCCCGATAAGCTCAGCAAGCCAAGAGGGTTCAAGGACGCGGACGTCACGTGCTTCTCGGAGCAGACGCTCCTCCCATATGTGCGCATCCTCCCTCTCCCCCACGCGCCGTTGCCACAATCCGCGATCTTCCGGTGCTGGCATTGCAGCCGTGGACCCAGCCTCGGCAGAATCCACCTCTGGAAGTGGGGTTGAGTGGGCGCTTGTGATGGGAGAGCTACCGTGTCTCACCAACATCACAGGCTGAATCAAGAAGAAATCCGGGTCGAATGCCACCTCTTGAAGGGGACCTTGTGACGGTGTTGAGTCAGGGGGAGCCGCAAATGCAGGGACGGTGAGGAACCGGGAGAATCTGAAGAGTCTTGGCTCCCAAGCATCCAGATCAAATCCCCATAGGTAGAGCGCACGACCACGAACAATGACTCTCCAGGGCGCAACGCAGCGCTGGGATGCCCCCTTTTGGGACAGATAGTCAAAGGCAACGGGCCGTGCCTGCTCAATTGCTCCTTGAACAATTTCGAGGCCGTTGGCAGATTCCAGGCTGAAGCGCGTGCTGCTCTGCTGGGGCGCGAGGACGGTTTCTGAGAATCCGCGCAGCTTGTTGCGCAGCGCCTCCATTTCACCGCTTCCATCACTCCAAGCATCAACTGCACGCAGGAGCAACGCGACCTCACGGTCCGTCAAGATTGTCCCTTGTGCCGGTAGGGATGAAGCTGAAATTCGATAGGTGGCAGCATCAAAACGGTCTTGAACATCGACGGCCAAACCCATCCGTCGCAAGTGTTCAATATCCCTCTCGAACACGCGTTGGGCACTGGCTGAGTCCGTTGCTCCGTATCCCCTCACAACGGTCATGAGTTGGACACGGCCTAGGCCCTCACGAGTGTTAAGGAGATTGAGCGCAAGATTCAGGATACGCAGGGGCGCCTGAACTTTTGCTTGAACCACTGCGCCCCCAAGTTTCTATTTGCCGTGTCCTAGCGTAGTCGAGAGGCAACCAGGGAGGTGACGATAATGCCCTCTGCGCCGACATTGAGCAGGGAGTCCATGACCTGGTTCATGTCAGCCCGGCGCACAACGACCCGAACCGCCTTCCAATCCGCTTCAGCCAGAGTGGAGACAGTCGGCGATTCCAGACCCGGCGCCAACGCTGTGGCCGCCTCAAGGTGGTCGCCGCGAATGTTGTAGTCGATGAGTACGTGATCGCGAGCAACGATGACACCGCGTAGCCTCTGCTCCAAGACTTGAAGTGCTGGATCGGAAAGATGCTGGGGCGCGGTAATGAGGATTGCTTCCGACTGAAGAATCGTTGGGCCGAAAGTTTCTAGTCCGGCAGCTTTGAGTGTCGAGCCTGTTTCCACAACGTCAGCTATGGCGTCGGCAACGCCCAACTGCACTGATGACTCGACCGCTCCGTCAAGGTGAATCACATCGGCGTTTATCCCATGGGATGCGAGGTAACCGCTCACCAGAAGGTCGTAAGAAGCAGCGATTCGTGCCCCTTGAAGATCAGCGAGTTCACTCTTGGTGCCAATGGGAGCAGCAAATCGGAAGCGTGAGCGACCGAAGCCAAGTCCCAGCATCTCAGTTGCCTTAGTGCCGGAATCTAGCAGAAGGTCACGACCCGTAATCCCGGCTTGGATTCGCCCCTGACCCACATACACCGC
>ERZ1645187.4289-NODE-4289-length-11595-cov-5.312478_pt1 | contig 11595 bp, 10 predicted proteins | sample MGYA00575352_ERZ1645187 | MGnify/ENA primary metagenome ERZ1645187 (study PRJEB40837, sample SAMN11349314) | freshwater sediment metagenome | isolation source: river sediment | host: Sediment | place: India: Wazaribad , New Delhi | collected 2017-02-21 ... | reverse complement strand
GCCCGTGGCGCTGTGGCGGGTGCCGGCGGATGCGATTCGCAGCCAGACGCTGGCGGCACTTTCCACGCCGCGCAATCCCTGCCGCGAAGCGCTGACGCAGCATTTCGGCGAGCGCGTGCGCGTCTGCGCGCTGGACGATCTTGCCACCGTCGGGCCGCAGGAGATCGGCCAGTCGGCCATCGTCATCGTGGCGACGATTCAATCCTTCAACGTCAAGGACAAGAGCATCCGCACGGTGTATTCCTTCGACGAGTCGCTGGCCCCGCACTTTCAGGGCCTGACGCCGCAACAGGAAAACCGACTCGGCAAAGTGACCGAGGCCGACATTGCCGCACAACCCTACCTGACCACCGCCGACTTGGGCCGTGTCAAGGCGTCACTGGCCAACTGGTTGACGCTGCATCAGCCCATCGTCGTGGTAGATGAAGCGCACAACAACCGCACCGAGCAGGCATTCCGTACCCTGCGCGAGTTGTCGCCGGCCTGCGTGATCGAATTGACTGCCACGCCGATGTCGGACAGCAACGTGATCTATCACGTTGGCGCTCAGGCGCTCGCCAATGAGGACATGATTAAGCTGCCCATTGTGCTGATGGAGCACAAGAACGGCTGGAAGGATGCGGTACGCGATGCGATCCTGACGCGCGACCGGCTGGAATTGCTCGCCACGCAGGAACCTGACTACATCCGGCCGGTGCTGCTGTTCCAGGCCGAGGATATGAATGGCGAGGCCAATGTCGAAGCGCTGTTGGCGCACCTGACCAGTCAGGACGGCGAAAAATTGGATCGCCGGCAGATTGCCGTGGCCACTGGCGATCAGAAGGAGCTTGATGGCGTACCGCTGGCCGAACCGACTTGTCCGATCCGCTACGTCATTACCGTCAAGGCGTTGAAAGAGGGCTGGGACTGTCCGTTTGCCTATGTGCTGTGCAGCTTGCAGGACATGAAGAGCGGCAAGGACGTGGAGCAGCTATTGGGCCGCGTGCTGCGCATGCCCTACGCCAAGCCGCGCCGCCAGCCGGAAATGGGTAAGGCGTATGCGCATGTGGTATCCACCGAGACCGCGCGTGCCGCCGGGGCGCTGGTGGATCGGTTGGTGGACAACATGGGTTTCGAGCGTTACGAGGCGCTTGCCGCCGTAACCCCAGTGCAGCAGGCTTTCCCGTTGCCGGACGATGGCGCGCAGCGCCCGCTGCTGCCGGTCGAGGCTGTCATTTCCCTGCCGGTCACTCCTGCGCAAGCGATCCCCGAGTCGTTGCAAGACAGCATCGAGATACGCCCCACGTCCACAGGAGCGACGGTGATCGTGCGTGGCGAACTGACCGCTGCCCATGAGGAATTCATGCTCGCCGCCTGCAAGCCGGGCAAGCAGCAGGAAGCGGTGCGGGAGGCCATCGAACGCGAACGCGCCCGCCAGGATGCGCAACTTGCCCCGGCCTCGCGTGGCGTGGCATTTGCGCCGCTGCCGCAACTGTGCCTGGAGTGGGATGGCGAATGGCAGCCCGTCGAGCGGCGCGTGCTGGCCGAGTTGGGGGCGTTCAACCTGTTCGCCGAACCGATTGCCTTGCCGGGCTTCGCCGTCAGCGAAAGTGGCCTTGCCTTCGAGATCAATGTCGATGGCGATCGGGTGGTCTATGACAAGGCCGAGAGCGGCCAACTGCACCTGAACGAGGTCAAGGCCCATGCCGACGAGCATGATCTGGTGCGCCACCTCGACCGTGCCTGCCGTCAGGTCGACGTCGGTCAGGCCGTCATGCTCAAGTGGTTGCTGGCCGTTGTGCATCACCTGATCGGCGACCGTGGTTTCTCCCTGACGGCGCTGGTGCGCGGCAAGTTTCTGCTTGCCGAGGCCATCCGCCGGGAAATCGACCGCCGCCGGCAGAACGTGGTGAATGGCGTTTTTCAGAAGGCGCTGCCGGGTTTCTCGGCCGCGCCTGTGCTGGCTGACAGCTTCCGCTATGCCTTCAACTTCCGGCCCAATCAATATCCGGCTCGGCCGCCGTTCTATGCCGGGCGCTACCGTTTCAAGAAGCACTATTACCCGGTGATCCACGATCTGCGCGAGAAGCGCGCCGACGGTACGCCGGCCGAGGAATTTGTCTGCGCCCGTGCCATCGACGTGCATCCGGCCGTCAAACATTGGGTGCGCAATGTAGAGCGCGACGAGCGCTTTTCCTTCTGGCTGCCGACCGCGACCGATTACTTTTACCCGGATTTCGTCGCCGAATTGACCGATGGCCGCGTGCTAGTGGTGGAGTACAAGGGCGCGCACCTGCTCAATGCCGAGACCGACGAGAAAGCGCAGATTGGCCGGCAGTGGGAGCATTCCAGCAATGGCACATGCCTTTTCCTGCTGGCCGTGGCAAGCGACAACGGGCGGGACGTGGCGACGCAGATTGCCGAGAAAATCGGCTGATTGACGACATGATGCCGTCCTGCCAGCGCCGACTTGTTAGAGTTTCATGCGAGACAGGCGGTACGTTCTATCGCAGCACTCTCATGAAAAGCTGCGCCGGCCTGAACGCGCCAGTCCGCATCTCACCTTCGATGGGCTCGACCAGCTTCCGCTCGTCAAGCTTCCGCCTGAAACTCGACTTGTCTAACCGCCTGCCCAGGATCTGCTCGCAGGTGGCCTGTAGTTCCCCGAGCGTGAATTGTTCCGGCAGGAATCCGAAGGGCAATTCCATGCGCTCAACCTCAGACCTCGTGGCTGTAACCGCCTGGGCTACAAGCTGGGCGTGGTCAAAGGCTAGCTTGGAATCCACCATAACCTCTTCGACCGGGCGCCAAGCCAGTGCCTCGATTCGCTTGCCGGCCTTCGGATCAAATGCATCTCCCGGTAGCAGTCCGCGATAGACGATGCTTAATCCCCACTCAGAGCGAGGATCGCGAGATACCCCGCCCACAGCGCACAGTTGCCGTAAGAACGGTAACTCGACTTCCAGCCGTTCTCTGGCAACCCGCTGGACGGCAGCCTCAAGATCCTCATCGAGGTCGATCCGGATCACACCTCCGGGCAAGCCCCACCGCCCAGCATAGGGGGCCTGGCCACGCTTCGCCAGGAGGACGCACAAGTGATCATCGACAATACTCAGGATGGCGATCTCCATCCGGCAGAAGGGCATCGGATGGACCTTGGCAGGGGGTTGCTGGACGGCGTTGCTCATTGCGATCTCCTTATTAGTTGCATTGTGCCACTAACTGTACTAGACTTCGTTGCGTAGTGCTACTAACTGGCAAGGAGTACCAAATGAACTACGACATCATCGGTGATATACACGGTCAGCTCGACAAGCTGGAGGCGCTGCTCAAGAAGCTCGGCTACCGGATCAAGGATGGGGCCTACCGCAACCCCGAAGGACGGATGGCGGTCTTCCTGGGCGACCTGGTTGATCGCGGTCCCGGCCAGGTCGAGGTCATCAACATCGTCCGGAACATGATCGAGGCTGGCAGCGGGGTATCGGTACTCGGAAACCACGAGTGGAACGCGGTCCGGTTCGTTACCCGAGACGCCAACGGAAACCTCGTCAAGGAGCGCGATTCCAACAAGACCAAGGAGCACGCTGCTTTCCTGGAGCAGGTCGGTGGTGAAGGTACTGATCTCCACAATGAACTTGTGGAGTGGTTCAAGACGCTACCGCCCTTCCTTGAGCTGGCTGGTATTCAGGTTTGCCACGCTTGGTGGAAGCCCGAGAGCATTGACGTAATCCGATCAGGAATGACGGATTCAGGTGCGCTGGATGGAGACTTCCTGTTCGACTCCTTCATCAAGCGGAAACCAGCCTGGCGAGCGATCGAAGATGTCACCAAGGGCTACGAGGTCGAGATGGGTAACGGTGCCAGCTTCCTCGACCACAACGGTATCCCGCGGAAGGAAATCCGCGTCAGGTGGTGGGACGAGTCGGCCGATACCTATCGGAAGGCAGCATTGGTTCCTGCCAGTGAGCGTGATCGGATACCCGATCTGCCTCTGCCGCCAGACGTGGTGCTTGGAGCAACCAGCGATGTGCCAACCTTCGTCGGGCACTACTGGCTGACAGGTACACCGGGGATTCAGAACCCGACGACTGCCGTCTTGGATTATGGGGCTGGCAAGACCGGCCCTCTGGTGGCATATCGGTGGGATGGCGAACCGGTGTTGAGCAACGACAACTTGGTGTGGGTCAACATTTAGGAGAGAGATATGTCTATCGAACTTGGAACGGTTGCATTGATCAGTGGCGGGCGTACTGAAAACCTCGGTAAGGTGGTCTACATCGTTGGGCAGCCGGACCACCCTCGGCTTCCCGACCTGGGCGGTAAGGGTCGCCAATGGGATGTCCAGATGGTGTCCGGCGAGCTGACTGGTAGCGATGGCGCTGGCTACGTGCGGGGCAAGATTGGCGAAAAGTGCTTGTCACCGCTCGACTTCACCATGGAACAGGCTCGTGAGATGCGAGAGCGTGCCCTGGCGAAAATTGTCGAGCAGGCGATGACTGAACTTTTCAAAGAGGAGTTATGGGGAGAGTCGCCGGAGTGAGGTACGCAGGCAAGACGCCCCGTCATTCCCTCACATCGAAGGATATTTGAATGCCTGATATTTCCCTGTTACTCAATAAGACGGTGGCACGCAATGCTGCTCAGCTTGTTGCAGATGCAGCCCAAGCGGATCTGATACGCAGCAAACACAGGCTGTCCGGGGATGACTCCGTTCTACAAAACACTTGGGAAGAGATCTGTGTCCAGGTTCAAGGAGAGCGAGGGTATTTCTGGGATGCTTACGAGAGCGCGATGCGTGATGCTGTTCTTGGCGCGCTGCAGTTCATTGACAAGGCTGTACAGAAAGCACTTTGGTTACACACGGATGATGGCCGTGACTTGCGATACGACCTTGAAGCAGACGAGGAAGAAGGGCTCACTGCCCAGGCCGGCTACGGGCAACCGGATATTCCCGTTGATGATGAGGCGATCGCACGCGACATCATCGCCAACTACCTTCTTCCACTCGCTGACGACTACAGGAATTCCCGGATAGAGCAATTTCTATGTCCCGATTGCGATGATCTCAGTGACATTGGCGAGGAATCCGATACCTGCTCCCCTGAGCGCAGTGATGAACATTCGCCGCAGCCTATCGAAATCCGCGAAATCGAGTATTACGACGACACATGGGATTCGAGCAATTATCTGGTGTGCTTCAATCACCACTACATTTTTGCTATTCGCCCGAATGATCCAGAACCCAAATGGGAGTTCCTGCCAATCAATAGTGCGCGATGGGATGCGGTACATCAGCGTGCCTATCGGAATTTCCGGGCCGACCGGATCGAGAGAGATCAGTTGCCAGCGTCTCTGCCTCCTCCACCTACCGAGCTTCCACCGGAAGCGATTAATCCACCGCCATCTCCCCCGCCGAAACCGATCCTTGCTGATGATTTTCCGGTCGTCACTGAGTTCCTGCACAACTGCGAAGGTCATGGGACGGCAGCAATTCACCTAGTACTCTACGAAGACATCTATGAGTCTGGGCAAGGCGATGGCGAATTCCACTACCCGGAAATCGCCTTCTTCGACTTGGAAGCTGCGAAGAGCTATAAGGGTGAAGCGTCTGGTGGGTATCGGTATCACATCCGCCCCGGCGTGATTTGGCTGGATGGCGACACGATCGGATACGAGGTGCCGCGCAGAATATTCGATCACTTCTCAGGCGAAGAGGTACTTCAACTCGTCACCAAAGCTATTGAGCAAAGGAATGCAACGGCACGCCTCTGAGGAGTGCCGGGGGTGGCCATAGTGAAAAGTCAGGAATCATTTCCCAGTCCGGCAATTGCGCAGGCGCTCTATGAACTCGTAGAAGAGAGTGAGATCTGGTCGCCTTACTATCCATGTATTCCAGTTCCCTTCAGTTCGACTGAATTGGAAACATGGATTTCAGGGACACGGAGATTTGCTGAGGGCGATATGCAGAAGTTCATTCTGCTTGCGATTGCCCAAGGAATCATCGTTCCGGGGAGCAAGGTAGGAACGTATATGTTCCGATGAAGTGCAGACTTGCCGGCGTCGTGCAGCTGCTGATGCAGACGGCCCTCCATCACGGCACGCGCATCGATGTCTGCCTCCGGAATGCCATCCCGGCCTTGACCGTCTCTGGCATGAGGCATTCGAGGAAGAATGCCGGCTTGTTGTAGATCGCACCGGTCAGCGTCGGCAGGCCGATTGCTTTGGTCGCGCTCTTCATCAGTGCATCAAGCGGGTGCGGTGTTCCGGCCGGCTTGGCTCGCAACGTTTGCACGAGCCGAAAACCTTAACTTCTATTAACGTCCGTGACTTGGGTATTCACTGCGACCGCCATCCCTTGCCGTAATCTTGCCGTTTTATGACTCGGTTGTTGCCATCGCCGGAGAACCCTTACCGAAACCTCACCGTTGCATGAGTCTGGTTCTCCGCTCACCTTGGTGAAACCTTGGGTATCCATGAGTCGGGTTTCTGCCACAGCCAGAAAAGTTGGACATGAGTGGACATCCATGACTACGGTTTCACCTTCCTCGGCCGGCCACCCTTCCTGCCGTTGATTCGCGCCTGCTCTTTCCCGGCCTCGGTCGTCGGGCCAGTGGAACAGCCACCATGCCACTTGCAACGCCCCGAACTGAATAGCGCCCGTTGCTTGCAGGGTGTCCCAGCCTTCGTCCGGGCGCCACAGGTCATGTCGTACAGATAGTCAGGAAATGGTGGCGCGTGCTGGCCAGTTCGCCATGCCTCGCGGCAGCTGTGCCAGTAGGCTCTCCACGCCTTGAGTCGTTTTGCATGCGCGGCCTGTCGCTGCTCAAACCCCGGTGCCGCCTCAGCCTCGCGGCGTGCTCGGGCACGGGCGAGCGCGGCCTCCCATCGCTGGCGTGTCGTGGCTGTCATTGCCGACGACGCTGCTTGACGCACCATTCAGGTGTCGGGTCAGCAGGGAATGGGTCAGGCTTCGGCAGTTCCGCCACCGCCCGCCTGGTGAAGTAGTCCCGCGCATCCGCATCCCGCTGGCACTGGTTGATCACTTCGGCAATGGTCGCCGGGTCGGTTTCCTCGATCAGTCCCAGCCATGCCCGGATCGCCGATTCATCTTCGGTGGTCAAGTGCGCCGTCCTGCCAGCGTCGACTTTCAGAGCTTCGATGATTTCCGCCTTTCGCTCGCGGATCACCGCCAGCCAGCGATTCACCGCTGCGCCGTCGCCGGTTGCCTTGATGGTGCCAGCAGGGGAAAGCGCCAGCCTCACCCCGTCCGCTTGCGACTCGCGGATGATGGTTGCCGGGTTCATATCTCCACCTCGACAACGGAAGATGCCGCCGAAGGTGCCAAAGGTGCCAAGGCTTTTTGTTCGGCATCTACGGCATCTTCGGGGCGATTTGGCATCTTCGGCGGAAGTCGCCAAGTCCATCCTCCCCTCATCCCATCCTTGTGGCGCTCGATCTTGATTGCGTTCGCGGCCCGCTGAATGCTGCGCTTGGAATATCCGGCTTGGTCGGCATCCTTGAAAATCTCGCCGGCCCGCATCGGCCCATCCGCCAGCAAGTCGGCAAGGAATCGCTTGGCATCGGCCAGGGTGCCGCCCTCGCCATCGTCGCCGGTCGCGTCCGCCGTCGCCAGCAGTTCCCGCGCCGCGCCTTCCACCGCCTCGCCCCACAGCACAGACGATGCGAAGATGCCCGGATGGGTTTTTAGTTCGGCCTGGTGCAGGTCGTATTCAAAGCCGCCATCATCCGGCCCGATGTTCGATTTCGCCCTACAGAAAAGCCGCACGGTGCGCCCGTCCTCGCCTTCCTCCTGGTGCTTCGCCGCCACCAACACCACGCGGGCCAGTGCTCCGAAGGCCAGGCTTCCGGTCAATCGCTCTACCGGGTCGCGCCCGCCAGTTCCCTTGGAAAAGTGCGTGATCCCCAACAGGGCGCATCTCATTGCGCCAGCCAGATCAACCAGCGGTTGGAGCCCGCGCCGCACCTCTGCATTCTTGTGAGAGTCTCCAGCAATCGCGGAAACCACAGGATCAACAATCAGCAATTTCACGCCGCCGATTTCGGCCAGCCTGCGCCGCAGCGGTTCCATGTCGCGGGCGGGGTCGAAGGATCGCCGCTCGTTGCCTTCCCGGATGTCGGCAATGAAATAGACGCGGGACAGATCAGCGCCCGACAGTGCCAGTCTTGGAAACAGGGTGTCGGCGGGATCATCCTCGCCGCTCCAGATCACGACATTTCCGGCAATGGATCGGGTGCCGTCCGGCCAACGTCCGCCGGTTGTCACGGTCGCCGCCAGGCCCATGCTGATTGTCGTCTTGCCGGTGCCTGGTGCGCCGCCAAAGACGTGCATCTTGCCCGCCGCCAGCCAGCCGTTCCACAACCAGGAAATCGGCTCGGGGATTACGTCGCTGGCCCGGATCAGGCTCACGTCTCGAGCATATTCGCCCACTGGTGCGTCATCGTCGCCGGACTGATGGTTTGCATCGTCCGTCGCAGCCGGTGCGCTCTGGGGCCTGATTGCGGCCGCCAACAGGTCGCCGACAATCCCCGCCCCGCGCTCATTCCACACGTCCCACCAGTCGCAGGTGCGCCCATCAAGCTCCGGTATGGCGACGAAACCGCCGACAGCTTCCGCCGCATCGCGTGCCGTCTCGACTCCGGGGTTCCGCCCAACATCGCGCACGTCGTTGTCGGCGAGGAAGAGAATCACGGCCTCCGGTGCCAGTTCACGCACGGCCTGCGCCGTGGCGAGCAGGTTCCCGGCATCCATCGCCGCTGCCGCCGGCCAGTCGGTCGCATCGACGCCCGCCGCCGTGGAGGCCACGCCCTCGCCAATCATCACGACAGTCGCGCCGCGCAACTTGCCGAATGGATAGAAGCAGCCGCGCTTGCGCCCGCCCTTGAGGTAGTCCTTCTCGCCGTCGGCGTTGATGGCTTCCAGCGTCGCCAGCTTCCCGGCGGCATCAAACAGCGGAACCAGTAGGGCGTCCGTCCATCCGCGTTGGGGCCATGCGCCACGCCGCACCAGCGAGAAGAGATTGACGCGCTTCTTCATCGCATAGGGATGGTCGGCGGACTCGTCGCGCTTCCCATCGCCGAAGATCAGCTTCGCCTGTTGCGCGGCCTCCATGTGTTGCGCTTCGCGCTCGGCTTCGGCCTGTTTTCTGGCCTCGTCAATCTGCCGTCGCCATACCTGCCGCTCATTGTCCGACATGGGCTTGTCGCGTTTCGCCTGCCAGTTCTCATGCAGGCCGGTTGACCAGTCGCCGAAACTGCCGCCCATGCCGTCGGCAAAGAGTTTGCACCATCCCGCCGTGTTGCCGTTGCGCTTACCGATGCCAGGGAATCGATGCAGTTTGTCCGGTTCGATCACGTCGGGAGGTGTCAGGCCCGCCGCGATGATGGTGTCCCGGAATTGTTCAATAGGATTGGCTGTCATTTGCGCCTCCTTAGCCATCCGCGCTTTCGCTGGCGATTGATGCGGCTCGATTTGGTGAAATTGAACCAGCCCGCCAGCGTGTCGGCTCCGGTATGATTCGACCTATCGGAAGTCTTTGGCCCCGCACCGTGCCAGCGGTCGCGGGGCTTGTTGTTATGTGTCATGGCTCGCCCCTTTCAAGCCTTGGCAATCAGGGCACGAATATCCTCGACTCGCCACACGGTCACACGCGGCCCGAGTTTCACAGGCTTGGGGAAGCGCCCAGATTTGACGCCATCCCACCAGCACGTTTTCTTGACTGGGATGATCGGGGGGATTGGCGGCACCGCTTTTGGGTTGCCAATGATTTGCGGCAAACGCAGAAAACCAGTTTCAGGCAGAGAGTGCATGTGTGTGCTCCAAGAAAGTCTGCCGCGCTGAGCATTTCCTCCCTAGCGCAAACAGGATTTCATCGAGCCTGCCGGCGAGTGCCGAGTCTGGCGAGAGCTGGTTAGAGCTTACCTGCCAGAAATAGTCTTACCGCTTGAGTCGGGTAAGGTTCGCTCCAATCGAGCGCAGGCGATGCGCGAACTTTGCCACGCATGGCACGACACCGTCCGTATCAATCCGGTATCGGTCAGTCGGTATCGCAGGTACTCTGCGGGACAGAAAAGGTCGATTACGCCACTCGCAAGATGGGCGTTACGTTGCTATCGCCCTTCTTCCAGGTATCGAGCATGTCGGCCCATTGCTGCATCATCCTGGCGCGGTCAGCCAGATGCTCGGCATGGTTGTAGGTGCGCCGCACCGCGTTGGGTTCGGCATGCGCCAACTGGCGCTCGATCCAGTCGGCTGTGTAGCCCATCTCGTTCAGGCGCGTGCTGCCCGTTGTCCGGGTGGCATGGGGGCTGTATTTGCCTGCCCAGCCGAGGGCATTCAGGGCCTGACGGAACGATGCCGTCGCCATCGGTTTCGTCTTGTCGTCCCGATGCGGGAACAGGTGAGCATGGCGACCGGTCAGGCCATGCAGCGCCCACAGCATTTCCACGGCCTGCGTGGGCAAGGGAATGACATGCTCCCTGCGCATCTTCATGCGCCCGGCAGGAATGCGCCAGATCGCCGCGTCCAGATCGAATTCCTCCCACTTCGCTTCGACTGCTTCGCTGGGGCGGGTCAGCGTCAGCCACATCAGGCGGAATGCTGTGATGGTTTCATGCCGCCCGCCATGCCCCTCGAAGTCGCGCAGTAGTTGGCCGATCTCGGCAATCTCTAGGGGGCGCTTGTGTTGGGTCTTGTTCTTCGGTAGGGCTTCGCGCCACTGATGCACGGGGTTGGAATCGACGCGGAAGGTTTCGGCGGCCAACTCGAAGATGCCGAACAGAGTGCGCTTGGCTTCCTCCATGACGGACACGCCATTGTTTTCGGCGGTCTTCTTGAGTACGCCGAGGATGAGCGGAGGCGTGATCTGCTTTACCGGCAACTCTCCAAGGGTGGGAAACACAACTCGGGTGAGCATATCCAGCCGGCGCTTCTTGGTGATTTCCTCCCAGTCCTTCAGCGCCAGCCATTCCTTGGCCACGGCCTCAAGAGTGGTGGCATTCTCCTGCGCGCGCTTGAAGCGCTCAAGCTGCCGATGTTGCGCGGGGTTGATGCCCTGCTTGACCAGCGCCCGCGCCTTGGTGCGCTCGTCCCGTGCCTCGGCCAAGGTGAAGCGCCTGCCATCCCGCCGCGCCTTGGCTTCCTCCGGGGTCTCGCCGCTGGGCGCGTTGGCATAGTCGCCAATGGCAAAGACGCTCTCCTTGATCTTGCCCTCTTCGCGCAACTCGAAGCGGTAGCGCCATGCCTTGACGCCGTTGGGCTTGATTTCCAGATACAGCCCGTTGCTGTCCCTCAGCTTGTAGGGCTTGTCCTTGGGTTTGGCATTCCGGCATTGGGTGTCGTTCAACATGGCAGATCTCCGGGTTTCCAGTCATACCCGGTATTTCCTGCCCCGGTTTTGACTCCATACCCGGTATCGTACCCGGTTGATACCCGGCTGACAACGGCAATGATCGGACAATTACGACACGAAAATCACGGCAATATATTGATCTGTAGTTATTTTATTGTCCGCGACGGTTCGCGCGCATCCGAAAAGCTGTTCACACGTTAAAGAGGAAATTCATCACGTCGCCGTCCTTGACGACGTATTCCTTGCC
>ERZ1645187.4288-NODE-4288-length-11597-cov-44.682897_pt1 | contig 11597 bp, 16 predicted proteins | sample MGYA00575352_ERZ1645187 | MGnify/ENA primary metagenome ERZ1645187 (study PRJEB40837, sample SAMN11349314) | freshwater sediment metagenome | isolation source: river sediment | host: Sediment | place: India: Wazaribad , New Delhi | collected 2017-02-21 ... | reverse complement strand
CAGGAAGTGGTACGGAAACGCGCCTCGCGGCCGAATCTCTACATGCCGTTGGTGCCGATTATCGGATTCGAACTGATGACCTACCGCTTACAAGGCGGTTGCTCTACCAACTGAGCTAAATCGGCACGCTCGACATTTTACGCGTCAAACCAAGCACCGCCACGAAGTCTCTACTTGATCCGCTTGAGCATGGGCCGACTGCCGGCGGGTCGCTTGGGGGGATCGGAACCATCGTCGGATTCAACGACACTGCTATCTGCGCTCACCAACGGAATCACATTGCTGTCCGCTGACTCCTTCGGTCCACCATCTGCCTGAGCCGTCGGCACCAACGCCTTTTCCGGTTGAGCCACCGGCATCGGAAACGCCATCCCTTGACCATTTTCCCGGGCGTAGATGGCGATGACGTTCGCCACAGGAACCAGGATTTCACGCGGCGTTCCGGCAAAGCGGGCTTTGAATTCAATGAACTCGTTGCCCAGTTTCAGCGAACTCGTCGCATCAAAGCTGATGTTGAGAACAATCTCGCCGTCCTTCACATATTCCCGCGGAACCCGAACCGAATCGTCCACCAGCACCGCCACATAAGGCGTCAAACCGTGATCCGTGCACCATTCATAAATGGCGCGTATCAGATAGGGACGGTTGGAGGGAATATCGGTGGGGGTCATCGTGCCGCCTGGCAGGCATCACTTGCGCATGACTTTCTCGGATGGCGTCAATCCCTCGATATAGGCAGGGCGGGAGAAGATTCGCTCCGCGTACTTCAGCAAGGGCGCGGCGTTCTTGCTGAGATCGATGCCATAGTAGTCCAGCCTCCAGAGCAGCGGAGCAATCGCGACGTCGAGCATCGAAAACCCGTCACCCAGCATGTACTTGTTCTTCAGAAACACCGGCGCCAGCTGCGTCAAACGGTCCCGAATGTGGGCACGTGCCTTTTCCAACGCTTTTTCGTTTCCTTTGGTGGCACGATTCTCCAGCGTGGAAACGTGCACAAACAGTTCTTTTTCGAAGTTCAACAGAAACAGGCGCACTCGTGCCCGATCCACCGGGTCGCCGGGCATCAGCTGGGGATGCGGGAATCGTTCATCGATGTACTCGTTGATGATGTTGGATTCATAAAGAATCAGGTCCCGTTCAACCAGAATCGGAACCTGGCCATAGGGATTCATCACACTGATGTCTTCCGGCTTGTTGTACAGATCAACATCACGGATCTCAAAATCCATGCCTTTTTCAAACAACACGAAACGGCAACGATGGGAAAAGGGGCAGGTTGTACCTGAATACAGCACCATCATGTCGGAGACTCCTTAAAACCAAAAGGAGTGGAATGCCACCAGAACCCCGCCTGGCGCAAACCACTCCGGACATCCCTGGCAAACCGCCAAGGATCTGTCAACACTATTTGATATCTTTCCAGAAGGCGGCGTTGAGACGCCAGGTCAGGAACGACAACAGGCCCAGAAACAGCAAGACCCACACGCCGACCCGAATCCGCGTATTCTGAGCCGGCTCGCCCATCCATTGAAGAAAATTGACCAGATCGCCCACCGTCTGGTCATATTCTTGCGGCGTCATGGTGCCGGGCGAAACCTGCTCCCACTTCTTGAACACCTTCACGGAGTGACCGTGCTCCTGCCGCTCTTCGAAAACTGGCTGACGCTCACCCTGCAGCTCCCAGAGAACGTGGGGCATCGCGACGTTCGGGAACGCCAGATTGTTCCAGCCCGTGGTCTTGGAGTCATCGCGATAGAACGTCCGCAGGAAGGTGTACAGGTAGTCGGCACCGGAGCCACCGGCCCCAGCGCGTGAGCGAGCGATCAGGGTCAGATCAGGCGGGTTCGCGCCAAACCACTCCTTGGCCTGCTTGGCGTCGATTGCCGCTTTCATCGTTTCGCCGACCTTGTCGGTGGTGAACATCAGGTTGTCTTTGATCTGCTTTTCAGTCAATCCGATGTCTGTCAGACGGTTGTAGCGCATGAATGCCGCGGAGTGGCAGTTCAGGCAATAGTTGACAAAGACCTTCGCCCCGTTTTGAAGGGACGCCTGGTCACTCGTCTTGCCTGGGGCCTTGTCCCACGGAATGCCCCCACCGGACGCGGCCTGCGCTCCGGCCACCAAGCCCATCGCCAGCAAGAAACCCAAAGCCAATTGTTTGATGTTTTTCATGTTTCACAGCCTCCAGCTCAGTGCGCGGTATAGGTCACACGATCGGGCACTTGCTTGGGCTCACCGAGCTTGCTCCACCACGGCATCAGCAAAAAGAACCCGAAATAGAACAAGGTTCCCAACTGGGCAACACGCCCCCCGATGGTGGACGGTGGCAAGATGCCGAGGTATCCAAGAACCAGGAAGTTCAGCACAAAGACACCCAACATGGCTTTGTGCCAGGTCGGGCGATAGCGCATGGACTTGACAGGGCTGTTGTCCAGCCAAGGGAGAAAGAACAGGATGACCACACCGCCGCCCATGGCGACGACGCCCCAGAACTTGGCGTCGATGGCGAGCATCATGGCCACGACAGCCGCCGCGCAGACCACCACCACGCCCTTGAGGATCACCGAGAGTTTGCCCTTGACGACAACCCCGGCAGCTGCCAACACCACGCCGGCGATCAGCACGTACATCATCTCGTCCGTCACCGCGCGCAGCATCGAGTAGAACGGCGTGAAATACCAGACGGGCGCAATGTGCAGAGGCGTCTGGAACGGATCGGCCGGGATGAAATTGTTGTATTCCAGGAAATAGCCGCCCACCTCCGGCGCAAAGAAGACGATCGCGGAGAACACCATCAGAAACACGCTGACCATGAAGATGTCATGCACGGTGTAGTACGGGTGGAACGGAATACCATCCAACGGAACACCGTCCGGACCTTTGTTCGCCTTGATCTCAATGCCGTCCGGATTGTTCGACCCCACGTCGTGCAGCGCCAGCAGATGTGCCACCACCAGACCCAGCAACACCAGTGGAACCGCAATGACGTGGAACGAGAAGAAGCGGTTCAGCGTCGCATCGCCCACAACGAAGTCACCGCGAATCAACAAGGCCAGATCCGGGCCGACAAATGGAATCGCCGAGAACAAGTTGACGATCACCTGTGCGCCCCAGTAGGACATCTGCCCCCAGGGCAACAGGTAACCCATGAAGGCTTCGGCCATCAAGACCAGAAAGATCGCACACCCGAACAGCCAGACCAGCTCACGCGGTTTGCGGTAGCTGCCGTACATCAGGCCGCGGAACATGTGCAGGTACACCACGACAAAAAAAGCCGACGCACCGGTGGAATGCATGTACCGAATCAGCCAGCCCCATGGCACATCCCGCATGATGTATTCGACGGAGGCAAACGCCAGTCCCGCGTCTGGCTTGTAGTGCATCACCAGGAAAATGCCGGTCACGATCTGGATCACCAGCACCAACATGGACAACGCCCCGAACACATACCAGATGTTGAAGTTCTTCGGAGCGTAGTACTCCGACATGTGCTTCTTGTACTCTTGAAAGGCGGTCGGGAAGCGGTTCTCGAACCAGTTGGTCAGCTTCTCGCCCGCGCTGGCATTGGGGGAAATTTCCTTGAATTCAGCCATGGTCGTTTTCCTCAAGCCTTCTTGTCTTCACCGATCAGCAACTTGCTGTCAGACAGGAACATATAGGGTGGGACTTCGAGATTGGTCGGTGCCGGCTTGTTCTTGAAGACCCGGCCAGCCATATCGAAGGTCGAACCGTGGCAGGGGCAGAAGAAGCCACCCTGCCAGTCGTCCGGCAAGGACGGCTGGGGACCCGGCGTGAATTTGTCGGACGGCGAGCAACCCAGATGCGTGCAGATGCCGACGACCACCAAGACCTCGGGCTTGCGTGAACGCCATCCATTCCTGGCGTACTCAGGCGTTTCCTCAGGCTTTTTCAGCGACAAGGGATCGGCCAGCTGAGGGTCCAGCTTGGGCAGCGCGGCCAGCTGCTCCGGCGTGCGGCGCACGACCCACACTGGCTTGCCGCGCCACTCGACGGTCAGTTTTTCGCCCGGCTTGAGCGCCGAGATATCCGCTTCGACAGCCGCGCCCGCCGCCTTCGCCTTCTCGGAAGGCATCATGCTGCTGACAAAGGGGACGGCGGCGGCGATACCGCCCACGGCACCGGCACAACCGGATGCAATGATCCAAGTCCGCTTGCTGTTGTTGACTGGGGTGTCACTCATGGGAATCCTCAAGAATGCGGTCTGTATCAGGGTCAACCCGCAATTGTAGCTGACGACATTTTCCTACGCAGTGTGTCAGCCGTGGCTTGCTTCTCCCTTGCTTGACACCGATGGTTGCTGGTGAATACTGTCGGCTTCGATTCAACCCAAGGAGTGTTTCAGATGAGTTTGACGTCCGAATTCAAGGAGTTTGCTGTCAAGGGCAACGTGATGGATCTGGCGGTCGGGGTAATCATCGGCGGCGCGTTCGGAAAGATCGTGGATTCGGTCGTTTCAGACCTGATCATGCCGTTGGTCGGTGCGGTGTTCGGCAAGCTGGATTTCTCGAACCTTTTCATGGTTCTGGGCACCGTTCCCCCGGGCACGGCGATGACGCTCGATGGCCTGAAAAAGGCGGGCGTCCCGGTTTTCGCCTATGGCAGTTTCATCACGGTCGCCGTGAACTTCATCATCCTGGCCTTCATCATCTTCATGATGGTCAAGCAGATGAACCGCTTGCGCCGCGAAGCCCCTCCCGCGCCGCCGCCCGCTCCGGCGCCAACGGCGGAAGATGTGCTGCTGTTGCGCGAAATCCGTGACAGCCTCAAGAAGTAGCGCGACACCCGGTCGACAGGGGAGCCGGGCAGTGCGTCTGCAAACTCAGGCACATAGCCCGCGCGCAAACCGGATCGCCTCGATCAGGCTGGAGGGGTCAGCCCGGCCCGTTCCTGCCAGGTCGAAGGCCGTCCCGTGATCGGGACTGGTGCGCCGCAGGGGCAGCCCCAAGGTAACGTTCACGCCCTTGTCCACGCCCAGGTACTTGATCGGTATCAGGCCTTGGTCGTGGTACATCGCTACCACGACGTCGAACTCCCCCGGATGACCGGCTGTGGTCCGAGCGCGCATGAACACGGTGTCCGGCGCAAACGGCCCGCTGACGTCCATGCCCGCCCGGCGCGCGGCAGCGATGGCTGGGGCAATCACCTCCACCTCCTCCCGACCGAACAACCCGCCCTCCCCGGCGTGAGGATTCAGGCCGGCCACGCCAATCCTCGGCGGGCGTCGTAGCAACGCCCCAACAGATTCGTGCGTAATGCGCAGTGTTTGCGCCAGATTGTCCGGTGTGACGGCGGCAATCGCGTCTCGCAACGACACGTGGATGCTCACCAGCACCGTGCGCAGTTCGTCGTTCGCCAGCATCATGCGAACCGGCACCTCAGCCACCGGCTTGCCCAGGAACGCCGCCGCTTCAGCCTGGAGCAGTTCGGTGTGCCCAGGATAGGGCACGCCGGCCGCGGCCAGCGCCTCCTTGTGCAGCGGCGCGGTTACGATGGCCGCGATTTCCTGGCGCAACGCAGCCCTTGCCGCCCACACCACACAGTCGGCCGCCGCTGCCCCGGCCACCGCACTCACCCGTCCGAGATCCACGAGGTCGGCGTCCGGCGTGACCTGCAGCACCGGGATGCAACGCATCGGCACGCCAAACGCCGCCGATGGCGTTTCGATCCAGGCGACCGGTATCAACGGCCTGCCCGGCCCGCTGACCAGCGCGCTGGCGCGCCTGAGCGTGGCCACATCCCCGGCAACAAAACACCCGGCGGTGACCTTGGGCGCGTCGCGGAACGCCCTGGCGATGATCTCCGGCCCGATACCGGCCGGATCGCCCATCGTGATGGCCAGCGGCTTCGGCCCCGGAATCGTGTCGTTCATGGGCTGTTTCAGGCCGGATTGCCGATGTCGATGAATGCATGCGCCAACCCGAGGTCACTGGCAACCTGAGCCGCGACCGCCGGGGCCCCAAATCGTTCGGTGGCATGGTGCCCGCATGCAAAGAAACTCACCCCGCATTCGCGCGCCAGATGCGCCTGGGGCTCCGAGATCTCTCCGGTGATGAACGCCTGTGCGCCGGTCGCGATCGCCGCTTCGAAATAGCCCTGGGCGCCACCGCTGCACCAGGCGATCCGGCTGATCGGTCCGTGAGCGCCGCCAACGCTGACCGGAGATCGTCCCAGTCGACGCTCCAGATGCCTGGCCATCTCCGGCTCGGTCAACGGTGCGAAGCCGTCCGCCCAGCCGCCGACAAAGCCCAGGTCCTGCTCGCCGAACCGGGCTTCGGCCTGCAAACCCAGCACCCGTCCGAGTTGCGCGTTGTTGCCCCACAGCGGATGCGCGTCCAGTGGCAGGTGGTAGGCAAACAGGTTGACATCGTGCGCCAGCAGAAGCGCCAGGCGCTGCTTCATCCAGCCCGTCACGCTGCCGTCCTGCCCCCGCCAGAACAGACCGTGATGCACGAACACCGCGTCGGCCTCGGCCGCGATGGCCGCCTCGATCAAGGCGCGGCTCGCGGTCACCCCGGAAACGATCTTCCGGATATCGGCCCGCCCCTCCACCTGCAGGCCATTGGGACCGAAGTCCTTGAAACGTTCGGGTTGCAGCATCGCGTTGAAGGCCTGCAACACGACATCACGCGCGACGCCCGGCGTTGCCACCGCCGGAGAAGGTTCTGAAGTCATTCGGGCATTGTCCCCGAATTCCGTCGGGCCGACGGACCAGTTCGCCAGTCGCCCGAGCCGCCCCACCTACAATTTGCCACAGGCCCATTCGTTCCCAACCGGCTGCTCCGCATGAAACGCCTCTGGCTGCTGTTTTCTCAGTCCGTCACCGTGCTGCTGGCGGCCTTTTTCGTCGTCAGCGTGCTGAAACCCCAATGGCTGGGCGAAAGGCCCGGTCCGGGTGCGGCCGTGGCGGTGCTCCAGGCGCCACCCGGTGCAACGGGTACGACGGCCACGGGCAGCTACAGCCCGGCAACCAAGCGCGCCGCGCCCGCCGTGGTCAGCATCAGCACCAGCAAGGCGGCTCAGAAAAGGCCTCACGGCTCGGACCCCTGGTTCCGTTTCTTCTTCGGCGAACAGGGCAACCAGCCTGAAGCCGGCCTAGGCAGCGGGGTGATCGTCAGCGCGTCGGGCTACATCCTGACCAACAACCATGTCGTCGAGGACGCCGACGACATCGATGTCGTCCTCAATGACAGCCGCCGCGCCAAGGCGCGGATCATCGGCACCGATCCGGACACCGACCTGGCCATTCTCAAGATCGAGCTCGACAAGTTGCCCGTGATTGTGCTGGGCAATTCGGATGCGCTCGAAGTGGGCGACCATGTGCTGGCCATCGGCAATCCCTTCGGCGTCGGCCAGACAGTGACGAGCGGGATCGTCAGCGCTCTGGGACGCAACCAGCTCGGCATCAACACGTTCGAGAACTTCATTCAGACCGACGCCGCCATCAATCCCGGCAATTCGGGCGGCGCGCTGGTGGATGTCAACGGCCACCTGATGGGCATCAACACCGCGATCTATTCGCGCTCGGGTGGCAGCATGGGCATCGGCTTCGCCATTCCGGTGTCAACGGCGCAGATGGTGCTGGAGAGCATCGTGCGGGACGGGCGCGTTTCGCGCGGGTGGATCGGCGTCGAGCCCAACGACCTTTCGCCCGAACTGGCGGAGACGTTTGGCGTGAAGGCAAAGTCCGGGGTCATCATCACCGGCGTGCTTCAGAACGGCCCGGCGGCACAGGCGGGCATCCGGCCCGGCGACGTGATCACCGCGGTGGCCGGAAAGGCGACCGCCTCGGTCAGCGACCTCCTGGCCCAGGTAGCCGCGTTGAAGGCCGGTGTTCCGGCGCGCTTCACGCTGCTGCGCCGCGAGGAATCGGTGGACATCGACGTCACACCCACCCAGCGCCCCCGCCCACGCCCGGACCGTCGCTGAGCGGACGCTACGTTTTCAATAGCTGGTGATGACCATCGGACGCTGGGAAATGCCCTATTTCATCGTTGAAAGCCAATCAGGAAGGCCCTGATCCCGCTTCGGTGTCCGGCGCCTGGGTGTGTTTGATGAACAGGCGGGATGCCCAGATGCCGACTTCATACAGCAGGCACATCGGGATGGCCAGCGCGAGCTGAGACACCACGTCCGGCGGCGTCACGATGGCGGCGATGACAAACGCAAGCACCCAGAAGTAGCCCCGGAAATCCTTCAGCTTCTGCACGCTCACCACGCCCAGACGCGCGAGAACCACCACGGCGACCGGCACCTCGAACGCCAGCCCGAACGCGAGGAACATGGTCAGCACGAAGGTCAGATAGGCCTCGATGTCCGGTGCCGCCGTGATGCTCTTGGGTGCGAAACCCTGGATGAACTTGAAGACCTGGCCGAACACGAAAAAGTAGCTGAAGGCCACGCCGATGAAAAACAACACGGTGCTGGACACCACCAGTGGCAGCACCAGCTTCTTCTCATGGGAATACAGCCCGGGCGCCACAAACGCCCAGAGCTGGTACAGCACCACCGGCAACGCAATCAGGAACGCCGCCATCAGCAGGATCTTGAGCGGCACCATGAACGGCGACACCACCGAGGTGGCGATCAGCGTCGCGCCCGTGGGCAAGGTGGCGATCAACGGGGCCGCCAGCAGATCGTACAGCCGGCCCGGCCCCGGATACAGGGCCAAGGCAGCCGCCACGGCACCGATGGCGAGCAGCATGCGGATCAGCCGGTCGCGCAATTCCACCAGATGCTGCACGAAAGGCTGCTCGGTGCCGGCAAGTTCGTCTTCGGCGGGTTTCTTGGAGTCGGACATGGTGAATGATCAAAGCCAGGCGGCCGGGCCTGGCGCCGCCCGGCGGGCTATCGGGGTCTCTGCGGCCTGTACCGTGCCACGCGCGCGGCCCCCGACAAGGCGCGGGTCCGGATCCCCTGGCGAGCCTTGTACCACTGGGGGGTCGCGCCCACCTTGAGGCGCCACTTCTTGCCGGGATGTCTGTAGGCCGGTTTTGGCGGTTCCCAGGGAACGGCGGCCTCGACTTCCGAACCCGCCGCCGTCTCGGCCCATTGTTTCTCAAAATCGGCGGCTCCGGTCTGGACCGTCTGCTCGACCTCGCGCGCCGCGTTCTCCACCGTCTCCTTCATCTTCTTGAGCTCATCAAGCTCCATGGACCGGTTGACTTCGGCCTTGACATCGGCCACATAACGCTGCGCCTTGCCCAGCATGGTGCCAACCGTTCGCGCCACCCGCGGCAGCTTCTCGGGGCCGATGACGATCAGCGCCACGGCGCCGATCAACGCCATCTTGGAGAGGCCGAGGTCGATCACGGGAAGGGGAGGTGAAGCCGGAAAATCAGGACTTGGTCTTGGCTTCGACGTCGATGGTGGTCTTGTCCGTGCTGGACGCGTTCGCCACCGCAGCGGGGGGCGCCGCCGGTTTCTCCTCGGGCGCCGCCGACCCATCCTTCATGCCGTCCTTGAAACCCTTGACCGCGCCTCCGAGGTCTGACCCGATGTTCTTGAGTTTCTTGGTGCCGAACACCATCACGACGATCAGCAGGACGATCAGCCAATGCCAAATGGAAAAAGTACCCATGGTTCCCTCCTAACGAATTCGATGGATTCTAGTCGCGCGGTGTGAACCGGCGCCGGCAAGGGACTTCACCCTCGCAGCCAGGGCCGGGGGCCGCCCATCACGTGGATGTGCAGGTGGTGCACCTCCTGCCCACCCTCCGCGCCGGTGTTGACCACCACCCGGAATCCCCCTTCGGGATAAGGCCGGCAGCCCTGCTCCAGCGCCAGTTTCGGCGCCAGCGCCATCATGCGACCCAGCAAAGCGACGTGTTCCGGCCCGGCGTGGGCCAGCGAGGCCAGGTGCAGCCTGGGCACCATCAGGAAATGCACCGGCGCCCAGGGGTGGATGTCGTGAAACACGAGCACCTCTTCGTCTTCATGGACTTTCCGGCATGGAATCTGGCCGGCCACGATCTTGCAGAACAGGCAGTTCGGGTCGTGGGCGGGTGCGGCTTCGGCGGACGACATCGTTCAAGGCTCCATAGGCAGTTCCCGGTTCATCCGCGCCATGCCCTTGACGATGCGGTACAGGAACCAGATTGAAATGATGCCCCACGCCAGCCAGCCGGGCGCGAGCAGCAGCAGCCACAACGGCGAGGTCACGGTGTACCACACACCGGCCCAGAGCACCGTGCGGATGCGGTAACTGAAATGCGACGCCATCCAGCTGTCCTGTGCGTCGTCCCTCTTCACCAGATCCATGATCAGCGCCACGAGCAACAGCGCCAGGCTGGCCTGCGCGCCCGGAAACACCGCGCCAACAGCCACGACCAGATGCAGCAGGTAGCTGACCCAGCTGACCGTGCGCAGCGATTCGAGCCGGGATTCGCTCATTCGCGTGCCTCGCGCGCCTGGGCCTTGCGCAAGGCCTTTTCCTCGATCCCGCTGGTGCCCTCGCGCCGCTCCAGTTCGGCCACCACATCCGAAGGACTGAGGCCGTAGTGCGCCAACGCGATCATCGAGTGAAACCACAGGTCGGCGACTTCGTAGACGACTTTCGTCCGGTCGCCGCCGTGGTCGGCGTCCTTGGCAGCCATGACCACCTCGGTCGCCTCCTCGCCGATCTTTTTCAGGAAGGCGTCCGGCCCCTTGTGCAGCAGGCGCGCCACGTAGCTTTTCTCGGGGTCGCCCCCGTTCGCGGCCTTGCGGCTTTCGATGACGGCGGCCAGACGCGCCAGCGCGTCTTCGGCGTGGGGAGCCAGGGAATCTTGGGACGACATGGGTCTTACCTGTAGATGCTCTGCGGGTCTTTCAAGACCGGCTCAACGGTTTTCCAGCTGCCGTTGTCGTACTGCTGGAAGAAGCAGCTGTGCCGACCGGTGTGACAGGCGATGCCCGGCTCATGCCCCAGCTGGGTGACCTTGAGCAGGACCACATCGTTGTCACAGTCGAGCCGGATGTCATGCACCGTCTGCACGTGGCCGGACTCCTCGCCCTTGAACCACAGTTTTCCACGGGATCGGCTGAAGTAGACGGCGCGGCCCAGCTCGGCCGTCTTCTGCAAGGCCTCGCGGTTCATCCAGGCGAACATCAGGACATCGCCAGTCGCGGCTTCCTGTGCGATCACCGGCACAAGCCCCTGCGCGTCCCACTTCACCTCGTCAAGCCAGTTCATGGAGGGCATTGTGATCGATTTGTGTGACCATCAATAACAATAGCATCCCATGACCATCCGGCGATGGGAAGCGAAAGAAAACCAATCAAATCCGCACCGGAATGCCGCGTTCGGCCATGCGCGCCTTGGCCTGGGCCACGGTGAACTCGCCGTAGTGAAAGATGCTGGCTGCCAGCACCGCATCCGCGCCGCCGAGACGGATGCCATCGGCCAGGTGGTCCAGGTTACCGACGCCGCCGGAGGCAATCACCGGCACGTCCACCGCGTCGCTGACAGCCCGGGTCAGTTCCAGGTCGAAGCCGGCCTTGGTGCCGTCGCGGTCCATGCTGGTCAGCAGGAGTTCACCGGCCCCGTGTTCCGCCATCTGACGCGCCCAGGCGACGGCGTCGAGACCGGTGTTCTTGCG
>ERZ1645187.4286-NODE-4286-length-11603-cov-6.317804_pt1 | contig 11603 bp, 7 predicted proteins | sample MGYA00575352_ERZ1645187 | MGnify/ENA primary metagenome ERZ1645187 (study PRJEB40837, sample SAMN11349314) | freshwater sediment metagenome | isolation source: river sediment | host: Sediment | place: India: Wazaribad , New Delhi | collected 2017-02-21 ... | reverse complement strand
CAGGTGCCGAAATTACAGTTGATAAGGAGCAAAATGGCCCTCCTACCGGAAAACCCATCAATATTGAAATCACCAACGAAAATCTTGAAACGCTGATTACCGATGCGTACGCGTTCCGCAACTATTTAGATTCGCTGGATATTCCGGGTGTGGAAGAATTAAAAACAGATTTTGAAACAAATTCACCCGAAATCATCATTCAGATTGACCGTGAACGTGCCAGACGATTAGGTATTTCAACCGGCCAGATTGGTATGGAAGTTCGTACTGCCCTTTACGGAAAAGAAATCTCGAAATTAAAACAGGACGAGGATGAATACCCGATTATGCTGCGGTACGACAAATCAACCCGCGACAATATCAACGATCTGGTTAATCTTCAGATTACATATCGTGATATGAATACCGGAATGCTGCGCAGTATCCCGCTGTCAACTGTTGCAAGGATTGATTATACTTCGTCGTATGCAGGTATTAAACGACTGGACCAGAAACGTATCATCACGGTTTATTCCAACGTACTTTCGGGATATGCAGCCAACGATATCGTTCCGATTATCGAGCGCGAAGCCAAAACATTCCCGTTAAATGAAGGAACTACTATTAAACTTACCGGAGAACAGGATGACCAGGCCGAAACGGTTGCTTTCCTTTTAAAAGCAATGGTAATCGCCATTGGCGCCATCTTCTTTATCCTGATTACCCAATTCAGATCGGTTGTTAAATCGTTAATTATCCTCAGCGAGGTGATTTTCAGTATCATCGGGGTTTTACTGGGTGTAATAATTTTCCGTATGGACATTGTAATCATGATGACCGGATTGGGAATTGTTGCTTTGGGTGGAATTGTAGTCAGAAACGGTATTTTAATAGTTGAGTTTATTGATGCCAAAAAAGAGCAGGGTGTACCTACCCGACGCGCAATTATTGAAGGCGGAAAAACGCGTATTACCCCGGTAATTCTTACTGCCACTGCAACCATGCTTGGGCTTGTTCCGCTGGCAGTTGGTTTGAACATCAATTTCGAAACTATTTTTACCGAATTAAACCCACACATTTATTTTGGCGGCGACAATGTGGCTTTCTGGGGCCCGCTGGCGTGGTCGATTATTTTCGGGTTGAGTTTTGCCACGTTCTTAACATTGATGTTTGTTCCGGCATTAATTGAACTGAACCACACGGTGAGGTTAAAAATCGCCCGACGCAAACACCATAAAAAGATCAGAAAAATGAAGGCTGCCAGGTAATTCATAACTATAGCAAAAGCGGCGGAACTGACTGGTTCCGCCGCTTTTATTTTGTCTTCAGTTTGTTATTAAAACAACCTGTCGCAACACAAAAAACTGAAATCATCATTCGCCGACAATTCGCGTGGTTCCTGACCTTTTTTAAATATCCGGCAGGTTTTATCACCAATTAAAACGAGTCTTTTGTTTTCCACTTTAAGCATGGTTCCTTCACGCAACCCGGCAACAAAAACATCAGGATTGATCTCGATAAACTCCTGGATTCGCTGCTCGCGGGTTTCGCCGCCGTGCCCTTCGGGATGTGCATCCAGATAATGAGGATTAATCTGAAACGGGATCAATCCTGTACATTCAAAACCTTTCGGATCAACAACCGGCATGTCGTTCGTCGTTCTCAGTGTGGGGCAGGCAACATTGGCCCCGGCACTCCAGCCTATGTATGGCACACCGCTGAAAACCTTTTCCCTGATCGGGTTCATCAGGTTGTTTTCGTGTAACATTCTTACAAGTTGCCAGGTATTACCACCGCCCACAACGATGGCTTCGGCTTTGTGTACGGCCTGCACCGGATCGGCAAAAGTGTGTATTCCCACAATATGGTGTCCGATTTCTGTAAATCGCTCTTCCACCTTTTCACAATAGGTATCGTACGAGAAAGTTACCGCGGCGTAAGGGATAAACAACGCCGTTACCGGTTTATCTCCCAGAAATTTCCTGATTTCATGTTTCGGGTAGTCAAGATATGCCTCACCGGGCATTGTTGAGTTACTGATCAGTAATAGTTTCATGGTATTCTGTTTTTTACTTAAAAGTACTGAAATATACGCTGAATAAAATGTTTTTAATCAGCATAAAAGTTTCTATTCATACATTTCTTGCGCATTACAAAGCGCAAATTCCACCAGGAAACTGCATATCCGGTTAACAGTGTCATTCAGGTACTTTTCACCTTTTTCAGCAGTGGCTTTTTTCGGATACCCGACTCCCGTATCTTCTGAAACCTGGTCCCACTGTCTTGGAATCCAGGCGGTTTTGTTTTTCAGACCATTTAATGCTGCCGGTTTTGCCTTTCCATCACCCGCTTCATCAAGCGGCCTCACAAGGTGCGGAAAATAATGCATGATTATGCTGGTTTCCATTTCACCGGCATGATCGCCACCTTCTTCAAAATACACATCAGGATCGAGAATTTTGAACCATTCCACCAATGCAATCAGCATTTCAGGGAATTCGGTTTTCAACTCACGGATCATTGGTTTAAAATCGTTTCCGCCATGACCATTCAGCACCACGAGTTTTTTGATTCCCTGCCGGTTCAGCGAGGTAACAATATCGCGGAAAAGAATGATTTGCGTTGACGGATTGATGTGCATACAAAACGGAAGCTCTGTTTGCCCCGGATTCTGAACACCAAACGGAATTGCCGGCAAAACCATCACCTTCGCCCCGCGTGACCAGGCTTTCGAGGCCGCCTCCTCGGCAATCTTTTCCGTTTCCAGAATATCGGTTCCATACGGAAGATGATAATTATGGGGTTCGGTGGCACCCCATGGCAAAACTGCCACTTCGTATTTTTCGTTTTTAACCTGTTTCCAGTTCGTTTGTTCTAAAATAAATGGTTTCATTATCTATTTGTATTTTGATATAATTTCCGGTTCCGCTTTAAAAATGACACCCTACCTTTTTTGCCCGAAGAAATTCTCCACGGGTATTGCCTGAAAAACCAGGTCGGCCTGGCTGCTTTCGTATAAAATGCCCAGTGTTTTGTCATCGATCCGGGTGAGGCAGGAATAGCCCCTTCCTTCCTTTTCATCCAAAAGAAGCTGGTATTCTCCGGGCCATGTTTTGCCATCATCCAAACTGGCCCTGATTGTCATGTTATCACGTTTATATTTTGAAGCCGGATTGCTGAAAAAAACCACTTCACGGACTTCTCCGTTCACTTCGAATTTTTCTTTGATCAGGCTGGCCATACAAACCGGTTCGGGCAATGTGCTGTTGGTTGTCTGATGTTCAGCCCAGGTTTCTCCCAGGTCTTTGGTAATCATCACTGCCCTGCCGTTTTTCCTCGATTTTTCGTTGCCATTGCGGTTGTCGCGCATGTTGAGCATCAGGCTGCCGTCACTCAGTTCAATTACCTGCGCTTCTGTGGTTTCCGGTTTGGCACCCCTGCCGGTTTTCCAGGTTTTGCCATGGTCGGTACTGTAAATGATAGTGGAAAACGGAACCCTGTTTTCATCCTTAAACTGAGCCGGGAAGACCAATGTCCCGTTTTTCAGGGTAATTCCTTTGCCGGGCCCCTGCAACATCAGTTGCCAGTTTTTATTTTTCACCTGCTGCGTGATATTCACAGGCTGGCTCCAGGTTTTCCCGTCATCTTCGGATTTTACAAGCAAAAACTGCCCTGTTTCAGCAGGACTGAGACCCGGCTCAGAAGAGTTCCAGGTTCGCTGTCCCGGTTTTCCGTGCGACCAGAGTCCTGCCACCCAGATGGTTCCGGTTTGACGATCAACCAAAATGCATGGATCGCCAACACCATTTTCACGATTCGGGAGCCCGCCCCATTCATCCATGTCCATGATAATTTTCATGGATTCCCAGGTTTTTCCCCCGTCTGTGCTGCGACTCATTCCCACATCAACGTCTTCCTGTAAATCAACTTCGTCGTTGTGCCTGACATCATAAACTGCTAATAGTGCACCGTTGTTGGTAGTTTCCAGTCCGGGAATTCTGAAGGTGTGAACACCCTCGTCGTTGTGTTTGCGCAAAGCAATTCCGATTCTTTGAGAAACTGGCGGGTTGGGATTTTCAGGAAAAAACAGCTTGTTATCAATTTCGAGACTTTTACAGGTAACTTCAACATGGTTTAAAATGTTGGCATTTCGATTCAGTCTGACAGAAACAGCAAGCCTGTTGATGCCGCCGGCCAGTTGCGTTTCTGACTGAAAAGTCATTTCACGCTGCGGCTTACCGGGTTTTCCAAAAGGAATCAGTTTTTCAGCACCGTTTGAAGGCTGCCTGCTGAAAACAGCAATTTCAGCAATATCATTTTGAATGTCTGTTCCCGAAATATTCAGAATTATTCCGTTGAGTGTGGCAGATGTCGGATTTCCCTTTATTTCAATTCCGATTTCAAGAACAAAATTGTCTGCAATACCTGCCAAAACAGGGATTTGCTTTTGTACAGCGGTTATAGAAACCACAGTGGCAGTATCAGAAAAACCGGAAAAACTGATCAATAAGAATAAAAAAGCAGGTATCCGTGTTTTGAATTTTAGCAGTCTCAGCATATCTCAGAAATTATTGATTCCCGTAAATATAAATGAAAATACAGCCGGAAAAAGTAAATAAAAAAACCTCTGTTAAAATCTGACAAGCGTCACGCCAAAAGTAAACGGGCTCATTTCGGGCCCGAGGTTTTCCTCGAACAGCGGGGTCAGTTCGTACATGGCAAACAGGTTGATCCAGCGGTAACCTGTCCGGAACATGATTCCATACCTGAAATCGTTGAGGGCGTAATTTCCGGTAATCTTCAGTTTCTCGCTGTGGTCGGTGCGGTATTTTATTTTTGTGTAACTGCCAATCCGGTAGGCAAAATACATTCCGCCCGAGAAATACAGCCTGTTTTTGTAATTGTTGATGGGAACCTGGTATTCAACCAAAATTGGCACCATCACCGAAAACATAGTGAGTTTCGATTTCTGGTGATCGCCCAGGTGAAAAACCCTTGGCTGAATAACGCCGTTTTCATCTTTGCTGATGGTAACCGTGTCCTGCAGCCGGTAGTCCTGCATCTGAAAACCAATGCCTGTAACAACCCCGAGATTGTTGCGGTTTCGCTGCAAACCAAAACTCTTCTGAAAAATATTCAGGTTAAAGGAATACGACAGCAACAGGTCGTTGTCCATAAACTCCAGGTCATAACCCGTGTAATCTTCCTTCATCAAAGCATTAAAACCGAAATCGAATCCAATCCAGTGCCCGCTGAATTGATCCTCAAAAAAGTTGAAACCTTCGCCGTTAAAAGTATTCACTTCCACGTTTTTCAGGAGTTCTTCAGGACTTTTCTGAACCGGAATGATGGTATCGGTTTCCTGTGCAAAAGACAATTTCAGGCTCAGAAACAGAACTGTAAACAGGATTGAAAACCTGAAAATAAACCGGTTTTCTGAAGAATTAAAAAAATTGCACATAATCACGGCGTTTGACTAACAAATTTAAACGATAAACACTGAAATAACTTCAACTGTTGCTAAAAAGTGTATCATCGGCAGAAATACAATCAGGCATCAAAATTAATAATGAGAACAAATACATCATAAACTCCTGAATTTCATTTTAAAAGGTTAACTTCGCGCCCGAATTTTTTATAAACTTTGAATGATTTTATTTAACGAGATGGGGCTCAGCCCCGAAATTCTTTCTGCCATCGACGAAATGGGATTTGTATATCCCACACCTGTGCAGGAACAGGTTATCCCTTTTTTACTTGAAAGCAAACAAGACCTTGTGGCACTTGCACAAACCGGAACCGGAAAAACAGCAGCATTCGGGCTGCCCATTATTCAACAACTTGACGTGAACAAAAAAGCGGTGCAGGCGCTCATTCTGAGTCCTACCCGCGAACTGGCCATCCAGATTGCCGGTGATTTGCAGAACTTCTCGAAAAACACGGGATTTGTAAATATTGCCGTGGTTTATGGCGGTGCCGACATTGTAAAACAGATGAAGGAAATTGAACGCGGCGTGCAGATTGTTGTCGGAACGCCCGGCCGCACGCTCGACCTGATCAAACGCGGAAAACTGAAAGTTAACGAAATACGCTGGGTGGTGCTTGATGAAGCCGACGAAATGCTTTCGATGGGGTTCAAGGAAGACCTTGACGCCATCCTGGAAACCTCACCAGCCGATAAACAAACACTGCTTTTCTCGGCAACCATGCCCAACGAAATTGTTGCCATTTCGAAGAAATACATGCGGAATATCCACGAGATTTCGGTGGGCAAACGCAACACCGGAGCCGAAAACGTGGAGCACCACTATTATGTGGTTCATGCCAAAGACCGTTACATTGCACTGAAACGTGTGGCCGACATCAACCCCAATATTTATGGAATCATTTTTTGCCGCACCCGTGCCGAAACCAAGGAAGTGGCCGACAAACTGATGCAGGACGGTTACAATGCCGACGCACTTCACGGCGATTTATCGCAGTCGCAGCGCGATTTTGTGATGTCGCGTTTCCGGGGTAAACACCTGCAAATGCTGGTGGCAACCGATGTGGCTGCCCGCGGCCTCGATGTAAACGACCTCACTCATGTTATCAACTATAATCTGCCCGACGACCCCGAAGTGTATATTCACCGCAGCGGACGAACCGGACGTGCGGGAAAAAACGGCATCTCGGTTACACTGGTTCATCTGCGCGAAAAAGGCAGGATCAGGGATGTGGAGCGCATTGTAAACAAACAGTTTATCCGGAAAGAAGTGCCTTCGGGCCGCGAAATCTGCGAAAAACAGCTTTTCAGCCTCATCGACAAGATGGAAAACATTGAGGTGAACAACGAACAGATTGCCCAGTTTATGCCGGTGATTTATAAAAAACTGGCCTGGCTCGACCGCGAAGAACTAATCAAACATTTTGTTTCGGTAGAGTTTAACCGTTTTCTGACTTACTATGAAAATGCACCCGATATTAACGTGAACGAATCGCACCAGGAGCGGGATTTTACTGAACGCGACAGCCGCAGCCGGCGCGATAAGCGGAAAGACCGCAGTCGTGGCGACAGCCGTGATGAAAGGCGCGATGAATCGGGATCAAGACCAAATCGCGATCGTGGCGGACGCGGAGGCAAATACGAATTTTCGAGGTTCTTTTTCAGCATGGGCAAAAAGAACGGCATCAGCAAACGTACCATCATCGATTTGATTAACCAGAATATGCCGGGCAAAAATGTGGAAATCGGCAATATTGAGGTGTTAAAAGGATTTTCGTTTTTCGAAATCGACAAACGGTTTGAGAACGATGCCATCAAATCATTCAAAGACGCGCGTTACAAAGGCCAGAAAATCGGGATTGAGATTGCAAAGGGAAAGTAAGGAGACAGAAGTCCGAAGCCGGAAGATTGGAGAAATTTTGGAATTAGAAATAAAAGCTGTTAAACCGGGTTTAGCGGCTTTTTTTATGCCCTGCTTACTTCTTCTTTTTGCTGGCCTTTGCACGCGGATTAAATTCGAGGCAGCGTTTTATCCATTTATCCAGGTCTTCGTCCATGTCAATCGCTTCAGGACTAACGTACAAAAATCCTTTCATCGATTCATCCATCAGCCGGCAATCTTCGGTTTCAAGGTATTGATCCTGGTCTTCAGGGGCAATCCGCACCATCAGTTCTTCCTTAAAAATACCGACACACATTTTGTCATCCACAAAAAAGCAGATGCCGCCAAACATTTTCTTCTCGGTGAAAAGAACCAGGTTTTCCCGTAAAGTTAACCGCACTCGGTCGGTCAGGTATTCACTGTAAGCCATTATCGACTATAATTTGTTTTATTAAAAAATACTGAGCTGCCGATTTTAAAGTCAACAGCTCAGTAAAATGTTACTCAGAAGCCGACATCGTGTCAAATAATGAGTAAAATTGAAAAAGTTTTACCAGCCACCTCCCAAGGCCCGGTAAAGATAGATGTACGAAGACAATTGCTGTGCTTTTATTTGTGAAGCCAGCAGTTCGGAATCAAGCATTGAGTTTTCGGCAATCAACACTTCCAGGTAATCGGTATAACCGCTTTTATAGCGTTCCTGCGAAAGCATCAGCGATTTACCGGCTGATTCAGCCTGGCGTTTACGGGCTTCGTATTCACCGGCATAAGTGTCGATGGAAACCAGGGCGTTTTCCACTTCACCCAGTGCAGCAATGTAAGTATTCAGGTAATTGTTGGCAGCAATTTCGGCCTGGTATTTCTGAATCTCAACCCGGCGTTTATTGGCTCCAAATGCAAAAATCGGCCCCAGGATTCCGGCAGTGGCGCTACCCAGTGTGGCATCGCTTGATAACAAATTTGATAAATCGGCACTGGCAACACCCAATAAACCGGTGAGACTCACTGAGGGCAGACGCATTGCCTGTGTCACCCCGATTCTCTCGGTTTCAGCCATCAGGTAATATTCAGACTGTTTAACATCGGGCCGTTGTTCGAGCAAACTTGAAGGCAGCCCGGCAGGAATAACCGGCACAACCTGCTGATCTACATTTTCAATTCCGCGTGCAATTGCCTGCGGTGTTTGTCCCAGCAAAATATTCAGGCTGCGCTCGGTGGCATTCAACTGTCGTTTTACACTGTTGACTGTGGCAGTTGCAATTGCCAATTGCTGGTCGGCCTGTAACATATCAAGTTCCGAAACATCGCCTCCTTTAAACCGTGCATTAATCAGGTTAAAATATTCTGTTCGGCTGTCAACCGTACGAAGTGCAATTTTCAACCGATTATCAAGGTCGCGCATCTGGAAATAATAGGTTGCCACATCACTGATCAGTGTTGTCGTTACTGTTTTGTATCCTTCTTCGCTGGCCAGAATTTCAGCATAAGCCGCTTTTTTGGCATGGCGAAGTTTTCCCCAGAAATCAATCTCCCACGATGCAGTTGCCACCACGTTAAAATTATTGGGCGAAGCACTGTTTAATTCTGCCCCTGCACTGTACCCAACTGAAGGTAGAAGGTCGGCTTTTGCAATTCCGTAAGCAGCTCTAGCCTGTTCAATCCTCAATGCAGCACTTGCTAAGTTGTGATTGTATTTCAGGGCAGTATCAATCAGACTGTTTAAAACTTCATCGTTAAAAATATTGAACCATTTCAGGTTGTTGATTGAATCGGGTGTGTTAATGTAATTGTTTTGTCCGATCCATGATTGCGGTGCTGTCACTTCGGGGCGGGTATATTTCTTGCCCACCATACACGATGAAAGGACAGCCAGCAGGATAACCGAGCTAATTAGCAGTTTTTTCATGTTATTTGCCCTCCTCTGTTTTTGTTTCAACCACCTGAACAGGTGCAGTTTTTTTCTTTCCTGTTTTTTCAATCATTACAAACAATGCCGGGACAAGCAATACCCCAAGAATTGTTGCAACAAGCATTCCGGCAAATACGGCCATCCCCATTACAATACGGGCTTGTGAACCGGCACCGGTTGCGGTAAGCAGCGGCACAACTCCCAAAATAAATGCAAAGGCAGTCATCAGAATAGGTCTGAACCGAAGTTTTGCCGAATACAAAGCTGATTCGAGTAATGGCTTGCCTGCCTCATGTTCGGCCTTGGCAAATTCCACGATCAGAATTGCATTTTTTGCGGCCAGCCCGATCAACATCACCAGCCCAATCTGAGCGAAGACATTGTTTACATAGGCATCGTTACCAAAACGTGCCAGGAACAATCCGAGAAAAGCGCCAAGAACGGCAAACGGAGTCCCCATCAATACACTAAATGGTAATTTCCAGCTTTCGTATTGTGCAGCCAGAATCAGAAACACAAATATTAAAGCCATTACGAATACCCTTGTACCGCCGGGAGAATGTTTTTCCTGGTACGACAGGTTGATATAATCATAACTCATATTGGCCGGCAATACTTGTGCTGCCACTTCTTCGAGTGCCTTTAACGCCTGGGCACTGCTGTAACCCTGAGCCGGTGTACCTCCGATTTCTGCTGAACGGAAAAGATTCAACCGGTTGGTAAAATCGGGTCCGGTAACTTTGGTGGCGGTTACAAGAGTCGATACAGGCACCATATCACCGTTATTGTTTTTAACATAAATAGAATTCAGGGCTTCAGGATTCATACGATCTTCACCTTCAGCCTGAATAAATACTTTGTATTGACGGCCAAACCTGTTGAAATCGTTAACGTAACTGGCACCGAGAAATGCTCCCAATGCTTCTGTTACTTTCGAAACCGGAACTCCCAGTTTCATCGCCTTTTCATTGTCAATTTCAAGTCTGATTTGAGGCGATGCAGCATTAAAAGTTGTGTAAATCCTTGCTATTTCAGGTCGTTTTTGGGCAGCCGCAATAAAAATCTGTGTTTGTTCAGCCAGATATTGCGGTGTATTTCCACTTCTGTCCTGCAACATCATACTGAAACCGGCCGAAGCACCCAAACCCTGAATAGCCGGTGGTCCAAAAGCCATTACCGTAGCGCTGGTAATCTGGCTTGCGAATATTTTGTTAAACTTTTGTGTAAGCTGAACTGCTGTAAGTTCACGTTCGTCCCAGGGTTTCAGCGAAACAAAAAGGAAACCGTTATTTGGCTGGAAAGATCCGGTCAGCAAACTAAATCCATTAATTGTTGTTGCAGATTCAATTGACTCATCTTCGTTCAGAATTTTTTCAACCACTTTTGAAATTTCCTGTGTCCGTTGCAAGGAAGACGCAGGAGGATTAACAATGTTTACAAGGAAATAACCCTGGTCTTCTTCCGGAATAAATCCGGTAGGAATTTTTATTCCCAGAAATGCAGACACTCCTAAAACCACGGCAAATAAAACCAGAACACGGATTGTTTTCTTTGCAAAAAATCCGGCCCCACCCAAATATTTAATGGTTACACTTTCGAATACTTTATTAAATCCGCGATAGAATTTAGGCAATAATCCTTTTTGCTGATCAAGGGGTTTGGTCGGTTTTAACAACATGGCGCTTAAAGCCGGGCTTAGCGAAAGTGCACTAAATGCAGAGAATGCCACTGAAACAGCAATGGTAATCGCGAACTGCTGGTAAAACCTCCCGGTAATACCGGGCGTCATGGCAACAGGAACGAATACTGCTATCAAAATAAGGGCAATTGCGATAACCGGCCCCGATACTTCTTTCATTGCCTGTATGGTAGCTTCCCGTGGCGTTTTTCCATGTTCAATATGATGCATCACCGCTTCCACCACCACAATCGCGTCGTCAACTACAATCCCGATGGCAAGCACAAGTCCGAGCAAGGAAAGTGTATTGATTGAAAATCCCAGCAACGGGAAAACCGCAATGGCACCAATCAGCGAGACCGGTACCGTAATTAACGGAATTAAAGTTGCCCTCCAGTTTTGCAGAAATATAAATACAACAAGGATTACAAGGAAAATAGCTTCAAAAAGGGTATGAATAATTTCTTCAATCCCAGCAGTGATTGCTAATGTGGTATCCAGAGAAGTCTGATATTGGATGTCTTTTGGAAAACTTTTTGACATTTCATCCATGGCTGCCTTGGCTTTTTCTGCCACATCAAGTGCATTACTGCCAGGCATCTGATAGATGGCCATGGCAGCAGCTGCTTTCCCATTTCTGGTGGCAGTTGAACTGATATTTTCAGTTCCA
>ERZ1645187.4284-NODE-4284-length-11609-cov-7.016964_pt1 | contig 11609 bp, 8 predicted proteins | sample MGYA00575352_ERZ1645187 | MGnify/ENA primary metagenome ERZ1645187 (study PRJEB40837, sample SAMN11349314) | freshwater sediment metagenome | isolation source: river sediment | host: Sediment | place: India: Wazaribad , New Delhi | collected 2017-02-21 ... | reverse complement strand
CGGTGTATTTTTCCGCATTGTTTTTCCCTCCCGTTTCTACGCGCATTATACTCCGGAGTTCGCAGTTTCCGGTTGCGTTACGCGCGCGAAAAGATACAATACTTCTACAGGATTATGGAGAACCAAAAATCCAAGGAGGTGGGTACGAATGAGGCGGAATGTCCGAAGTCTCTGGATCGTTCTTTTCGCACTCTGTGTCATTCCCACGGCGTCCCTCGCCGCGGGAACCCCGCTCAACCCGTCCGATGCATTGCTCCCGTGGACGGCCGAATCCCAGTATCTTGTGGGTCGCATCGACAATGTTCCGGAACTGGCGAAGACAATCCTTTCCTGGAGCGCCCTGTCCGGTGACGCGTCCAAAGAGCTGGGGCTCGAAGACGTCAAGGCGATCCTCGACGCGCTTCCCTTCGTCTCCGTGGCGGCAGGCGGAGGAATCGGCAAGGGAGCCATTCATGCCCACGTCGCCGCGACGGTGAAGGAACCCTTCCAGCCTATGCTGGGGCGTCTCGCCGCGGGAACCCTCACGGATGAGGACAAGGGCGCCTTCGGGATGTTCGGCGTCAAGCTCGAGGGGCCGTTCACTCCCAAAGAGTCCGTGTCCGTCTATCGCGTCGAGGGGTTGAGTCTCGGGCCCATCGGGGCGTACGTCGGGGCGAAGGAGAACCTGCTTCTTCTCGGTTTCACGGCCGACGAGGTGCTTGCGTGCATGGACGCGCTTGCGGATCCCGCGAAACGGATCAACGTCCCGCGGGCTTTCAAGGAACAGAACTACTTCATCCTGAACGACAACGGCCTTCTGCAGATGGGATTGCTGGCGGGCGGCGTGCCCGTCCTCCTGAAGGACGTCGTCCACTTCGAGGCGGCTTTCGGCCTTCAGGGCGACGACTGGGGCGCAGGGTTCTTCACGAACCTCGCGAAGGCGATGCTGTCGAAGGAAGAGCTGGAAAAGTTCGTTCCCATCAAGACGCCGCCTCTGCTGGTCGGCGGGGGGAATGTCGTTTCCGCGCTGCACACGCCGCTCGTTTTCGACCAGTTCCGCAAGTCGCTGCTGCAATACGGCGGCGAGGATGGAGCCGATTCCTACAAGGAGCTTCTCGAAGCGGCGCAGCAGGTGGGACTGACCGAGGACGACCTGAGGAACCTTCTGACCGGCACGCTCACGGCCGTTGTCGGAGGCGCGGCGAACTACGCCGGAGCGACCGGCCCCGGCGCGTACGTCGTGATGGAAGGAATGGGCGACGCGGCGAAAAAGGTCTATGACATGCTGACGGGCATGGCCGGAGGAATGGGCGCTCCGATGGAGACCCCGACCGTTGAAGGCTGGGATTCCGTCGCCGGACTGAATGTCGGGGCCACCGTGACCCTTGCGGTCAAGGGCTCGAAGCTGTTCGTCGGAGCTCTGGACACGAAGCAGCTTGCCGCGCCTTCGGCGCCGTCCCAGGAACTTTCGACGCTGCTGGCGCGAAACGACCTCTACGGATGGTTCTTCATGGATAACCAGGGACTGCTCCGGGAGCTTCTCAACGTCGTGAAGAACCGCGAAACGTGGCGTCAGATCATGGGGCCGGATACGGACGACGTCATGGAAGGCATCTTCACGATTCGCGACGCGGTGGCGCGGATGCGGTCCATCCGTCTTGAAGCGTCCGGACTCGATACCGTCCGCCTTGTTGTGGGCATGCTCACGCCGTCTGCCGATGCCGAGAAGGCGTGGGGCGAGGCCGCAGCCGCCTGGAAAACCGACAGGGAAATGCGCCAAAAGGCGCTCGAAGGAGCGAAGGAAGCTCCGAAGGATCTGAAGAAGAACCCCAAGAAATAGGATGTCGAAGAAGGCCTGACCTGCCTTTGGCAGGCGCCTCGCTTCACAATCTGACTACGGACGACGGGCGTCTGCGCTTTCCTGAGCGTGGCGCCCGTTTGTTTTTGTCCGGAGACGGAGTGTCGTTCGTATCAGAATATTCGTGATACGGTGCGCTTCGGCCGGATTCGGAGGGAGGGATGCTCCGGAGGGAATCCTGGAAACGATCAATGGAAGGATAGGAGAGACGAAGTATTGAGAAACCGCTCCGCAGTCGAATCCGCCGGGTCGGATGCCGGCGGGACGCAACGGGAGGAGAGATGACGCATGGCGAAGATGAATCCGTTTGAGATGTTCCTGAAACAGGTAGACGAGGCGATGCCGTACCTGAATGTCGAGCAGGAATACATCGACATCCTCAAGGAGCCGAAGGAAGTCCTCGAAGTCGCCATTCCGTTGAAGCTGGACGACGGAACCGTTCAGATCGTCAAGGGGTGGCGGGCGCATCACAACAACGCGCTCGGTCCGTACAAGGGAGGCGTCCGGTATCACCCGAACGTATCCCGGGAAGAGGTGACGGCCCTGTCGGCGTGGATGTCCATCAAGTGCGCCACGGCGATGCTGCCGTACGGAGGCGGCAAGGGGGGCGTCCGCGTTTCGCCCCACGACCTCACGAAGAACGAACTGGAGCGTCTGAGCCGGGCGTACGCGATGTCGATCATCCGCTTCACGGGGACCGATATCGACGTTCCGGCGCCCGATGTCTACACGGATCCGCAGATCATGTCATGGTTCATCGATACGTACGAGAAAATCAAGGGCAGAAACGAACCGTCCTGCTACACGGGCAAGCCGGTCGGACTCGGCGGCTCGCTCGGGCGGGGCGATGCGACGTCTCGCGGCGGGATGTACGTTCTCCGGGAAGCGCTCCGGGAGATCGGGCTTCTCGGAAAGCCCCTGACGGCGGCGATCCAGGGATTCGGAAATGTCGGAAGCAATGCCCACAAACTGTTCGGCGAGATCGGAATCACCGTCGTCGCCGCTTCGGACAGCAAGGGCGGAACCTATAACCCGAAGGGGCTCGATTATGCGGCGCTCATCGCGCACAAGAAAAGCGGCGGAACGGTTGCGGACTACCCGGAGGGCGAACGCATCACCACGGACGAGATCCTGGAGTCGCAGGTCGATATCCTGATCCCGGCGGCGCTCGAAGGCGTTCTGACGGAGGCGAACGCGGGCAAAGTCAAGGCGAAGACCATCCTCGAACTTGCGAACGGGCCGACGACTCCGGCCGCGGAGCAGATCCTGCATGACAACGGAGCCATGGTGATCCCCGATGTCCTCGCGAACTCCGGCGGCGTTACGGTGAGCTGTTTCGAGTGGATTCAGGGCCGTTCGGGGGACTACTGGAGTGAAAAGACCGTTCACGACAAGCTGGACGAGCGGCTCTCGATGGCCTTCCACGAAATCTGGGAGATCAGGAAGCAGCACAAAATCCGCATGCGGCAGGCCGCGTATGTCCGGGCCATAAGCAGAATTGTCCTGGCCATGCGCTTCCGGGGGATATGGCCCTGATCGGCGCACGGCTGTTCGTATAGAGTATTCCGAAAAGCGGAGAGGGGGAATCCCCGCCCCGCTTTTTTTGTTTCGCCCGTGTCAGAGCCGTATCACCCGTCCGATTTCGGTCTCTCCGTCCATATACACGGCGAACGCCCCGCGATAGACGCGCACGGCCGGGTGACGGCCCTTTTCGTACGGAGCGCCGTCGAACCAGCTCTTGTTGTACTCGTTGCCTGTTTCTCCGGCGAAGACGGGGAGATACAGGATCCCGTCAACGTCGAGATCGAGGAAGAAGTGCGTCCCGTAGGAAAGCTCGGGCGTGAAGTCGCGCTCCCGGATGCCGATTTCCACGATGCAGCCGGAGTTGCAGAGTTCGTCGTACTGCACCGGAACACCGAGGTCCGCGTTCGTGCTGCCCCATCGCCCCGGGCCGACCAGAATATAGCGGCTTCCTTCGAGACTGCGGTTGATCCGTCCGATCTCGCGCGCGATTTCGTGGTTGCGCCCGTCCGTTCCGTACAGATCCGGATCGACGTACACCAGCCATTCCGTCCGGTCGATCAGGCCGTTGCTCACCATCCGGTCGCCCCGGAACAGCACGCGTTCCGGCGGAACGTCCGGCAGGACGACGCCGGACGCCTCCGTAAACGACGAGAGCGGGCGGAGCTGGATCAGGCACATCGTCCGGTCTTCCGTGTCGTAGGTGAATTCGATGTCGACGGGCATCTCCATCGCCGTCTCAAGAGACGCCAGGACCCGGCGGACGAGCCGGAAAAAATGCGGATGCTTGTCCGGAAGGTACGAGAAGGAAAAGACCGGCCGGGAAGCCGGCGTCAAAGGACATCCGGCCCAGTAGAGCAGGTTGTCCGCGAAGACCTCGACGAACGAGTGGACGGAGGCGTGCCGTTTGAGGATGAACGGGAGGAACTGGTCGAGCCGGGCCGTCATGAAGCTGCCGAAGGTCCGGTCGATGTAGTCGAACTCGGTCTGCCCGGATCGCGCGATCTCCCGGGGCTGGTTTCCCTCGGGCCGGAGGTTGGGATTCGTGAGATAGAAGACGCGGGCGTTCGACCGCTCGACGGTTCGCGTCCCGAGGCCGAAGCAGAGGCGCATCACGCCGTCCTCCTTGCGGACGCGCGGCGTCGGACGGCGGTACACCCGCGAGAATGCGGCCCCCGCAAGTTCCGGGTAGTACAGATCGTCGCGGAGCTTTCCCGTGATCGGCTGGATCAGGACGGCCATGGCCTCGTCCTCGTCGCGGCAGCCGTGCTTCGCCCTGTAGGCGCGGGGCGCGGGTTTGAACAGGGAGGCCCAGACGGTCCGCAGGGAATCCTCGATCTCACGCATCCGTCGTTCGGGATCGCCGATGTTGGCGGAGAAACACGTATCGTACTTCCCGGCGAAGGAGAGGCGCACGGAATCCTCGAGCGTGGAACTCGACCGGATGGCGAGAGGAACGCCGTTCAGCAACGCGAGCCCGCGTTCGAGGTCCCTCGTGAAGCTTTCGCGGAAGCGCCCCTTCGAGAAGGCGATGGCGATCCGCTCCCAGTCGGGCTCCCGGTATGCCCACTCCATATCGTTGTCGCGGATGTATCCGAGAAAGACCCCGGCGCCGACGACCAGCGTGACGGGGGGAAGAAGGACCGATCCGGAGAGCGGACCGGCCGAGATTGTGCGATGCGCGAAAGCCAGCCCTTTCGCCTTGCCTCCGACCCCTCCTTCGCCGATCAGCCATCCTCTTTCCGCGTAGAAGGGCGTTGCGTCGTAATTGAAAAAATCGCTGCGTTTTCCCGTCTCCGGCATGCGACTCATCCCACCCCTCGTTCGTTTCGGCCGGCGCGGGGAGAGCGTATTCGGGAAAAAGGCGTCGTCCGTGTCCGTATGCCTGCGTGAGCGCAGCCCGGTTCGCGATGTCGCGTCTCTTGCCGGGGCTAACGTGTATGATATAATCCACAATCGGGCGAAACAAGAGCCCGCACGATCGATGACGAGGAGGTGTGCTGTCTATGACATGGGCGTTCCGGTGACGGTGTGATGCGGCAATGCACGGGATGCATTCATCGCGAACAACGCTGTCGGCTGACCGACGGACGCTCATATCGACCGGACCCCTTCCCCGTTTGTTCCATTCCCCCTCCTGTCGCTGACCGTTCGTTCTTTCCCCTTTCGGTATCGTACGCTGATTTTCCGGTAACCGCTCGTTCAGGGTCCAACCGATTGCGTCGTCGCTTCTTCCCGAAACCGCGCCTGTAGCCGGGCATAGGCGGCTATTGGCGTTGATACCCTAAAATGGATGACGAACACAAACGGCAGTGACGCCGTGAAAGGAGCATGAATCATGGAACGAATCGATGCGATGGGAAAGAACTGTCCGCAGCCTGTGATGATGACCAGGGCCGCCGTCGACAAAGGGGCCACGGAGCTGGAGGTGCGTGTGGACAACGAGATCGCCGTCTCCAACGTGGAGAAGTATCTCAGGAGCCGGGGATACGAAACGACGCGCTCCGGCGCTGCAGGGACGTTCACCGTGCGAGGCAAAAAGACAGGCGAGGCCGGATCGGCGCCGGAACGTATTTGCGCGCCGCAATTGTCCGTTGGGGGCGACTATGCGGTGCTGCTCCTCTCAAAGACTCTTGGGAACGAATCTCCGGAACTCGGGGACGTCCTCATGAAGGCGTTTCTCGGGACGCTCGCCCAGCGGAAGGATCTGCCTTCGGTCGTTGCGCTCATGAACGGCGGCGTCTTCCTTGCGTTGCCCGACCACTCGACGTGCGACACGCTGAAGGAAATGGAAGCGAACGGGGTGAAGGTGCTCGTCTGCGGGACCTGCGCCAGGCATTTCGGGATCGTCGAATCCGTCGGCGTGGGCAGCGTTTCCAATATGTTCGAGATCACGGAAGAGGTCCTTTCGGCGTCGAAGAACGTCGTGATAGGGTAGCGAGGACGCGGCTTCCGGCCGGTCCCGGAACTCCGCCACAAGGCGGCGCCGGAACGTAAAAAAAGGGGGGCCGCGTCGCGCGGCCCCCCTCAGCGTATCGCACCCGGGCTTCGGCCCGATTCTCAGCGCTTGATCGTGATCCGCCCCTCGAGCGCGGGTTTCATGCCCCCCTTGAAGCGGAGATATTCCGCGACGGCCTCCGCGTCCAGGATATAGAGGTCTTTCAGGTCCTGCGCGTTCTTTTTGAAGACGGTCATCTTGTCGCCGCCTCCGGCCACCCACGTCGATGTCGTGACCGTATAGCGCTTGTCGTCGTCAAGCGGGACCCACACGCCGGGCTTGTCCTCGACGAGGATTGACGTGACGCGCCTGCCGGGCTGCTTCGTCACGCCGTCGTTGTCGATCAGCGCCGGGGGGAGGCGAAGGTCGATCGTGATCCGGAGCCCGGAAAGCTGCTGAAAGCCTCCCGTCGGGGTCCGGAGCCTGCCGTCGTAGGGATCGCCCGTCCCGATCAGCGCCGAGGCCGACGTCTCCATCGCCTCGCGGATGTCCTTTCCCGACAGCGTCATCCGGAAGAGGGAATTCCCGTAGGGCATGAGTTCGACCATCGTCTTGTAGGACGCCGACCCGGCCGGAATCACGCGGTCGCCGCGGATGCTGCCGCCGTTCTGGATGCCGATCTGCGTGTTGCCCCGCCAACGGAACGCGTCCGCGACGAAGTTCCCGACCGCCGACTCCGCCCCGCGGACGACGACCTTCCGGACATCCGCCTGGTCCATCGGGCCGAGCGGAACGCCGAGCTTCTTCTCGAGTTCCTCCCGGTACGGATCGATGATGAGCGACACCTTGAAATCCTGCGGGACGTCCTTCGTCAGTTCCCGCACGATCCAGCCCGAGTTCGCGGCGTCCAGCGCGCCGTCCTTCACGCGGACCGTCATGACGCCGAGGTAGCGGCACATGGATCCCGCCTGGCCGATGATGGTCTTCCAGCCACCGGGCCCCTCGACGATTTCGGGTTTCGTCATGAGGTCGTGCGAATGCCCGCCCACGATCGCGTGGACGCCGGCCGTCGACGCCGCCAGCGCGCGGTCCGCGTAGAGTCCGGCGTGGCTCATCGCGACGATGACGTCGCACCCCTTTGCTTTTAGAACGCGCACCATTCGGTCGGCGACCGCCGTCAGGTCCTGCTCGGCCTTGAACGCGCCGCTGCCGCTCGTGACCATCGCGAGTTCGGGCGGCACGAGGCCGAACAGCCCGACTTTCAGACCGTTCTTCATCGTGAAGACGGCGCTCGTCGCCCACGGGGTTTTTCTGTCCGGATCGCGCGGCCGCAGGTTCGAGACGACGATCGGAAAGCGCGCCCACGCGAGCGCGTCCCGGAGGACGTTTTCGCCGAGGTCGAATTCGTGGTTGCCGAGCGTTCCGGCGTCGAAGCCGGCGAGGGAGAGCCCCCGGAGTTCGACTTCGCCGTGGTAGAAGTAGAAGAGCGGGCCTTCGTTGACGTCTCCTATGGACAGCGCGAGGACGTTCCCGGGATCCTTCGCCTTTTCCTCGCGGACGAGCGTCGCGGCGCGGGCGAGACCGCCGACCTCGACGTCCTTCTTTCCGTCTTTCGTTTCGACCGAGATCGTGTACGGGAAGATGTGGCTGTGCATGTCGTTGATCGACAGAAGCGTCACGGTTCCGGAGGATGCGCCTCCGGCCCACGCGACGGACAGGAATGCGAAAACGAGCGCAAGCGCCGCGAGGGCGCGTCCGGTGCGTTTCATGGAATCTCCTTTCGGGGCGGAGCCCATCGGTTATTTGTACTCCTTCACGACGATCTTGCCGTCGGCGATGTCCTTCGTGATCGCCTTGAGACGCGCCGCGACGTCGGCCGGGATGAGCCGGAGGGCGCTTTCGGACCAGGAGAGGTCGACGCCGCCGTTCTTCAGTTCGTAGGAGACGGTCGTATCGCGCGGGAAACGTCCCTCCGCCTTCGCCTTGATCATGTCGAAGGTCGCGACGTCCAGCCGCTTGAGCATCGAGGTGAGGACGACATCGGGGGCGAGGTGCTCCTGGGGCGAGTCGACGCCGATCGCGTAGAACCGCGCCTCCTTCGCCGCCGCGATGACGCCTTCGCCGGAACCACCGGCGACCTGGAAGATCACGTCGGCGCCGTTCTTGTGCTGGTTCAGCGCCATTTCCTTGCCCCTGGCGGGGTCGTTCCAGCTCCCGACGAAGCCCGTGATGACCTTGCAGTTCGGGTCGATGTGCTTCGCGCCCTGCTCGTACCCGACGAGGAAGTTATGGATGACGGGGATATCCTCTCCCCCGACCGCTCCGACAATCGCCTTGCCCGAGACGAGCGGATCGTTCCTGCGCGTCGCCATCATCGCGGCCAGGGCTCCGGCCAGGAAACTGCCCTCGTTCTCCTTGAAATCGACATACGTGACGTTTTCGGTCTTCCCGTCGACGTCGAAGTACGCGAAATCGGTCTTCTTGAACTTCGGGGCGACCTGCTCGATCGCATCGATGAACTCGAAGCCGACGACGATCACGAGATCGAAGTTCTTCGCGGCCGTGGCGATGTAGGTCACGTAGTTCGCGGGATCGAAGTTGCACTCCATGACCTTCACCGCCGCGCCGAGTTCCTTTTCCGCCCGCCTGAGCCCGGCGTTCGCGGAGTCGTAGAAGGACGCATCGCCGAGCTTTCCCGCAATGACGAGCGCCGCTTTCGTCCTGTCCGCCGCAAAACCGGACGCCGACCACGCCACCACCGCGACGATCATCAGGAACACCATTGCCGCACGCCGTTTCATCATACGGTCCTCACCTCTTTGTGTGGGATTCCCCGGAATGCGGGGTCTTTCGGCCCGGCGCATGGAGCCTGCCGGGAAGCCGCCATTGTTTCGCAACCAGTGCGACGATCACGAGGAGATACGGGAGCATCAGCGTCAGATGGCTGGAGAAACCATGCGATTGTAGTTCAATGCCGGCCGCTTGTGCAAGTCCGAAGAGAAAAACGCCGACGACAGTCCATCCGAGCCGTCCGTCTCCGAAGATCACTGCGGCGACGGCGATCCAGCCCCGCCCCGCGCTCATTCCGGAGACGAACGCTAGAAGGTAGGATGTCGAGAGGTACGCGCCCGCGATTCCGACGAGAACGCCGTTCACGAGCAACGTCCGGTAGCGCATCCGCGCGGGGGAGACGCCCGCTGACGCCAGCGCCTCCTCGTTGTTGCCGGCGCCTTTGAGCCGCATGCCGAAGACGGTGTTCCGGTCGATCCACAGCATGACGGCAAGCACCGCGAACGCGCCCCAGACGGCGATCGACAGACCGTCGAGCCAGTCGGGCAGAAAGGAAAGCGAAACCTCGGGCATCGGAACGATGCTCGGGTCGCGAAACCCTCCCTTCGTGTGGAAGAAGTACTTCATCAGGATCATGACGACGTTGTCCGCGAGGACGTTCAATGTCATTCCCACGACCCAGACGTTCGATCGCAGCGTGACGCACAGCAGCCCGAAGAGCAGGTTGTACGCGAGGGACGCCGCAACTGCGCACGCGACGCCGGCGATCCATCCGCCGAGATGATAGTTGCCGAGGATCGCGAAGAACGACGCGAGAAGCATCGCTCCTTCCTGGCCGATGTTGAGGATGCCCGTCTGCTGCGTCCACGCGCCCCCGAGCGCGGCGTAGAGGAGGGGAGCGGCCATCCGGAGCGTGGCGCGGAGAAGATCCATGTCAGTCCTCCCGGATCCGGTTCGCGAGGCGGTCGGCCACGGCGACGCCGGCGGTGACGAAGAGCACGGCGCAACAGACGATGACCGAGACCAGCTCGGTCGGGATGTCCGTCGCAAGCTCCATTTCAAGCGCGCCCGAACTCATCACGGCGTAGATCAGCGCGGCGGCGATTCCCGCGACCGGCCGGTCGGCCGTCATCATCGCGAGGATCATGCCCGTCCATGTGTAGCCCGGCGAGAGGGTGGTCAGGAAACGGTAGTGGTCGCCGACGACAAGCAGCGCGCCGGCGAGTCCCGCCAGGGCGGCGCTCGCCATCATCGCCTGCATCCGCCGCGACCGCGCGTCGATCCCTGCGTAGCCCGCAAACGTCGCGTTCATGCGGCAGCAGCGCCACTCGTATCCCGCCACTGAAGCGATCATCCAGAGCGCGACGAGAAGAACGGCCGCGGCTGCGATGAATATCCCCCAGTTCAGCGTCCCGAACGCGTGAAAGTGCGGCAGCCGCATGGCCTCGGCAATTCTGTCCGTCGTTCCGGAATTCGCGCGGGCCCCCGCGTAGGGGCCGGTCGCGAGCCATGTCGTGAAAAGGATGGCGATGGAATTGCACATGATCGTGAGCACGACGATGTTGAGCCCCTTGTCCAGGCTCAGTCGCGCGGGCATCCATGCCCAGAACATCGCCGCCCCCATGCCGAGCGCGAGGCCGAGGACGGTGAGGAGCGGACCCGGGAGGAAACCGAGATCGATTCCGACCCAGGCCGCAGCGAAGGCTCCGAGGAAAAGCTGGCCTTCCGCGCCGATATTCCACATCCCGCCGTTGAACGCGACGGCGATGCTCATCGTGGCCAGAACGATCGGGACGGCGCGCGCAAGCGTCACAAGGACAGCGTCGCCGTCTCCGAGCGCGCCGCGGATCATGCTCGCGTACGCGGCCAGCGGATCGGCGCCGTAGAGCGCGATGAACACGCCGCCGAGGACCAGGCTGAAGCCGAACGACAGAATGATGATGATCAGATCCCGGTGTTCCCGGGCGAATGAATGCTTCATGAGAGCATCAGCGCTCCGATCCGGTCCCTGCATGCTTCCGTGCGCGACAGCACGGAAGCGATGCGTCCCTTTGAAAGAACCGCAATCCGGTCGCTCAACGCGAGGATTTCGTCGAGGTCCGCGGAGATCAGGGCGATGGCTCGTCCCTGTGCGCGCAGCGCGAGAAGGCGTTCGTGGATGTCCGCGCATCCGCCGACGTCCACGCCCCGCGTGGGTTGCGCGGCGAGAAGGAACTTCGGGTCGTGCTCCAGCTCGCGCCCCATGACGAGGCGCTGCATGTTTCCCCCGGAGAGCGTCCCGGCCTGGACGGCGTCGTGCGTCGCGGCGACTCCGTTCCCGGCGAGCAGCGCACGCGTGAAACGCCGGATGGCGCCGTTTTTCCGGAAGGGACCGGCCCGGAAACGCTCCTCCCACTGGCTTCCGGCAAGGGCGTTGTCGCTTACGCTCGCGAGCGCCGCAAGACCTGTACGGATGCGGTCCTCGGGGATGAACGCCATGCCCTCCTCGCGGCGTTTCCAGACGGAATGCCGCGAAATGTCCTC
>ERZ1645187.4283-NODE-4283-length-11609-cov-7.986239_pt1 | contig 11609 bp, 8 predicted proteins | sample MGYA00575352_ERZ1645187 | MGnify/ENA primary metagenome ERZ1645187 (study PRJEB40837, sample SAMN11349314) | freshwater sediment metagenome | isolation source: river sediment | host: Sediment | place: India: Wazaribad , New Delhi | collected 2017-02-21 ... | reverse complement strand
CGGCCAAGGAAGCCGCAACCCCTTGAAAGTTCTCGACCACATTCAAAGCCCTGGTTCGTCCGTCCCAAAGCCTGCCCGTCGTTCCGGCGATGCCGGACAGCCATCTTTCGTGCCCCCGATGGCTGCCGCGCCGTTGGTCGGCGGCGAGCCGCGCCGGCACCTCGGTCGCCGCATCCGAGGGCCCTCCGGCGTTTGAGTTGGGGGGCGGCGTTGTGGCGATTGCGCGATGCGCTTAGTTGGAGAGTTCGGGATAGCTGCGCGGCGCCTGCCGGAATTTTTTTCGATCCACCCTTGCGCGTGACTGGTCCCTTAACCGATACCAGGGCGTTCCACCCTGTCCCGATAAGGCGTAGCGAACGCGCTGGGGGGCGCCGCTTTGGGGCACGGTCGCTTGTCGAACCTTTCGCGGACGATCGACAGCCACCCGGAACCGGACGATTGTCCAGCCATGAAAATAAGCCGCTTCGTCGGAACGCGCCTTCTACTTCGCTTCGAACTCCACCCGCCGGTTGACCGCGTGCTGCGTTTTGGCGGTGGCGTTGGGGATGAGCGGTTCCCCCTCCCCGCGACCTTCCGGGTGCAGGCGTTGCCCCAATCCCGGTTGCAACCGGTTCAGTTCCGCCACGACGGATTTGGCGCGGCGCTCTGATAAGCGTTGATTGGGTTCGGGCTGTCCGACCTCGTCGGTGTGGCCGATGACCTGAAATGAAAACCCGCGGGTAGGCTCTTCGCTCATGGCTTGGGCGATTTCCCGCAATTGCGCCTGGCCTTGCGGCTTCAGCTTCGCCGAATTGGAATCAAATTCTACCCGCAGGACGATGCGTGGCTTGACCCCAGGGGATCGCATGGAGCGAAAAACGGACGCAATCTCGTCCACCTTGAGTCCGCCCCGCTCCGCCAGCGCGTTTTCAAAGGCGGTGTAAGCTTCATTGAACCAGGGTGGTGTGACCCGTGCGGGCTCCTTGGACCCGTTAGGCGGTTGCAACAGCGCCCGTGCATACACGTCATAGGTGGCCTTGGCGTCACCCCAGCGTCCCTGACCGCGCTGGGCTTCCGCCACCACCATCCAGCCGGTCAGTCGCTTTTCCCAGTTCTGGGGATCGGCAGCGGAGATGGCTTCATTGGCTGCGGCTTCGGCCTCGGCATAGCGCTTCAGTTGCAGCAGAGTATCGGCCAGGGCATAGCGGGTCTGAAAGACGCCCGGACACAGCGCAATGGACTCTTGCAGCCGCTCTACCGCCTCGGCGGTGCCCGGTTGCTGTTGCGCCTGTTGGTAGAGTGCTTCGGCGCGCGGCTGATCGCCGGGGTTTTTACATAGCGTCTGCGCGTGGGCGGCGGCGCTGCTCAGCAGTCCGGCCAGCACCAGCGCGCTGGCCTGCGCCCGCTGTTTGATGGCAGGTGAATGGGGTATCGGTTTCACTCGCAGGTCTCCTTCTTCGGCCAGCTTTGCAGTTCGCCGGGTTGGGGTTGGTAAATCTCCAGCGCCAGCCGGTGCGCGCCCAGTACCCGAACCTTGGCCAGCGCATCCAGCAGCAGATCGAAGCGGGCGCCATCGGTCGGTGTGATTTGGTAGGTGCTGGTGATGGCCTCGGGCGGCAACGGTTGATCGAGCAGCAAGGTGTATACGGTGTCCACCCCCGCCGGCGGTGCGGTCTGGGCGGCCCACAGCGTTTGCGCCTGTCCGGCCGGCACGGGTTGTTGCCATTGTCCCTTCCGCTGGCGGTCGTCCGCGCCGGCCAGCGGATACAGCCATTGCACCGTGCCGTCGCTGAACCGGTCGACGACCAGCGGATAGCCTTTTTGGTCGGCGTTGTAGGCCAGATTAACCTTGATGCAGTGCGCCGCATCGCCGATGGGCAGCCGGCTGGTGGCGTTGGGATCGGTGAGTTCCAGTCCGACCGTCGCCCGGCCGGTCTGCTGGGCGGTGCTGGCGATCCGGTCCAACAACTGTTGGCGGCGCTGGGGTTCCGGGAGGGTGGGCGATGCCGGTGGCACGGAATCGGGCTTCGCTGGGGCGGGGGCCGGTGTGGCGGTCTGGGGCCGCTGGTCGGCTACGAACAGCGGTTGGCTGCGGCTTTGGCGGCCATCTTCCACGCTCTGCGGTTGCAGCTTGGGTTGATGGCCATAGGGGCGGCTGGCTATGAAGCTGGTGACACCGGTGGCGAATTCGTCCACCGTTATCACCCCGTCGCCGTTTTTGTCCAGCGGCCCATACTCCGGCAGACGGCGGTCGTTCAGCGCCCGCAACAGGGCGTCGGTGAAGGCGCCATGAGGGCGGCCATCCGCCGTGGGGAATTGCTGGATCGTCTTCCTGTCAATGTCCGTCGCGGACTGATTGGCGGCGCTGGCGGCGAATGTGACGGCATTCTGGTAGGGATAGGGCTGATATCCCACCGAACCGGACCCAAAGCTGCCGGGATCGAAGCCTGGCGCGGCGCGGGGCGTCAAACCGGCTAGACTGTGGGTGCTGTTTTCCGAAAAACAGGCATCGATCCAAGCGGTCAGGTGGGCCTTTTTATCGTCAAGTTTCTCAAACCGGGGGCGCAAGTCATCGCGGCCAATGATGAGCGATTTACGCTGCGCCGCCGCAGCGCCCTCCCGCTTGGCGTCATAAGGCACCAACGCGCCGGCGGTGTGCGGCAGCGCCAGGCCTGCGCCGGCTTTGGGATCTTCGGAACTGGTGCCGTGGCCGCTGAAATAGAACAGCACGTGATCGCCGGGTTTGGCGTCCCGGACCAGATCGTCCAGCGCCGTGAGGATTGCGGCGCGGGTGGCTTTATCGTCCTGGAGCACGGTGACCCGGTCGAATCCCCACTTTTTCAGTGCCTCTGCCATGGCTTGGGCGTCGTTGGGCGGTCCTTCCAGTTTAAGCTTGGGCGCCTGCTTATCGGCATACTCGCCAACCCCGACCAGCAGGGCGTGGCGTTGGCTGGCCGCGTTCGCCGCCAGTGGCAGCGTCAAGCCCATGGCGATTAGCGCCAGCACAACCGTTCGATGTCGGATTTTGGGATGCTTCGATTTCGAGAGCGTGGTCATGCGTGGTCTCCTCTCCTTCAAGGTTGGGGGATGGCGGGGCGCTACCTTCATGAAGGGTTGACGGACACGCGGGGCTTTTCTGACAAGCATCTTCACTCCCCCCTTTTGCAAAGGGGGGAGCCGTTCTGTCACCTTGACATGGATTACTTCAAGCACCGACTCCAATTCCTGCAATACCTGCCGGTTATCAAAGCGCAGCACCCGCAACCCCATCGTTTCCAAGGTCTGCGTGCGTACCACGTCATACTGTAGTGCATCCGGGGTGTAATGCTGTGAACCATCCAGTTCAATGACCAGCATGGCTGCGGGGCAATAAAAATCAACGATATAGTGGGATAACGGTTTCTGCCGATAAAAGGGTACGCCCAAAATCTGCTTACACCGCAACCGCTTCCACAAAACCTGCTCGGCATCCGTCATATTCTTGCGTAATTCACGAGCACGCAGCTTATGTTCAGCATCATAAGGCAGCATCATGATCTCCCAACCGTTCAGTTCCCCCCCTTTGGAAAAGGGGGGTAGGGGGGGATTTGGCCCCGTCGCCCATGCGAAATCCCCCCCGGCCCCCCTTTTGCAAAGGGGGGAGTAACCCCCCAAAAATGCGCGGGAAAAAATCGCCCCGCGCTGCGTGCGGGGGTAAAGGGAAAAAGACTAAAGATCAAATGGTTAAAGCGATCTGGCGAGGCGGAAACCCAGGGAGTTGAAGCAGTTGGACGGGTTTTTCCGGTCGCGTTTAGCGGAACGCACACTAGCCGGCATAAAGTTGGCCCAGGAGCCGCCCCGCACCGCCAGGGGGCTTGTTGTATCTTTATTAGCGCATTTCGCCTCTGAGCCATCGTAGTCCTTGGCATACGCCGAGCAGGTCCATTCCCACACGTTCCCCAGCATGTCGTATAGCTTCCAGCCGTTCGGCTGATACGAACCCACCGGGGCCGCGTCCAGGTATCCGTCCCGACACTGAATCATCTGGATCGCTTCCCCATAAATACTCATAATAACGCGATAGCGGGTCTTCGCTTCCAGGCCCGCAACGTTGGCATAGCGGCACGCTTGGTTAGGATCGTCTCCCCAGTGCCGCGCCCCCGTCGTCCCCGCTCGCGCCGCATACTCCCATTCCGCTTCACTCGGCAGCCGGTAGGGCTGGTCCGTTTGGTCCGATAACCACTTTATATAAGCCAGCGCGTCGTTCCAACTCACACACACGACCGGGTGGTTATCCTTGTGCTCGTGACCCGGTTCGCGCCAGCTCAAGTCTATCTGCTCAACCCCTTCGGTGTTTTCGGGCCACGCAGAGCAGCCTTTCTCCGTGTTCCGTTCGGCGTCCGTCTGGTAGCCGCTCGCGTCCGCAAACCGCTTGAACTCCCCGACCGTCACTTCATACTGCCCCAGCGCAAAGGCACGCTCGATCTTCACAGGGTGTTGCTGTTCCTTCGCGTCGCCCGGTTCCCGCCCGGCTTCGCCCGAGGGACTACCCATTTTGAATTCCCCCGCCGGAATCACTACCATCGCCGGTCCCTGTGTCCCGTCGCTCAACGTGTCCCGGAACACCTGACCTGCCTGGGGGCGACGGCCTTCCGTCGGCGCTTCCTCGGACACCGTGGGCCGGAAGGGCGACGGTACGCTGGCGCTGGCGACCGGGGCGGGCTGGGGCGGTGGCGGCTCGTCGGTCAGATAGATCGGCTTGCGCCCAAACGCGCCATACAACCACGGTTCCTGCGTCTTGGTGGTGGTCTCCAGCACGTCTTCCCGCACCGCGCCAAACAAGCTCGGCAACGGCAACGGCTCCTGGCGATAGTTCCGCAGATAGTTCAGCAGCGCCGCCGTGTACACACTGTTCTGGCCGCTCCCTTCCTGCGCCTTCGTCCCGTCTTTCGCCGCATAGGCGACGTATACCTGGCCGCTCGGCTCCACCGGCTTCAGTCCTTTCCCCACCCAATCCTTGGTTCGGCCATCCGCCAGGCGCATTTGATTGGCCAGCGGGTTATCCCGGCAGGCATCCAGAATCACCAGCCCATAGCCCCGCGCGCCGCCGACCTGGCTCAACACGTCGTCCAGCCGCACCGCTTCCAGCGGCGCCCTGCTTTCATGCTCGAGCTGGGCAGTCACTGGAATCAGATAGTTCGTACCTCCCACTTCCATGCCATGCCCGGAAAAATACACCACCGCCGCCGTGGCCTGACGCGCCTGCTCGCCAAAATCCCCCAACGCCGTTTCCATCCCGGCCTTACTCTGGTCCAACAGTGGCCCGATCACGCGAAAACCCAGTCCAGTCAACACCTTGGCGATCTCCCTCGCGTCGCGTTCCGGGGTATTCAAACGGGGTGCATGGGCATAGTTGCTATTACCGATCACCAGCGCCACCTTTTCGGCGACCGCTGCTCGCCCACCGCCGAGCAGCAGGCTGATCACCAGCAGGACGCCGCCTCCCCACCACCGTATCCGATGCATTGTTTTCTCCCCTTTACAACCGCTAAGGCGATTTCCACAACCAAGACTATACCTGAATGGGCGGAGCCTCCCCCCTTTGAAAAAGGGGGGCCGGGGGGATTTGGCCCAGGGAGTGCCCCATGCCAGCGGGGAAATCCCCCCTCACCCCCCTTTTTCAAAGGGGGGGATGCTGACTACTCGACCTTGAGCACCTGTTTGTACCAGCCCCAGCGCAGGCCGCGATCCAGCACCACGCCCGCTGGCTGGAATACGCTGGCACTGGCACTGGCCCCGGCGCCGCTTTGGAGCGTATCCCGCACCTGGGGCGGCAGCACCCGCGCCAGGCCGTCCTCCTGACTGGTCACGATAAACGCCAGCAGATGCACACCGGTCGGTTTGTCGAGCACCAGCTTGTAGCCCTCGCCGGGAATGACCCGCTCGCGCCCGCCGGTAACCTGATTATCCGGCTCCACTTCATTGGGGAACAGCAACGACACCCGATCCTGGCTGTCCACCTGCACTACCCACAGATAGCCGTTGTCGCGCGGCGTGACCGTGAACCGCACCGGGTCACCCACCGCGCCGCTGCTGGGGCCGGAAACCTGGACCACAATCGCGTCGGTCGGCGCGGCCAGTTGATCCAGCGCCGCCCAGCGTTCGCCGACGTGAACATACTGGTCGTTACAGGCGCCAAGCAGCAACAGCGCCAACCCCACGATGCCCAGACCGAGGGCTTTACCCACGAATCGATTTGAATACCCCATCTTCGGACTCCTTGAACGTTCGCAAAACCGGACAGGAACCGCCGCTCCCCCGTCAGAGAGAGCAACGTGAGTTTATTTTTGATAAAAATCGATGATTACACTGGCCGCCGTGGCTTTGGGTTCCGCGCCGGTAGAAGGTTTGGCCCTGGCGGCAGGAGATCTTGCCGATTTCATCGCCCACAGACCCGCTGCGGACAAGTGGGCAAAGACCTCATCCCCTGGCTTCAGAGTGGGATCGACCCGGTTCTTGCGGATGCCATCGTTGTAGAGTCCCAGCGGCTCCGAGGTCACCAGTGCGACGAACAACGATTTGGAAGCTGGCGGATTGGCGGTCAATCCCCACCCCGCGTCATCCGAGGGCGGCAGCTTGATCGTGGCGCCCGCTTCGTACCGGGTTTCCTTGGCCCAGGCATTGGGAAACAGCACCAGGGATTTTTCGCTGCCACTGTCCACAGTCACCACGCTAAGATAGCCGCCCATATTTTTCGGCAGTTGCAGTTGCAGGGTGTACCACTGGCCGACTTTGATCCGCGTGCCCAAGTCAACGGTGAAGGACATCCCGGGATCGCCATACTGCTTCAGCACTTCCTCGAACTGCGCCCACAATTCCCCGTGCGGACTTTCGTGGGTGCTAGAGACCAGCGAGAGCTTTTTCGTGAACAGCTCTGGGTTGCCTTGCAGTTGCGGAGTAAACTGGTATTCCTTAGGTTTAACATTGGCCTGGATGAACGCCTCCGCCCCATTGCGCAATTCCTGGGGGGTAATGCTGGGCGGCGCTTTGACGGCTTTCAGCGTCTCGTTCAGCCCCAGGGTGAAAAAGCTGCCGTTGGCGGACGCGCGGGCGGGCTCGTCGTCCTGTGCCGCGTTGATGGCAACGTAGCGGGCGCTGGCCGGGGGATCGCGGCGGTTAGTGCCCCGCTCGGCGGCGACAGGGGATTTGGCCGGGATATCGAAGTAGCCCAGGCCCTTGACTTCACCGGTCGTCGCCGGCGTATGGGCCGAGTCCTCCAAGGGGGCGAGGCCCCGGTTCGAGACCGATTTGTCCACCGTGCCGCTGTTGCAGGCATCCACCAGCATCAGCAGTTCGCCGTTTTTCATCTGGCCGATCAACGCCCCGATCTCGTCGTCCAGCAGTACATTCTGGGCTTGTTCCCCACCCATATTGGAATCGTACAGGATCAGAGCTTCGTCCATGCCGTCCGCTTCGTCGCCGTTGGTGTCCTTGAACTGGGCGCCGTGGCCGCTGAAATAGAACAGGGCGCGGTCGCCGCTGCCGAGACCGCTGGCCAGTCGTTGCAACGCGGCGCGGACGTTGGCGTAGGTGGCCTGTTGATCCTGCAAGACCTCGACCTGGCTAAAGCCCAGCAGCGGCGCCCAGTGCAGCATCGTGTTGACGTCAATGTCGATCCCATTCAATTTGGGGAAATTGCGTTCATTGACATAGCTTCCCACCCCCACCAGCAACGCCCGGCTGGCGGCCTGGGCGGTTCCCTTCTGCCAGGAGCGTGAATTCGCGCCCGCTGCCAGGGTTGGGGATGGTTTGTCCGGCAGCGTGACGGTGGTTGTCGGATCGATTGGCTTTTCGGGCGACCGCTGGCCGAACGCCCGCCACCCGATGACGGTGCCGGACAGTATCCCGGCGATGGCCAGGCCGGTGGCGAGGCCGATCATTTTTGCATTCATAGCAACACTCCTGGGGGTAAAGAGTGACCGTAAATCAGCGGCGCACCGTGAAGGCAAAGTCCGCGGTGGGTTGCGGGCGATCCAGCACCACACCCTTGGCGTCAAGGGCGGCGGCGCCGTTAGCGGGTAAGCGACCATCGCGGCTGAAGATCACCACCATGCGCTGCGGGCCGGCCGGTTCGGTGATCGTGCCGGTTTCCTCATAGGCCCGGTTGGCGCGCACCTCGCGTTCGAGCACCCGCACCAGGTCGCCGTCGGGTTCGCGCAGGAAGACATGGGCGTAGCCGTCTTCGGTGGCGCCAAACACCAGCCGGAAGCGGTCGCCGAGGCGGTAGTCGGCGCGATCCATCCGCACGAACGGCAGGGTGGCGCCGGCGGCCGGCGACGGGGAAGCGGGGCGGCGCCGTTCGCTGCTGACGTTAAAGGCGATCCGGTGGATGACGGTGTCGGCGCTGGCGGGCGGCGGCGCGGCGCCATCGCGCTTGATGCGAATGCCCTTTTCTTCGAAAGCGCTGTCGAGGGCCACGGCTTTGGCGTTCCATCCACTGCTGGCGTCGGTCTGAGCGCGCCGCGCCAGGTCGATATCCAGCCAGCGGGTGCTGGCGATCAGGATGATTTCGTGGGGTCCGGATTCGTCGGCCCGAAGGCTCAGGCCGGGATTGGGGATCGGGTGGTTCCAGCCGCCCTGGTATTTGTTGCCGGTTTGCGCGGGGCTGGGCACCAGCAGTACGGCGTCGCCGCGCGGGTCGCGGGCGTAGGCCCACAGGTAGAAGGTGCGGTTGCCGCGTACTTCCAGCTGGATCGGTTCGCCAATGGCGTATTGGGATTTGGTCCCGGTGACCTCCAGTTGCAGGGCGCCGGGCTGGGGTTCAATGCGAACTTGCTTGGCGTCCAGGTCCGCGGCGGTGGCTGGTGCGGGCGTGGGAGCCGCCGAGGGCTGTTGGGCGGTCGTGGCGGTGCTCAGGCTCAACAGCAGCGCGGCGACGGCTATGGTAGGTTTCAACGTGGCGTTCATGCGTGGGTTCCTCTTGACGTGGTGGTGGGGCGGCTGGGCGCCGCCTTCATGAAGGGTTGACGGACACGCGGGGCTTTTCCGACAGGCTCTAAAGGCGCCAGTTCGTTTTCGCCGTAAAGGCGCCACGTTGGGGGTTCGAACTTTCGTGAACCGGCTATGCTCCCGGCTTTTTTGCCGGAGGTAGCCATGAGTAATCGGAGGTTCGAGATGTATCAGTATCGACAAATCCTGGTGCGGATGCGCCAGGGCGATTCGGACCGGGACATTACCCGGTCTCGGTTGATGGGGCGCAAGAAGGTGGCCCAGATTCGGGCGATCGCCCACGAGCGGGGTTGGTTGGCGCCCGACGCGCCGTTGCCGGAAGACGCGGTGCTGGCGACGCTGTTCGCGCGCCCGGCCGGAGTGCCCCGCCAGTGTGTGTCCACCCTGGAACCCTGGCGGGACCAGATCATCGCCTGGCGAAATGAAGGCATCCAAGGGACGACCATCCATGCGGCCCTGGTGCGCCGCCACGGCTACACGGGGAGTTATGCCTCGGTCCATCGCTTCGTGCGCCAGTTGCCGGGCACGGCCGCGCCGGCGGTACCGTTGCGGCTGAGCTTCAAACCGGGGGAGGCCGCCCAGGTCGACTTCGGCGCCGGGCCGGTGATCGCCGACGTCCACACCGGGGAACTCATCAAGACCTGGTTCTTCGTGATGACCCTGTGCTGGTCGCGCCATCAGTACACCGAACGGGTGCGCGACCAAAGTACCGCCACCTGGCTGGCCTGCCACCGCCGCGCCTTCGAGGCGTTCGGCGGGGTGGTGGGCCGGGTGATCATCGACAACCCCAAATGCGCCATCATCCGGGCCTGCTATTACGACCCCGAAGTCCAGCGGGCCTACGCCGACTGCGCCGAGGGGTATGGGTTCCGGATCGATCCTTGTCCGCCCCGGGATCCCCAGAAAAAAGGCATCGTGGAGGCCGGCGTCAAATACGTGAAGGGCGCCTTCCTGCCGTTGCGCGAGTTTCGCAGCCTGGCCGACGCCAACCGGCAACTGGCCGACGGGGTGCGCGACGAGGCTGGCCAGCGCTGCCATGGCACCACCCGCGAGCGGCCGCTGGTCCAGTTTCAGGCGACCGAACGCGCCCTGCTGCAACCGTTGCCCGCCGTGCCGCCGGTGCTGGCGGTCTGGGCCCAGGTCAAGGTCCATCGCGACACCCACATCCAGTTCGCACAGTGCCTGTACTCGGTGCCGTTCCGCCTGGTCGGCCAGACCTTGTGGCTCAAGGCCAGCGACACCCTGGTCAACCTCTATCGCGGCCACGATCCGGTCGCCAGCCACCCGCGCCTGACCGGCCCCGGTGCCCGCTCGACCCTCCCCGACCATCTGCCGCCCGAGGCCCTGGCCTGGAGCCTCCACGATGCCCAGTGGTGCCTGGGCCAGGCCGAGCGCATCGGCCCCGGTTGCCACGCCCTGATCCACGCGCTGTTCGCCGACCGGGTGCTGGTCCATCTCCGCGCCGCCCAAGGCGTGTTGCGCCTGGAGAACGCCTACGGGGCCGCCCGCCTGGACGCCGCCTGCGCGCGGGCGCTGCGCTTCGGCAACCCTCGCTACCGGACGGTGAAAACCATCCTCGCCAAGGGCCTGGACGTGGTCGAGGGGCCGGAATTGGCCACGCCCACCCCCAGCACCTACCTCCAGGGCGGCCGGTTCTGCCGCGACGCCCACACTCTGTTCCATTGAGGTCCCCCGATGACGACCCTGCCCGAACTCATTCCCCTGCTCAAGCACTTGCGCCTGTCCGGCATCCTCGATTCGCTCGAGGCCCGCAACCGCGAAGCCCTCGACCGCCACCTGGCCTACACCGACTTCCTCGGTCTACTGCTCCAGGACGAGGTGGCCCGCCGCGAGCAGAACAAGCTGGCCCAGCGCCTGCGCCGCGCCCACTTCCGCAGCCAGAAAACCCTGGAATGCTTCGACTTCGACCGCCTGCCCGGTCTGAACCGGGCGCTGGTCCACGAGCTGGCCACCGGGCGCTTCCTGGCCGAGAAGGTGGCCGTGCTGATCGTCGGCCCCTGTGGCACGGGGAAAAGCCATCTGGCTCAGGCCATCGGCCATCTCATCGCCCGCCAGGGCCACGACGTGCTGTTCGCCACCCAGACCCAGTTGCTCGCCAGTCTGCACCAAGCCCAGGCTGTTGGAACCTACGAGCGGCGCTTCCACACCCTGGCCCACGTGCCGCTCCTCATCATCGATGATTTCGGCCTCAAACCCCTGCGCCCGCCCGAGGACGAAACCTTCCACGACCTGATGGCCGAACGCTACGAGCGCGCCGCGACCCTGCTCACCAGCAATCTCGACTTCGGCGAGTGGGGCGATGCGTTCCCGGTGAACAAACTATTGGGAGCGGCCACCCTGGATCGGCTCCGACATGGCGCCTATCGCGTCGTCCTCGACGGCGATAGTTATCGGAGTCCAAAACCGCTGCCACCCACGGCTGGCAACCCCGTTGCGAAAGGCGGAAAAACTGCTCATGCTTGAGGCCCGTTCGAACCCCTGATTTCGGTACTTTTCGGTGGCGCCATTACGGCGAAAATCCCTGGCGCCATTACGCCGAAAGTTGACACTTCATCGGCGTCCTCCAGACGCTGGAACCCGAAGGACAGCGCACCGGCCTGTTCAAGGAGCCGGTGACGCGG
>ERZ1645187.4282-NODE-4282-length-11610-cov-7.400519_pt1 | contig 11610 bp, 6 predicted proteins | sample MGYA00575352_ERZ1645187 | MGnify/ENA primary metagenome ERZ1645187 (study PRJEB40837, sample SAMN11349314) | freshwater sediment metagenome | isolation source: river sediment | host: Sediment | place: India: Wazaribad , New Delhi | collected 2017-02-21 ... | reverse complement strand
GAAAGGTCTTGAGCGTGATCGGCGTCGCGATCTTGCCGGCGCGGATCAGCGACGAGGCGATCTCGTAGATGCGCCGATGCGTCTCCTCCGAAAAATGTTCGGGCTGGAGAAAATCCGAGACCCGGTCGAAGGCGTCGTTGTTGATCAGGATCGCGCCCAGCAGCGCCTGCTCCGCCTCGATGTTGTTTGGCGGAGCCCGGAATGATGGTTCGGGATCTTCGGACGGCGGAGGCGGTCCAAAATGAATGGTCGGCGGCATCTTTGCTCCCCAAGACCCCGGCTGTCTTTCCTGAAGCGTGGAAAGCTGCCGCGAATGCTCGCCCTTATGATGAAGGGATACGTCACATTCGGACGCCACTCGGCCCGCCCGATTTCGCCGCCATCTTGATCACCCGCGGCGCGTTACCGTGATTAATCGTCAGTGCGAGCCGGCGTCGGATCGGCGACTGGAGCGACACGGCGGCCGTCGATGTAGAATTCGAGATAATCGCCGTCATCGCAGAACCCGACGACCAGCGAGAGAGGCTCCCGGAAATAGGGCGATCCCGAAGAGTGTTCCGTGGGGTCCGGGAATGACGCTGGCGGGATCGCCGTCACGATCATCGGCTGGCCATAGTCCGGGCCCTTTCGATTCTTCAGACCGGGCTTCCACGTCACAATCTGCCCCACCTCAAATTTCTGATGGTCTGACATGCGGGCGACCAATTCCTGCAACATGCTTGCGGTGGATTGCGCTCCGCCCTCCTTTGCGGCGCATGCCAGACGGATCGCCGGGAAGGTTTGCTGCATCCAATCAGTCGGCATGGTCGCCTCCACATTGCCCGGGTTTCCGTTCTCGTCGTTCGTCATCGATGGCGGCGCCCTTCCTGATTGCGGTAGCCCGATCGAGGTCAGCGAAGCCGAAACGTCGCTTGTTTCGCCATCCCGTTGGGAGGCATAATGGCGCGCCGATGCGCCAGAACCGGACGCAACTCCATGCGCTACGAGAAGACGGTCAGATTGCTGAAGGTCGCGAGGGCCTTAGCGGCGAATGCCGAGGGAATGACGCTCGACGACATCGCTGAGGTCGCCGAAGTCGAGAGGCGAACGGCCGAACGATTGAGGGACGCGCTGCGTGAGCTGTTTCCGACGCTCGAAGAAATTCAGGACGGCGCTCGTAAACGCTTCCGCATCCGAGATGGCCTTCAGCGCTTCATGCAGGCCCCAACAGCTGCGGAACTGGCCGAACTCAGTCTCGCCGTCAAAGCACTTCGCCGAAACAAGGATCCGTCCCGAGCTGAAACCCTTGAGTCGCTGGCGGGCAAAGTGCGAGCGACGCTCAAGCCCGAAATCAATCGTCGCATCGGGCCCGACGTGGAGGCAATCACGAAGGCGGAAACCACGGTGGTTCAGATCGGCCCGCGTCCCCTTGAGGATCCTGTAGTCCTGGCGGCGATCCGACAGGCCGTGATGGCCGGCGCGCTCTGCGTTTTCAACTACCCTACCCCACGCGACCGAAATCTGCGGCGCAGACAAGTGCGACCCTTTGGGGTCCTGTTCGGCAAATCCTACTACCTGGTCGGCCCAGAGCTGGGTCGACCGGAGCCGACCTTGTGGCGACTGGACCGCATGACTGACGTGGAAGTCGGCGGTCCGGCCAAGCCCGCCCCGGCGAGCTTCGATCTCTTAGCCTATGCGGCGCAGTCGGTGGGCGTCTTTCAGGAAGCGCCGATTAACGTCGAACTCCGCTTTGCGCCGTCCGCCGCGCGCGACGCACGACGCTTCATGTTCCATCCGACGCAAACCTTCCATGAGGCCGGAGATGGCTCGTTGATCGTCAGGTTTCGCAGCGGAGGCCAACTTGAGCTGGTCCGTCACCTTTTCACATGGGGAGACGCCGTTGAGATCTTGAAGCCGGCCTCGCTGCGCCGTTTGATGGTGCGAGAGCTGCGGCGATCACTTGGCCGATATGAGGTGACGTGAGCATACGAATTCGCGCAGAGCCACAGCATGCTCACCGCTTCCCACTCACCTTCGCCGTGATGCGGAGGACGATCGCCGATTTGTGATACAAGGAGATCGCCCTTGACCGTACGTCCTGTTTTGTCGTGGCTGCCGACAAATGTCATGGGCGGCCGACCTTGATGAAATCGTAAGTCCTGAGGAAGTCGAATTTCGACAGCCCCGGCCCGCCACATCTTCCATTCTCGCGCAGGAGCGACACGATGGACTGGTTCGAGCGTCTGACCGGGTTCAAGGAGACTGATCCTTTCACGGTACGTCAAAACATGGCGATGGAAGGCGAACGCCTCGTCAGTCGTGCCAACGGATCAAACTGGGGGGCGGGTCGTCTTGAGACGTCAATGCTGCGGGAGTTGCGCACCCGGCGTGTCGTGCGTTCAGGGTCGACGACGTTCTGCCTCGCTCAAGGCGACGTCGGGGCGGCGCACGCCGATCCTGCCAATGCTGGCGCCTTCTTTCAGGTCGCCTCGCAGTTCAACGCGCTCGAGATGGTCAGTCCCAGCATCACGCCCGAACAGGGAGTCACGCGCTACGAGCGGGATCACACGCAAGGCCCGGGCTGCGCGATGGCGGCCGGAGCGGCGACCATATACCGCAATTATTTCGTCCCCCTGGAAGGCGGCGTCGGTCAGTCCGGCGCGCGGCAGATCGACGGAAGCGCGGATCTTCGAGCTTGCCTGTCGGCCGCCCTCGGCATACCGCCGCAAGAGCTATGGGAGATGGAGAACGGCTACCTCTTGATCGGGCGCGGTGCGTTGGACAAGGTGTCCAGCCACATCGCCTCGGCGTCCGAAGCGGAGCGCGACGCGTTGCGCGGAACCTTGGCTGTGACCCTCCATTACGACGTTGAAGTGACGCAAGTCGGTGCAGGACGAGGACAACGGGTTTCACAAGCTTTCTGCTCGGCGCTGCCGATCGCCTACAACGACCATCCCGTCGAGGCTTGGGAGCCGTTCGCCCGCCTCGTGCTCGAAGCCGCCTATGAGGCGACGCTTCGGGCCGCCGCCACGCAAGGAAACGGCTGCGTATTTCTGACGAGCCTTGGCGGCGGCGCATTTGGCAACCCGAAGCCATGGATTTACGACGCGATCGACCGCGCGCTCAACTTGTGCGCCTACGACGGCCTCGACGTCCGTCACCTCAGTTTCAGCGCGCCCGACGAAGCTCTCGTCGCGCTTGCCAATAAAAGGCAGCGCTAACGAAAGTCGTATCTCGAGGCGCGCGGCCGCCTCCGTCATCCACAGGTCGCGGCATGTCGCGCACTGGCGTGCGTCCGGGAATGTAGTAACTTGCGACGATGACGCCAGCCAACGCCGACCACACCACGACGGAAAGGCCTCGCATGCAGACGAACCGGCGTACGCTCATCGTGCACGGCCGTCTCGCCATGCGGGAGCGCCGCCTCGAGGCTGCCCGAGGCGGTGCGCAGGGTCTGCAGATCATGACCTTCGAGCAGGCGGCGGCGCGCCTGGCAGGAGGCTTCATCCAGCCGATCGACGACGCTGTCCTCCGCGATGCTGTGCAGGAAGCCCTGGTCGAGACGTCGCTCGGCGAACTCGAGGCGATCAAGACGCTGCCCGGCATGGTCGGCGCAGCGGCGGATAGTCTGCGCAAGGTGTGGCGCGCCGATCTCGATCTATCCCGCCGGTCGAAGGACCATTCCCGTCTTGCGGCGCTCGCGCAGCTGGAAGGGGCTACCCTGGCCCGCATACCGCACGGCATGCGGCGTCCCGGCGAAATCGCGGCGGCGGCGATGGCGCGCATTCGGTTCGCGCCTGCGGTGCTGGGCGAATTGGAGATCGATGGCCTCACCGAACTCTCGCCGGTGTGGCGTGGGCTGCTGACGGCGTTGGCTGACATTATTCCCGTGCGCTGGATCGTCGGCCCGCGCGAGGCGCCCAATTGGCTCAAGGGAACCAGGGTGCGCGTGGTGACCGCGGCGGCCGCGACGCCGAGCGTTTCGGTCGAAAGCGCCGCCACGGCCTATCACGAGGCGATCGAGGCGATGCGCTGGGTTCGACGATTGCTGGCGTCGGGGGTCGCGGCCCATGACATCGCGATCGCCGCCGCCTCGACCGTCGATCACGACGACCATTTCCTGGCGCTGAGCCGTGACGCCAATCTCGACCTTCACTTCGTCCATGGCGTCAAGGTGGTGGCGACCCGCGAGGGACAGGCGGCGGCGGCGCTCGCCGACATCGTGCTGCGGGGACTGACGCAAGCGAGGCTGCGGCGGCTTGCGTCGCTGTGCGGCGACGCGAAACCGTTCGCTGACGTGCAGGAAGGCTGGCGACGCGTGCTGCCGCGCGACGTTCCCCTTTCCGACGCCGCGGCATGGAAACGCCTGCTCGACCGACTGACGCCCGAAGATTGGCCGGACAAGGTCGATCATACGCCAGCCTTGCGCGCCCTGGTCGAGCGACTGTCAGGCGGTCCCGCCGCCGCGGAGGCGATGGGCGAAGAATTCCTCACCGGGCGCGCACTGTCGATCTGGCGCGCGGCGCTTGCGGCCGGCCCCGCGGCGTCGCTCGACGCGACGCTCGAAACCCTGAGGGCCGATGACGGGATCGAGGCGAGCGTCAACGTGGTGTGGACGCCGGCGAGCGCGCTGGCCGCCGCGCCGCGGGCCCATGTGCGCCTGATCGGTCTGAACTCGTCGCGGTGGCCGCGCGGCCTCGGCGAAGACCGGCTGATCCCCGACCATGTCATTGCGATCGCCGAACTCGACCCTCTGCCCGTCAATCTCGCCGATCGCCGGGATTTTGACAGCATCCTGAAGACGACCGCGAGCGAGGTGGTCCTGTGTCGGGCGCGGCGTGGGACGGATGGCCGTCTGCTCGGTCGCAGCCCGCTGCTGGCGGAGCACGGGCCGGAAACCTATCTGCGGCGCAACCGCACCCCGGAGGCCGCCTTCAGCGAAACCGACCGGTTGACGGCGCGGCCCGATGAGTTTCGCGGGGATGCGCAGGCGCGAAGCGCGGCGGCGTGTTGGGCCGACTGGCGCAAGCCCGAAATCACCCGGCATGACGGACGCGTGCGCACGGATCATCCGCTCATCCTGCGGATTCTGGAGCGAACCCAGTCGGCCAATTCCCTGAAGCGATTGTTGCGCAATCCGCTCGGCTTCGTATGGACCTACGCCTTCCACTGGAAGGCGCCCGACAGCGTCGCGGAGTCCCTGACCCTTGATGCGCTCGCCCGAGGCTCGCTGCTGCACGAGACGCTCGACGACGCATTACTGCGTCTGGAGTCGGCCGGGGGCTTCGCCGCCGCGAAGGAGGTGGCGATCGCACAGGCGATCGCCCAGGCGGCGAGAGACGTCGCGGCGCGCTGGGAGATCGAGGCGGCGCTCCCTCCGGCCGTCATCTGGCGGAGCTCGCTCGACGACATGCGCGGTTGGGCCATGTCCTCGCTCACCTTCGGCGGGCCGCGCCAGAAAGGCGCGCGCTGTTTTGGAGAGGTCGCCTTCGGCGGCGCAGAGAGACGTGGGCCCGTCGATGCCGGCCGCCGGCAGCCCTGGGACGTCGCCGCCAGAGTCGACATCCCCGGGACAGGCTTCGCCATCAACGGTTTCATCGACCGGTTGGAGATCGCCGCGGACGGCGGAACGGCGACGGTGATCGACTACAAGACCGGCCGTGCGCCAAACGCCGACATTCGCCTTAACGGCGGAGCCGAACTGCAGCGCTGCCTCTACGCCTTCGCGGTGAAGGCCCTACTTGGCGAGAAGGTCAAGACCCGCGCCTCGCTGTTTTACCCGCGCGACGATCAGGCGCTCGAATTGACCGAACCCGAGGCGGCGCTCGAAGAACTGACCGCGGCGCTCGTCGCGGCTCGAAAGAGCCTGGCGGAGGGGGTCGCGGTTCCCGGCATCGACACCGGCGGCGGCTACGACGATCTCGCCTTCGCCCTGCCGGCGAATGCGGGGGTTCTCTATTGCGTCCGCAAGCGCCCCGGCGCGATTAAGAGCCTCGGCGACGCTGTCAGAATTTGGGAGGCGCAGTGATGGCGACGTCGAAGGGCCTCAAGGACGACGCCGCGCGGCGCGACGCCATTCTCGCGCATGACAGGACTTTGCTGGTCGAGGCGGGCGCGGGGTCGGGCAAGACCGCCGTGATGGCGGGACGCATCGCCTGCTTGCTGGCGAACGGCGTCGCGCCGCGCTCGATCGCCGCGGTGACCTTCACTGAACTCGCCGCGAGCGAACTTCTGCAGCGCGTGCGCGATCTCGTCGCCGAGCTGTGCAAGGGCAAGATCGCGAAGGAGCTCGAGGTCGCGCTTCCCAAGGGGTTGACGGGCGACCAGCAGGCGAACCTCGCCGCCGCCAACAAGACCCTCGATGAAATCACCTGCTCCACCATTCATGGCTTCTGCCAGCGGCTGATCAAGCCCTACCCCGCCGAGGCTAATATCGATCCCGGCGCAAGCCTGATGGATCGCGACGAGGCGGAGCTGACCTTCGCCGACATGCTCGACGGCTGGGTACGCGAGCGCCTCTCGGGCGAGCAAGGCGGAGTATTCCCCGAACTCGTGCTGCATGACGCCGAAGGGGCCGTCGCCCTGATGCGCACCGTCGCCGACCAATTGCGGCGCAACCGCGCCCTCAACGCGCCGGCGGGCGCCGACCCCGCCCAATGCGTCGCGGCCTATCGCAAGGCCGCGAAGGCGTTTGCGACCTTCTTGAAAGACGCACAGGTCGACGAACCGGACGCGACCGAGAAGGCCGGCTTGTTCACCGTCATGGCGGACGCGCTCGCCGCCATAGACCTCCAGACGCCGCAGGGACTGATCGCGGCGCTGACGATGCGTCCGGAGCCGGGGCTCGTCACCGGCGGCCAGAAATTTGCGGCGTATCGAACCAAGGGAAAATGGAAGGACGCGGCAAAGGTCGCCGGGTTGTCGGCCGCTGACGGCGACCGGCTCTTCGACAAGGCTTTGGAATGTTACGCCGCGTGTTGTGAGACATGGGCGACGATCGCCGCGGCGGCGGCCGGACGCATCGTCGCCGAGCTGATCAAGGAAGCCAAGCCCGTCGTCGCGCGCTTTCGCGATCACAAGCGCGCCTCCGCTCAGCTCGACTTCGACGACCTCATCTTCGGCGCGCGCGACCTGTTGCGTGATCACGACGAGGTGCGCAAGGCGCTCGGCCGTCGCTATCGCCATGTTCTGGTCGACGAGTTCCAGGACACCGATCCGCTGCAGACCGAGATTTTCTGGCGGCTGTGCGGCGATCCGTCGAAGGGATCGACAGATTGGCGCGCCTTCGTTCTGCGGCCGGGGGCGCTGTTTCTGGTCGGCGATCCCAAGCAGGCGATCTATCGCTTTCGCGGCGCGGACGTCTCCGCCTATACGGACGCGCGGTCGGCGATCCGCCATTGCGATCCGCACAGCCTCTTGTCGATCTCGACCAACTTCCGGTCTCGCGCCTCGATCCTCGCCTATGTCAACGCGCGTTTCGCCGACGCGCTCTCGATCGAACGCGGGCAACCCGGCTTCACAGCGCTGGACGCGCACCGGTCCGACGAGAAGGGCGCCCTGACCGTCGTGGCGCTGGATGTCGCCTGCGCTGGCGACGAGGGCAAGGGGAACGCCGCTCAACAGCGCGACGCCGAAGCGGATCAGGTCGCGGCGTTCTGCGCCGGCATGATCGACGCGTGGCCGGTGGCGGATCGCCACGATGGCGCGACGCGGGCGTGCCGGCCCGGCGATATCGCGTTACTGGCTCCGAGCGGATCCGAGCTCTGGCGCTATGAGGAAGCGCTGGAGCGCCTGGGCGTGCCGGTCGCGACGCAGGCCGGCAAGGGCCTGTTCCGACGCCAGGAGGTCCAGGATCTGATCGCGGTGACGCGCGTCCTCGCCGACGCCCGCGACACATTGGCGTTTGGCGCGCTGATGCGCGGCCCGCTCGTCGGCCTCTCCGAGGAGGAATTGCTCGACATCGTCCATGAGCTGCCGCCCGATCCGGGCGATCCGACGCGGATTCCCCGTTTCGACGTCAACGTCGAAGCGGAGCGCATCAAGCATCCCCTCGCGCGCGCCACCCTCGAAAAGCTTCAGGCGCTGCGCAAACGCATCAACGCGACGACCCCGCACGCCCTGCTGTCGGAAGCCGTCGACGTCCTGCGGGTCCGTCCGATCCTGCTTGACCGTCACCGCGGCCAGGCGGAACGCGCGCTCGCCAATGTCGACCTCTATCTCAGCTTCGCCTCCGGCTACGCGGTGCGCGGACTGCGCGCCTTTTCGGAAGCGATGACCGCATCCTGGTCCGACGAAACCCGCGCCGTCGAGGGTCGGCCCGACGCGCAGGAGGACGCCGTCTCGCTGATCACCATGCATTCGGCGAAGGGCCTTGAATGGCCGATCGTCGTGCCGATCAACACCATGTCGCGAACGATGAACCGGGTCGATGCGCTCACCGACCGGCTGACGCAGACGCTCCACTGCAAGGTGTTCGGCGTGGCGCCCATGGGCTATGACGAGGCGCGTCAGGCCGAACAGGCGGAGCTTGATCGCGAACGCGTCCGCCTCTGGTATGTCGCCGCGACCCGGGCGCGCGAACTGTTGGTGCTGCCCCGCCTCGACGTTCCTGCCGCGAAAAGCGACTGGCGCGCCCTCGTCGATCTTGACGTCGGGTCGCTGCCGGCCTTCGATCTCGGCAAGCTGTCGCGGCCGAAGCCGGGCGCGGCACGCGCCGTCGAGAACAATGAGACGCGGGACGATTTCGCCCAGTCCGCCTCGGAGATCATGGGCCGCCGTCGCGGTCTTACATGGGATGCGCCGAGCCGGTCGGAACAGGACTGGACCGCCCCTGCCCTGCAGCGCGAGCCGAGCGTCTGGGTCGCGCCCTTGGAGGAGGCCGTCGATGAACCCGCCGAGGTCTGGGCCATTCAAGGCGGCCAGGCACGCGGACGCGTCCTTCACAAGCTGTTCGAGGAGACGCTGACCGGCGAAACCGCGGATGACGTCGCCTCGCTTGCCGCGCGGGCGGCGGAGCTGATCCGGGAGCTCGGAGGCGAGGATCACGCCGACCCGGCGGTCGGCCTGTCATCGCAGGAGCTGGGCGCCTGCGTCGCGCGATCCCTCGCCCTGCCGCAGATCGCCAGCCTCCGGCACGCCCTCCAGTCGGAGTTTTCGGTCTATGCGTCGAGGCTGTCCGGAAACGAGGAAACAGCGACATACGGCGTCGTCGATGCCCTGACCCACACACCGGCGGGCGCCGCCGACGTCGTGGTCGACTGGAAAAGCGACGTTCATCCCGACGAGGCTACGCTCGCCCATTACCGCAACCAGGTCTCGGCCTACCTCGCCATGTCCGGCGCCGCGCGTGGTCTCATCGTGTTGGCGACAAGCGGACTCATTGTCGAGGTGACCCGCAAGGCGGAATAATCGGCGCATGGATGGTCAATTACAGAAATATTGGAGTCCTCGCATGAGCGGTATGTGACATTGGGCGCATCTCGCCATGAATCGTCGGCGGAATCAGGCTCGCTAGAATTGGAAGACGGACAAGTCGCTCGCGGTCGCACACGACCTTGAAGACCTTCATGTACAACTCAAAGACAAGCTTGCAAGAAAATGCCGGGGGACGAGATGAGTATTATGCAACAATCAAGTAAGGCCCAGGATCGAACCTTGGGCGTCTGGTTTCAGCAGATCCAGCAGGGGCAAATCAAGCTGCCCCGTTTCCAGCGTCTCGAAGCCTGGGACCGTGGCCGTGTCACCAGCTTTCTCAATACGATTATCAATAATCTGCCCGTGGGCGTCACTTTGGCGCTCGAAGTCGCCGGCAAAGAGAAGTTCGATTCGCGCTACATTAAGACCGCACAGCCGGCGACGACCGGCGCCGTGACACAACATCTGCTCGACGGCCAGCAGCGGCTGACAGCGTTCTGGCGATCAATGCACAACAATTACAACTGGGAGACCTATTTTATACACTTGCCTGAGTTTGACCGAATCGAACAGACACAGGTTGAGATCACCGTCCGTTGCATTCCGCGATGGGTGAACAAAAATGATTTGCGTATGCCGCGCTGGGCGGAGGATCCCGCACAATGTTTGGAGCGGGGGCTGGTCCCTTTCGCGCTGCTTCGTCCCGAAGATATTTCGGGCGAAATCGAAGCATGGGTGAAGGCTGCCTGTTTGCCGTCGAAGCCGAAGCCCGAGGAAGTAGACGCCTACGCAAAGCTTGAGGCCTTCACCGCCTTCCAAGAGCGCCTGAAAGCGAACATCACGGCGCTGCGCGAAAGGGTCAAATTTTTCAATCTCCCCTACCTCGCCTTGCCGCCGGAAACTGAGAAGGAGGTGGCGTTACAGGTGTTCATCAATATGAACACGAACAGCAAGCCGCTCGCACTTTACGACATTATCGTCGCCGAGGTTGAAAGCGTGAATGAAGAGTCGCTGCATCAACGACAGGCGAGTCTGGACGAAAAATGCCCTCATGCTTCGCACTATGGCGAATTGCGCGATCTGATCCTTTCAACCTCTGCGCTATTGCAAGATCAGCCGCCCAGCAATCGCGGCATGATCGACATGAATAAGAAAGTGCTGCTCGACAATTGGCCAAAGCTTGAACGCGGGTTGGAGCGCATGGCGAGCTTTTTGGCGGGCCAAGGCATTTTTGATCACGCGCGACTGCCAACCAACGCCGTCCTCGCGGTCATCGCTGCAAGCTATGAATTCATCCCTGACCATGGCGATTTTCTCGCCAAGGCGGAGAAACTGCTGCGCCGCTACCTCTGGTCGTCTTTCTTCACCGACCGCTATGAAAATGCAGCGGCGACGCGCGCTTTTGCTGACTTCAAGGCACTTAAGGTGCTGCTGCAAAACCCCCAATTCCTCGAGGACGAGATCTCGACGGTACCCGCGTTGAATCGTGCGGAATTTCCGCTCGCAACCGCGGACTCCCTCGTGTCCGTCGGCTGGCCAAAGGCGACTGGCATTAGGGCGCGCGCCATTCTCGCCGTGTCGACCTATCTGGGCGCTTATGATTTCGCCGACAATCACCGGGCATCATACGAGAACGTGCAGAAACGCGAGTATCATCACATTTTTCCCAATGCGCTCCTGCAAGAGGCGGACATTGAAAGTTCGTTGGCGCTCAACTGCGCGCTCATCACCTGGAGAACAAACCGAGTGATAGGGCGGCAAGACCCGCTCGTCTATCTGCAAGAGAGGGTCGACTGGACTGACGCCGTCGCTATTGCTGAACGTCTGAAATCTCACCTCATCTCCTTCAAGCTTTTGTCAGAAGCGCATTACGCCGGGCTGCAGGGCGCAGCGCTGCGCGAAAAGCTCGCCAAGGATTTTGATGTCTTCCTGCGCGACCGCGCCGGACGGATCATCGCGGCGATGGAGTTGCTGGCGGCCGGCGACAGCCCGTCTATCGAGGCTTTGTGGTCGCCCCACGTTGCCGCGACATAAAGCATGGTCCGCCGGGCCGAGCGGCAAGGGGGCCGCCAGCCAATCTTCTCCGACGCTGCGATCCAAACCTGCCTGATGCTGAAGGCGCGTAAGGGGCTTGTCGCAAAATTTTCGCGCGTGGAATTTCCTTCTCTTCGTCTCCTGTCATGCAGGGCAAGGAGCATATCGGCTGGACGAAATACC
>ERZ1645187.4281-NODE-4281-length-11616-cov-8.236571_pt1 | contig 11616 bp, 10 predicted proteins | sample MGYA00575352_ERZ1645187 | MGnify/ENA primary metagenome ERZ1645187 (study PRJEB40837, sample SAMN11349314) | freshwater sediment metagenome | isolation source: river sediment | host: Sediment | place: India: Wazaribad , New Delhi | collected 2017-02-21 ... | reverse complement strand
CGGAATGACATTGCCCGCCGGATTGCCCACATCGAAGCTGGTGAAGGCGAGCGTTGACGGATCGAAATGGGCATTGCCATCATCAAGCTTCTTGTTGGCGAGACGGTCCACGAGGCGGGCCAGTTTTGGCACCGGGTTGTCGGCCTTGTGCGGATAGGCCGCGTGGCCCTGCTTGCCATCCACCGTGACAATGAAGGAGAGCGAGCCGCGCCGCCCGATCTTGATGGTGTCGCCCAGCCTGTCGACGCAGGACGGTTCGCCGACGAGGCAATGATCCGGCACTGCGCCCTTGGCCTTCATCCACTCCAGCACCTTCACCGTGCCGTTGATGGCCGGGCCTTCCTCGTCATTGGTAATGAGGAAGGAGATGGAACCCTTGAACGTCGGATTCTCGCGCACGAAGTCCAGCGCTGCTGCGGCAAAGGCTGCAACCGAACCCTTCATGTCCGTGGCGCCCCGGCCCCAGATCTGGCCGTCGCGGATCTCGGCGGCAAAGGGCGGAGACGACCAGATTGACTCATCGCCCTGTGGCACCACGTCGGTGTGCCCGGCGAAGCAGAAATGCGGGCTCCCCTTGCCGATGCGGGCATAGAGGTTGTCCACATCCGGCGTGTCCTTGTCGGAAAAGCTGATGCGGTCGCAGGCGAAACCCGCCGGTTCCAGCCAGCCCTGCAACAGCGTCAGCACGCCCGCCTCATGCGGCGTGACGGAGGGGCAGCGGATCAGCTGCTGCAACAGGGCGACGGGATCGTGCGGTGTGTTTTTCATGATGGGTTCTATAGGCTGAGGGCACGTGCGACATCAATCGCCTGTGACAACCTGGCGGGAATGGAGCGGGCAGGCCTGCCACATGGGCGGTGTCCCTGGACATGGCGGCAAGGCTCACGGCGGCATGGGGCACGCGGGGGAAAGGTGAGGAGGGTAGGTTTCCCTCCCGGCATCACGCCAGCTAGCAAGGAAGTGTGGTGAGGATGTTCGGCACGATGCCGGACCACACACGCCTGCCTTGCCTCTCGGCGAGGCGGGAAAACGTGCAGTGGCATACAGGAAACGCAGCGGTTTTGGCCCGCATGACAGACTCTCGCCAATCCACGTCGGGCGGCACGCAAGGGCGCCAGGGCCCGGCCGCCAGCAGCGCAGGTCGCGCTGCAGTTTGTGGGTGAACTGCGGTAAACCGCGCTTGGGCCGTAGTACCCAAGGGATCTGTAACCGGCTCCCGGGAGGTGCTGTGGTGTTCTCACAACCACCCCGCAGGCGCTGCGCACATTCCCGGCAATTTCGAGACACTGTCGACATTGTCCCTCCTCTGTCCGGAAATGTCGGGAGGGGATATAGTCCTATTCCTTATGTATGTCAATAGTCCTATTCGGGGTTTGACTCCAGCGTCCTGCCTCGCGTCCCTCATCCGGCCTTCGGCCACCTTCTCCCGTCAGGCGACGGGAGAAGGTGCCCAACGGGCGGATGAGGGGCGTGTGGCGTGGCCTCTGCCGCGCGGGTGCAGGCCCCGGAATGAAAACACCCGGCCATGGTGTGTGACCACCGGGCCGGGTGTGAGTGTTGAGGCGTGTTGCTTATTCCGCGATCGGGTCGGGCCCATAGTTGTTGGGGCCTTCCGTGCCGCGCAGGAAGCCGCATTCCACCAGCAGCCAGATGGCGCCAATGATGGGCACGAACATGATCAACGACCACCAGCCCGACTTGTTGCGGTCATGCCAGCGCTTGGCATAGATGGCGAGTGACGGCCACAGGAAGACCAGTGAAATGATCCACAGCGGCGTCATTGCCGCCGCCATCTTTTCGGCGGCCGCCGGGTCTGTCGGGTCCATGGTGAACAGGGCCATGCCGCCGAGCAGCGCGAACAGGACCCACTGGATGATCATCAGGATGAGAATGCTGAGCCAGAAGGTCATGCGCGGGATGCGCCCCTTGAAGCTGATGAAGTTCTGGATGTTGAACATGTGACGTCTCCGCTCAAGTGATTCTGAGCCCCCGGCCCAGTATCACTTGAAAACGGCCTTTGCTCAATGCCCGGCTCTAGTCAGTCCCGCAACAACTCGTTGATGCTGGTCTTGCTGCGGGTTTTCTCGTCCACGCGCTTGACGATGACGGCGCAGTAGAGGGACGGGCTGGGCGAGCCATCGGCGAAGGGTTTCTGCGGCAGAGAGCCCGAGACGACAACCGAATAGGGCGGCACGCGTCCCATGTGCACTTCGCCCGTGCTGCGGTCGATGATCTTGGTGGACTGGCCGATGAACACGCCCATGGAGATGACCGATCCCTCGCCCACCACCACGCCCTCGACGATTTCCGAGCGCGCGCCAATGAAGCAGTTGTCCTCAATGATGGTGGGGCCGGCCTGCATGGGCTCCAGCACGCCACCGATGCCGACGCCGCCCGAGAGATGCACGTTCTTGCCGATCTGGGCGCAGGACCCGACGGTGACCCAGGTGTCCACCATGGTACCCGTGTCCACATAGGCACCGAGGTTGACGAAGCTCGGCATCAGGATGGCACCGGGTGCGATGTAGGCCGACTTGCGCACCACGCAGTTGGGCACGGCGCGGAAACCCGCCTCGCGGAATTTCTTCGCGGTCCAGCCATCAAACTTGGACGGCACCTTGTCCCACCACTTGGAATTGCCGGGGCCGTTCTTGATCAGCTCCATGTCGTTGAGGCGGAAGGACAGCAGCACGGCTTTCTTGAGCCACTGGTTCACATGCCAGGTATCACCCTGCTTCTCGGCCACGCGCTGCTTGCCGCTGTCGAGCTGGGCGAGCGCGAATTCCACCGCCTTGCGGATGTTGCCCTTGGTCTTGAGTGTGACATTGGCGCGGTCTTCCCAGGCCTGCTCGATGATGGCTTGTGCGTTTTTCATGTCTTGTCTCCAAATGTCAGGCTGCCGAGAAATCCGGCAAGGTCGTGGGTGACGTGCTGCACCCAGAGGGCATCGCGGTCGCCCTGCCAGTCCTTGACGTCGTCTTCGTCTTCCGAAACCACCAGAACCGTCTTCATGCCGAGTTCATGCGGTACCTTCAGGTTGTTGGCAATGTCTTCAAAGAATGCCCCGCGCACCGGGTCCACGCCGTGGTCGCGCAGGAACTTGGCATAGGGTTCGGCAGCGGGCTTGGGAATGTGGTCCGAGTCCACGATGTCGAAGACGCCATGGAAGGCCTCGGCCACGCCCAGCCGCTCCATCACGTTGCGCGCATGCTTCGCCGTGCCGTTGGTGAACACGATCTTGCGCCCCGGCAGGCGTTCGAGTGCCGCCAGCAGCGCCGGGTTTTGCGGCACCGAAGCGTAGTCTATGTCGTGCACAAGCTCGAGAAAGCCTTCCGGCGCGTGGCCGTGTTCCACCATCAGCCCGCGCAACGTGGTGCCATGGCGCAGGAAGAGGTCGCGCTGCATGGCGCGGGCCGCCGGATAATCCACATTGAAATGGCGCATGACATATTCGCCCATGCGCACATGCATCTGGTCGAAGAGACGGCACGAGGCCGGATAGAGCGTGTTGTCCAGGTCGAAGACCCAGGCCTCGACATGGGAAAAGTCTGGCGCCGCGCCGCTCATACGCCCGAACGCGAGATGCGCGTGCCCACACCGTGCGGCGTGAGCAGTTCGAGGAGGACGGAGTGCGGCACGCGGCCATCGAGGATGATGACGCCCTCGACTCCGGATTCAACCACGGCCACGGCGCTTTCGATCTTGGGGATCATGCCGCCGGTGATCGTTCCTTCCGCCACCAGCTGCGGCACGTCACCGATCTTCAATTCGCTGATCAGTTGCTTGTCCTTGTCGAGCACGCCCGCCACATCAGTGAGGAGCAGCAGGCGCTTGGCACCCGTCGCCGAGGCGATGGCCCCTGCGGCCGTGTCGGCATTGACATTGTAGGTGTCACCCTCCCAGCCCACGCCCACGGGCGCCACCACCGGAATGGCATCGCTCTTCATGATGGTGTGCAGGATTTCGGCGTTGACACGGGCGGGCTCGCCCACCTGACCAAAATCGATCTTCACCGTCTTGCCGGTGGCGGGATCAGTCTTTTCCTTGACGTAGCGCTCGGCGATCAGGAGGTTGCCGTCCTTGCCGGAAATGCCAACGGCCTTGCCGCCCGCCTGCTGGATGGAGGCGACGATGGATTTGTTGATGGACCCTGCCAGCACCATTTCCACAACCGACATGGTCTCGGCATCAGTCACGCGCAGACCCTCGCGGAACTCCGCCTTGACCGCGAGCTTGTCCAGCATCTTGTTGATCTGCGGGCCGCCGCCATGCACCACGATGGGATTGAGGCCGCAGACCTTGAGCATGACGATGTCACGGGCAAACATGCGCGCCAGTTCCGGGTCCACCATGGCGTGGCCGCCGTATTTCACCACGATGATCTGGTCGTCATAGCGCTGCAGGAAGGGCAGCGCCTCCGAGAGGATGCGGGCCGTTTCGTTGACGGTGAGTTCGGTCATGGGCGAGATCCCGGAAGCAGAGGAAAACCGTCGCGCCTTATAGGGGATTCTGCGGCGATGGAAAGGACAGTTAGCGGACCAGCCCGGCGATTTCGGCGCGCAGGTCTTCGAAGCCCTGATGCTTGTCGGACGAGGTGACAAACAGCTGCGGCAGGGCTGCGGCGCGTTTCTTGACGAAGGCCAGCGTTTCGGCCGTGACCGAGGCCAGTTCGGCGGGCTTGATCTTGTCCGCCTTGGTGAGGATCAGCTGGTAGGCGACTGCCGTTTCATCCAGCATGTCGAACATCTCCCTGTCCTCGGCCTTGACGCCGTGGCGGGCATCGATGAGCACGAAGACGCGGGTGAGACCGACGCGCCCGCGCAGGTAGCCCCTGAGCACGTCCTGCCACTGCTTCACCTCGGCCTTGGGTGCCTTGGCGTAGCCATAGCCCGGCATGTCCACCAGCGTGATGCGCTGGTCGACATCGAAGAAATTGAGTTCCCGCGTGCGCCCCGGCGTGTTGGAGGCACGCGCCAGGCCGTTCACTCCGGTGAGCGCGTTGATCAGTGACGACTTGCCGACGTTGGAACGCCCGGCGAAGGCGACCTCGGTGCCCTTGAGCGGCGGCAATTGCTCCAGCTTGGCCACGCCCAGCCGGAAAGACGCCGGGGCGGAGAACAGTCTCCGCCCCGCCGCCAGTTGCTCGTCCGTGTAGCGCTGTTCCGCCATGGGGCGTCAGACCTGCTTCTTCTTGAGGAAGGGAATGCTGTTGCGGATGTTGCCCAGGAGGTCGATCTCCGTGCCGTGGCGCTTCATGATGTAGCCCTGCTGCAGGATGGAAAGCAGGTTGCTCCACGTCCAGTAGATGACGAGACCCGCCGGCATCGAGCCCAGCATGAAGGTGAAGATCAGCGGCATCCAGTTGAACATGGAGGCCTGCACCGGATCGGTGGGCGCGGGGTTGAGGCGCATCTGCACCCACATGGTGATGCCCATGAGGATGGGCCACACGCCCAGCATCAGCATGGCGGGCGGCGTCCACGGAATGAGGCCGAAGAGGTTGAACAGGCTTGTCGGGTCGGGCGCGGAAAGATCGTGGATCCAGCCGTAGAACGGCGCATGCCGGAGGTCGATCGTCGTGAGGATGACCTTGTAGAGCGCGAAGAAGATCGGGATCTGGATGACGATGGGGAGGCAGCCGGACAGGGGCGAGACCTTCTCCTTCTTGTACATCTCCATGATTTCCTGCTGCTGCTTCATCCGGTCTTCGGGATGTTCAGCCTTGATGCGCTCCATCTCGGGCTGAAGCTTCTTCATCTTGCTCATCGAGGCGTAGGACTTGTTGGCCAGCGGGAACAGCGCCAGCTTGACCAGCACCGTGACCAGAAGGATGGCGAGGCCGAAGTTGCCCATGATGCCCTTGGCCCAGTGCAGGAGCTGGTACATGGGCTTGGTCAGGAAGCCGAACCAGCCCCAGTCGATCATCAGTTCGAACTTGTCGATGCCGTGCTTCTCGCCGATCGCATACATGCTGTTGACGATCTTGGCGCCGGCATAGATGTGGTCGGTCAGCGTGGTGACGGAACCGGGTGCGGCCGTCACGGCTTCCTTGGCCATCCAGTCCACCTGGTAGGCGTCACGCTCCCCGATCTTGAAGTGCTGGTAGGTCGACGTCAGTGCCCGCGTCTGGTCGGGGATAAGCGCGGTCGCCCAGTATTTGTCGGTGAAGGCCAGCCAGCCGCCCATGGAGTCCTTGACGACCTTGCCGCCCTCTTCCGCAACATCTGAGTAGTGCGCTTCGGTGAGCGCGCCGTCCTGCACACCCAGCATGCCCTCGAAGAAGACGTAGTAGCCCGCGATCACTGGCGTGTCCTGACGCTGCACGCGGGCATAGGGGATGAGCGAGACCGCGGCACCGGACTTGTTCTCGACGCCATGCTTGATGCTGAACACGTAGTTGTCCGAGAGCGAAATCTCGCGGCTGAAGACAAGGCCCTCGCCGTTGTCCCAGGTCAGCGTGACCGGAGTTGTGGGCGTCAGGGCCGTGCCCGAGGACAGTGTCCACACGGTCTTGGAATCAGGCAGCTTGGTGGTGGAGCCGCTGGTTGCCACGAAGCCCTGTTCGGCGAAATAGGCGTTGGGCGTGCCCGACGGCGACAGCAGCGTGATGACCGGGCTCGTAGCCTTGGGCTCCTCGCGGTACTCCTTGAGCTTGAGGTCGTCGAACTGGGCACCCGTCAGGTTTATCGAGCCTTCCAGCTGCGGCGTGTCGATCTTGACGCGGGCGCTGGCCGCAACCGCCTGGTCGCGTGTCACCGCATCGGCGGCCGCCGGATCGCCCGGCACCTGCACCTGAGGCTGCGCCGTTTGTCCGCCCGCAGTCGTCTGCTGCGTGGTCTGTGCCGTCGTCTGCTGCGCCTGCTGCTCCAGCTTCGGCGTCACGAAGAAATACTGCCAGACAAAGATGATGGCCATGGACAGCACGATCGCCAGAATGAAATTCTTGCTGTCGGGCTTCATGGGGTTCTGGTTGGGTGTCATTGTCTGGTCCTGGTGTCGTCCGCGCCCGGTCCCGGAGGCCGTTCGGCGTGGAGTTTTGAAACTGCCGATATAATGTCGTTCTTGAGCGCGTCAAAGGCGCGCGTTTCGCTGGCTTCGCGGCCGATCAGCACATAGTCGAAGCCGGCCCGCGCAACGCCGGGCAGCGAGGCCCGTGCCGCTTCCTTCAGGCGCCGCCGGATGCGGTTGCGCGTCACGGCATTGCCGAGTTTCTTGGTGCAGGTGAAACCGACACGCGGCGGCTTGTCGTCGCCCCGGTCGCGGCCTTGCAGGAGCACGCCTGCTTTCGGCACAAAACGGCCCTTCGCCGCGGAAAGAAAATCCCGCCGGCGCAAGAGCCGTTCCATGAGACTGACCGGTGACTTAGGCGCTGAGGCGCTTGCGGCCGCGGGCACGGCGGCGGCTGATGACGTTGCGACCGCCAACGGTGGCCATGCGCGCACGGAAACCATGGCGGCGCTTGCGAACAAGCTTGGAGGGCTGATAGGTGCGCTTCACGTGCAATACTCCGTAAGGTTTTCTGCCAGCCCCAACCCGTTGATTCTCAAGATCAAAAACCGTTCCGGGGCAGAATTGTCTGCCCCCGGTCAGGCGGGGGATGTCAGGAATTTGACGGGCTTATGGGCAATCAGCCGGGAAAAGTCAACGACGCCAGCGCAAGCGGACGGAAAAGGGGCCACCCGGCTTCAGGCGCCCCACACGCCGCCTGAACCCTTTTCAACTCGCGGTGAGGGCGGATGGCTTTTGCCGGGCGCTGGCGTAAGGAGAGCCATGGACCCGCATTCTCCCGACCAGCCGCAAGCCTCTGACGCAGTGCCTGCGCCGTGGTGGAAGCGCTGGCTGGGCCCCGCCGCCATCCTTCTGCTGATGGTTCTGGCCTACATGTTTGACCTTCACGGCTATCTCTCGCTCTCGCAACTGGCCGACCACCGCGCCTCTTTGCGTGCCTTCACCGCGGAACACCTGGTTGTGGCCCTAGTGGTGTTTGCCGCCATCTATGCCGCAGCCGTTGCGCTCTCCATTCCCGGGGCCTCACTGCTCACCATGGCGGGAGGGCTTCTGTTCGGCTGGCTCACGGGCGGGTTCGCCGCCGTCATCGCCGCCACGCTGGGGGCGGTCGCCATCTTTCTCGTGGCCCGCTCGGCCTTTGGCGATGTCCTCTCGCGCCGGGCCGGACCGGCCCTCAGCCGCCTTAAGGATGGTTTCACCGCCGATGCCTTCAACTACCTGCTGTTCCTGCGCCTCGTGCCGCTCTTTCCCTTCTGGCTGGTGAACATTGCACCTGCCTTCGCCAATGTGCGGCTTCGCACCTTCGCGGCTGCAACGGCGCTCGGCATCATTCCCGGCACCTTTGCCTTCGCCTTCGTGGGGCAGGGGCTGGACAGTGTTCTGGACGTGCAGGCTGAATGGCAGGCCTGCATGAAAGGCGCCGACGCGGCGTCCTGTCCGGACGCGCCCGCCCTCTCTGACCTCATCACCCCTGAACTGCTTCTGGCCTTTGCCGCACTCGGTCTGGTAGCGTTGATTCCCGTCGGGTTGAAAAAGTGGAACGCCAGGACATGAAGTTTGACATTGCGGTGATCGGCGCGGGCTCGGCCGGCTTGTCTGTCGCTGCCGCCGCGGCCCAGTTCGGCCAGTCCGTGATCCTCTTTGAAAAGGGCGAGATGGGCGGTGACTGCCTGAACAGCGGCTGCGTGCCCTCGAAGGCGCTGCTCGCCGCGGCCAGGGCGGCGGAAGCCCACCGCACCAGCGACGGCTTTGGCATCGCGGGCCACGAACCCGGCGTTGATTTCGCCGCCGTCATGTCCCATGTCCAGCGCGTGATCGCGGCCATCGCCCCGCACGACTCGCAGGCGCGCTTTGAGGGACTGGGCGTGAAGGTGGTGCGCGCCGCCGCCAAATTCATCGGGCCGCAGACACTGGAGGCGGGCGGCGATACCTACGAGGCGCGCCGCATCGTGATCGCCACGGGCTCGCGCGCTGCCGTGCCACCGGTCGACGGGCTGGAAGCGGTTCCCTTCTTCACCAACGAAACCATCTTCCGCAACACCACGCTGCCCAGCCATCTCATCATCATCGGCGGCGGCCCCATCGGCCTCGAAATGGCGCAGGCCCACCGCCGCCTCGGCGCGCAGGTCACCGTGCTGGAGGCTTTTGAGCCACTGGGCCGCGACGATCCGGAACTGGCAGCGGTCGTGCTTGAGACCCTGCGCGGCGAGGGCGTCATCATCCGCGCCCGCGCGGACATTGCCCGTGTGGAGAAAACCGCGGGCGGCGTGCGCGTGCATCTCGCAGGCGACGAACGCATCGTGGGGTCGCATCTTCTTGTCGCCGCAGGGCGCCAGCCCAACATCGAATCCCTCAACCTCGAGGCCGCAGGCATCGCCCACACGCCCAAGGGCATCACCGTTGACAGTCTGCTGCGCAGTTCCAACCGGCACGTCTACGCGGCAGGCGACGTGGCGGGCGGCCCGCAGTTCACCCATGCCGCAGGCTTTCATGCCGGAAACATCATACGTCATGTTCTCTTCCGTCAGCGCCGGAAGGTGGGTGATGGCGTGATCCCGTGGGTGACCTACACCGATCCGGAACTGGCCCATGTGGGACTGACCGAAGCGCAGGCCCGCGAGCGCCACGGCAAGCGGGTGCGCGTGCTGCGCCATGATTTCACCGGCAATGACCGGGCCCAGGCCGAACGCAAGACGAAGGGCTTCGTCAAGATTGTCGCCTTGCGCAACGGCCGCATCCTCGGCGTCAGCATCGTGGGCCACCAGGCGGGCGAGCTGCTCACACCGTGGGTTCTGGCCATCACCCAGGGACTCAAGCTCTCTGCCATGGCCCAGACCGTGCTGCCTTACCCGACGCTTGCCGAGGCGGGAAAGCGCGCCGCTGTCAGCCACTATGCCGGGCTGGCCCAGAGCCGTCTTGCCCGCGCCATCATCGCCATGTTGAAGTGGTTCGGATGAACACGGGTGGGCCATGCCGGAAACGGTGACGAAACCAGCAGGACAGCGGCAGGGGCATTTCTTTTCCAGCCTCTCCGGCAAGGTTCTGGCCCTCACAATGATGTTCGTGATGCTGGGCGAAGTGCTGATCTTCCTGCCGTCGATCGCCAATTTCCGAATCCAGTGGTTCAAGACGCGCATCGCCCAGGCGGAGATTGCCGCCCTTGCCGCCGAAGCAGCACCCGACCGCATCCTCAATGCCGAACTGCGCAGCGAAATCCTGAAAGGTGCAGGCGTGTCTGCCGTGTCGCTCAAGAAGGGCGACAAGCGCCAGCTCATGCTGCGTGATGACAGCCTGCGCATGGTGGAGGAGAGTTTCGACCTGCGTCCGGGCATGTACTACAATACGGCACTCGATGCCCTTGCGGCACTGGTGCGCAGCGGCGACCGCACCATTTCCGTGGTGGACTATCCGCCCAACATGTCCGGCGACCTGATCGAGATCGCGCTTCACGAACAGCCCCTCTCGGAAGCCATGCGCAGCTACGGCCTGCGCATTCTCCTGCTCTCGGTGGTGCTGTCGCTGATCGTGGCGGCCTTCATCTTCGCGGCTTTGAGCCGCGTGCTGGTGCGCCCCATGCAGCGCCTCTCCGCCAACATCACGCGCTTTGCCGGAAACCCGGAGGATGCCTCGCGCATCATCACGCCGTCCGGACGCAGGGACGAACTGGGTGCTGCCGAACAGGAACTGCATGCCATGCAGACCGAACTGCACGCCATGCTGCAGCAGAAGAACAGGCTCGCTGCCCTGGGCCTTGCCGCCAGCAAGGTGAGCCACGACCTGCGCAACATGCTCACCTCGGCGCAGCTCATTTCCGACAGGCTGGCAGAGGTGAGAGACCCGCAGGTGCAGCGCTTCGCGCCGAAACTCATCGGCTCGCTCGACCGCGCCATCGCATTCCTCAACCGCACCCTCAAATATGGCCAGGCAGTGGAACCGCCACCACAGCGCGAAACCCTCGATGTGCGCGCCCTGGTGGCCGACGTGCTGGAGGCCTTTGCGCTTATGGGCAACCGCCCCGCCCTGCATAACCGTGTAGGCGCGGGGCTTGTCGCCGAAGCCGACCGCGAGCAGCTGACGCGCATCCTCACCAATCTCGTGCGCAATGCCGTGCAGGCGCTGGATCAGGTGGCGGAGGCCCGTGGCGGAGACGTGGTCGTCATGGCCGAACGCCAGGGCAGCGTCACGGTCATCCACGTAAGCGACACCGGGCCCGGCATTCCGGAAGCGGTGCGCGACCGCGTCTTCTCGGCCTTCCGCTCGTCAGCGAAAAGCGGGGGCACCGGGCTGGGGCTGGCCATTTCGGCGGAGCTGGCCGAGGCCCATGGCGGCAGCCTGAAAGTGGCTCGCACCGGCCCGGACGGCACCACCTTCACCCTGACCCTGCCAGACCCGCCGGTGCAGATCCATGGCCGGATTCACCGCCACCAGACCGGATCCTGAGGGCTTGGCAAGAGGATGGAATTCGGCGCTTGCCTTTGCCGGCATGAGCGGATAAGGACACGCCGTTTCCGCCACTCGCGTTGAAGCACAAAGCGCCCGTAGCTCAGCTGGATCAGAGCACCAGACTACGAATCTGGGGGTCAGAGGTTCGAATCCTTTCGGGCGCGC
>ERZ1645187.4278-NODE-4278-length-11619-cov-4.760896_pt1 | contig 11619 bp, 9 predicted proteins | sample MGYA00575352_ERZ1645187 | MGnify/ENA primary metagenome ERZ1645187 (study PRJEB40837, sample SAMN11349314) | freshwater sediment metagenome | isolation source: river sediment | host: Sediment | place: India: Wazaribad , New Delhi | collected 2017-02-21 ... | reverse complement strand
TGATGTACCACCACCCGGCCATCCAGGAGGTGTGCGTGATCGCGGCCAAGGACGAGCGACGCGGCGAGACCGTGAAGGCCGTCGTCGTGCTCAAGCCCGCCTTCCGCGGCCAGGTCACCGAGCAGGAAATCGTGGAATGGGCCCACGACCACATGGCCGCCTACAAGAGCCCGCGCATCGTCAGCTTCGCCGAGTCCCTGCCCAAGTCGGGCGCAGGCAAGGTGATGTGGCGCGAGCTGCAAGCGCAGGAGGCCTGAGCCCTTCGCAGCGGCCCTGCCCCGGGGGCGGGCTGGGTGGCCTGCACGCGCAGCCACACGTGGGTGAGGGGCGGCATGGGGCGGTGCGAAACCGCGGGCGAGACGGTATGCTCTGCCTGCGCGCCCGAGGCGTCGCATTCCCCCATGCCATCGCCGCCCCCAGAGAGATCCGCCCCATGCATCAGGAGCGCCAGCGCACGATTCGTGAGTTGTTCGATGAGTACATCGAGATGTACGCCACACGGGACGCGCGGCTGACACAACGTTTCAGCCAGAACTTCACCGGATTCACGGGCAGCTGGGGGCGCCTGGTCCAAGATCGCGACGAATGGAACCGCATCACCCGGCAGGACTTTGAGCAGGTCCCCGGCCCCATTCGCCTAGAAGTGATCAACCTCGCCATGCAGGACCTGTGTGATGACGTGGTGTCGGTCGCCGCGACCTTGCACATCCACCTGCCTCATCAAGACGATGTGTTCTCCAAGGAGGTGGTACGGCTGGTACTGGTCTTCCGCCACGAGGGGGACGCCTGGCTGATCACGCATTGCAGCTATTCGGTGCCGTACCAGATTGCCAGCGACGACGAGATTTTTCCGCTCCACAGCCTACAGGCGCAAAACCGCGCCTTGCAGGCGCTGGTGACCGAACGGACGCGGGCGCTGAACGAGAGCCAGGCCTTTTACCGCATGCTGACCGAGGATACGGAAGACGTGCACTGGCGGATGGACCGCGATGGCATCGTCACCTACGTCAGCCCGGCAGATGAGCGCATGCGGGGCTTTCGAGCCGATGAGGTGGTGGGGCATTCGGTGTTGGACGTGCTCACCGAGGCGTCCGGCGATCTGCTTCAGAACGTGTTGAATGCTGGCGCCACTCCCCCTCTGTCGTCAGATCAGGACGGGTCTCAGAAGTTGGAGGTGCAACAACACTGCAAGGATGGTCGCCTGATCTGGGGTGAGGTCCTGATCAAGTCCGACCACAACGAGCAGGGCGAACTCATCGGCTACCACGGCATCACACGCAATGTCACCGAGCGCAAGCGCCTGGAGGAGCAAATCCGCCAACTGGCCTTCCACGACACGCTCACCAACCTGGCCAACCGCCGCCTGCTGCGGGAGCACCTGGAGCAGGCGATGAGCGACAGCAAGCGCAGCCACCACCATGGAGCCCTGATCTATCTGGATCTCGACAACTTCAAGCCCCTCAACGACCTGCACGGTCATGGCATGGGTGACCTGCTGCTGATCGAGGTGGCCGCACGTCTGAAAGGCTGTGTCCGCGAAGCCGATACCGTGGCACGGATCGGCGGCGACGAGTTCGTGGTGCTGCTGCGCGCCTTGGACACCCCGTGGAAGGAGGCGTGTGAGCATGCCCTCGCCATTGCAGAGAAAATCCGCGCCCGCCTGGCCGAACGCTATGTGCTGCGCCCCACGCCGGAGACCCCCGCCATCGCGCACGACTGCACCGCCAGCATCGGTGTGGCGCTGTTCCACGGTCGCGATGAACCGATGGACAGCCTGATGGAGCGTGCGGACCAAGCCATGTACCAAGCCAAGGAAGAGGGACGCAACCGCGTGCACCTGGCGTTGCCCCTTCCCGTGAGCCCCTCGCCTTTGCACTGATGCGCGGGGGCGCCACGCGACGGCCTCATGCCCTGGCCCGATTTCGCCAGGACTAGTCCACACGAAGGATGGCCAACCGCTATGTACCGGTGTACATTGCGCAAAGTCAAACGCCACACGGTGCATTCATGCCAGTTTTTCAGCTCTCTCGTCGCGGTGTCCTGCTGGGCGCGATCGGTCTGGTGTGGAGCGGTGCCGCCCTGGCGGGCGAGATCACGGTGTCGGCCGCGTCCAGTCTGACGAACGCCTTCAAGGAGGTCGCGCAGCGCTTTGAGCAGCAACACCCTGGCAGCAAGGTGTTGCTGAACTTTGGGGCCTCGGGCGCCCTGCTCCAGCAAATGGCCAAGGGCGCCCCGGTGGATGTCTTGGCGTCGGCCGACCAGGAAACCATGGACCAGGCGGCGCAGCAAGGCCTCATCCTGACCAGTGGCCGCCGCAACTTCGTGCGCAACACCCTGGTGGTGGTTGTGCCTGCGGGCAGCACCCGGTCCATGCGCGGGCTTCAGGATCTGACCCAGCCCGCCGTTCAAAAGGTCGCCATCGGCAACCCGGCCAGCGTCCCGGTGGGCCGCTACAGCCAGCGTGCACTGGAAGCCGCCAAGCTGTGGCCCGCCGTGCAAGCCAAGGCCATCCACACGCAAAACGTCCGCCAGTCCCTGGACTACGTTGCGCGTGGTGAGGTCGAGGCCGGCTTCGTCTACCACACCGATGCCCTAGTGCAAAAGGGCAAGGTCCATGTGGCGTTCACGGTCCCGCTGGCGGGGGTCATCCACTACCCAATTGCGCCGGCGGCCAGCTCCAGCCACATCGTGGAGGCACGCCAGTTCGTGAACTACGTGCTGTCACCGGCCGGGCAAGCCATCCTCGCCCAGCATGGTTTCCTGAAGCCTTGAGTGAGTCACCGTGCTGGATGTTCATGACCCTGCCTGGACGGCGCTGTTCCTGTCCTTGAAAGTGGCCGGTTGGTCCACGGCCATCACCACGGTCTGCGGGGTGGCGGTGGGGCTGCTCCTGGCCAAAGGGCGTTTCCCGGGGCGGGATCTGCTGGACACTGTCCTGACCTTGCCCATGGTGTTGCCGCCCACCGTGCTGGGCTACTACCTGCTGGTCCTGCTGGGACGGCAGGGGCCGGTGGGTCAATGGCTGCAGCAACAGTGGGGCCTCAACCTGATCTTCACCTGGCAAGGCGCCGTGATCGCGGCCTCGGTCGTGGCCTTCCCCCTGGTGTTCAAGCCCGCGCGGGCGGCGTTTGAATCCATCGATGACCAGCTGGAAATGGCGGCGCAGGTCTTGGGGGTGTCGCGCATCGCCATCTTCTGGCGCGTCACCCTGCCTCTGGCGTGGCGAGGCATCCTGGCTGGCATCCTGCTGGGCTTTGCCCGCGCCTTGGGCGAGTTCGGCGCCACGCTGATGGTGGCCGGCAGCATCCCTGGCAAGACGCAAACCTTGTCGGTGGCCGTGTACGAAGCCGTGCAAGCGGGCGACGACGCCTCGGCCATGAAACTGGTGCTCGTCATCTCGGTCACCTGCTGCGTCATCCTGCTCCTGGCCACCTATCTGGCCCCCGGGCGCAAGCCCGCTCACCCCTGACCTCGCAAGGGCCGAACCATGCAGTTGAACCTGGCGTTTCGCAAATCCCTGCACACCGGCCAGACGCGCTTCGACCTGGACGTGGCGCTGCATTCCAGCGCCTCACGCATCGTGATCCGGGGCCCCTCGGGCGCAGGCAAAAGCATGATGCTCAAGGCCATTGCCGGCCTGGTCAAGCCCGACAGCGGCCACATCGAGGTCGGTGGGGAAACCTACTATACCGACCATGCCCGGCGCCCCATCCACCGCCCTCCGCAGGCCCGCCGCGTGGGCTACCTGTTCCAAGACTACGCGCTCTTCCCGCATCTCAATGTGCGACAGAACATCGGCTTCGGCCTGAGCAAGCGCTGGTTCAATCCGCGCAAGCACGCCGCAGATCACCGTGTGGACCACTGGCTGAACGCCCTCGGCATGAGCGACCTGGCCCATCACTACCCCCGGGAGCTGTCAGGCGGCCAGCAGCAGCGCACCGCCCTGGCGCGTGCGCTCGTGATGCAACCAGACCTGCTGCTGCTCGATGAACCCTTTGCCGCGCTGGACCCGGATCTGCGCCACGTGCTGCGTGACGAGCTGGACCGGTTTCAGCAGAGGCTCGGCTTCTCCATGATCCTCATCACCCACGACGACGAGGACATGCGTGCCCTGGGCGGAGAGAATTACCTGATGAGGGCAGGACGCCTGCACAAGATGGAGGCCCTCACATGACCCGCTCTGATCCCCGCATCGACTTCGAGGGCGAGGTCTGGCTGCGCGTGGGCGACGAAAAAATGGGCGGCAGCACCCGCATCGCCCTGCTCGCCCAGATCGCGGCGCAAGGCTCCATCACCCAGGCCGCCAAAGCCGTGGGCATGAGCTACAAGGGTGCCTGGGATGCGATCGACACCATGAACAACCTGGCTGGCGAGCCCCTGGTGGAGCGTCTGGCCGGTGGCAAAGGTGGCGGTGGCACCCGCCTGACCGCGCGAGGCGCCCAACTGGTGCGCAACTTCCAGCAAATCGAGCAGGCCCACCAAGCCTTTGTCACCCAGCTTCGGCAAGACGCAGACTGCCTCTCCGAAGACTACCGGCTTCTGCGGAGCATGGCCATGCGAACGAGCGCACGCAATCAGTTCTTTGGGCGCATCCACGCCATCCAGCGGGGCGCGGTCAACGACGAGGTGGCACTGGCTCTGCCCTCCGGCCAGATCATCACGGCCATCGTCACGCACGAAAGCACGTACAGCCTTGATCTGCACGTGTCCGCTCACGCGTTTGCCTTGGTCAAGTCCTCGTCGATCATCCTGATGACCGATGACCAGGGCGCGAAGTTGTCCGCCCGCAACCGCTTGAGCGGCCAGATCGCGCGGATTCAGGAAGGGGCGGTCAACGCCGAGGTCGTCATTGACCTGGGGGGTGGTCTGAGCGTGGCCGCCGTCGTGACCAATGAGAGCGTGAGCAGCCTGGGACTCACCGTGGGACAACCGGCCTCGGCCCTGTTCAAAGCCTCCAGCGTGATCCTGGGCGTGCCGGCCTAGCCCACCAACGAGCCCCCACCCACCGACCAGGCCTCATGGCCGTCATGGACCATGAAGCGATGCGGTCAATGCGCGGCGTCAGGCTGAAACATGATCACGGCCATGCCGACGAAGGCCATCGCGCCGCCGACCATGTCCCAGCGGGTCAGCGTCACCCCATCAACGAGACGAAGCCAGATCAGCGCGACACCGATGTACACCCCACCGTAAGCGGCATAGGTCCGGCCGCTGGCTGTGGGATGCAGCGACAACAGCCAGGCGAACAAGCCCAAGGAGACGGCCGCGGGCAGCAACAGCCAGGCACTGCGGTCTTGCTTCAGCACCAACCACGGCAGATAACAGCCCAGCATCTCGGCGATGGCTGTCAGGACAAACAAGCCTGAGACTTTCCAGAAATCCATCTACGCCCCCAATCAACGAAAAACCCAAGCGGGCGTGATGACCGCCACCACGGCTGATAACACGCGAGCCTCACCCAGTTGGAAGACCAGGCCGGCCAGGCCCGCGCCCAGCACCACCGAAATGACGCCCGCCTTGAATCGGAACAGCGCCAGGGCAGCCACCAGGCCGATGGCGGCACTGGCCCACTCGAACGAACCGCCCAAGCCCTGCGGCCAAAGGACGTGGTACGCGAAGAACACGGCCAGGTTCACGATGACCCCGACGACGGCTGCGGTGATCCCGGTCAGCGGGGCGGTGAACTTCAGGTTGCCATGGGTGGACTCGATGAACGGGCCGCCGAGCAGGATGAAGACAAAGGACGGCAGGAAGGTGAAGAAGGTCACCACCATGGCTGCGGCAGCGCCGGCCAGCCAGAGCGAATCGCTGCCAAAGATCTGCGTGGTCCAGCCCCCGACGAAGCCCACAAAGGCCACCACCATGATCAAAGGACCAGGCGTCGTCTCGCCCAGCGCCAGGCCGTCGATCATCTGTGGCCCCGTGAGCCAGTGAAAGTGATCGACCGCGCCCTGGTACACGTAGGGCAGCACCGCATAGGCCCCACCAAAGGTCAGCAGCGCAGCCTTGGTGAAGAACCAGCCCATCTGCGTCAGGACCCCGTCCCAGCCGAAGACGGCCGTCAAGCTGCCCAGCGCGGTGCCCCACAAAGTGAGGCTGAGCAACAGGACGCCCCGCAAACGCACCCAGTTAAAGCGCACATGCGCCGGCGTCGGCGTGTCATCGTCAATCAATGCCGGGCCGTGCCCCTGCTGGGCCGCGCCATGGCTGCCACCTGCCTTGAACTTGTCCGGCGCGACCTTGCCGCCCACATAGCCGATCAGACCTGCCATCAGCACGATGAGCGGGAAAGGCAGACTCAAGGCGAAGATCGCCACGAACGAGGCCACGGCGATGGCCCACAGCCAGGCGTTCTTCAAGGTGCGAGACCCGACCAGCCAGGCCGCGTGCACCACCAGCGCCGTCACCGCGGGCTTGATGCCATAGAACAGTCCGGCGATCGCCGGTGTACTGCCAAAAGCCATGTAGACCCACGACAAGGCAATCAGCAAGAGCAGCGACGGCAGCACGAACAGCCCCCCGGCGACGATGCCTCCCCAGGTGCGATGCATCAGCCAGCCAATGTAGGTGGCCAACTGCTGAGCCTCGGGCCCCGGGAGCACCATGCAGTAGTTGAGCGCATGCAGAAAACGGTTCTCCGAGATCCAGCGGCGCCGCTCAACCAGTTCCTCGTGCATGAGCGCGATCTGCCCAGCGGGGCCGCCGAAGCTGATGCAACCCAGCTTGAGCCAGAAGCGGAAAGCCTCGGCCCGCGAAACCGAAGACGGTGGCATGGCAACAGGGGGCGACAGGTGTTCAGTGGTCATTCGGGGTCTTCAGAGCGGCACAAGCTGGGTGGCGATGACCGCGAACGCCATGCTCATGGCTGCTTGCGTGCACGGCGCGTGCACGCACAAGCAACCGCGATAGGTTACCCGCCCAACGACCGCTTTTTCAGGCCATGACGGGACGAGACAGACCCATGGGTCTCGTCAGAGCACCGTCAGGCAGGCCACCGCGCCGAGCATCCACGAAAACTGGGGCGCATCATCTGACGGCCTCCGCCAGCCTGGCCACGAACGCCACCAAGGATTCATGCAGTTGACGCGCCGTGGCTGCATGATGCGCCGGCTCGGATGCATGCTGCAGTTCAGCCTCGAAGGCCTGCAGGCGCGCTGCGAGCGCGGTGCCGCCGATGGTGGCGACGGCGCCACGCACAGAGTGGCAAACGCCGATCCATCCTGAAATGGCATCGGGCCCCTCAGACTGCATCAAGGCAGGCACACCCCGCTCGTATTGCTGGATGAAGACGGTGAGCATGCGCCTCATCAAGCCCACATTGCCGCCCATGTTGTCCAGCGCCCCAGACACGTCGAGGCCCTCCACCTGATGCAGGCGTTGCAGCACCTGCTGCGCGGCGTCATCGTTGTCCTGCGGACGGCCCGCGACCGCGCGGGACTCGTCGGCCTGTTGTGGACTCGACAACCAGCGCAACACGGTGGCATAGAGCGCGCGCGGATCCACCGGCTTGCTGACATGGTCGTTCATGCCAGCATCCAGACAGTTCTGTCGATCTTCGACAAATGCACTGGCGGTCATGGCCAGAATCGGCAGCTGGTGACCGATGCGTGAGCGGATGTGCCGGGTGGCCGTGAGCCCATCCATCACGGGCATTTGCACATCCATGAGCACCAGATCGTAAGTGCCTGACTGCACCCGCTCGATCGCCGCAGCACCATCACCAGCCACATCGACCCTCAGACCCGCCCTGCTCAGCAACTCGCACGCGACCTCCTGATTGATGGGGTTGTCATCCACCAATAAAAGACGCCGCCCTGCGTGCTGACGCTCAAGCTGGGTCTGCGCATCACCGGGTTCCGGCAGGGGAATGCGCGGCCTCACCGCCCCCTGCAGGCGCAGCACACGGGCCACCGCGTCCTGCAGCGCCGAGGCCGTGACGGGCTTGATCAGCACCGCGTCACAGCCCAGCATGCGCGCCTGCTGGCGCATGTCGCGATCGTCCAGTGCACTCACCAGGATGCTCGGGGGCATGCCCGCGCCGAGCTTGTGCGCCACATGCCTCAGCGTCTCGATGCCATCCATCGCCTCCATGCGCCAGTCCACCACGAGCAGGTCATACGGTCGCCCGGCCGCCATCTCGGCATCGACTTTGACGAGTGCGGCCGCACCACTGGGCACGGCATCCACCTGAAGCCCCAGCATCGCCAGGCGATCCGCCAAGGCGCTACGGGCCTCCGCCAGGTCGTCCACCAGCAAGGCGCGCAGGCCATCCGACGCAAGCGGGGACGGTGTCTCGCCGGTCTCTTGCGCGCAGCCCAACCATGCCGTGAACCAGAAGGTGCTGCCCTGTCCGAGCTCGCTGTACAGGCCCACCTCGCCCCCCATCATGGCGGCGAACCGCTTGAGCAAGGCCAGCCCCAACCCTGTGCCCCCATGACGGCGTGTCAGCGAACTGTCGGCCTGCTCAAAAGCCTGGAACAGGTGTGCCTGTCGGTCGGCGGCAATCCCCTCCCCCGTGTCCTGCACTTCAAAGCGCACATGCAGGCGACCGTCCCGGCGCGCGAGCAGCTCACCACGCAGCCGGACCCAGCCATGCGCCGTGAACTTGACTGCATTGCCCAGCAGGTTGATCAGGGATTGCGACAGTCGGGTCGGGTCACCCCGCATGCGAGAGGGCAGGTGATCGGTATCGATGATCAGCTCCAGGCCTTTTCCCTCCGCAGAATGGCGAACCATCTCGAAGACGCGCGACAGCATGTCGTCCAACGAGAACTCGATGTTCTCCAGCGTCATCTTGTCGGCTTCGATCTTGGACAGATCCAGGATGTCATTGATCACGTGCAGCAGGTGCTTGGCGGCCTGATCGATCTTGTCCAGGCGTTCACGCGCCAACGCATCAGGGGTATCGCGTGACAACAGGTGGGTCAGGCCGATGATGGCATTCATCGGTGTGCGGATTTCATGGCTCATGTTGGCCAGGAAAGAGCTCTTGGCGCGGTTGGCCACTTCGGCCAGATCGCGCTGCTGGCGCGTTCGGATGGCCCCGATGGCGGCGGAGACATTGCGTGCCAATTCTTCGAGCGGCGGCACTTCTTCAGGGTTGAACGCGGTGCGCTCGGCGGCATAAAGACAGATGGCACCGATGACCTCATCGTCGACCGTCAACGGCAAGACGATGCTCGACTGAAATCCGTGCTGCGCGGCCTTGTCGCTCCACGGGCGCACCATGTCGGCGGTTCGCCAATCCTGATTCACCTGCGTGTGCCCCGTGCGCACCACCGCGCCGAAGGGGCCCCGGCCGCTCGGCTGCTCGCCATCCCAGGACAACTGAATGCCCTGGAGGTAGTCCGTGGCCGGTCCCGCCTGAGCGGCGATCCGGACGGATTTGTCCGGGTCACGGTTCGCAAAGACCACACACGCCAACAGAAAGTCCCCCGCCGCGACCACCGCGCGGCACACCTGATCCAGGTACGCGGCCTCGTCGAGTGCGTTGAGCAGGTCAAACTGGCAACTGCTGAGCACCCGCAAAGAGCGATTCAGCCGTCGGGCGCGCTCTTCCGCCTGTTTGAGCTCGGTGATCTCGGCAAAGGTCACCACAATCTGGCTGATCTGCTGTTGCTCGTCCAACAGCGGATAAGCATCGACCTGGGCCCACACCGGATCAGACAAATCCGAGCGACGGATACCCAAGATCAGCTTGTTCACGGCGCAGCCTCGGGCCATCACCTGCGACACCGGGAAGCGATCCAGGGGCATGCGGGAGCCATCCTCTTCCAGCAAGTGCCAGTAGGGGTCGACCACGCCCCTGCCGCGCAATTGTTCGAGCGACAGCCCCGTGATCCGGCACGCGGCCGGATTGGCGTCGATGATGGTGTGGTCCTGGGCGTGGACGATGACCCCGCAGCTGATGTGGTCGAGCAAGGTCCGCAGGCGCAACTCATTGAGGCGCAGCGCACGCTCCGACACGGCGGAGGGCAGCAGGTCCACCAGCAGGCAGTCCCACCATGTGCTGCCGTCGGCCTGGCGGCGAGGCTGACCTGAGCCTTGCATCCACTTGCGGCGACCGGATGGCGTCGTGAGTGCGCCCATCCACACCCACGGTGCCAGCGTCTGTGCGGACTGCGCGATCGCGGACTGCAGGCCATTGCGATCCAGGGGATCGATCAGGCTCCAGAGCGTCGCGGCGTTGCCCAGGACGTGATGCGCTGGCATCTCCAACAGATCGACACAGCGCGGGCTGATGTACTGCACCTCGGTGGAGCCGCCCACATCCATCGCGAGCCGGATCAGGACGCCTGGGATATGCCCCACCACGTCATGGCATGCGCCTTCACCATCGGCGTCGTCCGCACCCACGTTTGCGTCGTCATGTGCCCCGGCCATGCTGTACCTCTACTCCCGAACATGAAGCGACCGTGGTCCACAAGGTCACTCACAAACTTGGCTCGCTCAAATCCCTGCTTAATTCGGACATTGTCGGCGATGCGGCCCCATCCCCAAGGGGATGAACCAGGCATGGACCCGTCAAGTCGTTGCCAAAGGCCAGGTTTTGAAGCGTCCGTGGGCAAGGTGCATCAGGGCTTCTCCTGCACCCGATCGCCTGGGTGAGCTGCCAAGGGTGCACATCGCACGAGTTCAGTGCGACATTGACGCCTCTCGCACCCTCGCGACCTAGAATCGTCGCGCACCCGAAAGAACCGTCATGGCCGCGGCCATGAAGGGCTTTCATTCTTGCAACCCAGTGTGGTGAAGATGAACAAGCCTTTCATTTCGCTGTGCCCGGAGATCACCCGGGCGGACGCGCTGATGCTCATGGACTGGCTCGAAGACGAGAGCGTGACCCGCTACCTGAGCGACTCGCGCCACGTCTCCCGCTTCATTGAGCAGCTCATCGGTCGGGTCCAGTTACCGATCCTGACCCACCTGTTCAACCAGGGGGGCCGCTTCTTCATGGCCTATGACCGGCACGATGAGCCCGTGGGCTTCGTGCGCCTGGTGAAAACGGGCCGCGACTGCGAGATGGTGCTGGTCATTGGCAACCGCGACAACTGGGGCCGCAAGCTCGGTGCCAGCGCCATCCACGAAGGCATGAAACTCGCGTTCTTCGACATGCGGGCAGACAGGCTCATCGCCAAAATCCACGCCGACAACGAGCGCTCGCTGAAAGCCTTCCTGCGCAGTGGCTTCTCGCTCGATCACGAAACGCCGACGCTGAAATCCTTCGTCATGAGCGCAGAGCGCTACCTTCGCCTCTTGCGCGACAACCCGGCACCCCACACCTCCGACATCGTCATCACCGAGATCGACAAGGCCCGCCTCCAGAGCCTGCTGGACCTCGAACAGGGCGCCGAAACTTTCGAACTGGCGCACGAGATCGAGCGCGCCATCGTCGTCGATCCCCGGCAGGTGGCCGAAGACGTCGTCACCATGAACTCCAAGGCCGTGCTGCAGGTGGACGACGAAGAGATGGAGGTGGTGCTGGTGTACCCGGAGGATGCCGACGAGCACGCTGGCAAGCTCTCGGTGTGCAGCGGCATTGGCACGGCGATCCTGGGCTACAAGGCGGGCGATGCCTTCAACTGGCGGATGCGCCATCGCACCCGCCAGATCCGGATCGAC
>ERZ1645187.4277-NODE-4277-length-11622-cov-11.308637_pt1 | contig 11622 bp, 6 predicted proteins | sample MGYA00575352_ERZ1645187 | MGnify/ENA primary metagenome ERZ1645187 (study PRJEB40837, sample SAMN11349314) | freshwater sediment metagenome | isolation source: river sediment | host: Sediment | place: India: Wazaribad , New Delhi | collected 2017-02-21 ... | reverse complement strand
GTGTCGGCCGGCAGCGGGCCGGTCAGGGCATGGCCTTGCTGGCGCAGGGCGTTCATGACAGGTTCGATGATGTCCTGTTCCTCGCGGCCGAGATGGCCGCCTTCGCCGGCGTGCGGGTTGAGGCCGCAGACAAACACCTGCGGCGGCGCGGCGGTGAAATACTGTTGCAGGTCGTGCTGCACGATCTCGAGCGTGCGCCGCACGTTATCTGCCGTGATGGCATCCGGCACGGCGCGCAACGGCAGGTGCGTGGTGACCAGCGCCACCCGCAAGCGCTGCGTCGCCAGCATCATCACCACCTTGTCGCAGCCGGCCAGTTCCTGCAGGTATTCGGTGTGGCCGCTGAAGGCGATCCCGGCCTCGTTGATGAGGCTTTTCTGCACCGGCCCGGTGACCAACGCGAGCCGCGTAGGTTGCTGCAGGCAGTCTTGCGCGGCGGTGCGCAGGCAGTCGAGCACATAGCCGGCATTGCGGGTGTCGAGTTGTCCTGGAGTGACCGGCGTCGAGCAGACAAACGGGCGTAGATACAGTGCGCCGGCAGGCAGCGGGGCATCGGGGATCGCGGCATCGATGGTGTGCAGCGTGAGCGGTAACTGCAATTGTGCGGCGCGTGCCTGCAACAGGGCGGGATCCGCGTAGGCGATGACAGGAACGGCCTGTGCCTGCTGGGCGAGTTGCACGGTGATGTCCGGCCCGATGCCGGCCGGCTCACCCGGTGTCAGTGCAATCGCCGGCACGCGCTAGATCTTGATCTGGACGTAGGCCTTGTCGCGCAGTTCCTTCAGCCAGCGCGGCAATTCATCCTGGAACTGGCGCTTGCGCAGGATGATCTGCGCCTGGCGCTTGAGCAGCTCCTCGCTCATGTCCTGCTGGCGGCGCTCCAGCACCTGCACGATGTGCCAGCCGTACTGGGTGCGGAACGGCTCCGATACAGTACCGGGTTCGGTCTTGGCCATTACCTGCTCGAATTCCGGCACGGTCTGGCCCGGCATGCTCCAGCCGAGGTCGCCGCCTTTCAGTGCAGAGCCCGGGTCGTCGGAATATTTCTTGGCCAGCGCCGCGAAATCGCCGCCTTTCAGCACAGCAGCGCGCAGTTTCTGCAGCAGCGCTCGGGCCTCCTCGTCATTGCGGATGGCCGATGTCTCGACCAGGATGTGGCGCGCGTGGATCTGTTCAACGGGCTCGGCTTGCGCGGCGCGTGTGGCGAGCATGCGCCCCTCCTCGGACTTGAGGAAGTTCTCCACATCCTGCTCGGAAATATCGATGCGCTTGGCGACGATGCCCTGCTGCACCTGCTGGATGATGATCTGCCGCCGCACGTTCTCGCGGAACATGCCCATCGGGAAGCCCTGCTGCTCCAGTTCGCGCAGGAAAGCCTTGGGTTCCATGCGGTTCTGCGCGGCGATCGTCGCGATGGCCTGGTCCATCTGTTCGTCAGACACCTTGATGCCCGCACGCTCGGCCATCTGCAGCTGCAGGCTCTCGACGATCAGTTTTTCCAGCACCTGCCGTTGCAGGAATTCTGCTGGCGGCAGTTCCTGGCCGGACTGGCGGATCTGCCCGGCCAGCATTTGCATCTGCAGGGACAGTTCGCTGGCCATGATGACATCGTCATCGACCACGGCGACCACCTTGTCGAGTGGTTGGCCCTGGGCGTGCAGCAGGCTGCTGGTCAACAGGCCGAGCGCGAGGGTGCAGGCGGCGAGGATTTTGCGGGTGTTGGTCATGCGTGTCTCTGCCCCTGGTTCAGTCGAGCGTCTTGTGGCGGTCTTCGAAGCCCTGGATGCTGTCGGAGAGGATGCTGTCCAGGCTGTCGCCGAAGTTGCCCAGGCTCTTCAACTGGAACTGCAGGAAGATACCGTTGCGGGTGTCCTGTGCGTCGATGTTGTCGATGAACAGGTCGTTGATGACCCAGCGCCGGGCGACGACGCGGGCGGTCCAGCAGCAGCTGTCGTACTCAAAACCGGCGACGGTTTCCAGCTCGCGGCTGTTGGTGATGTCGTGGTTCCAGTGGCCGATGAGGCTCCATTGGTTGTTGAGCGGGTACACGGCGGAGGCGTAGACCTGCTCGACGGTGCGGTCGACCAGCTGGCGGTTCAGCGGCGTCAGCTGGTTCGGTGTCGGTTCGCGGTCGACAAACTGGTAGCCGGTGTTGAACAGGCGGCCCTCGCCGTCGCGGTAGCGCAACGCGAGCGACTGCCGCTCGCGCAGGGCCTTGTCGTCATTCCACAGCGTTTCGGTGCGGATGTCCCAGTGGTTGGTCAGGCGCGCAGCGAGGTCGAACACCATTGACGAGCGTGAGCGGTCGCGTTCATACGCCGCGGTGAGCGGATCCTCTTCCAGCACCACCTCGCGCTTGTCGAGGTAATAGGTCTGGCCGACACCGACACGCAACAGTTCGCGGCCGGTGACCGGGCTCAGCAAACGCGTGCTGACACCGGCCGACAGCTGGTTGGCGTCGTCGATGTAGTCCTCGCCGCCGACGCGGTAGTCGCGGAACAACTGCGCGTAGGAGAAGCTCAGCGAGTTGCTGTCGAAGTTGTAGATGTCTTCCTGGTCCTGCTGGCCGGCATAGTAGTAGAACAGGCGCGGCTCAAGGGTCTGGCGATAGGCATTGCCGAACAGGTTGGTGTCGCGCTCGAAGATCAGGCCGCTGTCGATGCTGGCGACGCCGACCGTCGTCGAGGGGTTGCTGTCAGGCGTGTCGATGGTCGTGTCATCAAGTTGCTGTGACACATGGCGCACACCGACCTTTGGCGTGAGGAAAGCACCGGCTGAACGCAGCGGCAGCGCGACGCTGTAATCGAGGTTGTAGCGGCGACCGGTCAGCGGCAGCATCTCGCGGTTCTCGATGTCGTAATAGACCGGCGCACGCGACTCGATTGGCGAGGTGATGGCATCGGCGCGCAGGAACGGGTCGATGCGGTCGTCGATGCCGTTGCCATTCACGTCCTGCAGCGCGTCGCGGTAATCGTCAATGCCGTCGCCGTCCAGATCCTGGAACTGGCCTTCATCGCGGTGGCCGAATTGCGTGACCGCATGGTGCAGGTTCACGACCGGGCCACTCTCCAGCGCATAGGTGCCATCGGCAAACAGCGACGGCAATACCTCGTGCGGCTCGGCCAGCGTATCGTCGAGCGTCTGGTAATCCTTGGCGTTGATGCCGAGGCGCCAGTTGTCCGGCAGGTAGGTGAACTGCGCCTGCTTGCGCAGCTGCGCGGTGTTGCCGACGCGCAGGCCCGAGCTGCTGAAATCGTGGAAGTAGTTGTCGTCGCTGACGGCGGCGATATCGACGAGGCTGGTCCAGCGCTCGTCAGCGCCGTTGTGGCGGGTGTTGAGGTACCAGCGGTCGTCCTTCTCGTTGCGGCCGACTTCGGAATCGTTCGGCAGCATGTTGAGGATGGCGGTGGTGCTGGTCTGTTCCGACATGTGGCGGAACTTCGAGCCGAGCATCAGGCCGCGGTCGCCGATGAAACGCGGCGCCAGTATCAGGTCATAGTTCGGCGCGAGGTTGAAGTAGTACGGCACCTCGATGTCGACACCGTCATCGCCGCTGCCGAAGGAGGGCACCAAGAAGCCGGACATGCGCTGGTCGCCGAGCGGGAACTGCAGGTATGGCGTGTAGAACACCGGCACGTCCTTCACGCGCAGCGTCACGTCGCGCGCGCGGCCTTGCGAATCGTTCGGGTCCAGCGTCAGGCTGCCGGCTTGCAGTGACCATTGCTCACTGCCGACCGGGCAGTAGCTGTAGTCGGCGTCGATCATCGACACAACGCCGGTTTCACTGCGCGACAGGCTCTGCGCGCTGCCGTGGATGTGTTCCTGGTGCATCAGGTACTGCACGTTCTCGAGCTGGGCTGTTTTCTCGTCGACCATCACGTCGGCGCGGTCGCCGAGCAGCAACAGGCCCGGCTCACGCAGCGTGACATTGCCTTCCATCGTCACCTGTTGCGGGTTTTTCTTCAGCGTGGCGCTATCGGCGCGCAGGTAGCGGTAGCCCTGGCGCACCTGCACGTTGCCTTTCAGCATCGAGACCTGGTTCGGGATGTCGGTATCGGTTTCGTCGGCGTGCGCGCTGATCTCGGCATCCGCCGGGTCGGTCTGGTCGCCGCCGCTGGCCGGGTCGACATACATGCCGCAGCACATGCGGCTCCTTAGCTGCTCGTCTTCCGACAACTGCTGCTTCTGCGCGTCGGTCAGGCGGTCATACGGTATCCAGTCGTCCGCGAGGCTGGTGGCGTGGGTCGGGAGCATCGCGGTGCGCGCCGCCTGTTCGGTGGCGGTGGCAGCAGGGGCTTCACCAGTAGCGGTGGCGGCTGTTGTGCCTGCGCCTGCGTCAGCGGCGGCGGGTGCGCCTTCTGCGTTGCTGGCTGGCGGTGGTGTGCCCATCGCAGTGGCTTCGATGGCAGCGTCTTCGAGCGAGGATTCCTCGGCGGCGACATCGGCGCCAGCGGGGCCGGCCTGGCACAGCCACTCGCCGTTGGCATCGAGACTGCAATCCCAGCCGGCGTGTACCGGGCTGGCCATCGCGGCCAGGATCAGGCCGAGGCCGGTGAAGGTCTGGCGTGGCGCGAGGCGCGTGCGCGGAAACAATCTCATGCAGGCAATTCCGTTGGAGGTGACGGGCGACCGTGAGGCCGCAAAAGTGCCGCATTGTAAAGGATTTGCCTGCGCTGTGGCGCAACCGGCGCTGCGGGTAGAATGCGCCACGAACCCTTCGTTGACGTTGCCATGGATCCACTCGTTTCCCTGCAAGCCTGGGTCGGCCAGCAGACCGGCCAGACCCCCGCCAGCCTCGTGCCACTCTCTGGTGACGCCGGCTTCCGCCGCTATTGCCGTGTCAGCGGCAGCCAGCCGCCGGTCATGGCGGTCTATGCACCACCGGCCACCGAGAACACCGCGCAGTACCTCGCCGTGTCGCGCCTGCTGGCCGACGGTGGCGTGCGTGTGCCGCGCGTGCTGGCCACCGACCTCGCCCAGGGCTTCCTGCTGGTGGAGGATTGCGGCGACCGCCTGCTGTTGCCGGCGCTGGACAGCGTGACCGTGGACAGGCTGTACGGCCAGGCGCTCGACATGCTGCTGCAGCTGCAGGGCATTGCGGTGCCTGCCGGGGCTGTCGGTCACTATGACGAGCAGCGCCTGTGGGACGAGATGGCCCTGTTCCCCGCCTGGTTCATCCAGGAGCTGTTGCAGCTGCCTTTCGGCCGCAACGAGCAGACCCTGCTCGACAACCTGTTCGATGCGCTGATCGCCAGCGCCATCGAGCAGCCGCAGGTGCTGGTGCACCGCGATTTCCACGCCCGCAACCTGATGCTGCACGCCTACAGCACGCCGCCGGGGGAGCTGGTCACCATCGACTTCCAGGATGCGGTGACCGGGCCGGTGACCTATGACCTCGTCTCGCTGCTGCGCGACTGCTACATCCGCTGGCAGCCGGCACAGGTAGAACAGTGGGCACTTGCTTACCGCAAGAAGCTTATCTTGAAAGGTCGGGAAGCCGGGGACAGCGACCAGCAATTCCTCGGCTGGTTCGACCGCATGGGCCTGCAGCGCCACATCAAGGTGCTGGGTATCTTCGCCCGCCTGTGGCTGCGCGACGGCAAGCCCGGCTACCTCAACGACCTGCCGCTGGTGCTGCGCTACACGCTGGAAGTCGCGGCGCGCTACCCGGAGGCGGCTGAATTCACCGACTGGATGCAGGTGCGCGTGCTGCCGGCCTGCCGGCGCCAGGCCTGGTGGCAGGACTGGTCGTGACGGTTGCCCCCATGAAAGCGATGATCCTTGCTGCGGGTCTCGGCACCCGCATGCGGCCGCTGACGGACCACTGCCCGAAGCCGCTGCTGGATGTAGCCGGCGAACCGCTCATCGTGCGCCACCTGCGCCGGCTGGCGGCGGCCGGCTTCACGGATGTTGTCATCAACACCGCCCACCTCGGCCACCTGATCGAGCAGCGCCTCGGCGACGGCGCGGCATTCGGCTTGCGCATTGCCTATTCGCGCGAGGCGGCGCCGCTGGAGACGGCCGGCGGCATCGTCAACGCACTGCCACTGTTGGGCGATGCTCCCTTCCTGCTGCTCAACGGTGACATCTGGTGCGACCGCGACCTGGCCGGTTTGCGCACGCAGCTGCCGGATGGCGACACCACACTGGCGCACCTGGTGCTGGTCGATAACCCGCCCCATCACCCGCAAGGCGATTTCCTGCTGCAGGATGGCCGTGTGCAGCCGCGCGGCGAGCACAGTGGCCTCACGTTCAGCGGCTTGTCGCTGATGCACCCGCGCCTGTTCGACGGCTGGCGCTCGCGCGCCGGCGAGGCATTCCCGTTGCGCGAGGTGCTGCTGCCGGCGATGGCGGCCGGGCAGGTCAGCGGCGAACACTATCGCGGCTACTGGCTGGATGTGGGCACGCCGGCCCGGCTTGAAGAGCTGGCCGCGCGGCTGGGCTGACGGTCAGCTGGCGGTCAGGAAGCTGCGCACCGTGTCGGCCTGCTCCATGCAATCGCGGTAGCCGCAACGCATCAGCTCCTGGCAGTAAGGCGCCTCGAACAGCAGGTAACTGGCGATGCTGGCGCCGCCACCCACGCGCGTGGCACCGATGGTGCGCAGGAACACGCGCATCGCTTTCGGCAGGTCGTCGATGTGGCTGGCGGCGAGTTCGTCAAAGCGCACGCTCGGCGTGATGACCTGCACCTCAACCGGCCGCACGCGCAGCTGCTCGCGTTTTTTGTCGTCGAGCTCGACGATGAAACGGTTGAAGCGCTGCATCATGTCGATGTCTTCTTCCATCGTGTCGATGAATGCGCTGTTCAGCAGCTGGGCGAAGATCTGCGCCAGTGATGGCGAGTGGGTGACCGGCAGCCGCTGCTGCACGTTGGCCTTGTGCCGGTTGCCGCTGACCCCGACCACCAGCAGCTTCTGCGCGCCCAGGTGCAGGGCGGCACTCATCGGGGCGGTCTGGCGCATCGCGCCGTCACCGAAAAACTCCCGTTGCAGTTTCACGGCCGGAAACAGCGCCGGCAGCGCTGACGACGCCATCAGGTGCTTGTGCGTCAGCACGGCGGGCGTGCCGATACGGCGCGCGCGTTTCCAGCCTTCCAGCGCCGCGTCGCCCTGGAAGAAACTCATGCTCTGGCCGGTCTGGTAGCCGAGCGCGGTGATGCACAGGGCTCGCAGGTGGCCGCGCTCGATGAGGTCGGGCAACAGCTGCAGGTGGATGTTTTCCATCAGCAGGTGGTACAGCGGTGTGTTGTCGAACAGCGACAGCGGCCGGCCAAAGGTGATACCGCTGCGGAAGAATGACAGGATCAGTTTCAGCGTACTGCCGATCAGCTCGCCATAGCCGACGCGGTGCACCTGTTCCGAACGGAGCGTGCCCCACAACTGTTCGAGCTGTGCCACGCCGCGGCGGAAGTAGTCGGCGTTGGTGGCGAGGGTCGCCGCATTGATCGCACCGGCCGAGGTGCCGCAGATGATCGGGAACGGGTTGCGGTCCTGGTCAGGCAGCAGCTCGGCGATCGCTTTCAGCACGCCGACCTGGTAGGCCGCGCGTGCGCCGCCGCCGGACAATACCAGTGCTGTCGTCATCGCGCTCCCTCCCACACCCGGCTGTCAAACACGCCGGCTGCACGGGCTTCGTGCAGCACGGTTGCGCCGTAGTGTACGTCCCACAGCAGTTTTTCGCCGGGCAGGCCGGCCTGCAGGTACTGGGTGGCGGCCGCCAGACGCAACGCGCGGTTGTCGGCCAGCGTGGCGAGGCAGCGGTGGTAGCTGTGCAACCAGAGGGCAGTCGCCAGCGCGATGGCCGCGGCGAGCAGCGGGCGTGAAGGCACGGCGGGGAGCTGCTGCCAATGGCCCGCCAGCGCGGCATATAGCGTGGCGGCATTGAGCAGCGCGAACGGGGCATAGCGCGACACCACCCACGGGTACTCGCCCCCGCGCAAATACACCGCCATCGCAGCCAGTGCCAGCACATAGCAAAACACCAGTTTGGCGGCATCGAAACGGGCGGGCAGGTAGAGCACCAGCGCCCCCGCCGCCAGCACGCCGATACCGAGCGCGATATGCAACCAGGCCAGATGGGACAGGATCCAGCTGCCGTTGCTGATGACATTGCCGAGGAAGGCCGGCACGAACGCCAGTGCCACCGGCCAGGCCGGCAGTGCCACAGCGCCCTGGGCGACTTGCGGGGTGTTGATCGCGAGGAACAGGGCCGTCGCGGCCAGTGCCAGCAGCCCGAACGGCAAGGCTTGCCGCCATTGGCGCCGGTACAGCGCATAGCCGCCGAGCAGGGGCAACAACGCCAGCGCGCCGGACGAGAAAAACAGCGCCACGGCGTAGGCGCAGCCAGCCAGCGGCCAGCGGCCATGCACGGCGGCCAGCAGCGCGAGCAGCGGCAGCAGTGCCGAGCCCCAGTACATCTGCCAGGCCGGTGTGGCGAAATCCATCGCCTCCCAGTGGATGACCGACAGCATCAGCAGCGGAATCGGCAGCAGGGCCGACCCGCGCAACTGCCATTGCCGGCGGGCATACCCCAGTAGCAGGGCGGTGGCCAGCAGCCAGCCGAGGTTGGCGGCGAGGATGGACTGGCGGAAATCGATCGCACCGGTGAGCCATACCTGCAGCACCGCGACGAGGCGTGTCAGCAGCGGCAGGTGGCCGGCGTTCGGTGCGGACAGGATGGCGAGCTGCCCGCGCAGGGTATCGGCGCTGAACACCGCCGCCACCGGCCGCAGGATGACACTGAAGTCATCCCAGTACGGCACGTTAACGCTGTAGTGCCAGACCGTGGTGGCATACAACGCGAACGGCACAGCCAGCAGCAGGCTGCTGCAACGTTCGCGCATGGTCGCCACGGCTGCCGTCATGCTTCCGGCCTGTGCTGGCCTTCTTGCTCACCGAGCACGCTGCTGTCGAGGGTCAGTGCCGCGTCGGCCGCGCTGGTGGCAGCCTTGGACGGCTGGCTGCGCCACAGTTCGCCGCGGCTGAAACAGTCCCAGCCCCAGCGGCACCAGCCGAGCAGCGCGAACACCAGCCACAGTGACCAGGCCAGCATCGCGGCGCGGTAAGCCCACATCGGCAGCGAGACCGTCCAGGCCTGTGGCAAGCCTTGCGCGGTGCGGTCCTGGAACCACAGCAGCTCATGCGCGCTGGACTGGTTGCCGGCGACCTGCATGTCCGGTGTCGACAACAGGCTCAGCGGGATCGTGCTGATAAGGCTGCCGAGTGCCAGCACGGTGAGCAAGACGAGGCCGACCTGTAACCATTGCAGCTGGCTGCGGCTGAGCGGCTGTGTGTCGAGCGCGGCGCGGCGGGCCATGGCGATGAACCAGGCCACGACGAGCAGGCTGCCGGCGCTGTTGATAGTGCTCATGCCGATGCCGAGCAGCAGCCACTGCCAGGTGGCGACCGGTGCCAGGCGGCTGCGGCCGAGTCCGATTGCCACCAGCACGATGACGACCAGCACGCCCCAGAACAGCAGGGCAGGGCCCATCGCCGGGCCGCCGGCGGCGAGCAACCAGCGGTTGTGCGGCAGCTGCAGCTTCAGTCTGATGTTGCTCAGGGGCTCGTCCAGTTGTGGCAGCGGCGTTGCGCTGCGCCAGCCAATCCCTCCGTCCTGCCGCCAGCTGACGCTGATTTGCTGGTTGCCCGGGCGCAGCGGCAGGCGCAGGCTGGCCGGGTCGGCCGGGTTGCCCTGTTCGACGCCATCGACCACCACACGCTGCAGCTGGCTGCCGGGCGGCAGGGCCAGTGGCAGTTCGCCGCCCTGGCTGCTGCGCACGTCCAGCGTCAGTTCGACATCAGCCGACCGCGCACCGGGGCGGAAGTCGAGCGCGGCGGCTTCGATGGTGCGGGTGGGGCCGCTGACGGCTTCCGGCCGGCTGATTGCCAGTGCCAGGCTCTCGCCGGGCCAAGGCTGCCAGCGCGGCAGCTGGCCGGCCTGCATGTCCTGCTTGACCGGGTTGGGGCCGCTGACATCGACGTGCCAGACCGGGGCGACATCGAACTGCCAGTGCTCGACCCACGGCGCGCTGGCGGCGGCAGTCAATTCGAGGCTGCTGCCTTGCTTGAGGCTGGAATGCCAGGAGAAAGAAGGTGAGTAAGCGCTCATCATCACCAGCACCTTGCCGTCCCGCACCTCGACGCCGGGCGTCAGCACTGCTTCGCCGGGCAGCAGGTTGACCGGCACGGCGATGGCACCACTGGCCGGCGCCAGTCGCTCGACCTCGGTCTGCACCTGCCAGTCCAGCCCCAGCAACAGGGTGCGGGTCACGCGCAGGAACGGTGGGGCCGTATCAGCCAGCAGGGGCTGGTTGTCGCTGGCCTGGCGTGCCTGGTCCGGCTCGCGCTGCAATTGCAGGCTGCCGCCCGGCACGCGACCGTCGTTGAGGCCCGACACCTGCCAGCCGTCGGCATCAACCGCGAGGTGATGCACCGCCATCGCGAACGGCAGTTGCAGGCGGTCGCCGCTGACTGGTCCTTCCAGCAGCAGGCGGTGGCTGCCCGGTGTGAGTACGGCCCACAACAGGCCGTTGTCGTCGCGGCGCAGCGGCATCGGGTCGCCATCAACCAGCACGCTGCGCGGCTGCCAGTCATTGCGGGCCGACGGCAGGGGCACGGCAACGGTCTGCTGTGTATCCACCTGCAGAGCCAGCCGCAGCATCTGTTCGTCCAGTTGCAGCAGGCCGCGCTGGAAGCTGGCGCACTGCGGTTCGCAATCGGGCAGGCGGGTGAGCCGCTGTTCCAGTTCCTGCAACAGGGCCGGGTCAGGGAAGCCTTGTGCCTCGGCCGGCGGAGCCGGCAGCAGGCCTGCTGCCACCAGCACGATGACCGGCGCGCTCGCGCGGCCAGCAGGCAACGGGAAGCGGGTGCCCGGCCAGGCGGCGCGCAGCAGTTGGCTGGCGAAGGCAAACACCAGCAGCACGGAAGCGAGGTTCCACAGCCGGTGCCAGCCGGGCGACAACAGGTGCAGCTGCAGCGGTTGGTCCCGGGTGACCGGGCCGCTCCAGTGCAGGGCGACCTGTTGCCAGCCCCAGGCCGGTTCGCCCGGGCCGGTCTGCACCTTGGCACCGCTGTCATAGCCGGTCTTCAGCTTGCGCGGCTGGGGAACGGGCAGGCTGCCATAGAGGGCGTTGTCGGCCATCTTCCCTTCAGCGAGCTCGGCTTTCATGGCGATTTCCCGGGCCGGGGCGGCGGCGGGCGCCATGGCCTCGTCTTCGCGCGGTGCCACATCCCGCTGCTGGATATTCATGTAGCGGCCCATTTCGAGCTGCGGATACAGACTGCGCCGTGCCTGGTCGACGGCGAAATTGAGCAGCACCAGCAACAGGGCAATAAAGACACCGGTATTGGCTGCCTGCAGCCAGCGTTGTGGCTTGCCGGCAGGCAACACGCGCAACAGGCCGATACCGACCAGTGCCGCCAGCCAGAGGAATACCGGTGCGTAGGGCGCGTGGTAGGTCAGTAACAGGGCAAGCAGTGCCGTGAGGCCGGCGCGCCAGCCGAGCAGGCGGCCGGCGGCCGCGCCGACGATCAGCACGAGGAAGATGGCCCACAGGCTCCAGCGCGCCAGCCACGAACCGGCGGCGCTGTCGGCACCGGCGGCATGCAACAGCAGCCAGCCCGG
>ERZ1645187.4276-NODE-4276-length-11624-cov-6.584061_pt1 | contig 11624 bp, 9 predicted proteins | sample MGYA00575352_ERZ1645187 | MGnify/ENA primary metagenome ERZ1645187 (study PRJEB40837, sample SAMN11349314) | freshwater sediment metagenome | isolation source: river sediment | host: Sediment | place: India: Wazaribad , New Delhi | collected 2017-02-21 ... | reverse complement strand
CGAAAAACGGAGGGCAACCCCGCTTCGCTTTGCATCATCTCGCGCGCGGCGGCCTGCGCTGTCTCCCAATCCTTGAACATATAGGAGTATCGGCGGATGGTCTCCGGCATATGGCGAAAGACTTTCAACGTTACATGCGTGAGCACGCCGTATGTGCCTTCGCCACCCATCATGATTTGACCTAGATCACTGCCGGTTGCCTTGCGCGGGTAGCTGTCCGTTTTGATGTTGCCAATCGGAGTTGCATATTCCTGCGCCATTACGATATCACTGATGCAACCGTAGTAGGTCGAGTTTTGTCCCGCGCCGCGCGTGACAACCCAACCGCCGACGGAGGAATATTCAAAGCTTTGCGGAAAATGCCCGCAGGTGTAGGCACGCTTTGCGCCGAAGAGAGATTTTGCGTTGTTGAGCGTTTCTTCCAGCTTTGGCCCGCTCATGCCCGCTTCCACCGTGATGGTTTGATCGATCTCGCTGAACGAAACGACTTTGTTGAAGCGTAAGCGCAAATCCAGCGAAATGCCGCCTTTCATGCACTCTACGCCGCGCGTGACGGAAGAACCGCCGCCGTAGACATAGACGGGAATCTTCTTTTTTGCGCAGTAAGCGACAATGTGCTCAATCTGCTCTTTTGTGTCGGGATAAAGCACCGCGTCCGGCACGTTTTCGACGATTTTGTTGCGCAGGCGAAGCAGGTCATACATCGTCTTGCCGTAAGCGACTGAGAGGCGTGCGTAATCATCCGTGCGCACAAAGTCGCTGCCAACGATTTTGGCAAACGCTTGCAGGTCTTCGCTCGTCAATTGAATCGGCAAATCAAACGCGACGGCATCAAACCCGGTATCTTCACGATAGGATTGAAAATCCGCATCGGTGAGATGAAACTTCTCCTTCATGAGTTTGTAGAGCGATTCTTTGGGCGGCTTGATCTCCAGCGGCGCACCCCATTTGAAGATAGAACGATAGCTGTCCTTCGGAAATTCACCCTTGACCCAGTTTGGCTCAAAATCGTGATAGGGATGAGACATAATTTGCTTCTCCTTTCGGCTCAATCAATATTTGTGTACGAGCCGGTCGCTCGTGCAGATGATGTTCACTCCCGTGCCGCAGATATTCTTCGCGACCACCTCGCCCGCGTGAAGGCGAGTATTGATCCGCACGTGCGCTAACGCCTGGGATACTTCCCGCAGCTTGTCTTTTTCGATTTCGCCCTCCGTACGCACACTGACAACCGGGGAATCGGGAAAGACCGTCCGCACGCTGGTGGTCAGCGTTCGCATCGGATGCGTGAGTTCCGCGTTGGCATACGCTTCTCCGCGCTTGCATTTTTGTCCGCTGCAATGGATTCCGTCCGCCGTTTTTGTGCAGGTGATTCGGCAACCGTTTGGGCAGACGATGCAGACGATTTCGCGCGTTTGCTTTTCGGGGGTTTGATTTTCATTCATCGTTTGTTACCTCCAAATGAAACCGTAGCGGTTCGTTCCCGGCAAGCTGTTCCGGCGTAAGCAGGACTGTAAGCCGCTCCATCTCCGGCGGGCGTAGATGGGCAAACCGCTTGGTAAAGAGTGTGCTTCCGCCTTTGGTTATGGTTAGAGTTGCGTTGTCCAAATCATCCGCGGAGCGGAAGAAGAACACGCGCTGGTGTTCGTTTGCGTTTCGCGAAAGACGCTGTGGCACAACATAGAGCAGGGAATTGTCGCACTCTACGGCGACCAGCCCGCGCGCGCAGAGTGCTTTGCTTGCCGCGGCTGTTCCGGCGACTTCTCCGCTTTCGGACACAAAATCCACCAAATCGTTTACATGCAGCGCGTTTCCGCAGGCGAACACGCCGCGAAGCAGCGTTTCGTTTCTCTCGTCCACTATCGCGCCTTTTGTCTTGCTGTCGATCGGCACTCCGATGGATTCCGCGAGCTCGTTCTCGGGAATCAACCCGACGGAGAGAATCAACGCGTCGCAGGGAACGATCTCCTCGGTTCCGGAAATCGGGCGCATACATTCGTCCACGCTTGCGATTTCGACCGCACTAAGCCGCATATCTCCCAACACGCGCGTAACGGTTTTACTCGTATGAAGCGGAATTTCAAAGTCCCAAAGGCACTGGCTAACATTTCGGGTCAGTCCGCTCGGCGTGGGTTTTGCTTCGTAAACCCCGACCACCTGTGCGCCTTCCAGCGTGAGTCGTCGCGCCATGATGAGTCCGATATCCCCGCTGCCGAGGATGACGCAACGTTTCGTCGGCAGTTCGCCGAGTATGTTGGTGTAGTATTGCGCGGTTCCCGCCGTAAAAACACCCGCGCAGTGCCGCCCATGTACGCCGATTTGGCGAGAGGTGCGCTCCCGGCAGCCGGTGGCAAAGATCAGCGCACGCGTTTGAACGAGGCGGATGCCTTCTCGCGTGATGACGGTAAGCAGGTTTTCGTTGTGGTCACGATGAATTGCGCTCACAAACGAGAGTGTCCATACGTCTATGCCGCTTTCCGGCAACTGGTTGATAAACCGCGCGGCGTATTCCGGGCCGGAGAGCTTTTCGCCGAAGCGAACAAGCCCGAAGCCATCGTGGATGCACTGTTTGAGGATGCCGCCGAGGCGCGCTTCCCGCTCGATGAGCAACGTTTTTGCGCCTGCGCGATCGGCGGCAAGCGCGGCGGCAAGTCCGGCGGGGCCTGCGCCGATGACGGTTACGTCGAATTGAAGCGTTTCCATCACGACAGCACCTCCTTGATTGCGCCGACGAGCAGTTCGCCACCCGGCGCGCTCTTGTCGATCTCCAACGCGGACTTTCCCGTTTCCTCCGCGATGATCTGCAACACGAGCGGCCCGCAGAACCCGCCCTGACAGCGACCCATGCCGGGACGGACTCGCCGCTTGACGCCGTCGATCGTGTCGCAGGGGATGCTTCGATGCAATGCGTCGATGATCTCTCCTCGGCTGATCTCCTCGCAGCGGCAGACAATCTCGCCATAGTCTGGGTTTTCGCGAATCAACGCGTCCCGCGCGACTAGATCGAGCTCGCTTGCGCGAACGATGCCCTTGCGAACCGGGTTAAACTTCGTGTTTGGCTGAACCGTTTGCGTTTGCCCGAGAAGTTCGACCGCCATTTTGCTCACGTCTACGGCAATGGCCGGGGCAGCGGTGATGCCGGGGGATTGTATGCCCGCCGCATGAACGATGTTCTTCGTCCATTTTCCTTTGCGAATCACAAAGTCTTCCTCATACGTTGCCGCGCGCACGCCGGAGAAATACGTGATCGCGTCTTTCATACTCAGCGCGGTGTCTGTCTTCCGTTGCGCCTGGAACACAAAGGCGACGTTCTCCGGCGCGGTTGAAAAGTCTTCTTTGCGATAGGTTTCAACGGCGTCCGGCCCGACCAGCGTGTTGTCGTCGATGGTCTTGACAAGCCCGCCGCCTTTTGTGTGGCGCTTTTTTGTGGAGGAAGTGCCAAACGAAGAGACGATGGTGTGCATCCGGCTGGAAGCCTTGTGGTCGAGAATTGTGTTGGTGCCCTTGCGCGGATGAATGGAGAAGAAGCGATCCTGCGCCAAACGCGCAACGTCCTCTGCGAACACGCCCGCCGCGTTGATGACGACCTTTGGGTATATCGTTCCACGATTGGTATGAACCGACTGAATTGCGCCCTGAGAAAGCGTCATGTCCAGCACCGCCGTATCCAGCGAAAACGCAACGCCGTTATCTGCCGCGTTCTCCGCATACGCCAAAGCCAACCCATAAGGTGAAACCACGCCGGCATCGGGAAAGAAGAGTGCGGCGGAGATTGCGGGATTCATATTTGGTTCGCGTTCAAAAAACGCTTTTTTGTCGAGAAACGTTGCTTTCGGGCCAAGTGCTCGATAGTAAAGCTGACCGAAAAAACCCGCGATTGCAAGCTTTTTGCCCAGAAAGCAGATGTATTGACCGGAGCGGCGAAATGGCACGTCAAGCTGTTTGCAGACATCCTCATACATGCGATTGCCGCGCATGTTGTAGTCCCGCTTGACTTGCCCGGGCTTCAAGTCGATACCCGGATGTATCATGCCGTCGTTCCGGCTCGTGGTTTGCATCGCAAGGTCGTGTTCTTTTTCGACGAGCAAAATACGCATATCGTACTTTGCGCATTCGCGTGCAATCGCACAACCGACGATTCCGCCGCCGATGATCAGCACATCCGGCGTTGCGCCGTCTAGAGCGGAGTCGACAACGTTCGGCATGCGCATCGGCGGGATCGTATCGCCGGTAAAGCGAATGTCGTTGACCAGCCCATCATAGCGGTTACGGTTGACCGCCATAAGTCCGGCTTCCACTACGTCGTCCCAACGATCCAGCTCGCCTTCCAGATAGAGCACACCGTCGTGCTCGCGCGCGGAAACACGCCCGCCGAAGCGCGCGAAGAGCCTGTGGTTGATCCTCTTGCAATATGACATTTTTGCTCGCTCCAGATTACTTGATCAAGTGGATTTGACATAGTCGGTCAAACGACCGACTGAATAATTTGAGCGTATCATCCCGCTTTCGTTTTGTCAAGCATCCTTCTGTAAATTCGATTTCGTTTACAAGAAATTGTAGATAGAATTCCGAAGAAAAACAGAGAAAAGACAACAAAAAAGGCGCACCGAAGGGGTGCGCCAAAGAATTGCATGTAGTCAGGCTATGAGTGTTGCGCTAGACCAGCTTGTGAAAATTCTGCGCCATCCATTCGATGAACGCGTTGACATCCATACCTTCGTTTTGCATCGTGCTCTGAACCATGAGACCGTCTACCAGCGTCAGCAGCAGCCACGCGAGTTGCTCGCCGTCCGCGCCGGGTGCACGCTCTAAGATGCGGGATTTGAGGATGTTTTTGAAGTGCGCATATTGCTCGTTGAGCCGTTCGCGAATCAAGCTTTCTTCTTCGCCGGAGATTGACTCCACAAACAAGCGCAGACGAAGCTGGCCACTCTCGTCAAACACGCCGCGGATGAAGGTGTAGCGCACAAGGCGGGGCAGAGACGTGTCCTTCTCGCGGTTATCGACCCATGTGAGCAGATCCTCGGAGAGCTTGCTCCAATAGCGTTCGCCAAGGTCGAGATAGATTTGCGCTTTGCTGCGATAATGATAGAACAGCGTGCCTTTGCTGACGTTTGCAGCCTGCGCAATCTGTGCAAGCGAAACGTCGTGCTGCTCCTGAAAGAGCTGCGTTGCGGCATCGAGAATCTGCTGTTTGACATTGTCGTTCTTGGGTGCAGCCATGGTGAGCCTTCTTTCTGTTTCGGGGAAGACCGGTTGTGAGAGGGTTAAGCGTTTTTGCTTAGCAGATAGCGCGCAAATTCTTTTGCGCCGTTGATTGCAGGTTTGGTTTGAAAGGACGCAAGGTTATCCACATCGCGCACGGAATACATGCCGTCGTAACGCATATGATAATGTTCGCACATGCGCTGGATGCCGATGACGAACGGGTCTGCCGCATACGCCGCGTCGTAACCGTGCGTGGCAAGAATTGCGATGCGCTTGCCCTCTACGAAGTTACCTTCTGCGGAGCGATAGTATTTTGCTAGCCCGTAGAAGCGATCCAGAACCGCCTTGAGCTCGGTGGTGCAAAACCAGGTATAGATCGGCGTGACCAACACGATCAAATCGCTTTCGATTATCGATTTTGCAATCGCGTGCATGTCGTCCTGCTGATAGCAGCCGTATTCGTTTGCAACGTCCTGGCAGTGATAGCATCCCTTACAGGAGGCGACGTTCATATTCACAAGCGTATAGTTTGAAAGCGTTGCGCCGCCGGAGGTCAACTCTTCGAGAAAAGGCTTGGCGAGCTCCGCCGTGTTTCCGTGTACGCGCGGGCTACCGTTGAGTATGCAAATTTGCATATGGCATTCCTTCCGTCAAATCGTGTTGGAAAATATGGGAACGATTGGCGCGTTTTATCCATCCAGACGCGCAAGCACGCTGCGAAAGATTGCGTCCGCTTGCTTGCCGGATTCTTCCAGTAGCATCTTTGCGCGCTGGTTGAGTGAGGCGGCATAGGCTTTGTCCTGCATGCCTTGCGTGTTGATGAATACATTCAGGCTCGCGCCTTCCAGCGCGGCGCGGCAGAGCGAAGCGGCAACGCCCGCGTCGCTGACGGCGACTACGCTGCCCTTTTCCGCGCAGAGCGCGATCAGCGGAAGCGTCGCCACGCAGGTTTCCATGATCGTCAGCGGAGGCTGGACGGCGCTCTTGAGCGCGGCTTCCATACGAACGGACTTCTCCGCTTTGTCGGCTTCCGTCTCTTTGGGCAGGCGGTAAGCTTGCGCTAGCGGCTCAAACGCTTCCGCGTCCTCATCCATCAGCGTAAGAAAGCGCTCAGCAAGCGCCTCCGTTTGTTTGAGCAGGTCGTTCATCTCCAGCTCGACTGCGGCATATTTCGGTTTGCCGACGGTCAGCGCGCCGACCATATGCGTCAGCGAAGCGGAGAGCGCGGCAACGAGCGCGCTTGCGCCGCCACCGCCGGGAATCGGCGCTTTGGAAGAGAGCTGCTGCAAAAATGCATCGATTGTTTGATCGCGAAATGCCATATATGCCTCCAATATTGGTTTGCTTCACGCTTGTTGGAGCGTGGGTTTTTGTTCTTAATTTGCGCCGAGTTCCGCGCGTACATCGCCCAGCAGATACAACGAGCCAAGCGCACAGACGATGCCGTCCGCTCCCGCGCGCTCGATGGCAAGCTGGACGCCCTTCGCCACACTGCCGCGCGAGGTTGCGATCAGTCCGCGTTCGACCAGCATTCCGGCGAGCACATCCGCGCTCAGCGCACGTGGATTGTCCGGCGTAACGGTGATAAACTCCTTTGCCAGAGGCGCGAGCTGATCGATCATCTGCGGGATGTCCTTGTCCGCCATGATGCCGATGAGAAACGTAATCTTGCGGTCCGGGAAATGCTCCGTGAGGCTTTCCGCAACCGCGGCGATGCCTTGTGGGTTGTGCCCGCCGTCAGCGATGAAGACCGGGTTTTGCCGAAGAAGCTCAAATCGCGCAGGCCAGCGGACGCTGAGTAGGCCGTCTTTGATGTGCTGGGACGTGATGTTCCAGCCTTTTTGCTGGAGCAGTTCCAGCGCGGTGATGGCGACCGCTGCGTTCTTTGCTTGATAGGTGCCGACAAGCCCGCATTGCAACGCGCCATAGGGCGTACAATCAAACGCCAACGCGGCAAGTGAAGCGGAAACATGCGAGATGCGGCTATGGTCGGTGACATGCAGCGTTGCGCCGCGTGCGAGGCAAGCGTTTGCAAACACGGCGTCCGCTTCTGGATTTTGATCATAGATGAGCACGTCTCCGTCAGGCTTGATGATGCCGGCTTTTGCGTTTGCAATATCGGCGATGGTTGACCCGAGTTCGCGCGTGTGGTCGAGGCCGATGTTGGTGATCACGGCGAGTTCCGGCGTGCCGATGACATTGGTGGAGTCCAGCTCGCCGCCCATGCCGACCTCCAGCACGACGATGTCCGCCTTGCTGCGGTAAAAATACTCAAACGCGATGACCGTGATGAGTTCAAACTCGGTCGGATGATCCGCCATCGCTTCCGCGTGCGGACGGATAAACGCGGTAATATCCGCAAGCGTCTGGTCTAGGATCGATTCGCCGTTGAGCTGCATGCGCTCGTTGAAGCGATTGATAAAAGGCGAGATATATAGGCCCGTTTGATACCCGGCTAGCGTGAGCGTTTTTGCGATCATCGCACATGTGGAGCCTTTTCCGTTGGTTCCAGCGACGTGGACGAACTTGAGCTTTTCCTGCGGATTCCCGATTCGCTCAAGCAGCTCCCGCGTGCGCTCCAACCCAAGACGGCTACCGCGCCAGGTGACGTGGTGGATGTAGTCCATCGCTTCGTTGTATGTCATTGTTTCGGAATCATGTTTTTTTTGCGCAATGGCTTTTCCTTGCGTCGGCACGGAGATTGCTTTTTCGCCCAATGCGCGGTCGAGCAGTGTGACCAACATCGTATTGACGATCATCACGATCCCAACCGGAAGCGCGCGCGAGGCAAGCAGCACGGAAAACGGCGCGCCAACCAGAAACGACAACGCGAAACTCTTGAATAGATAGGAGCCGATGATTTCGGACGGAATGACGATCAGCGCGACGCGAAGCAGCGGCTGCTTGACCTTGACCACGCGCGAGAGAACGCCCGCCGAAAGCCCGATGAGCAGAAACGCGATGGTGAGCGGCGGAAAATAAGCGCCCGCGGTCGGGAAGAGAAGCGTACCAAGAAAGTCTGCAAGGGTGCCGACAAGCGCACCGGCAAGCGGGCCGAACCAAAGCCCGGCGAGCAGGATCGGCACGCTGTCAATGCTCAGCCGCACGGACGGCGCAAGTTGTAACATCAGAAACTTGGAAAGTACGATTTGCAGTGCGATGAACATCGCCAGCAGCGAAAGGCGTTTTGTGGTAAGTGACTTCATATATATTTCCTCCTTTTGTTTGCGCTGCACAACAATGCAGGATCGCCTCAAAAAGAGGGAACTTCCCGTTTTGGTGCAGTAGCGGACGCGATATTGCACCGCAAGCGCGATGACGCTTTTCGTGCAGCGGCGACTTCCCATCCAACTGCCACTTAACGCGCAATATCTACTCTACCTTAACAATGATGCTCCACATCACGCGATATGGAATGAACTGATTATACCGTATACGATGTCAAACGCAAAGCGAAACCTGATGATTATCTACCGGAACGAATACCGGAGTCGATCACGAGATCCGCAACGTCCTCAAACCGATTGAGGGTGTATAGATGGATGCCGCTTGCGCCTTCCTGAACCAATCGCTGGACAAGTGAAACGGTGAATGCATGCCCGGCGGCGCGGAAGCTCTCCTCGCTCTCGCCATAGCGCCCGACAAGCGCGGCAACCTCGGCCGGAATCGAACAGCCGTTGCTGAGCGTCATGCGCACCAGACCGTCTTTTTTGAGCAGCGGCAGTACGCCCGCGACGATTGGCAGCGAAACGCCTCGCTTTCTCGCGCGGTCGATGAAGCGCAGATAGTTCTCCACGCTATAACAAAGCTGCGTCATCAAAAACGCGGCTCCCGCGTCCTGCTTGAGTAGCAGCGCGTCGATGTCTGCATCAATCGATGGCGCAAGCAGGTGTTTTTCCGGATAGCATGCGGCGGCGAGGGAGAAACGATCCGTTTGGGAGCGGATAAACGAAATCAGCTCGTTTGCATGCGAAAAATCTCCGTTGGTCTGTATCGCGCCAGCAGGAAAATCTCCGCGCAGCGCAAGTAGATTTTCAACCCCGGCGGATTCATACTCCGAAAGCGCAGTCAGCACATCTTCCTTGCTGTTTCCAACGCAGGTATAGTGCGAAAGCGCCTCGCACGTTCCGCTTTTCTGAATACTCTTGACGACCTCTAGATTGCGTCCTTTGTTGGAGCCCATCGCGCCATAGGTGCAGCTGATGAAATCGGGAGAGAGCGTATAGAGCTGCTCCAGCGTGTCAAGCAGCGGTTCAAGCGGCTTGTCCGACTTGGGCGGAAACACCTCAAACGAGAGCGTCAACCCGGATTGAATGCGGTCGATGATCTTCATAAACGATAGCCTGATTCTTTCTGTCGAGATTGGAAATGATTCCTACGCTTCGGGAAACGACATCGCGTCGATATAGTAGTTTGTAAAAGCCGTGGAAAGCGAAAGCTCGATATACTCTGTTTCTCTTGCGAGGGATTCGCTCTCTTGAAACAAACCATAGTTCTTCAAATAGAGCTTTGCGCCTTCGCCAGCCGCGTTGCCGATGCTCTCCACCTTACCGCGAAACGCTTCCGGCAGGAGCCCGATGTCGCAGAGTGCATCCGGCGAAAGATGGCTGCCAAACGCGCCTGCCAGCAACACGCGATCGATTTGCAATTCCGTCAGCGAGAGGGAATCCAGCAAGACCGAGATACCTGCGCGAATGGCGGCTTTGCCAAGCTGCAACTCCCGCACGTCCTTTTGCGAAAGCGTAACGCCTTGTGTCAGCAAAAACGCGGGGTTGCCGTCGCTCGCTGTGATCAAACGATCGGACAAGCGCGTCTTTGCGTAAAACCTGCCTGTTTCGTCGATTGTGCCTTCCCGCACGAGCAGCGCGACGAGTTCAATCAACCCGCTGCCGCAGATGCCGCGCGCGGGCGCTTGCGCGATAGTGGAGAAGGACAACCGCTCGTCCTCCAACCAAACATGATCTATCGCGCCGTTTTCTGCTCGCATGCCGCAGGAAATGTTTGCGCCTTCAAACGCTGGGCCTGCCGCTGTGGAGCAACACACGCGGCGTGTTCCGTCGGTGCAAACCAGCTCCCCGTTTGTGCCGATGTCCAGCATGAGGGTGGGGGTTGCGATTTGCTCAAACGCGGTTGCGCTCAAGCACGCGACCGTATCCGCACCGACGAATCCGCCGACGACGGGCGCAATCAGCACGCTTGCCGCCGGATGCACCCGCAAGTCAAGCGAGCGAGCGGAAAGCACGCGTTTCTCGCACGAAAACGGCAGATATGGCGCGCGGACGAGCTGCACGAGAGGAAGACCCAACAGAATGTGATGCATGACCGTATTGCCGACAACGCTGACCAGCACGACCTGATCCGGCGTTCGTTTGGCGATTGCGGCTGTTTGCGCGATCAATTCATTGAGCGAATGGATGACGACGCGGCGCAACGCGTCTGGGTCGTCTCCCGTGAGGACGTGGTTGGCCCGGGCGATGACATCCGCGCCAAACGCGGACTGCGGGTTTTGCCGACCGGCGGATGCGATTTGTTCGCCGGTTTTGCCGTCCAGCAGGTAGCAGACGATGCTGGTCGTGCCAAGATCGATCGCGGCAGAACACGCGCCGGAAATCGTGATTTCGGGTTGCGCAAGCGGCGCAAACGCAACGTCTCGTTCCGTTCCGCTTTGGAGCGTATGGAGCTTGTTCTCGCGTTCCAGCGTAACGGTGCAATCCTGTTCGATTGCCGTTTGGCAGGCGAGTACGCGCTCTTGATTATCGCCCCGTGTGAGAAGAACCGCGCACTTTCCGCAGGTGCCGTTTCCGCCACAGGGCGCATCGATGAACACCCCGGCGGATTTTGCCGCGCCGGAAAGAAGCGTACCACGCGGCACGCGAACCTCCACATCGGCAGGCAAAAAACGAACGCGGCAAGACGTCATGGGATACTCCTTAGCTGGCGAGAGATTTGGCAAGCGTTGCCGCGGCTGCGGCGTCCGGCGAGTAGCCGTCCGCGCCAATTTGCCGCGCGAACTCCTCTGTAATCGGCGCGCCGCCAACCATGATTCGGAACGAATCACGATTTTCCAGCGCATTGAGCCCGGCGACGATCTGTTTCATCGCGGGCATGGTCGTGGTCAGCAGGGTGGAGAGCGCGACGATGCGCACGTTGGGATGCGCGGCAATCGCTTCGACAAACCGTTCCAGCGGAACGTCCACCTCCAGATCGACCACCTCAAATCCGGCGCTCTCGATCATCATCGCAACAAGGTTTTTGCCGATGTCGTGCATGTCTCCCTGCACGGTACCGATGATCGCGGTGCCGAGGCTGTTGACCGCGTCCTTGGCAAGATGCGGTTTGAGTACCTCAACGCCTTTTTTCATCGTGCGCGCGGAGATCAGCATCTCCGGCACAAACGCTTCGCCGCGGCTGAACCG
>ERZ1645187.4275-NODE-4275-length-11625-cov-6.704927_pt1 | contig 11625 bp, 5 predicted proteins | sample MGYA00575352_ERZ1645187 | MGnify/ENA primary metagenome ERZ1645187 (study PRJEB40837, sample SAMN11349314) | freshwater sediment metagenome | isolation source: river sediment | host: Sediment | place: India: Wazaribad , New Delhi | collected 2017-02-21 ... | reverse complement strand
CCGGAGGCGCTCCTGTTCCGCGCCTATGGCCGCGATTTCGTGATCCTCAGCCGCCACCACCTGGCCCTTGCCGGGGGGCCGCGGTTCGACTGCCTGGAGGGCACCGGCGTGCGCGTGGCGGGCAGCCACCTGGACCTGCGCGAGAACGCCGCCTACACCATCGACAAGCTGGACAACCTGGAGATCCTCTGCGACCCGAACGGCCCGGCCTGTGCGGCCGCGGCGGCTATTGGTTGAGGCCGGTCGCGGCGGTTCGCTCAAAAAAATCGACGGCGACAATAAAGAAATACGGCTTACGCTCCGATGTAATTGCACAGCGTTCATAACCACGCACAGCACAGGAGCGTCATGCCGTCCACAGCCAAGTACCCGTTTGCCGCCATCCCCGCCCCGGCCCTCCTGGCCGCGGCCCTGCTCGTCCTTGCCCCGACCCCGCCCGCCTGCTCCGCGGACAACCCGGCGGCCGAGGGCGCAGGCCAGGTCGAACAGAGCGCCACCCACCCCGCCGCCGCGAAACCGGCCGGCAAGAACCCGGTGCTCACCCTGGACGACCTCGTCGGCATCGCGCTCGAGCACAACAAGGGCATCGAGGCCGCCCGCCAGCGGGTGGCCCAGAGCGACGGCGAACTCACCCAGGCCCGGGCCGCCTACCTCCCCCGGGTGGAAGTGGCCGGCACCTACAGCTACGTGCACCGCAAGGATGTCACCTCCCTGCTCACCGAGGATGGCGGCGTGGTGGCGCCCACGGCCACGGAATCGGAGGAGGTCGTCAACGACGACGTGGCCCACGCCTCGGCCGAGGTCTCCCAGCTGCTCTACGACTTCGGCAGGACCGGCGGCGCCATCGCCGCGGAGCGCTCGAACCGCGAGGCCGCCGAGGCCGCCCTGGGCAAGCAGCGCAACGCCACCATCTTCCAGGTGAAGAAGGAATACTACAACGTGCTCGAAAAGATGCGCCTGGTCGAGGTGGCCGGCGACTCGGTGGCCAGTTTCGCCCAGCACCTGGAGCGGACCCGCAAGTACCTCCAGGCCGGGGTGCGCACCCGGGTGGACGTGATCAACGCCGAGGTCGAGCATGCCAACGCCCGCATGAACCTGAGCCGGGCCGGGTACAACCTGCAGATCGCCCGGACCGCGCTCGACCAGGTCCTCGGCACCCGGCCCAACCAGGGTCGGTACCGGCTCGCGGACAAGCCCGTCGAGAGCGGCAGCCTGCCCGCCACCCTGCCCACGGTGGACGAAAACGTCGATGCCCTGATCGAGCGGGCGGTGCAGGCGCGGCCGGACCTGCGTCGTCTCGACCACCTGATCGACGCGGCCCAGGCCGGCCTGGAAAAGGCCCGGGGTGATTATTTTCCTTCCATAACCGCCAACGCCCGCTACAATGACTATGATACCGGCCTGTCCCTGTACCAGGACAACATGGAGGCCGGCGTCACCGCCACCTGGGAGTTGTTCTCGGGCTTCCGCACCGCGGGCGCCGCGGCCGCGGCCCAGGGGCGGGTGCTCGAGCACCGGGCCCAACTGCAGGATCTGCGCCTGCTCATCGCCCGCGAGGTGACCGAGAGCTGGCTGCGCACGGCCGAGGCCCGAGAGAGCGTGGCCATTGCCCGGCAGACCCTGGAGCTGGCCCGGGAGAACCTCGTCCTGGCCGAAAAACGCTATGAAACCGGGGCCTACGACGTGCTCGAATTCAACGAGGCGCAGCGCACGCTGACCAAGACCCGGAACGACCTGGTGGTCAGCTATTACGGCTATCTCACCTCGCTGGCGGCGCTGGACTACGCCATCGGCAGCTGAAGAGGCCGCTTTCGGCGCTGTCCAGACCGCGCCGCATTCCGTCAGGCAGACCGCGGCGTTCCGGCCCGCGGTCTTTTTTTTCCGGCCGGAAGCGAACGCCCCGGCAGCACATGGACCATCACCCGATGCAGGACGCACCACCGGTTTGAAGGATCAACTCGCCCAATACTGGCTGTTCACGCTCTGCCGCCTGATCGACGGGGTGGCCGGCGGCGCGGTGTTCGCCCGCACCACGGGCGGGGAGGATATTGCCGCCATCGCCCTCTGGCCGGACGCGGACGCGGTCGGGCCCCAGTTCGCCGCGCTCGCCGAGGCGGCCCTGGGGGAGGACCGGTCCCGGCTCGTGCAGGAACGGGGCGAGAGCGGCGGCCAGCTCTTCGACCTGCTCGCCTGCCCGCTGGCGCCGGCCGGGAGCGAATGCGCGGCCGTGGTGCTGCGCCTGTCCAGCCGGGTGCCCTCCCGCCAGCAGGCCGCGCTCCGCCGGGTCGAGGACGCGGCCGCCTGGTTCGCCGCCCTGGACACGCAGCGGACCACCGCCGGCAAGGACCAACTGGTGACCATCGTCGAACTGGTCGCCTCCTGCCTGGAGCATGCCCGGCTGCAGGACGCCGCCAGCGAGGTGGCCGGCGAACTGGCCGCCCGGCTCGACTGCGACCGGGTCAGCATCGGTTTTGCCCACCGCCGCGGGGCGCGGGTCGAGGCGGTCTCGCACAGCGCCGCCTTTGACCGCCGGGCGAGCCTGTACCGGGACATCGCCGAGGCCATGGTCGAGGCCATGGAGCAGCACAGCCCGGTGGTCGTGCCGGAACCGGCCAACACCATCCTGCTCACCCGCTCCCACGCCGCCCTGGCCCGGAACCACGGCTCGGGCGCGATTGTTACCGTGCCCTTTGCGGTGGGCGGCCGCATGGCCGGCGCGGTGGTGGCCGAGCGGTCCGCGGACCGCCCCTGGGACCAGGCAGCGGCGGAGTCGTTCGGCCACATCGTCGCCCTGGTCGGGCCGGTGCTCGAGGTGCGCCGGTGCGACGAGCAGGGATTGGCGCGCCGCGCCGGGGCCGCCCTGCGCCGCGGCTGGACCCGCCTGGTCGGGCCCGGCCACCCGGCCGCCAAGCTCGCCCTGGGCGGGGGGGTGCTCGGCCTGCTCCTGCTCATCCTGGTCACCGCCACCTACCGCGTCACCTGCGACGCCCGCCTGGAGGCCCGCACCCAGCGGGTGGTGGTGGCGCCCCAGGACGGTTTCATCGCCGCGGCCGACGCCCGCCCGGGTGACATCGTCCGCCAGGGCGCACCGCTCGGCACCCTGGACGACCGCGACCTGCGGCTCGAACAGCACCGCTGGTCAAGCCAGCTCGAACAGCTGCGCGCCGAGTACCGGGACGCCCTGGCCAGCCACGACCGCTCCCGGGTGGGTATCCTCAACGCCCGCGTCCTCCAGGCCGAGGCCCAACTGGCCCTGGTCGACGAGAAACTCGCGCGGGTCCGCCTGGTCGCGCCCTTCGACGGCCTGGTGGTCAGCGGCGACCTGAGCCAGGCCCTCGGCTCGCCGGTGACCCGCGGCCAGGTGCTGTTCACCGTGGCCCCGCTCGAGGCCTACCGGGTGATCCTCGAGGTCGACGAGCGCGACATCGTCCCGGTCCGGCCCGGCCAGACCGGCAGGCTGGTCATCTCCTCCATGCCGCGCCAGCCGCTCGGTTTCACCGTCGAGAAAATCACCCCGGTGTCCACCGCCGAGGAGGGGCGCACCTGGTTCCAGGTGGAGGCGAAGATGGACAGAACCTCGGACCTGTTCCGGCCGGGCATGGAAGGGGTGGCCAAGATCGACATCGACCGCCGCCGGCTGGCCTGGATCTGGGGCCACCGGCTCACCGACTGGCTGCGCCTGGCCCTCTGGTCGGTCCGGCCCTGACCGCGCCGCGCCCCCCTGCCGGAACCCACGCCCATGTCGCTCTTCAGCTCCCACTGGTACCGGGTGGCCGACCTCAGGCCCTGTTTGCGCAGCCACGTGCAGATCACCCGGCACCTGTACCGGGGCCAGACCTGGTACGTGCTCGACGACCCGTCCGCCGGCCGGCAGCACCGCTTCAGCAGAAACGCCCATTTCCTCATCGGCCTGATGAACGGCCGCAAGACGGTCCAGGAGATCTGGGACATGGCCGTGGAGTCGCTCGGCGACGAGGCGCCCTCTCAGGACGAGGTGATCGGCCTGCTCGGCCGGCTGCACAACGTGGACGTGCTCCAGAGCGGCATCCCGGTGGACCAGGCCGAGATGAGCCACCGCCGTACCCGGCGGCGCGGCCGCTGGCTGACCGGCCTGAAAAACCCGTTCGCCCTGCGTTTTCCCCTGGTCGACCCGGATCGGTTCCTGGTCCGCTGGCTGCCGCTGGTGCGGCCCCTGGCCGGCCGGGCCGGGATGCTCCTGTGGCTCGCGGTGGTGGCCACGGCCGCCCTGCTCGCCCTGCTCCACTGGCCGGAGCTGACCCGCAACCTGGCCGACCGGGTGCTCCGGCCCGAGAACCTGGTCGCGCTCTGGCTGGTCTATCCGCTGGTCAAGCTGCTGCACGAACTGGCCCACGGTTTCGTCACCCGCCTCCATGGCGGCGAGGTGCACGAGATGGGGGTGATGCTGCTCGCCTTCATCCCCATCCCCTACGTGGTCGCCTCGTCCTCGGCCGCCTTTCCGGACAAGCGCCGGCGCATGGCCGTGGCCGCGGCCGGGATCGCGGCCGAGCTGTTCGTCGCCTCGCTCGCCCTGTTCGTGTGGCTCGCGGTCGGGCCCGGCTGGGTGAGCGCCATCGCCTTCAACGTGCTGCTGGTCGGCGGGGTTTCCACCCTGCTGTTCAACGGCAACCCGCTGCTGCGCTACGACGGCTACTACGTCCTGGCCGACTGGCTGGAGATTCCCAACCTGGCGCACCGCTCCACCAGCTATCTCGGCTACCTGCTGCAGCGCTACCTGTTCGGCCTGGACCAGGCCATGTCGCCGGCGAGCGCGCCGGGCGAGCGGCGCTGGTTCGTGCTCTACGGCGTGGCCAGCTTCTGCTACCGTATGTTCACCCTGGCCATGGTCGCCCTGTTCGTCAGCGGCCGCTTTTTCACCCTGGGCCTGGTCATCGCCCTGTGGGGACTGGTGCAGCTGGTTGTGCTGCCGGCCGGGCGGCAGGTCTGGCGGCTCTGGTCCCTCTTGCGCGAGGCGGACCGGCAGGGCCGCTTCCTCACCTGCTCGACTGCGGCCGCGGTCCTGGTCGCGCTGCTGCTGTTCGTCCTGCCCGCACCGCTGCGCACCCGCACCGAGGGCGTGGTCAGCCTGGCCGAGCAGTCCATGGTCCGCGCCGGCGCCGACTGCTTCGTGCGCGACCTGCTCGCCGAGGACGGGGATAGGGTGCAGCGGGGCAAGGTGCTGCTCGCCTGCGAGGATCCCTACCTGGAGGCCGAGGTGCGGGTGCTGGCCGCCAACCTGGAGGAGGCCCGGGCCCGCCACCAGGCCCAGCCCCTGCAGGCCCGCAACGAACGCGAGATCCTCGCCCGCGAGATCAGCGCGGCCGAGGCCGAACTGGCCCGGGCCGAGGAGCGCCAGAGTGAACTGAGCGTGCGCAGCCCGAACAGCGGCGTGCTCATCCTGCCCGCGGCGGAGCGCCTGCCCGGCCGCTTCGTCCGCCAGGGGGAACTGCTCGGCTATGTCCGCTCCACCGCGCCGTCGCTGGTCAGGGCCGTGGTCAGCCAGGCGGACATCGCCCTGGTGCGCGAACGGACCCGGCAGGTCGAGCTGCGCCTGGCCGGCTCGCCGGCCACGGTCCACATTGCGGCCGTCGCCCGCGAGACCCCGGCCGCGGTGGACACCCTGCCCAGCGCGGTGCTCGGCACCACCGGCGGCGGCCGCATCGTCGTGGACCCGGCCGACCCGGAGGGACGACGCGCCCTGAGCCGCCTGTTCCAGGTGGAGATCGGCCTGGAGCTGGCCGGCGAGCGGGTGCGCATCGGCGAGCGGGTGCACGTGCTCTTCGACCACGGCTACGAGCCGCTCGGCCGCCAGTGGTTCCGCGCTCTGCACCAGCTGTTCCTGCGCCGCTTCCATGCCTGACCCCACGTCCCGGCCGCACCCCGTGCCGATCAGGCCGGGGCTGACCGGCGGCGCCTACCCGGAGCGGCCGCCCGACCCGGAGGACTGGCTGCACACCTCCCTGCACGCCCTCGCCGGCCTGGCCCGGGCCGTGGTTCCCGGCCGGGCCGGCCGCTGCCCGCTTGGCGCCATTCACCAACTGGGCCAGGGGCTCGCCCCCCTCAATGACCAGGCCCTCGCCGAACAGACCCGCTTCCTGCGCCTGGACCTGCACCGGCGCGGCCTCACCGACGACCTGCTCATCCGCGCCTTTGCCCTGGTCAGCGAGATTGCCGGCCGCACCCTGGGCCTGCGCCCCTACGACACCCAGCTGAGCGGCGGCTGGGTGCTGGCCCACGGCCGCCTGGCCGAGATGGCCACCGGCGAGGGCAAGACCCTCACCGCCACCCTGGCAGCCGGTGCCGCCGCCCTGGCCGGCCTGCCGGTACACGTGATCACGGTCAACGACTACCTGGTGCGGCGCGACGCCGAAACCACCGGCCCGCTCTACCGGGGACTGGGGCTGTCCGTGGCCGCGGTCACCGCGGACCAGGATCCGGAGAGCCGGCGGCAGGGCTACCGCGCGGATGTGGTCTACTGCACCAACAAGCAGCTCGCCTTCGACTACCTGCGCGACCGGCTGGTGCTCGGCAACGACCAGGGACGGCTGCGGCTGCAGCTCGAGCCGCTGCACTCGGGCGACCGCACGGCCCGCCTGTTCCTGCGCGGCCTGTGCTTTGCCATTGTCGACGAGGCGGACAGCGTGCTCATCGACGAGGCGCGCACGCCGCTCATTCTCTCGCGCCGGGTGGACAGCCCGGAGGAGGAGCAGCTCTTTCGCCAGGCCGTGGACTGGGCCGGGCGCCTCACCCCGGGTGCGGACTTTGTCCTCGACCGGGCGCGCGGCCGGGTGCAGCTGAGCGATGGCGGCAGCGACCGGCTGGCCGCGCTGGCCGACAGCGCCGGCGGCCTGTGGCGGGGCGCTCGCCGCCGCGACGAACTGGTCGAGCAGGCGCTCGCGGCCCTGCACCTGTACGAGCGCGACCGCCACTACCTGGTGCGGGACGGCCGGGTGCTGATCATCGACGAGCACACCGGCCGGACCATGGCCGACCGCTCCTGGGAGCGGGGTTTGCACCAGATGATCGAGATCCGCGAGGGGCTTTCGGTCAGCGGCCGCAACGAACACATCGCCCGGCTCACCTACCAGCGCTTCTTCCGCCGCTACCAGTGGCTCTCCGGCATGACCGGCACGGCCCGCGAGGTGCGCCGGGAACTCTGGTCCATTTACCGGCTGGCGGTGGTGCCCATCGCCCCGCACCGGCCCTGCCAGCGCCGCCTGGTCGGCGCCCGCGTCCATGCGGACGGGGCCGGCCGCTGGGCCGAGGTGGTCCGCCGGGTGCAGGACCTGCAGGCAGCGGGGCGGCCGGTGCTGGTCGGCACCCGCTCGGTGGCCGATTCCGAACACCTCGGAACCCTGCTGCAGGCGGCCGCCATCCCCCACCAGGTGCTCAACGCCCGCCAGGACGCGGACGAGGCGGCCATCATCGCCCGGGCCGGGATCAGGGGCGCGGTTACCGTGGCCACCAATATGGCCGGCCGCGGCACGGACATCCTGCTCGGCGCGGGCGTGACCGAACTCGGCGGCCTGCACGTGATCGCCACCGAACGAAACGACGCCGGCCGCATCGACCGCCAGCTGTTCGGCCGCTGCGGCCGCCAGGGCGACCCGGGCAGCTGTGAGGTGCAGCTCAGCCTGGAGGACGACCTGCTGCGCGACCAAAAGGGCGGCCGCCCGCTCCTCCTGCTCGGCGCCCTGCTGCGCCGGGGCGTCCCGGGCGCCGAATCGCTCGCCCTCTTGTTCCTGCGCCTGGCCCAGCGCTCCCGGGAGCGCCGCCACCGGGCCCTGCGCCGCAGCCTGCTGCGCCTCGAGACCCGGCTCGGCCGGCTGCTCGCCTTCAGCGGCCGGATGGAATAGTCCCCCTCCTCCCTCCTTTTCCCCTGCTGTTCCCGGCGACCATGCCGGGCCGCCCCCCTCCGCCCGGCTCTCCCCGCCCTCGGACCGCGCCTGTGCCCAGGTAAAGAATTGGTAAGCCTCTTGTCCTGAACGCTTCTTTCTGGAAAATTTTCTGCGCCCTCCCCTACAATGGGAACAAGAATCCGTCCCTTCTGCCCAGGAGTCCCGTTCCATGCACCGCCGCGCCCTGATCGCCCCCCTGCTGCTGCTCGCCCTGTTCTTTGCCGCCTATGCCCGCGCGGCCGCCGGTGTCAACGAGTTCGAGGGACTGATCGAACCCTTTGAGATCGTCAATGTCGGCAGCCCGGTGGAGGGTGTGGTCCAGGAGGTGCTGGTGGAGCGCAGCGGGCTGGTGCGCCGGGGCGACCCGCTGGTGCGTCTGGAATCTTCGGTGGAGGAGGCCGCGCTCAAACGGGCCCGGGCCACGGCTGCGGTGGAGGGTGAGATCCGCACCGAGGAGGCCAGGCTCACCCACGCCAGACGCCAGCACGGCCGCATCGCCGAACTGTTCAAGAGCGAGGCCATTTCCGCGGAAAAGAAGGACGAGGCCGCAACCGAAGTGACGCTCTCAACCGCCCGCCTGAAAAAGGCGCGCGAGGACAAGGAGGTGGCCCGGCTGGAGGCGGCCCGGGCCCAGGCCCTGCTCGACCAGCGCACCATCAGAAGCCCCATCGATGGGGTGGTGGTGGAGCGGCTGGCGGCCCCGGGCGAGTTCGTCGACGACAAGCCGCTGCTGCGCCTGGCGGACCTGGACCCGCTGCGGGTGGAGGTGATCCTGCCGGCCGCCCTGTTCCGCACGATTGCGCCGGGGATGGACGCCGAGGTCCGCCCCGACGGGCCCGAGGCCGGCAGTCACCAGGCCCGGGTGACCATCGTCGACCGGGTGATCGACCCGGCCAGCAACACCTTCGGCGTGCGCCTGGAACTGCCCAACCCGGACTACCGGCTGCCCAGCGGCCTCAAGTGCACGGTGCGCTTCGCCGGGGTCACGGCCGCGGAGCCGGTTCCGGCCGCCGCCACGGCAAACCCGCCAGCGGTCGATCCCCGAACCGTGTCCCCGGCAGCAGCCGCAGCCACCGCTGCCAGTCGGCCGACCACCGCCCGCTGAACCCTTTCGTCCTTCCCCGGCACCAGACGGCATGCACACACGATCCCGCAGGAAACCCCGGCAGAATACCCTCCTCTTCGAGGAACTGGAACCCCGCCTGCTCTTTTCCGCGGACGCGGCCGAGGCCCTCACCGGCATGGCCGTGGAACAGAGCGTGGACGAGGAACCGGAGGTCGCGGCCGCGGAGGAACCGGCGGCGGACAGCGTCGACCAGTCAACGGCCGCAGACACCCCCGAACCCATGGCCCAGCCGGCTACCCAGGATCAGCCCGGGGAGACGGCCGATGCCGAGGCCGCCCCGCAACTGCTCGAGAGCGAAGCTCCGGCCGAGGCCGCCCCTGCCGACGCGGAACCTGCGGCCACCGGGGAGCCCGTCCTCCCTGCCGACGCCGACATTGATCCCGCCCAACCGGTGGCGGAGAGCACGGCCCAACCCGCGACCGCGGACACCCCCGATCCCGTGGCCCAGGCCGTTGTTGATGGCGACCAGGCCGCTGCCGCACAGGAACTCGCCCCGACCCTCGTCGAACCGGTTGAGACCAGTGAATCCGCCACCCTCATCGACAGCACTGCCGCCGCCGATGAGCCGTCCGCGACCACGGCCAGCATCGAACCGACCGCCGGCCTCGACCAGCCGACCCCCGCCAGCGAACTCGTTTTTATCGACGGCGCGGTGCGCGACGGCCAGACGCTCGTCGACAGCCTGCTCGCCCCCCGGGAGGACGGCCGGTCCTTCGAGGTGGTCGTGCTCGACCCGGACCGGGTCGGCATCGACCAGGTGAGCACCGCCCTGGCCGGCTACGACAACCTCCAGGCCATTCATTTCCTCAGCCACGGCGGCGACGGCGAGCTGCTCCTTGGCAGCACCCGCCTGGACAGCACCAGCCTCTCGCTCTACACCGACGCCATCGCCGGTTGGGGCACGGCGCTTGCCGACAGCGGCGACATCCTCCTCTACGGCTGCGACATCGCCGCCTCGGCCGACGGCCGCTTCCTGGTGGACAGCCTCTCCCAGCTCACTGGCGCCGATGTCGCGGCCAGCACGGACGCCTCCGGTCACGACAGCCTGGGCGGCGACTGGCTCTTGGAATACCAGGTGGGCCAGGTCGAGACACCGGTCGTGCTCAGCGCCGTGTTGCAGGCCGAATATGTGGATCTGCTGGACGGCGTTATTACCGAAGTCCCCGGCCTGTGGCTGTCTTCCAAGACCTCGGCCACGACCACGGCCGCCACCGGGCTGATCACCTACGACGACGGCCAGATCGTCCGCTTCGCCGACCCGAATTTGGCCCTGGGCAGCGGCGCCACCAGCGGCACCTTCGCCAAGGTGTTCAACATCGACACCTTCGCCGCCGACGGCAATGCCGGCATTTTCGGTCTGCACTACGTCAGCCGCACCGGAACCGTGGGCACCGTGAACCCGGTGACCCTGCAGGCCGGCGATGTCCTGCTCTCGCCCGCCACCACGGAGACTCTTGGCGGCGTGGCCGTGACCACCAAGAACGTCGTGCTGTTCCGGCCCACCACCCCCGGTGACTATGCGGCCGGCACCTTCTCGGTCGTGCTCGCCAACCCGGGCAGCACCGGCGCCGCCATCCGCGATTTCGCCCTGGTCGAAACGCCCATGGCCGTGGGCGGGCCCAACCTGCAGGCCGGCGACTTTCTCCTGGCCCTGTCCGGCGGGGCCTACGACAAGGATGTCAGCCTGTTCCGGCCGACCGCCATGACCACCAGCGCTGGCGGGACCACGGGCGGCACCCTGAGCACCCTGGTCGACGGCGACGGCAGTACCGGCATCAGTTTCGCCGCCCAGATCTACGGCCTTGAACTGGTCCAGCAGGCGAGGATCGTCGGCAACACCCTGCTCGACCAGGGGCAGTTGCTCATTACCCTCAACGGCAACGACGTGGTCGGCACCAACAACCTGTCGGTCAAACCCTTCGATGTGTTCGCCCTCACCGTGAGCGCCACCGGGGCCAAGACCTCGTCGGCCAGCGCCGCCATGCTGCTGCGCGGCCTGGATGTTGGCCTTTCCGCCGGCGGCGAGGAGATCGATGCCGTTGCCCTGGCCGGCGCCTCCCCCCCGCCGCCCAACACGGCGCCCACCCTGCCCCTGCCCGGCGGCCCGCTGATCTACCCGGAAAACGCGCCGGCCACGGTGATCGATGCTTCGGCCACCTTGACCGACGCTGATTCGGTAGACTTTGCCGGCGGCTGCCTGTTTGTCGACCTCGGCCAGACCGGCACCACCAGCGACCGGTTGACTGTGCGCAACGAGGGCAGCGCTGCGGGACAGATCGGCGTATCCGGCGCCAATATCACCTACGGCGGCACGGTGATCGGCACCTGGACCGGCGGCACCAGCGGTGGCACGCCACTGATCGTCACCTTCAATGCCAGCGCCACCCCGGCGGCGGCCCAGGCCCTGGCCCGCAATATCACCTTTGCCAACGTCTCCGAGACCCCGGTGGCCGCCCCGCGCACCCTGCGCATGGCGGTCACCGACGGTGACGGCGGCACCTCGGCCATCGCCTCCACGACCATCACCATCACCCAGATCGATGATTCGGGCCTGTGGCTGTCTGCTCTGACCTCGGCGACCAC
>ERZ1645187.4274-NODE-4274-length-11625-cov-10.202247_pt1 | contig 11625 bp, 12 predicted proteins | sample MGYA00575352_ERZ1645187 | MGnify/ENA primary metagenome ERZ1645187 (study PRJEB40837, sample SAMN11349314) | freshwater sediment metagenome | isolation source: river sediment | host: Sediment | place: India: Wazaribad , New Delhi | collected 2017-02-21 ... | reverse complement strand
AATGGCGGAGAGAGAGGGATTCGAACCCCCGGTACCTTTCGGCACTCCGGTTTTCAAGACCGGCGCGTTCGGCCACTCCGCCATCTCTCCACGGGCGACGCGAAAGACTGTAGCGCGTCCGCGGGGACATTGCCAAGCAGGTTCGGGATGCCGCGGCGGAGCCGCGGCCGGCTCAGGGCTTTTCGTCGAAAACGGCCGGTGCGGCGGGCGCGTCGCTCTCCCCCGCGAACCAGCGCTGGACGGGCGGAACGAGATGGCGGACGCTGTCGCGGAAGGTCAGCGTCAGGAACAGGGCGATGAACAAGGCGGCGAACAGGTTGGCGAGGGCGTTGACGAGCCGCGGGGGCGCGGGTCGGCGGGTAATGCCTTCCCACAGGTTCATGACGACGTGGCCGCCGTCGAGGATCGGCAGGGGCAGCAGGTTGATGATGGCCAGGTTGACGTTGAGAAAACCCGTGAACCAAACGGCGAGGATGAAACTGGATTTGAGCATGAGCCACAGCATGAGGAGAATCAGGACGGGCCCGCCGACGGCCCCGGCGGCGGCGCCGGACGTCGCCGGCGTGGCCAAGGCCCGCAGAAAATCGAAGATGGCGGAGGCATGCCCCTTGACCTGCGCCCACGGGACCGGATGCGAAAGCGAGCCGAAATCGAGATCGCCGAGGGTGTTGAACTGGATGCCGATCAGGTGGCGCTGCAGTCCTTCGTCGTAGATCGACTCCACGGAAACGGTGCGGCGTTCGCCGTCGCGGCGGAATTCGAGAGAGGCGGCGCGTCCGGCGGCGGCCTCGACCAGCTGGCTCAGGTGCGCGCGGCTATAGATTTTTTGGCCGTCGAAGCTCAGGAGCTGGTCGCCGGGAAGCAGACCAGCGGCCGCGGCGCCGGAATTCGGATAGACGGAGGCGACATAGCACGGATCCATGCCCTCGATGCCGGGCAGCATCCAGACGCCCAGCCCCGTCTTTTCGGTGGCGATCGACATCTCGCGGTCCGCCGTCCCGTCCGGCGCGCGAACGCGCAGGACGACCTCGCGGTCCGGCACGAGCGCGGTCTTTTCGAGAATCTGCTGCCAGTTGGCGACGGGCTGGCCGTCGACGGCGACGATTTCGTGGCCGGCGGCAAGGCCCAGCGCGAAGGCGGGACTGTTCGTGGCGACGTAGCCGACGATGGAATTGCGCTCCTGGAGCGAAGACGGCTTGCCCGCGATCCACACGACGGTCGCCAGCGCGAACGCGAAAACGAGGTTGCCCGCCGCGCCGGCGACCGACACGACGATCTTTTTCCACGGGGAGACGCGCGGCAAAGCCCGGTGGTCGGAAGTCGGAGGTCGGAGGTCCTCGGACTTCGGACTTCGGACCTCGGTGCTCGCTCCCTCCAGGAACGAGTTGGGATCCATCTGCGGCAGGGCGACGTAGCCGCCGAACGGCAGCCAGCCGATCTGGTAGGTGGTGCCGCCGACCTTGCGCTTCCAGATGGCTTTGCCCATGCCGATGGAAAAGACGTCGGCGACCATGCCGAAGGCGCGCGCGGCGAGGAAATGCCCGAGTTCATGGACGAAAATGCTCGCGCTGAACAACAGGAGCATGGCGAGAACGTACAGAATGCTCATTGGCGGTGGCCTTGGGAGGAGAAACTGAATGTCCGATATTCAATATCCAATATCCTATGTTCAAGTGAACAGCCCGGACGCCGGCCCACCTGAAGATTGAATGTTGAATGTTGGATATTGAACATTGATTCTCTTGTTCGCAGGGGGGAAAACCGCCGTCACGCCGCCAGCCGCAGGAACAGGTAGACGGCCGGGGCGGTGAACAGGATGCTGTCGAGGACGTCGAGGATGCCGCCCATGCCGGGGATCACGCCGCCGGAATCTTTGACGTTGGCGGCCCGCTTGAAGAGGGATTCGGTGAGATCGCCGACGACGGCGCACACGGACAGGAAGACGCCGAGGGGCAGCGCGCGCGTCCAGGTCAGGCCGAGCGGCACGAAGAGATCCCGCAACGCCCAGACGAACAAGGTGCCCACGAGGGTGCCCACGGCAACTCCGCCGAAGACGCCTTCCCACGACTTGCCGGGGGAAATGCGCGGGATGAGCTTGTGGCAGCCGAACGAGCACCCGATGACGTAGGCGCCGATGTCCGTGAATTTGGCGGCGAAGACGGCGTAGAGCAGGAGCCAGCGGCCGGGCCAGTAGATGCCTTCCACGACCGTCGGCCGGCCGAACAGGAGCAGCTTGGTCAGGAAGTTCCACAGCAAGCCCACGTAGAGGATGCCGAAGAGCGTGCCGCCGATGGTCCGCAGCGGATGCGGATTGTCCTTCTGGGGGAATTGGCGGAGGAAGATGCCGATGGTGATCAGGAACAGCACGAGCGAATCCCACGTGCCGTCGGCCAACCCGCCGCTGCGGACGCCGGAAACCCAGGTGACGAACACGAGGGCGACGACCCCGATCGTGCCGTAGATGCGGAAGTTGGCGACGCCGGCGGCGGACGTCATCTGGTAGAACTCGAGGGCCATGATGGCCGCCAGCGCGGCGAGCACGAAGGGAATCCCGGCGTCCGGCATGAAGAAGAACGCCGCGAACAGGACGCCCGCGATGGAAAATCCGCTGAGAAGACGGTGTTTGATGGCGGGCAAGCTCATGAGGGGGCTCCAAATCGGCGCTGGCGCCGCGCGTATTCGTCCAAGGCCTTCGCGAAATCCGCCTCGCGGAAATCGGGCCAGAGGGTTTCGGTGAAATAGAACTCGGCGTAGGACAGTTGCCAGAGCAGGAAATTGCTCAGGCGCAGTTCGCCGCTGGTGCGGATCATCAGGTCGGGATCGGGCACGTCGGGCAGATAGAGATGGGCCGCGATCGCGGCTTCGTCGATCGCCGCGGGCGCGAGCTTGCCGGCCTGGACCTCGGCGGCGAGGGCCCGCACGGCATCCACGATTTCGGCCCGCCCGCCGTAGCTCAGGGCGAGGATCAGATGCCCCTTCGCGTAGGTCTTCGTGGCCGCCATGACGCGCTCCAGCTCGGCGCGGACGGCTTCGGGAAGATCCTGGATGCGGCCGGTCACGCGCAGGCGGACCTGGTTTTCGTGCAGTTCGTGCTCGTCCTTCTTCAGGAAGGTCCGGAGCAGCGACATGAGACCGGAAACTTCGTCCTCCGGACGCACCCAGTTTTCGGTGCTGAAGGCGTAGACGGTGAGGTACTCCACGCCGCGGTCGCGGCAGGCGCGCAGGACGGCGCGCAGGGATTCCGCGCCGGCGCGGTGCCCGAAGAGGCGCGGGCGCAGGCGCTGCTTGGCCCAGCGGCCGTTGCCATCCATGATGATGGCGACGTGCCGCGGAACGGCAGCCGCCTCGGCGCGGCCGCTCATGCGTCTTTTTCCCCCAGAAAGAGCGTGCTTTCGCGGCGCGGACCGAGCGAGAGGATGCCGACGGGCACGCCGGTGATCTGCTCCAGGCGGGCGACGTAGCGCTTGGCGGCCTCGGGCAGGTCGCCGAAACGCGTAATTTGACGGGTGGACGTCTTCCAGCCGGGCAGGTCTTCGTAGACGGGCTTGCAGCGGGCGGTTTCGCGGACGTTCGCCGGGAAATGCTCGATGCGCCGGCCGTCCAGTTCGTAGGCGACGCAAATCCGCAGCGTCTCGAAACCGTCGAGGACGTCGAGCTTGGTCAAGGCCCACTCGTCCACGCCGCAGGTCATGACGGCATGGCGAGCGACGACGGCATCGAACCAGCCGCAGCGGCGCGGGCGACCCGTGGTGGCGCCGAATTCGCGGCCGACGCGCCGCAGTTCCTCGCCATCGGCATCGAGCAGTTCCGTGGGGAACGGCCCCTCGCCCACGCGCGTGGTATAGGCCTTCAAGACGCCGACGACGTGATCGATGCGGCTGGGCGGAACGCCCGAACCGGTGGACGCGCCGCCGGCGGAGGCGTTCGAGCTGGTGACGTAGGGATAGGTGCCGAAATCGATGTCGAGCATGATGCCCTGGGCCCCCTCGAACAGGAGGCTTTCGCCGCGTTCGACGGCGGCGTGCAGCAGCGGAACCGTGTCGCACACGAGCGGACGCAGGACTTCCATCGCCTTTTGGGTGGCGGCCAGCACGTCTTCATAGACGACGACGGGCGCGCCCATGGCGGCGAGGACGCGGTTCTTCTCCTCGACGCGGGACCGGAGCAGCGCGGGGAATTCCGGATCGACCAGGTCGCACATCCGCAGGCCGAAGCGGGCGGCCTTGTCGCCGTAGGTCGGGCCGATGCCGCGCATGGTGGTGCCGATCTGGTCACCTTTGGCGCGGCGGGCTTCGCCCTGCGCATCGAGCATGCGGTGGTACGGAAAAACCACGTGCGCGCGGTCGCTGATGAACAGGCGGCCTTCCACGGTGAAACCGCGGGCGGTCACGCCGTCGATTTCCTCGACGAGCGCGGCGGGATCGAGCACGACGCCGTTGCCGATGACGCAGCGCTTGCCTTCGTGCAGGATGCCGGAGGGCACCAGATGCAGCACGAACTTCTCTTCGCCGATCTCGACCGTGTGGCCCGCGTTGTTGCCGCCTTGCGGACGCACGACCCAGTCCGCGCGCTCGGTCAGCACGTCGATGATCTTGCCTTTGCCTTCATCGCCCCATTGGGCGCCGATCAGGATGGTGTTGGGCATGGCGGAAGTCCTTTCGGGCGTTCAGGAGACATTGTAATACGAGCGATACCACTCCATGAAGCGGGCAATGCCGGTTTCCAGGGGCGTGGCGGGGGCGAAACCGACGTCGCGGCGCAGGTCGTCGACGTCGGCGCAGGTGGCGGCGACGTCGCCGGGCTGCATCGGCAGGTTGTTGCGGATGGCCTTTTTGCCGAGCGCGTTCTCGATGGTGGAAATGAAATGGTCGAGTTCGACGGGCGTATGGTTGCCGATGTTGTAGACGCGATATGGATCGGGACTGGTGCCGGGATCGGGCGAGGCGGCGTCCCAATCCGGATTCGGCTGCGCAGGGCGATCGGCGACGCGAACGACGCCTTGCACGATGTCGTCGATATAGGTGAAGTCGCGGCGCATCCGGCCGTGGTTGAAGACGTCGATGGGCTTGCCGGCGAGAATGGCCTTGGTGAACAGGAAGAGGGCCATGTCGGGACGCCCCCAGGGGCCGTAGACGGTGAAGAAGCGCAGGCCGGTGGTGGGCAGGCCGTAGAGGTGCGAGTAGGTGTGCGCCATCAGCTCGTTGGCCTTTTTGGTGGCGGCGTACAGCGAAACCGGATGGTCCACGACGTCGTGGACGGAGAACGGAAAATGCGCGTTGAGGCCGTAGACCGAACTGCTGGAGGCGTAGGCCAGATGCGGCGTTTGCGCGTGCCGGCAGGCTTCGAGCACGTTCAGGAAGCCGACGAGGTTGCTCTGCACGTAGGCGCCCGGATTCGTCAGCGAATAGCGGACGCCGGCCTGCGCGGCCAGATGGATCACGCGATCGAACGGGCGCCCGGAAAAGAGCGCCTGGACCGCCGCCGCGTCCTCGAGGGCGCCCTTGACGAAGGAGAAGCCTCCGTCCGGCCGCAGCTGGTCGAGCCGCGCCTGCTTGAGGGACACGTCGTAGTAGTCGTTGAGGTTGTCGAACCCCACCACGGTATCGCCGCGCGCCAGCAGCGCCTTGGAGACGTGATAGCCGATGAAGCCGGCCGCGCCGGTGACGAGCACGTTCATGTCAGATCAACTCCCGTTGTTCGCCCGCGCGGGGTTTCAGGCCGAGCAGGCGGTAGGCCGAAGCGGTGGCGGTGCGTCCCTGCGGCGTGCGCGACAGAAGCCCCTGCTGCATCAGATACGGCTCGTAGACTTCTTCGATCGTGTCGGGTTCCTCGCCCACCGAAACGGCGATGGTGCCGATGCCGACGGGTCCGCCGCCGAATTTTTCGATGATGGTCGCCAGGATCCGCTTGTCCATTTCGTCGAGGCCGTGGCGGTCCACGTCCAGCATCGCCAGCGCCTGGTCGGCGATTTCGGACGTGATGCGGTTGTCGGCGCGGACCTGCGCGTAGTCGCGCACCCAGCGCAGGAGGTTGTTGGCAATGCGCGGGGTACCGCGGGAGCGGGCGGCGATTTCCGCCGCCCCTTCGCCGGAAACGTCCACGCCCAGGATGCGAGCCGAGCGTTCGACGACCTGGCGGAGTTCGTCCGGGGAATAGTAGTCCAGGCGGTTCGTCGTGCCGAAGCGCGAACGCATCGGCGCGCTCAGGAGGCCGCTGCGGGTCGTCGCGCCCACGAGCGTGAAGCGCGGCAGGTTCAGCCGGACGCTGCGGGCGTTGGCGCCCTGGTCGAGCACGATGTCGATCGCGAAATCTTCCATTGCCGAGTAGAGGTATTCCTCCACGCTCTTCTGGATGCGGTGGATCTCGTCGATGAACAGGAGATCGCCCTTTTCGAGGTTGGTCAGCAGGCCGGCCAAGTCGGCCGGCTTGGCGAGGATGGGCCCGGAGGTGGCCTTGACATTCGCGCCCATCGCCGCGCCCAGGATGTAGGCCATGGTGGTCTTGCCGAGGCCGGGGGGACCGCAGAGCAGGACGTGGTCCAGCACGTCCCCCCGCCCCTGCGCCGCCGCCACGCTCAATTCCAGCCGCTCGCGGACTTTGCCTTGCCCGACGAAGTCGTCGAAACGCCCGGGACGCAAAGTCAAATCGAACTCCACGTCCGCGCGGTTCAGCGTTTCGGATACGAATCTTTCGGTCATGCGGGTTCCATGCCTGTTTGACCATTCAAACAAAAAGGCCCGCGCGAGGCAAGCGCGGGCCAAAGAGTGGTGCACCCGGAGGGACTCGAACCCACATGCTTTTAAAGGCATAAGAACCTGAATCTTACGTGTCTGCCAATTTCACCACGGGTGCGCCGGTTGTGAAATCGCGCAAACCATACCAGCCGCCCCGCGCGGCGTCAATGGGCTGCCGGAGCTTTTTTTGAGGGGGGTTCCGGATTGCCCCGCCGCGGTCGTTGCCGTATAGTCCACCGCAGACAGGAGAACCATCGAACCATGAAAACGCCCGTTTTGATCGCCGCCTTGGCGCTGGCCTTTGTTTTCGCCGCCGGCGCCGCCGAGCCCGCGCCCGCGCCGACCGCCGCCGACGCCCTCCGCGACGTGCAGGCACTCTCCGACCGGCTGGAGGAGGCCCAAAATCAGATCGCCGATCTCCAGAAGCGCCTCGAGACCGTCGAACAACGCCTCGGCGAAACCTACACGCCCTTCTCCCCGTTCGACGACACCGTCGAGAAGCGCCTCGAAGACCTCGAAGACGACGTCGAGGACCTGAAGCGCCGCTAGATCCGGCCCGCCGCCGATGAAATACCTCGATTACTACGCCGTGCTGGGCCTTTCGCGCGACGCCTCGGCCGCCGACGTCAAAAAGGCCTTCCGCAAGCTGGCGCGCCAATATCATCCCGACGTCAACAAGTCGGCCGGCGCCGAAGCCCGCTTCAAGGAAATCAACGAGGCCAACGAAGTCCTCTCCGATCCCGAAAAGCGCAAGCGGTACGACGCGCTCGGGCCCAACTGGAAATCGGGCCAAGACTTCACCCCGCCGCCGGGCTGGGGCGGCTTCGAGGGTGCCAGCAGCGGACCCGGCGGCATCCATTTCGAGTTCGGCGGGGCGCAAGGCGCCGGCGATTTCAGCGATTTCTTCTCGTCGCTGTTCGGAGACCTCGGGGGCGCGGCGCGTTCCGCGCGCGGCCGGCGCGGCGGCAATCCTTTCGCGGAATTCGGCGGATTCGACGGCGGGGGCTCGGAAAATTTCGCGGCGCATGGCCAGGATTTCGAGGCGAACCTGTCGCTGGCCCTCGAAGACCTGTTGAGCCGCGAACCGAAGAGCCTGACGCTCCAGGTTCCGGTGAACCGGCCGGACGGCACGGTTGCGCGCCAATCCAAGACCTTCCAGGTGCGCATTCCCCCGGGCGCCACCGACGGCACGCGCATCCGGCTTTCCGGACAAGGCGCCGGCGGCGGAAATCTCTATCTGAACCTGCGCGTGGCGCCGCACCCGATCTTCCAGCTCCATGGACACGATCTCGACCAAACCCTGCCCCTTGCGCCGTGGGAGGCCGTGCTCGGCGCGAAAGTCCGCATCCCCACGCTCGAAGGCCCCGCCACGCTGACCATCCCGCCCGGCTCCCAAGGCGGTTCGCGCTTGCGCCTCGCCGGCAAGGGGTTGCCCGACAAGAACGGATCCCGCGGCGACATTTTCGTGACGCTCCGCATCGCCATTCCCGACCGCCCCACGGCGAAGGAAAAAGAGCTGTTCGAGCAACTCGCCAAGGAATCTCCCTTTCACCCCCGCTCGCGTTGACGTCGCCGCGAGACACATGTTAGGTTTTTTCGGATGTCCAAATTCCCCGACAGATCGCGAGGTGCGGGCTGGATCGGATTCGCGCTGGCGGCCGCGGCGGTGCTTGCGCCAGGCGTTGCTCATGCCGAACCGTACATCTACGTCGCCCGCGCCCAGCTGGTCGAGGTGGGGCATTCGTTCGCCAACCAAACCACCGCCACCGTTCCCGGCGCCGGCGTCCGCGCCTTCCAGGATCCCGACGCCGGCGGGACGGAACGGTTCGAGATCCGCTGGTACGCCAATCCTCCCGGCATCCCGCCCGGCGCGATCATCCTGCTCGAATCCATCCAGGAGCGAAGCCCCGTCGTCAAAAACCACGTCCTGCGCACGACCGGAAAATCCGCGGGCCACGTCCGCTCGACCATCGAAATTCCGGCCGACGAAATCCGCCGGGGGGGACGGGTCGTCCAATGGCGGGTGCGCGTGATCTGGCGCGGCCAGGCCTTGGCCACGCAGACGTCCCCCAACTGGGAGGGCTGACCGGCATGACCCCTCCCCCGAAAATCCCCAACCAGATTCTCGCCGCGACGGCGGACAACTGCACGCTGGTGGCCGTCGGCGGAGCGGCGACCTTCAAACTCGCGCCCGCGTTCAAACAGGCCGTGCAGGCCGCCCGCCTGGCCGGCAGCGCGCTGATCGTCGTCGATATGGCGGATTGCCATTCCATGGACAGCACGTTCATGGGCGCCATCGCCGGCCTGGGATTCACCCTCCAGAAGTCCGAGGCGCGGCTGGTCCTCATCAACTTGTCGCCCCATGCCGCCGGATTGCTCAAAGGGCTGGGCGTGGACCGCATTATTAAAACCTATCCCGCCGGGGCGCTGCCCGAGGGCCTGGGCGATCTTTCCGTCCTCGTGCAAAGCCTGCGGCCGGTCGAAAGCAGTCCCCCCGACGAGCACGAGATGGCGGTCCTGATGTACGACGCCCACGACACCCTGGCGCGCGTGGATCCCCGGAATCTCCAGCGGTTCAAGGACGTGCTCGCCTTCCTGCGAAAAGATCTCGAGCGCTTTTAGGCTGGCCGAAGTCCGGCGCTCTGCTATCCTTTTTCCCCGCATAAGCCATGTTGCGAAGAAGCTTCAGATTCCAATCCGAACTGGCGGCGTTCCTGGATGCCGTCTTGGTCTGCGCCACGTTGCTCGCCGCGCTGGTCACCCACAAGGTGCTGGCGTTTCTGTTTCCGGGCACGTTCGCCACGTTCGACATGTTCTGGTCCAACTCCTGGCTCTACGTGCTGGTCGTACCCGTCTGGGGCTTCGTGCTGGATTTCTCCGGCATCTACCGCCAATTCGTCGGACTTTCACCGGGGCGGACGGTCCAGCAAATCGCGCGAGCGGGCCTGCTGAGTTTCGCGGTGTTGATGGGCCTGCTCTACGTGTTGAAACTGCACATGGTGCCCCGCACGATCCTCGTCATCCACTGCGCCTATTCCATCCTGGCCATTTCCCTGCGCGCACTGTATCTGCAACCCGTCCTCCTGCGCCTGGAATCGCGCCGGCGCCTGCTGCTCGCCGGCGATCCCGCCCGCGTCGGGCCGCTCCGCGAATGGCTCTGCCACCCCGACCGCGCCCGTTTCTTCGAAATCGTCGGTTTTCTCCCCCCCGCCGGCATCCCCCCGCCGGCTGGATTCACATCGCCTGGAACCCTCGACGACTTCTCTGCCATCCTGCATTCCACCGTCGTGGACGCCGTTCTCCTGCTTCCCGGCGGCATCTCCACCTCCCAGGTCGGCCATTGGATCCGGCAATGCGAAACCGAGGGCATCGAAGCCTGGTTGCTGCCTGAATTCCTGCGCACCAACCTCGCCGAAGCCACGCTCGACGAACTGGCCGGCGAACCCATGATCCTGTTCAGCACCACCTCGAAGTCCTCCTGGGCCCTCATGTTCAAGCGCGTGCTGGACATTGTTCTTTCCGGCCTCGCGCTCGTGCTGCTCTTCCCGCTGCTGCTCGGCATCTGGATCGCCATCCGCGCCACCTCGCCCGGTCCCGCGTTCTTCGTCCAGCGCCGCAGCACCCTGCGCGGTCGCACCTTCGACATGTTCAAGTTCCGCACCATGGTCGCCAACGCCGAACAGATCCGCAACGAGCTCGAGCACCGCAACGAAGTGTCCGGGCCCGTCTTCAAGATGAAGGACGATCCGCGCATCACGCCCATCGGCCGCTGGCTCCGGCGCTACTCCCTCGACGAATTGCCCCAGCTTTGGAACGTCCTCAAGGGCGATATGTCCATCGTCGGCCCCCGCCCGCCCATTCCCGCCGAAGTCGAGAAATACGAACCCTGGCAACGCCGGCGCCTGTCCATGCGTTCCGGCTGCACCTGCCTCTGGCAGATCGGCGAGCGCAACGACCTCCCCTTCGAGGAATGGATGCGCCTCGACCTGAAGTACATCGATACCTGGTCGCTCGCTCTCGATTTCCAGATCATGTTCAAGACCGTCGGCGCCATCTTCCGCGGAACCGGATATTGACCCCATGGCCCCCGCCCTCCGCCCCTGCGTATTCTTCGACCGCGACGGCATCGTCAACCGCAGTCCCGGTCCCGGCTACGTCAACCATCTCGACGATTTCCACCTTCTGCCCGGCTTCGCCGACTGCGTCCGCGCCGCCGCAGAAAAAGGCTTCGCCGCCGCCGTCGTCACCAACCAGCGCGGCATCGAGCGGGGCATCACCCCGCCCGAACAGCTCGACGCCATGCACCGCCATCTCCGCGCCGAACTCGCTTCGGAGGGTCTCGAACTGCTGGACATCCTCGTCTGCACCGCCGCCGACGACGCCCACCCCGACCGCAAGCCGAATCCCGGCATGCTGCGCACCGCCGCGCAACGCCACGGACTGGATCTCGCGAAATCCTGGATGGTCGGCGACCGCGAATCCGACGTGAAGACCGGGCAAAACGCCGGCGTGGCCGCCACCGTCCTCGTCGATCCCGGCGCCGATCCGACGGCCGCCACCTGGCGCGTGTCCGACATGCCCGCCTGCGCCGCCCTCCTGCGCGAAAAGCTCTGAGCCCCGCCCCCCGGCGGAACGCCGTTTTCAGGACGGATCCGGACCCCGCAAAAACTGGCCGCCGTCCACGAACAGGATTTGCCCCGTCACGGCTTCGTTTTCGGCCAAGAACGCCGCCGCGCGCGCGACGTCGTCGGGGGTCGGCCGCCGGCCCAACGGCAGTTCGCCGGCCTCCTCGCGCGCGCCTTCCGGCACCAGCACCGGCCCCGGCGCCACGCCGTTGACCCGCGTCGTGGGGCGCGCCCCCACCCCGGCCCCCCCCCCCCCCCCCACCGCC
>ERZ1645187.4271-NODE-4271-length-11632-cov-6.393366_pt1 | contig 11632 bp, 7 predicted proteins | sample MGYA00575352_ERZ1645187 | MGnify/ENA primary metagenome ERZ1645187 (study PRJEB40837, sample SAMN11349314) | freshwater sediment metagenome | isolation source: river sediment | host: Sediment | place: India: Wazaribad , New Delhi | collected 2017-02-21 ... | reverse complement strand
GCTGTTCGTGGCCGGCATCCTGACCGGGCTTGCGCTGCGGAGGGGCGACCGGATCAACACGATGGAGGGCGGCTTGCGCCCGGTGCTGGGCCTGACGCGCACATGGTTGAACCCGGGTGAGGGCAGTCTGGTGCATATCCCGGGTGGAGCCTTCGACAATTGCGACGATTTGCTGTTGCCCGAGGGGCAGTTGGTGCTGGTCCAGACTGGCGATGACGCGGCCTTTCCGGATGCGCTGGTCGCGCTGGCCCCGGCGGTGGCGCTGGTTGGCCTGTGCGGGATCACCCGCCGCGGGCTCTCGATGTCGATGGAGCTGATCCAGCCGCACTTCGCGCAGGAAGAGGTGATCTGGGGCAATTCGGGGGTGCAACTGTTCTGCCCGGCGATCGGTCGGCCGGAAAGCATCACCGAAAGCCTCGACTTCACGGTGCTGAGCATCGTTGAGGCGCGCAACCTGCTGAGCCGCCGCCGCCATGACCGCAGCGCCCTGCCGATGGCCGCCTGAGCGTGTCGTGAACTGGACTTTGCACGTCAGAGCGCCTATCTCGGGGCGATCATGGCCAAGCAATCCGACCCCAACAGCAAACTGATCGCCGAAAACCGCCGGGCGCGTTTCGATTACCATATCGAAAGCGATCTTGAGGCCGGGATCATGCTCTATGGGTCCGAGGTCAAGTCGCTGCGGCAGGGCGGATCGAACCTGGGCGAAAGCTATGCCAGCGTCGAGGGGGGCGAATTGTGGCTGATCAACAGCTATATCGCGCCCTATCGCGAGGCAAAGACCTGGGGTCACGAAGAACGTCGTCACCGCAAATTGCTGGTCTCGAAGAAGGAACTCAGCCGGTTGTGGAATGCGACCGCGCGCGAGGGCATGACCATCGTGCCGCTGAAATGGTATTTCAACGAACGCGGGTTGGTAAAGGTCAAGCTGGGGATCGCGAAGGGCAAGAAACTGTCCGACAAGCGCGAAACCTCGGCCAAGCGGGACTGGGACCGCCAGAAGGCACGCCTGTTGAAGCAGGGCTGACGGCTTGGCACCTTGCCTAGAAACGGGGTTGTGGTTAAGTCGATCATCCCCTGACGCGGAGTGCCTTGATGACCCTCATCGCCGATGACCCGAAGACGCTGGTTTCTACCGACTGGCTGGCCGCCCACCTGAGCGATCCCGACTTGCGGATCATCGACGCCAGCTGGGCCTTGCCAGCGATGGAGCGGGACGTGAAGGCCGAATATGCGGCCGGCCACATCCCCGGCGCACGGTTCTTCGATATCGACGAGATATCCGACCAGCGCAGCGAGCTGCCGCATATGGCCGCCCCGCCCGAAAAATTTGTCAGCCGTTTGCGGGCGATGGGTGTGGGCGACGGCCATCAGGTGGTGATCTATGATTGCCTCGGGCTGTTTTCGGCGGCGCGGGTCTGGTGGAACTTCCGCCTCATGGGCAAGACCGATGTGGCGGTGCTGGATGGTGGCCTGCCCAAGTGGAAGGCCGAGGGCCGCCCTCTGGAAGACATGCCGCCGGTGTTGCGCGACCGTCACATGACCGTCAGCCGCCAGAACGGGCTGGTGCGGGACGTGACGCAGGTGGCCCATGCCTCCAAGCTGGGCGAGGCGCAGATCGTCGACGCCCGTCCCGCCCCCCGTTTCCGTGGCGAGGTGCCCGAGCCGCGCCCCGGCCTGCGCATGGGCCATGTGCCGGGGGCCGTGAACATGCCGTGGGACAGCTTTCTGAACCCCGATGGCACCATGAAATCGCCCGAGGCCCTGCGCGCGCAGTTCGCCGCTGCCGGGGTCGATCTGTCCGGTCCGGTGATCGCGATGTGCGGGTCGGGCGTGACGGGCGCGATCGTGACTCTGGCGCTGGAACGCGCGGGGCATCGCAACTGGTCGCTCTATGATGGCTCCTGGGCCGAATGGGGCATGTATGACGACCTGAAGGTGGAAAAGGGATAAGACCATGCTGGAGGCACTGAAGGCCCAGCCGCAGGACAAGATCCTGCAACTGATCGCGATGTTCCGCGAGGACAAGCGGACCGACAAGATCGACCTGGGCGTGGGGGTCTACAAGGATCCGACCGGCCTGACCCCGGTGATGCGCGCGGTCAAGGCCGCCGAAAAGCGCCTTTGGGAGGTTGAGACCACCAAGACCTATACCGCGCTGGCCGGCGAGCCCGCCTATAACACCGCGATGCGGGCGATGATCCTGAACGGCGTCGTGGCCGCGGATCGTCTGGCCTCGATCTCGACGCCCGGCGGCACCGGCGCGATCCGGCAGGCGCTGGAGCTGGTGAAGATGGCAGCCCCCGGCGCGACCGTCTGGCTGTCGGCGCCGACCTGGCCCAACCACCCCTCGATCGTGAAATTCCTCGGGATTCCGATGGCCGAATACCGTTACTTCGACGCGGCCAGTGGCGGCGTGGATTTCGACGGGCTGATGGCGGATCTGGGCACGGTCAAGCCGGGCGACGTGGTGCTGCTGCATGGCTGCTGCCACAACCCCACCGGCGCCAATCTGGATCTGGCGCAATGGGCCAAGGTCTGCGACCTGCTGGCCCAGCGTGGCGCGATTCCGCTGGTCGATCTGGCCTATCAGGGCTTTGGCGACGGGCTTGAGGCTGATGCCGAGGCAACCCGCATGGTGGCCGCGCGCTTCCCCGAGGTGCTGATCGCGGCCTCTTGCTCGAAAAACTTCGGCATCTACCGCGAGCGGACTGGCATCCTGATCGCCATTTCCCGCGATGCGGCGGCGACTGCCATCACCCAAGGCAACCTGAACTTCCTGAACCGCCAGAACTACAGCTTCCCGCCGGATCACGGTGCGCGGCTGGTGACGATGATCCTCGAGGATGACGCCCTGCGCGCCGATTGGCAGGCCGAGCTGGAGGAGGTGCGGCTGAACATGCTGACGCTGCGTCAGTCACTGGCCGATGCGCTGCGGGCCGAGACCAACTCGGACCGGTTCGACTTTGTCGCGCGCCATCGCGGCATGTTCTCGCGTCTGGGGCTGACCGAGGCGCAGGTCAACCGCCTGCGGGACGAGTTCGGCATCTACATGGTGGGCGACTCGCGCATCAATATCGCGGGCCTCAATGCCAAGACCGTGCCGGTTCTGGCGCGGGCAGTGGCGGCCGTTCTGTAAGCCTTGGCAGCAAACGAAAAGGCCCGGCGCTTCGCCGGGCCTTTTGTTCTGGTTCATGGCGTTAAAGGTTGTATGCGCGTTCGCCATGCGAGGTCAGGTCCAGGCCTTCCCGCTCTTCCTCCTCGCGGACACGCAGGCCGAACAGCGATTTGACGATCAGCAGCGCCGCGACCGACACCACGCCCGACCAGAGGATCGTGACGACCACACCCATGATCTGCGCCATCACCTGCGCGCCCATCGTGCCGGCCTCGACCAGAAAGCCGGTCCCGCCAAGGGCAGGGGCGCAAAGGATGCCGGTGCCGATCGCACCGATGATGCCACCCACGCCATGCACGCCAAAGACATCCAGGCTGTCGTCATAGCCCAGCCGGTGCTTGACCGTGGTGACAAACCAATAGCATCCTGCCGAGGTGACCGCGCCCAGCACGATCGCCCCCATCGGCCCCGTGGTGCCGCAGGCTGGCGTGATCGCCACCAGACCCGCCACCATGCCCGAGGCCGCCCCCAGCATTGATGCCTTGCCGCGGGTCAAAGCCTCGATCGCGGACCAGGCGAGGATCGCCGCGGCGGTGGCAAGGAAGGTGTTCATCATCGCCAGCGTGGCCCCTGCTGTCGCCTCGAGGTTGGAACCGGCATTGAAACCGAACCAGCCCACCCACAGCATCGCCGCCCCGACCATGGTCAGCGTCATCGAATGAGGCGCCATGTTGTCGCGGCCATAGCCGACCCGCTTGCCGGTCATGATCGCCGCCACCAGTGCCGCGATGCCCGCGTTGATATGGACCACCGTGCCGCCGGCAAAGTCGATCGCTGACCAGTTGTAGATCAGCCCCGAGGCGTCCCAGACCATGTGCGCCACAGGGAAATAGCTGAAGGTCAGCCAGATCACGACAAAGGCCAAGACCGCCGAAAACCTGATCCGCTCGGCAAAGCCGCCGATAATCAGCGCCGGGGTGATGACGGCAAAGGTCATCTGGAAGGCGATGAACAGATATTCCGGCAGGGCCACTCCGTCGGTGAAGGTGGCCGCCGTGCTGTCCAGCGAGACGCCAGCCAGAAACGCCTTGGCAAACCCGCCCCAGAACGGCGAGGTGCCGCCGCCGAAGGCCATCGAGTAGCCGTAAACCACCCAAAGGATCATCGCCACCGCGGCGATCATCGTGCATTGCATCAACACGCTGAGCATGTTCTTCGACCGCACCAAGCCGCCGTAAAACAGCGCCAGCCCCGGCAAGGTCATGAACAGCACCAAGGTGGTCGCGGTCATCATCCAGGCGACATCGCCCTTTTCCACCACGGCCGCCACCTCGGCGACTGTCGCGGCGGCCTCCTGCGCCCAGGCCGGCAAGGCCGAAAGCGCGGCGATGCCGGCTGAAAGCGAGAGTTTTGCAAGTCTTTTCATTGGATTGTCTTTCCTGTCCAGCTTACAGCGCGTCGTCATCAGTTTCGCCGGTGCGCACCCGCACCGCATGTTCGACATCCAGCACGAAGATCTTGCCATCGCCGATCTTGTCGGTGCGGGCTGTCGTGCGGATTGCCGTCACAACCGGTTCGGCTAGCTCGTCGGCGACCACGATCTCCAGCCGGATCTTGGGCACGAAGTTCACGGCATATTCGGCCCCGCGATATATTTCGGTGTGGCCGGACTGGGCGCCGAAGCCCTTGATCTCCGACACCATCATGCCGCGCACGCCGATAGTGGTCAGGGCCTCGCGGACTTCTTCCAATTTGAACGGCTTGATCGCCGCGATGATCATTTTCACCTCTCGATTCCCTTCCTGTCGCTGGGCCCTGGTGCCGGGCCCCGTGCCCACAGCAGGCGCCGCAGCGCGGCATCGGGCAAGAAATCGCCAGCCCCGCGGCGGGGGGATGCGTGAAAAGATGCAGGCAGAAGGCAGTTTTTTCGGCGGATGGTCAAAAATTATGCAGTTCGTGCTTGCGAAACGTCACCGCGCAAAGGTTTTCAATGTCGGCCACAACCGTTAGATTGCGCGCCAAGAAAACCGGCGAACGGGCGGAACAGGCATGGCGGGAACGGGCAGGGGGCGCACGCCCCTGGTGGCAGACAAGCGATACGGCGCGGCGAAAAAGCCCGCTCCGGCGCCGCAAAAACCCGCGCCGAAAAAGCGCAGGGCCCCCCGGCCGCGCCGGCAGCACGGGCTGATTGTCGGCCTGATCCTGGGTTTTTTTGGCCTGATCTGGCGGGTGTTCTGGGGTGTGACCTGGCGCATCGGCGTCACGGCCGCCCTCGCGCTGGCCGGGGTGGTCTTCTACTTCCAGTCGCAACTGCCACCGGTGGAGGCGTTGGTGGATGCCCGTGCCAAGGGCTCGGTCACGCTGCTGGATCGCGACAATCAGGTCTTTGCCTGGCGGGGCGAAACCTTCGGCGGCATGATCACCGCCGACACGGTGTCAAAGCACCTGCTGCACGCCGTGATCGCCACCGAGGACAAACGCTTTTATCAGCATTTCGGTGTCAGCCCCCGCGGGATCGCCAGCGCCGTCCGCATCAACCTGGCCGAGGGGCGCGGCCCCTTGGAAGGCAATGGAGGTTCGACCATTACGCAGCAGGTGGCCAAACTGCTGTGCCTCGGTGTGCAGTATGACCCGACGCAATGGAAATCCGAGGCCGCCTATGAGGAAGACTGCCGCTCGGGCGGGGTATGGCGCAAGGTCAAGGAAGTGCCCTTCGCCATGGCGATGGAGTGGAAATATACCAAGGACGAGATCCTGACGATCTACTTCAACCGCGCCTATCTGGGCGCGGGAGCGCGCGGGTTTGAGGCCGCGGCACAACGCTATTTCGGCAAGTCGGCCGCCAATGTCACCCCGGCCGAGGCGGCGATGCTGGCAGGATTGCTGAAGGCGCCGTCGCGCTATGCGCCAACCGCCAACCTGAAACGGGCGCAGGATCGGGCCAATGTGATCATCGGGCTGATGGAGGAACAGGGTTTCCTGACCAAAGCCGAGGCGGATCAGGCCCGCGCCAATCCCGCGCAACTGTCCGAGGCGGCGGCAAAGAACGCCGGCGGTTTCTTTGCCGATTGGGTGATGGAGTCTGGTCCCGCCTTCCTGACCAAGGAAACCACGGAAGACGTGGTGATTCGCACCACGCTTGACCAACGCATTCAGGCGCAGGCCGAGGCCGCGCTGGCCGAAGTCTTTGCCACCAAGCTGAAAGAAGGATCGGAAGCGCAAGCCGCGATCGTGGTGATGAGCGCCGATGGCGCGGTGCGCGCCATGGTGGGCGGGCGCAAGACCCAAGGCGCGGGCAGTTTCAACCGCGCCACGCAGGCGTTGCGACAGACGGGATCGGTGTTCAAGCCCTTCGTCTATGCTGCGGCGATGGATCTTGGCTGGTCGCCTGCCGATTATGTCGAGGACAAGCCGCTGACCATCAACATCCCAGGCTCCGGTCCCTGGTCGCCCTCGAATTACGACAAGGAATACAAGGGACTGATCACGCTGACCGAAGCCCTGGCGGAAAGCCGCAACATCCCCGCGGTGCGCGTGTCCGAGGCGGTGGGGCGCGATGTGGTGCGTGCGGTGGCCGGTGAGTTCGGCATCGCCAGCAACATGGCCGATGGGCCGGCGCTGGCGCTGGGTGCCTCGGAAAGCACGCTGCTGGAGATGACGGGGGCTTATGCCGGCATCCTGAATGGCGGGTCGCGGGTGCAGCCCTATGGGATGATGTCGCTGGCTATCCGTGGCGAATCCGACGAGATCGCCGGCCAGTCCGGCGGTATCGGCGAGCGGGTGATCTCGGAGCAGGCAGCGCAGTTGCTGACCTACATGATGACCCAGGTGATCGAGCGTGGCACCGGCGGTCGCGCGCGGCTGGGCAACCATCCGGTGGCAGGCAAGACCGGCACAACCTCGGCCGCACGGGATGCGTGGTTCATCGGGTTCTCGGCGCATTACGTGACGGGCGTCTGGATGGGCTATGATGACAACCGCCCGCTGACCGGCGTGACGGGTGGTGGCTTGCCGGCCGAGATCTGGCAGGCGACCATGGCGCGCATCCATGCCGACCTTCCCCCCACAGGCCTGCCGATGATCGTGCCCGAGCCGCGCCGTCCCCCCGGCCAGCCGGCCCCGCAGGAGGTGGCGCCCGCACAGCCGCAAGCGCAGGGTCAGCCGCAGCAACAGCCGCAACCGCAGCGCCGCCAGCGGCAGGTCGATCCGATCGGGGATGTGCTACGCTCGATCTTCGGGGGCTGAGCGACTTCCTGCCAAGATGTTGTGGACAACTGCGCCTTGGATGCCACATGCGGGGCAGGCGCCGTTGACACGTCCGGCCAGCCGGCCAAGATAAGCCACCGCCCCAGCAGGACAGACCCTTGCGCTTTGCCCGCCTCAGACTCAACGGCTTCAAGAGCTTTGTGGACCCCACCGATCTGGTGATCCACGAAGGTCTGACCGGCGTGGTCGGCCCCAATGGTTGCGGCAAGTCCAACCTGCTGGAGGCGCTGCGCTGGGTGATGGGCGAAAACCGTCCCACCGCCATGCGCGGCGGCGGGATGGAGGATGTGATCTTCGCAGGCACTGCCAGCCGCACCGCCCGGCATTTCGCCGAGGTCGCGCTGGTGCTGGATAACTCCGAGCGGCTGGCGCCCTCGGGCTTCAACGAATCCGACCAGATCGAGATCGTGCGCCGCATCACCCGCGACGCGGGCAGCGCCTACAAGGCCAATGGCAAGGACGTGCGCGCCCGCGATATCCAGATGCTGTTTGCCGATGCCTCGACCGGGGCGCAGTCGCCTGCGCTGGTGCGGCAGGGGCAGATTTCCGAACTGGTCAATGCCAAGCCAAAAGCGCGGCGGCGCGTGCTGGAAGAGGCGGCGGGGATATCCGGCCTCTATCAGCGCCGGCACGAGGCCGAGTTGCGACTGACCGCCACCGAACAGAACCTGGCCCGGATTGATGACGTGCTGGGCAGTCTGGGTGGGCAATTGGCCACGCTGGAGCGGCAGGCCCGGCAGGCGGCCCGCTATCGCGCCATCGGCGAGGAGTTGCGCCGCGCCGAAGGCATGCTGCTGTTCCGTCGTTGGCGCGAGGCCGATCTGGCCCGGGTCGAGGCCGAAGACCTGTTGCGCAGCCGGCTGGTGGCGGCAGGTCATGCCGAAATGGCCGCGCGCGCTGCCGCCAAGGCCCGAACTGCGGCCGAGGATGCGCTGCCGCCGCGCCGCGAGGAAGAGGCGATCGCCGGTGCGATCCTGCAACGCCTGACCATGCAGCGCGATGCCCTGTCCGATCAGGAGGCGCGCGCGCTGCAGGTGATCGAGACGCTGCGCGCCCGGATCACTCAGTTGGGCCGCGACATTGACCGCGAGGCGGGTCTGAACCGCGACGCGGGCGAGACGATCCAGCGCCTGGAATGGGAGAAGGGCCAGCTGGAAAAGGCCCATGACGGCCATGACGAGCGGTTGGCTGAGGCGATGGAGATCGCCCGCGATGCAGCGGCGATCCTCTCTGACCGTGAGGCGCAGCTGTCCGAGCGGACCGAAGACGTGGCGCGGCTGGCGGCGCGCCACCAATCCGCACAGCGTCTGCTGGCCGAGACCCGTTCTGCCCGCGCGCGGGCCGAGGGCGAGGCCGCGCGCGCCATGCAGGCTGTCGATCAAGCCAATCTGGCCGTCGAAACCGCCGCCGCAGCCCAGGAGGCTGCCGCCGAGGCGCAGGAGGAGGCCGCCGCCGCCGCCGAAGAGGCCGAGGCGCGGCTGGCAGAGGTCGAGGATGCCCGCGCTGGCGTTCAGGGGCAGGAGGCCGAGGCCCGTGCCGCGCGCTCTGCCGCCGAGGGCGAGGCCAGCGCGCTGCGCGCCGAAGTGGCGGCATTGGCCAAGCTGGTCGAGCGTGAAGCGCAGGCCGGTCATCAGCTGTTGGATCGTCTGACGGTGACGCCGGGTTATGAGGCCGCGCTGGGCGCGGCGTTGGCCGATGATCTGCGGGCGCCGGAACTGGTGGATGGGATGCGCTCGGGCTGGGTCTGCCTGCCGGCCTATGACGCGCCGCAAGCCGTGCCGGCGGGGGCGCGGCCTCTGGCCGATCATGTGCAGGCGCCGCCGGTTCTGGCCCGCCGCCTTTCGCAAATCGGCCTGGTTTCGCGCGATCAGGGCGTGGTCTTGCAGCCATCTCTGGCGCCCGGGCAGAGGCTGGTCTCGGTCGAGGGGGATCTGTGGCGCTGGGATGGCTATCGCATCGGCGCCGAGGATGCGCCCTCCGCCGCAGCTCTGCGCCTGCGTCAGTTGAACCGGCTGGTGCAATTGAAGCGCGATCTTGAGGAAGTGGCGGCAAAGGCCGAAGGCGCGCGGCAGGCGCATGAGGCCTTGCAGGCCCGGCTGGTCGAGTTGACCCGCGCTGACCAGACCGCGCGTGAGGCTCGCCGCGCCGCTGACACCCGCGCGGCCGAGGCCAGCCGAGCGGCCAGCCGTGCCGAGGCTGAGGCGCAACTGGCCGCCGGGCGGCTGGAAAATGCACGCCTTTCGGTAGACCGCTTTGCCGAGGAAGCCGATGCCGCCGCCGCCCGCGAGGCCGAGGCCGAGGCTGCCGCCGCCGATCTGCCCGACCTCGACAGCGCCCGCGCGGGGATCGAGGATCTGAAGCAGGCCGTTGAGGCCGCGCGGTTGACGATGATCGCCCGGCGCTCGGCGCAGGACGAGATCCGCCGAGAGGGCGAGGCGCGCACCCGTCGCCGGCAAGAAGTGACCAAGGAAATCTCGGGCTGGCGGATGCGGCTTGATACCGCGGCCGCCCGCTCGGCCGAACTGGCAGAACGCAAGGCCGAGACCGAGGAAGAACTGCTGGAGGCCAGCGCCGCCCCGGAAGAAATCGCCATCAAGCGCGAAGAACTTTCGGATGCCATCGCGGAGGCCGACGAACGCCGCGCCAAGGCCGCCGATGCGCTGGCTGCCGCCGAAGCCGTGCTGCGCGAGGCGCAGTTTGCCGAGCGCGAGGCTGAGCGGTTGGCCGGTGAGGCCCGCGAGGGACGCGCCCGCGCCGATGCCCGCGCCGAAGCCGCGCGCGCCAATCTGTCACTGGCCGCCGAGCGCATCCGCGACGAGCAGGACTGCTCGCCACAGGCATTGCTCGAAAGCCTCAAGGCCGACCCCGAGGCCATGCCCGATGCCGAGGCGCTGGAGGTTGAGGTCGGCCGGCTGAAACGTCAGCGGGAAAGCCTGGGTGCGGTGAACCTGCGCGCCGAGGAAGACGCGCGGAATGTGCAGACCGAGTTCGACACGCTGACCAGTGAGAAGACCGATCTGGAAGAGGCGATCCGCAAGCTGCGCGCCGGCATCCAGGGTCTGAACCGTGAGGGGCGCGAGCGGTTGTTGACCGCCTTTGAACAGGTGAACGCCAATTTTACCACATTGTTCACCCATCTGTTTGGTGGGGGCGAGGCGCGGTTGGTGCTGGTCGAATCCGACGACCCGCTGGAAGCAGGGCTGGAGATCATGTGCCAGCCTCCCGGCAAGAAACTGGCGACGCTCAGCCTGATGTCGGGCGGCGAACAGACGCTGACGGCGCTGGCGCTGATTTTCGGGGTGTTTCTGACCAATCCCGCGCCGATCTGTGTGCTGGATGAGGTGGACGCCCCGCTGGACGATGCCAATGTCACCCGGTTCTGCGATCTGCTGGACGAAATGACCCGCCGCACCGACACGCGGTTCCTGATTATTACGCACCATGCGGTGACGATGGCGCGGATGGACCGTCTGTTCGGCGTGACGATGCAGGAGCAGGGCGTCAGCCAGTTGGTCAGCGTGGACCTGAAACGTGCCGAGGCGCTGGTGGCCTGAGGGTCAGACCAGCGCCAGCACCGCCACGATCGCCAGCATCAACCCCCAGGCGCGCCACAGCGCCCGGCAGGCAAGGTCGATCTGGGCCGGGCCGGGGTTGCGCCCGCCTTCCGGGAAGACCCAGGGAAAATCGCGCATCTGGCCGTCATAGCTGCGCGGGCCCGACAGCGCCGTGTTCAACACCACCGCCATCGCCGCCTCGGGCCAGCCGGCATTGGGGCTGCGGTGCAGCGGCGCATCGCGCAGGATTGGCCGCGCAGCATCCCGCCGGCCATGCGCCAATGCGATCAGAGCCGCGGTCAGCCGCGCCGGGATCAGGTTGAGCAGATCGTCAAGGCGTGCGGCTGCCCAGCCAAAGGCCTCGTGCCGGGGGGTGCGGTGGCCGATCATGCTGTCGGCGGTGTTGGTGATCTTGTAGAGCAGCAGGCCGGGCAGGCCGCCCAGCAGATACCAGAAGGCTGGCGCAATCACCCCGTCCGACAGGTTTTCGGCCGCGCTCTCGATCGCGGCGCGGGCGACAGCGGGCTGGTCCATCGCGGCGGTGTCGCGCCCGACGATCCGCGCCACCGCCCGGCGCCCTTCGCCCAGCGACATGCGCAGCCCGGCGCCCACGGCGCGGACATGCTGGACCAGACTTCTTTGCGCCAGCAGGATCGCCACCACCAGCATCTCGATCAGGCCGCAATCCGGCAGG